>Ga0114952_1003219_pt1 | contig 11804 bp, 7 predicted proteins | sample SidtaG_2_FD_87303 | JGI IMG/M metagenome (GOLD analysis project Ga0114952, IMG submission 87303) | Marine algal microbial communities from Sidmouth, United Kingdom - Sidmouth_Asex2 metaG | ecosystem: Host-associated > Algae > Red algae > Unclassified | place: Sidmouth, United Kingdom | collected... | reverse complement strand
GTATTTTTGCGAGCTTTTTCGTCTTGTCCTCGTCTGATAGCTAAGGCTATCAGACTGTGGGAATCCTCAAATCTCACTAAAAATACTCTGTAAAAATGAAAGTTATTTACTTTACAGTGTATTAAGTATGCAATCAAAATTACGACTAAACATCTTGTACTTACATACTTAACGAAAAAACAGCATACAAATGCTATTGTATGCTGTATATAGTATCAAAAGTATCCCAAAAGGCTTACTTGGCAATGCAATTATTTGTTATCTTAATTTTTAATCCAAGACGCACCTTCTTTAGCGTCCTTGATCTGGATACCAATTTTTTGTAATTTATCTCGAATCAAATCACTGGTTGTCCAATCTTTGTTCGTACGAGCTTCTTGACGCAATTCTATGATAACATTCATTGCTTCGTTCAATAAATTATTCCCTTCTTCATTATCACCATCCTTATCTTCATCCAGCAAGCCAAAGATTTCGAAAATAAAGTCATAAAATACCTGCTTCATTCTCGCCAAGGTTGCTTTACTAATATTGCTCATATCCATACGTCCATTTTGAATAGCGTTGATTTTTGGAATCACAATATTTAGTTTTGCCAGAGCAGCGGCAGTATTAAAATCATCACTCATTGCTTCAAAAGCAAGGTCTAACATTTTATTAATTTGAGCATCATCATCTGTCAATTTCTCTTCAACAGTATACTCTAAGTTTTCTAAAATATGGTAGGCTTCCATTAAGCGATTATACCCTTTTTCTGCTGCTTGCAAACCATCGTCTGTTATATTCAAAGTACTAGCATAATGTGCTTGCAACATGAAAAAACGAACAGACATTGGACTATAAGCTTGTGATAAAATATCATTCGCACCAGTAAATAATTCTGCTGGCAAGATAGAATTCCCCTTACTTTTGCTCATTTTTTTGCCATTCAAAACTAGCATATTGGTATGCAACCAATATTTTACAGGCTGACAACCACAAGCACCAACATTTTGGGCCACCTCATTTTCATGATGCGGAAATTGTAGATCCATTCCACCACCATGAATATCAAAATACTTCCCAAGGTATTTGGTGCTCATGGCAGAACATTCCAAATGCCAACCAGGAAAGCCCATTGACCAAGGTGAAGGCCACTTCATAATATGATTTTCATCTGCTTTCATCCATATGGCAAAATCGGAAGAATGGCGTTTTTCACTTTGATTCTTTAAATCATCTCTGGTTTCTGTTAATAAGTCATCTTGTTTCTTTCCAGACAAAGTCCCATAGTTATAAACATCCGTTCCTTCTTTAACCAACTTCTGTGTATCAAAATAAACAGAGCCATTCATTTCATAGGCATAGCCATTCTCCAAAATGGTTTTCACCATTTCTATTTGCTCAATCAGATGTCCAGTAGCGGTTGGCTCAATACTAGGAGGCAACGCATTCAATTGACGCATAACATCATGGAAACCATTGGTGTACTTTTGTACAATTTCCATTGGTTCCAATTGCTCCAAACGAGCCTGTTTTTCAATTTTCCCCTCTCCTTCTTCTGCATCGTCTACTAGATGTCCTACATCCGTAATATTACGAACATAACGCACCTTGTATCCTAGATACATCAAATAACGATAAACTAAATCAAATGAAAAGAACGTACGACAATTTCCCAAGTGCACCTCATTATAAACAGTAGGACCACAAACATACATCCCGACATAACCAGGTGTTAGTGATTCAAATTTTTCTTTTTCTCGTGTCAACGTGTTGGTTACCGTCAACGCATACTTAGGCTTAAATTCTTGTTCCATCGTACTTTTTGTTCATTAATAATAATTTCTTAGCTAACAAAGCTAAAAAAAACTGTTTAGAAATTAACTAAACCGTTTAGAAACAAAAATAGTTTTCTATTTTAGGTTTATTTTTATTCCTCAATAACAATCTTATCATAACTAACCGATTTGTTTTCCGATACATTTATAATAACGTAATTATCTCCCTTTCCTTCGCCCATTCCACTACCTATAAAAGTGATATTATCATAGTGGTCATAATAAAAATCTGTTGCCCAACTTCCTCCCCCCAAATCTCCTGCAAACATAAAAACAGGATTAGGTAATTGATTAAAAAGTGGCTCTATTTCAGACCAAAAATTAATTTCTGTGGCTCTACCAGCCAAAGAGTTCGGGCGAATCTCTTCATATTTAGTCCCTTTTTGTACCCACAATACTTGATGGAAAAAGACATAAATATTATGTATTTTTTCATTTTTTTCTTTTAATGTTTTTTTTAAAAAATTCAATTGATCTCCTGTAATGTTCCATTCATCTAAATTGGGATCCAAAACGATAAACAAATCAGCTTGATGCACAAAGGAATAATAAGTTTTCCCATACCGTTTTTCATAAACAGGTCGGTTTTCCATATCATGATTTCCAACAGAAAAATAAACAGGGAGACCTAAACTAGCAATATCTGCATCTACTTCTACCCAATCTTGTAAAGTTGGATGTGGCGAAACTATATCTCCCAATAACATTCCTAATTCTATTTTTTTTTGCGTTTTGATGAATTCAAATTGAGCTTTAAAAGGTGGATGTAAACCAACATTGTTTACTCCTGCCTTTCCATAGGTATGCCCTGCAATAAAAAAAGAATATGCTTCATTTTTAGTTGGTTTGCAACTGCTGCAATGAAGTATCATAAATGAGCATAATAGTATATAAATAAACATCTAAACTAAATTTAAGTCTCTCAAATAACCATTTTTTTCATCTTAAAAATAATCTAGATTATCTTTAAATCCTACAAAAAGAAGAAATGATTAATTACACCCCAAATCCACTTTTGATTGTACATCTGCATTTGGAAAACATTGCCCTGAAGGCAAATCACTAGGAACATAACGATCCAAATAGTCATCATGTAAGGCATTATCAATAAAATCTGCAATCTGATCTACTTGCTCCTCTGTTAAGCCCAAGGGTACAAACATTGGCGACAATTTGTTGGCAGGCACATTTGGATTTTCTGCAATCCCCTTGTTTTTGTAATCAACCATTGCTCTTACTGAACCAAAAGAACCTCCATGCCCTTCAAAAGGCGAATCTCTAACATTGTAGAGTTGAGGAACTTTAAAACGGTATAAATCCATTGGATTCCCTGTAAATCCTCCCCGTCCTAAGGTTTCAATACTATCAATAGAAGCATTATAAATTGGTGTACTTGTATTTTGATACAAATCTTTAGTCCCAAAAGCATGAAATCCTTCAGTTGCCAAAGAAGGTCCATTATGACATCGATAGCAACCTGCCTCACCAAAAAACAACAATGCGCCTTCTTTCTGATTGGCTGTCATCGCTGAATAATCTCCTTTTACCCATTCTTGAAAAGGTGCCTTATTCGCCATAACGGTACGGGAGTAAGCTGCAATTGCCAAACCAGCGGTTTTATTCGTATATCGTTCTTGAACAGGCACATTTGGGAAAGCTGCATCAAATAAAGTTTTGTAATTAGTTCCATGAATAAGGGCTGGATCCATATTTTGACGATGCCCTTTTAAAGCAACAATACTTTGCGTTTCAACGCCTTCAAAACCTAGATGATTCTTAGAAAGCGCAGCACCGACCCACTGTGTCTCAGTTCCTTCGTTAGAACCTGTTGCCCCCATTGACCCATTCCATCTCATTACTTTTTGATAAGCAACATTGAGCAAAGAAGGTGTTCTAATTTCTTGCACATCAATTGAATCCAAAGGACAAAGTGGATCTAAACCTCTCCCTTCTCCTTTAATTCCAAAACCAGTTCCTCCATCAGCAATTCCTTGTGCCATTCCTGCTTGGAAACCTGCCGCTGCATGGTGACAAGTCGCACAAGAAATAGCTTTCCTACTTCCTGAGTATTTTACATCTACCGCAAAAGCCGTTTCGTGATAAATAAACTTTCCTAGCTCTATCTTTTCAGCAGTCAAAGGGTTTTTTGGATCTTGTGGAATACTCCCAAAATCCTCACTATTAGGCAACTGATAATAACTTACTCCTGCTCCATAAGAAGATTCTTTCATTGTCTGAATTAACTGTTCATCCAATGCATTCAGTGTTTCTTGTTGACAACCTATCTCACTTAGAAGCATAGGAAGGATCAACAAAACGGCAAAGCCGTATGTCTTTTTCATGTGTCCTTTTTTTATAATAATACTATCTTTTCAATAAATAATTCTATAAAATTAGAGGGGGTCTAAATAGAGTTACTCAAATGAAAAGTTTTTTAATTAATTTATATGATTATTAACTTCATAGAAAGCTATATCAAGTTTGATTATACAATAATAATAACGTAAAAGTGGCTTAATATATAAGTCCTAGCTTTATTTTTTTTGGTAATTTTTACTTTTTCAAGTTTGAAAACTTGAAAATATTGGTCTAATTTTAAATCGTAACTTCCTAAGAGGTAAACCTCCTATTTTCATATTTTTTTAATAAAAGCACCAATAGCTTCTAAAAATTTATCTTTTGATTGAATGTGTGGAGAATGGGCACAGTTTTCCAAAACCAAAGTTTCTGCTTGAACACCAATACCACTAGCTATTAAATTCAATTGATCTAGCGTTGCATACTCATCTTCATTGCCTTGTACTAACAAAACAGGGCAATTGATTATGGGTAGAAAATGAGCTGCATTCCATACGCCAAAAGCTGGATTTAACCATGTATCTGCCCATGCCCAAAACAAATCATGTGCTTTGGCTCCATGATATTTTTCTAGTTTCTGTTGGATATTATTTTTATAATAATGTTGAGCTGCTAATCCTACTCCTTTTATCGTTATATCTTCTACTAATATATGTGCAGCAGCAGTTACTACCCTTGAAACAGGATATAACGCAGCATAAATCAAGGCAATGGTAGCCCCATCACTATGCCCAACCAAAATAGGATACTCGATCCCCAATTGTTGCAGCAGTTGAGGCAAATATTCTTGTGCCTCTATCTCTAAATAATCCAAAGGTCTTGGCAAATCCAACGAGCTTGATGCTCCATGACCTTGTCGTTCATAAATCATAACATTAAGACCTGTTTGAAGAGCCACCAACTCTGGAAAATCTTTCCATAATTCAATACAGCCTAGTCCTTCATGCAAAAATACAATAGTTGGTTGGTCTTCTCCAAAAGTTCCCTTTATAGACCTTACTCGAAGTGTTTTATCCAATACCTTTTCGAAAGTATCTCTTGTAATTTCTGTGTTCATTTTTTCAATACTTGCCAATAATTCCGAACAAGATACAAAATATATAAAAGACAAAAGCGATACAAACTTTTGTCTGTATCGCCTTTGTCTATTCTCCAAAAAAATAATTGGAAGATTGCTTAATTACCTATCTAGTTCAGAGTAATGTTCATTGACCAAAGTCCATAAGTTACCTTTGCAGTTGCATCACAAGTATTTGGTCCATAATCAATGGTACGCAATACGCCGCCGCCAGCTGGCTGAACCTCTACGACACCTTGTTGTACCCAGTTACAGCTATTTGCTTTTACTACAGGAGTTGTGATTTCTGCTGTATAAGCATTTCCATTTCTAGTCGTTCCATTTGCACTTCCTGTTAATTGCCAAACATCATCTGTAATATCTAAAGGAGTGGTAGTTCCATCAATCCAAGCGTATTCCTTAACAGCATCACGCAAAATTATATCTCCATTAGGGGTAGTGACTTCTCCATTTGTTACAGTAGAACGGAAAGTTGGATTTCCATTAACAGTTCCTAGATTTTCAATAACGTCTGTACCTGCAACTTTATATCCATTGACGGTATAATCGGTTGTTGTAATCGTTACTGTAGTTCCCGTTGCATTCCAACGCCCACTATACACTGCTGTAATTACTCCAGAACGAACACGCCCATCACCACAACCTGTTGAGGCATTAAAATCTGCTGTTACTGTGATTGGAAAGGTTGTGCCACTCAACGTCAAATTTGCACAAGCCCGTAAATTATTATGATCGTTAGACTCACCACTCATAGCATTATAAACATCATCAAAGGCTAAGTCTGCCATTGTATCATCAGTAGAGTAAGTCCAGTCTGCTGCTTCTTGTTTCTCACAAGCAGTCGTTATAAATAATAGAGTAACAACACTTAATGTAAAATAACTTAGTAGTTTCATAATTTCACTTTTTAAGATAGGGATTAAATAATGGTTATGTGTCAAGGTTATTGGGGGTATTTTATAATCTTTAGACTACAGAGGCATCTATAGGTTTAATTTTTTATTCCTTTTCGTTAAAAATAACAAATTCGATACCAAAACAAGATTTTAGTTTATTAATTATCAACTGCTTTATACAAGAGAAAGCACTCTCTTTTAAAACTAATTACTAGTTAAATATGAAACCAAAATTATTATTAAACATTTTGCAAGTCTTTTGAGTTTATCTTGCGTCAAAACTCAATACAAAATATAGTTTAAACTAATTCCAGTTTCATACTTATAAGAACTTGTATTATTGGGTTTTAGTATAGAGACTAACCAAATTTACCTGTTCCTGCTACCTTTCCTTACTAAAAAGAAAAGCCTCCTTGTTATAATAACAAGAAGGCTCTATATCTCTGAGGTATTTAAACCCTATATTTTAAATGCTTCTAGTAGCATCAAATTGCTCTAAATAATCAGCAACACGACGCAAGAAAGAACCTCCCAACATCCCATCAACCACTCTGTGATCATAAGACAAAGACAAGAACATCATGTGACGAACAGCAATTACATCTCCATATTCTGTTTCTACAACAGCTGGTTTTTTGCGAATCGCTCCTACTGCCAAGATAGCTACTTGAGGTTGGTTGATAATGGGTGTTCCCATTACATTTCCAAACGTACCAACATTAGTTAAAGTAAACGTACCTCCTTGAATTTCGTCTGGACGCAATTTGTTATTTCTAGCACGATTTGCCAAGTCATTTACATTCTTAGTCAAACCTACCATATTTAGGTTTTCTGCGTTTTTGATAACAGGTACAATTAGATTACCAGAAGGCAAAGCTGCCGCCATTCCAATATTAATATCTTTGTAACGTACAATTTCATTTCCATCTACTGCTACATTCACCATTGGAAAATCTTGAATAGCTTTCACTACGGCTTCCATAAAAATAGGTGTAAAGGTAATTTTTTCACCATGACGCTCTTGGAAATCTTTTTTAACACGATTTCTCCAGTTAACAAGATCCGTTACATCTGCTTCTACAAAAGAAGTGACGTGTGGCGAAACATGCTTAGACATCACCATGTGATCTGCAATCAAGCGACGCATTCTATCCATCTCAATAATCTCAACATTTCCACTTCTATTAACAGGAGGTGTCTTGAATTGAGGCGCTGTGACGGTATTGTTATTATTGTTTGCTTTAGGTTGAGCTGCTGGAGTCGTTGTTTTTTCGACAGGAGCATTCCCTCTATTCTCTAAATAAACCAACATATCACTTTTCGTAACTCTGCTGTCTTTTCCTGTTCCTGCAATATTCTCTAACTCTTCAAGACCAATTCCTTCTTCTTTGGCGATACTTTTCACCAAAGGTGAATAAAAGCGATTCGAAGAAGAAGTATCCAAATTAGCTGAAGGAGTAGCTACTGTTCCATTATTTTGTGCTACTGGTGTTTTTACTTCATTGGAAGGAGTTGCCACTGCTGGCGAAGCTTGTACATCTGCTGCTGCACTATCTGTTTCAATCATGGCAATAGCAGCACCAACGGCTACAGTATCCCCCTCTTGAAATAGGATTTCTACTAATTTACCTTCTACAGGAGAGGGTACTTCAGTATCTACTTTATCTGTTGCAATTACCACCACATTTTCATCCATCTCAATCGTGTCTCCAACTTGTTTTTCCCAAGTAAGAATGGTTGCCTCCATGACACTTTCACCCAATTTGGGCATTATTAACTCGACCTTTGCCATTGTACTAAAATATTTGGTGTAAAAATCCTAATTCAAGCGCAAAAGTAACAAAAAATAGGTATTTATAATAATAAACACGCGGCTTTTATCATTTTTTACTAAAATAAGAAGAATTTTAAGATTTTACAAAAGTATGTTTTTACAGAATTTTAACCCTAACAAAGAGATTAAAACAGAATGATTCCGAATTTTATTTGGTGACCTAAGCGAATTAAAAAGTAAAAGTATCTTCAAACACTAAAAATCAAGTTATTAAAAAGGATCTAGCCTATTCTTTCAGCGCAGTTCTTATTTTAAAAATAAACTTGATAAAATAAATTAGGTATCAAACCAAACTGTTGTGTGGTAACAATTTTCTCTGTTGTTGGGTTGTACTTTACTTCAAAATCATTCCGAAACATAGCCGCATTTTGAACAACAACATAGACATGATGAGAGATACGTTTTCTAGGATGATTAAATCGAGCACCAATCCTAACATCAATTCGTTTATACAATCCCAATCGTTTTGTATAAGCTTGATCTCCTATCAGAACTTCTTCCCCTGCTAACTTAGAAGCTTCTAAGTCAATCGGTGTATAAGGTAACCCTCCATGCATATTAAATCTAAAGTCACCATAGATAACATTCTGTTTCTTCTTTCCTATTTTGAATTCTTTTCCCATAACCAAAGAAGTAACGTGTTGTGCATCAAAGGCACTATTGCGCCATACTTCATCACTTCCTTGGTACAAAGAGCGTTGATAAGCACTAGACAATAAACCATAAAATCCCTTACTAAAGAATTTTTCGATAGATACTTCGACACCATAATTAAACGCCTCACCTGTAGTCATTAAACTAGTAGAATCTGGATAAACAGCAAAATTACCATAGTTAACAACCGAAAAGCTATTTCTTGTTTGATCTACAGCTAAATTTGTATTATAAGAAGCATAAGCATTCGCTTTGATTCCCCAAACCCTAGCAAAAGAAGCATCATAAGATAGAACTAATTGATGGCTTCTATTTAACCCTAGGTCTCTATTACTATTATCATAGCTGCCATCAGTTTGTTTTTTTACCAAGAAAGACATCGCAAATGATTGAATTTTACTATTCCATCCGTAACCCAAGCTAAAACGATGTCGTTTACCTGCTCGCCAATCTAAAGCTACCCTAGGTTCTACAGCCCAAGAGTTTTTATTCAAGGACCAATACATTCCTTGCACTCCCATTACAAAAGCAAAGGAACTAGAAAACTTGTATCTAGCCTCAACAAAGGCACTAGCCAGCACTTCTATATCATCTGCAAATGAATGCATTTCGTTCCGACGTCTCCACTCTCCTTTCACTGATATAAAATGAACATAGGCACTTGCTCCTCCTCTTAAAACAAATTGCGAGTTAAATTTTTTGCTTAAAATTGTAGAAATACCTGCACGTTGACGGAAATTACGCACTGTAAAAAAAGGAAGTATGGTGTCAGGAAAAATAGTATCTCGATGCAACTTATAATCTTCTATCAAGTACGACAAGGTCGTTTTTAGAGAAACATCATTATCAAAATGTTTCAAATGATTTATCCCCATCAAACCAAAGCTTGTATTGATATAAAAGTTAGTTCCTGCGTTTACAAATGCATCTTCGCCTGCAGGACCTTCATCCAAGACTGCTATATCAGAAAGCCCTCCTATTCCAAAAAGTGAAAAATGTCCTGCATTTTTAGTAGGAATATCTACTTTAAAATTGACATCATAATATCTAGGGGTTGCATTGGTTCCTAAGCTAACTCCTAGTTGTTGTAACACATCAAATATACCTGCTCGAACGGCAACCGCATAAGAAGCTCCTTTCTTTTTAAAAGGTCCTTCAGCTATAAACTCAGCTCCATAAATGCTCAATTGAGCAGAGAATTCATGTCGTTCATTGTTTCCTTTTCGCATATTAATATCAAACATCCCTGCATAAACATTATTATAACGAGCAGAAAAAGCACCATTAACAAAATCAGAAGTTGCTAATAAATTATTATTCAACAAAGGAAACAAAGAACCTGTATTCCCCATTGTTGCAAAATGATGCGGGTTTTCCACTGGCACTCCCTCTACCATCCACTGAATACCATAAGGACTGTAACCTCTTGAGACAATATAATTTTGTGCGTCATCTGTATTTAGCAAGCCTGGATAGTTAGTTACTGCCCTTGCCGGTCCTCCAAAACCTGTAATATAACGATTGGTTTCCTCTATATTAAATGGACGAGCACTAACAATATTCATCTCATCAATGGTTGTCATTTTAGCATTCTTAATTCGACCATCGGTAGTAGCTTCTATTGTTGCAATTTCAATTTCTATCTCTTCCTCCATTTTCACCTTAATAACCGATTGCTTTCCTGCTATTACTAGTTCGGTATAAACCACATCATAATACCCGTATCCATTGACGCGAATTCTTTGATATCCAATGGGGACATTATTTAATTCAAATGAACCATCTTCATTGGAAATTGCAGCTACTCTTGGTGTGTAATTGAGTAACTCTACGAGCACATTCGACAATCCTTTTCCTGTTACTTGATCAACGATTTGTCCTCGTACCGTTTGGAGTTTAACAGACTTATCATTTTCTTGAGCATAAAGTGTACTCATGCATAGAAAAAAGCTGAGAATAATTCTTAATTTATAATACATTATTTTAATTATTTGATTTATAGACCACTTGTCTCTTCTTGGATTTTATTTTTTAGTTCTAATGTTATTGGCAAAATAAATTCTATTATCAAGAGATAACGTAGCAAGATAATAAGATATCTTTCTTTTTTTTAGTCTTAAAGCCAAAACTGCCTATATGTCACTTATAACCAAAGTACTACCAACCCCTTAATATTAAACTTAAACAATTAATTAACAAATAATTAAACTTAAAATTTCACAAAAGTTAAAATCCTATTTATTAGAAAAAAAAATACCATTCCGAATTTATTCGAGAATGGTATTTAACAAAATAATTCTTTTTCATTGGATAATTTATTCTAATTCTCCAGATAGATCATCCAATAAGAAACGGCGTAATAAATTGAGTGCAATAGTTGTTGTACGCTCTATATTTTGTATGCGATCCTTACCTAATTGTAATTTTTTAGTGTAAATTTTTTCATTTTCAGTTACCGCAACCCATATAGTTCCAACTGGTTTTTCTGGGCTTCCTCCTGTTGGTCCAGCCACACCTGACACAGCGATAGCACAATTGACATTCAGCAGCTTTTGGGTTCCTCTTGCCATTTCGATCACAGTTTGCTCACTAACCGCACCATGTTCTTCCAAGGTTGCTTCTTTTACTCCTAACAAGCTCTTTTTTACGGCATTAGAATAAGCTATAATACTGCTTTCATAATAAGCCGAACAGCCTGCCACAGAAGTAATTTTATGGGCAATATTTCCTCCTGTACAACTTTCTGCAGTACCTAGGGTGTAGTTTCTTTTTAATAACATTTGCCCAATAACACTTTCTAAAGTATCTTTTTCTTCTCCAAAAATAAAGCTGCCTAAAATTGGAGGCAATTTACGCACATAATGATCCAACTGAGTTTCTAAAACAATCGCATCTTCCCCATAAGCACTTAGGCGCAAACGTACCATCCCAATCATTGTATTTGGTAAGTAGGCTAATTTTATATTGGATGGCAATTTCTCTTCAAACTCTTCTAATAGGTCTGCCAAATCCGTTTCCCCTTTTCCTGTAACATTAAGGGTATAATGCATAATGGTAGGAAACTCAAACTGCATTTTTAACTTAGGCAATACCTCATATTTCATCAAGTACTTCACCTCTCTTGGTACACCAGGCATAGAAACAATGATTTTGCCCTTGTACTC
>Ga0114952_1003211_pt1 | contig 11821 bp, 13 predicted proteins | sample SidtaG_2_FD_87303 | JGI IMG/M metagenome (GOLD analysis project Ga0114952, IMG submission 87303) | Marine algal microbial communities from Sidmouth, United Kingdom - Sidmouth_Asex2 metaG | ecosystem: Host-associated > Algae > Red algae > Unclassified | place: Sidmouth, United Kingdom | collected... | reverse complement strand
GTGGCGCGACCCGCCCGTACCGGGAATGAAGCCGCGCGTGAAAGCGGCGCTGGCGGCGAATTTCGTCTCGCTGGTGATCTTTCCGGCCATCATCGTGCTGCTGGCGGCGACGGGGCAGTACGAACCCCTGTTCGCGCCGGGCGAGGGGGCGGTCGCCGTCGAGAGCGTCGGCGTCGAGTTCCCCGATCCGCCCACGCCCCGCGACGCCGCAATCGCGGCAGCGGTGGTGGCGTTCATGCTGGGATTGGTCTTCCTGCCGGTACTGGCCGCGATCTTCGCGTGGGTGGAGCGGAAGCTAGGGTAGAGTACGATCAGGACGATCGGCGGTCGCGCTAGAAAAACCGCAATGACAGAATGACGATATGGGCCAGCACCGTCAGGGCAAAGCACATCGTCAGCACCATGACCCCGTAGGCGCTGTAGACGTAGATATAGCGCCGCGCGAGGTAGATATTGTAGCGCACTTCCATCGCGCTCCCGAACTTCTGGCCCGTCGATGCCATGATATGCTTTTGCGTCCGGGGGATAGGGTTCGAGAAAGGCAGATTGATCACCAGAAAGACCGTGATCAAACAGTAGCCGAGCATCTCCATCAGGACGAAGAATTGCGTCCAGCCCTCGTCATCGAAGACGATCAACAGCAGACCCGTCGCTGCGATCATCGCGGATACATGGGTCAGCAAGCTCGCGATGTTGCTGTCTATGGTCTGGAGACGGCCTTGCAACCGGGAGCCGTCATCGTCGGACGAGCGCGAACGACCATAGTCTTCGAACGTCGGCGCACCGCCATGGACAGACCGATGATGCGCGACTCTTTCGACGAGATTGTACAACGGGTTCACGACATACCGCCTAGCAGCATCAATAGCTGTATTCCGCGAATACCCGGTCGATATCGCCGTTCCAGCTCGTCTCGTATTTGCGCAGGAGTTCGCGGGCCAGTGGCTCGCGGCGGCTGACGATATCGCGCAGGGAATTGAGGAAATGGGCTTCGTCGCGGTCGAAACCCGACGCCTTCGCACGGGAATGCAGACCTTCGGAGGAGATGTCGAGCAGGTCGGCGGCGATGGCGTGGACCTTGCGGCCCGCGACCTCGGCCTCCAGCCCCTCCGCCGGGACGGCATTGCGCAGGGCAAGGCGGTCTTCCTGCGTCCAGTGTTTGCAGAGATCCCATGCCGCCGCCATCGCCGCATCGTCATAGATCAGCCCGACCCAGAAGGCCGAGAGACCGCAGATCGAACGCCACGGTCCGCCATCGGCCCCGCGCATCTCGATGAATTTCTTGAGGCGCGCTTCGGGGAAGATGGTCGTCAGGTGATCGGCCCAGTCCGAAAGCGTGGGGGTCTCACCGGGCAGGCCGGGGAGTTTCCCGTCGAGGAAATCGCGGAAGGACTGACCCGCCACGTCGATATACTCGCCATTCCGGTAGACGAAGTACATCGGCACATCGAGAGCGTAATCGACCCAACGCTCGAAGCCCATGCCGTCCTCGAAGATGAAGGCCGGGATGCCCGCGCGGTCGTTATCGACGTCGCGCCAGACTTCGGAGCGATACGACAGGAACCCGTTCGGTTTGCCATCGAGGAAGGGCGAAGAGGCGAACAGCGCGGTCGCCACCGATTGCAGGGCGAAGGCGAGGCGCAGTTTCAGCACCATGTCGGCCTCGGAGCCGAAATCGAGATTCACCTGGATCGTGGTCGTGCGGAACATCATGTCGAGGCCCTTGGTCCCGACGGTCGGCATGTAGCGGCGCATGATGCCGTAGCGGCCCTTGGGCATGACGTGCATGTCCTCGCGCGACCATGTGGGCGCGGCCCCCAGACCGATGAAGCCCGCGCCGATGCGGTTTGCGATGTCGCGCACTTCGGCGAGGTGCTGGTTCACCTCCTCGCAGGTCTCGTGGATCGTCTCCAGCGGGGCACCGGACAATTCGAGCTGCCCGCCGGGTTCGAGGCTGACATTGGCCTTGCCCTTGGTCAGGCCGATCAGGGTGTCGCCCTCGGTGAGCGGCGTCCAGCCGAACTCGTCGCGCAGGCCGGTCAGCATCGCGAGGATACCGCACTCGCCCTCGTAGGGCAGCGGGGTCAGGTCGGATTTGCGGTAGCCGAATTTTTCGTGCTCGGTGCCGATGCGCCAGTCTTCGCGCGGTTTGCAACCGGATTCGAGATAGGCGACCATCTGATCGCGCGATTCGATGGGGCCACCGCCCTCCTGTGGAATCGACATGGCAGCTTTCCCTCAGCACGTTCCCTCTTGTCGAGACCTAGGGGAGCGGGCCTGGCAAGGCAAGCCACGAGACTGCGGAAGGCCATGCCGATCGCATGTCGGCTGTCATCGGGATTTCGGACGGCCCAGCGCGATCACCTCGGCCGTCAGGCCACCGCGTCCGTCGTCGGGATAAGCCGCGCGATGGATTCCCGGCGCACGGGATGTTCGCAGACTTCCCAGAATTCGCGGAGCATCTTGACCACCTGACCCAGACCTGCCAGCCCGGTCGGCTTGACGATGTACCCGTTCGCATTGTGGTCGTAGGCACGGTTGATGTCCGCCACGCTGTCCGACGTGGTGAAGATGAAGACGCGCGTGTTCTTCAGGTCTTCGTTCGCCCGTATCGTGGCCAGGAATTCATGCCCGTTCATGCGCGGCATGTTGATATCGAGCAGGATCACGTAGGGATGCCTGAGCGTCGGGACGTCGACGTCGCCGGTCAGCACCTCAAGGGCTTCGAGGCCATCTCTGGCGCGCGTCAGGGAAACGCGGGCATCGGTCTTCTCGATGCCGCGCCTGAAGAGTTCGACGTCCAGATCGTTATCCTCGACGAGGAAGATGTTCATGACTTCATCCATTTCAAGCTGCCTCCACGGTTCTGTTCGACGAACGACCCATCGCTTCATGCGGCCAGTCGAAGCCGAAAGTGGCACCCGAACCCGGCAACGAGGTCAGGGTGATGCGGCCATCGTGTCTTTCGACGGCCTTCTTCACGATGGCGAGGCCGATCCCGGTACTCTCGGGGGCGTCGCCAATACGCAATGTCTGGAACATCTGGAAAATCTTGCCGTGGAACCTCGGATCGATTCCCGGACCGTTATCCGAAATCGATACGTGGCAGCGGTCGGCCCGTGATTCCGTGCGGATCGTGATCACCAGGCGCTCGACGTCCTGATGGTATTTGATCGCATTCCCGACGATATTCTCCATCACGCGGCGGAAATTGAAGGTATCGAAACAGATGGACCGCACGTCTCCCGACAGCGCGATCTGTCCATCGACGAGCCCGAAATCCGCCATCATCTCTTCCATGAAGGCGTCGAGGGACAGCGTCTCGTCCTCTCCGTCATGTCTGCCGACGCGCGAGAATTCCATGACCCCGCTCGTCAGATCGCTCATTCGCCTGACCCGGTCACGGATACGCTGAAGATTGAGGGCCACGTCCGGCGTCATTCCGGCGGCGGCCGGCCTTTCCGCCAAATCCTCTTCGAGCATGTCGGTCAGGGCGGCGATGCCCCGGATCGGCGTCTTCAGGTCATGGGACGCGACATAGACGAATTGTTCGAGTTCCTCGTTCTTGGTCGACAGTTCGTTATTGACCTCGGCCAGTTTGCTCGATTCGAGCTTGAGCTGATCCGTCACCTCGTCGGCATAGGAGATCGCCTGTCGATTCGCGCGCGACATGAGCACCAGAAGGGCGATGATGAGCGCCTCGATCAACAGACCGGCGAAGAGAACGATGGTCGGCTGCGCGAAGGTATTGGAGTCCCGGAAGGCGAGATTCGTCCGGATGTCGAGGGTCCATTTCCGACCGTAGAGATCAAGCGAGGCCCGTTCGGCGAACATCGGGTCCGGATCGGTGAGGGCATCTTCCGGTTCGTGCTCGTCATAGATCGTATGGTTGCCGTCGTCGATGCTGAAGCGCACGTCGCGCAGATCCTTCGACAGCAGACCCTCCATCAACTTCCGGACCACGAACGGCGCGTAGACCGCGCCGAGGATGCGATCCTGCCGCTCCGACACGGTATCGACCCGGCCATCGTAGAACGGTGCGTAGAACAGGAAACCCGGCGTATGCCCCGTATCCTGCACCAGGAAGATCGGGCCGGTGATCTGCGCCTCGCCCGTGTCGCGGCTGGCGAGGGCTGCCGTTCGCCGGTTGAGTTCGTGGGCGACGTCCAGACCGACGGCGGCGGCATTCGTCGCCTCCGGCTCGATGAAGGAAATCGGCATGAAGCTCGGGTCGAGGTGTTCGGGATGAATTCGGAAATCAGGCCGTTCGATGCGCCGTTCCGCGAGGTAGGATGGGACTTCGGCCTCGTCGAGGTAGTGGATCACGCCGATTCCGCTGATACCGGGATATTTCTCGTCGATGCGGAGGGTTTCGGCGAAGGTCCGCCATTGGTCACGGCTGACGTCGCCGCCATGGGACTGGATCGTCGACACCCCGGCCCAGAGGGCATCCTCGTATTTCGCCATGCGCTCCGCGATCAGACCGAGCGCCTGATCGCGCGCGACTTCGAAGCCGGCGGCGCTTCGCGTTGCGATCTGATTCTTCGAGAACTGCCATGCGCCGATAGTCATCAGCAGCGAAAGGGCGATCACCGCCACATGGACTGCCGAAACGCGCCCCTCCATGAGGGGGGCGGACGCATCCGAAGTCGCTCGATCTGAAAAAATGTTCACCTTCATGCTTAACCATTAGGTGAAAAGTCACTAACAACTTCTTTAAAACAACCGCTAAATTTTTCTCTATTCGTTAATTCCGCGTATGGTTAACAAGTTCGGGAAGAAATTTCATCTTTCTCAAGTAATCGATCGAAAAGCCGGCTTCCGGCGTGCTATCGCCCGATACGGGATGCCTTCGGGGCGGGGCGGGTCCAGATGGCCCCGATCTCGTCGTTACCGGCCTTGCGCGCCCGTGCCAGTCGGGCATGGAGCGCATCGGTATCCATTCCCGGCAGTCCGGTCAGCGCGTCGTAGAGGGCGTCGACCCCCGCCGCCTCCAGAGGCAGCGCGACGGGGGGACCGTCGGGAGTATGGACCATGAGGCTGGCGCGCGCGCCCCTGGCGAACAGGTCGATCCGGCTCGCATCGTCGAGATCGACCTGCACGTTGCCGAACGAGCCGATATGCAGCACCCGGCGCTCCTCGACGAACAATTCACCCTGCCCTGCCCCGCCCTGCCCACGGGCGCGCCGGATGGCGACGCGAAGCCAGACGATCCCGGCGATGGCCAGCGGCGCACCGAGGAGGACGCTGAGCCAGTTGAGTCTGAAATCGGGCAGGCCGACGATCCAGAGGGCGACGAGGGTGGCGCTCAGGGCGACCGCCGGTTCGAACCATCGCTTGAGGAGGGACGCCACCTCCGGTCGGATCATCGCGCGATCCTCTCGTAGGTCAGGTAGGCCGGGATCCGCCCCTCGCGCAGCGCCTTGGCCTCGTAGCGCGTGCCGGGCCAGTCATCCCAGGCCGTGCCGGTATCGGAGACGAGCGCAAAGGCCGGATGCGGCCCGACATGCTCGCGGGTCCAGTCGATATATTCGGGAATATCGGACGCGATGCGCAGATGCGCACCGTCCTTCAGGATACGGGCGAAGGAATCGAGGTTCTCGGGGCTGACGAAGCGGCGCTTGTGATGTTTCGCCTTCGGCCAGGGATCGGGATAGAGCAGGAAGGCGCGATCGATGCGGGCCTCGGCGACGGCATCCATCAGGTCGCGCGCATCGCCGTGGTGGATGCGCGCGTTCCCGACGCGCTCCGCCTCCAGCTTCGACAGACAGGAGGCGACGCCATCGATGTAATGCTCGCAGCCGACGAGCATGACGGACGGATTGGTCCGGGCCTGCGCGACGAGATGCTCGCCCGCGCCGAAGCCGACCTCCAGCCAGATATCGCCGTCGATCTCGAACCGGGGGGCATCCTCGCCATCCGGCAGGGCGGCATATCGCGCACGGCGCGCATCGAAGGTGTCCCGGCGCGACCCGCGCAACCGCGAGCCTCGTCTGCCGTATAGATTTCGGCGAACAGTATTTTCTTCAATATCGGACATGGTACACTTTATGTAAAACAAATAAACATGGAAACATTACATTGGACATTTAAAGTCGCGAAACCTGTTCGTGCGATATTCCCTGAATAACGACACCAGCGGCAAGGGACATAAGAATCCGATGATAACAACAGGGCTGGCATCATTCTGCCGAAAAGCACGGCACGTCACGGGACGCTTCAAACGCGACAAACGCGGTGTCTCGACCATCGAATTCGCCTTCATCATCGGTCCCTTCCTCGCCATCACGCTCGGGACGATGGAAATCGCGATGATCCACCTGATGCGCAGCTCGCTCTCCAACGCCGTCGAAGGAGCCTCCCGTCCGATTTATACCGGCGCGGCAGGCTGCGCAACGGTCCAGTCGGTCAAGACGGAAATCTGCAGCCGGATCGCCATGAAGGGCGAGCAAACCTGCACCGAGAACCTCAAGGTCATCCTCGAGGAACTGTCGGATTTCGACGGTGCGCGAATCGAAGCAGGGGCCGAATTCGACGATATCGAAGACGCGGTCGATCCCGGCGGCGCGGAATCGACGATGCTCCTGCGGACGTTCTACAACTGGGAAGTGATGTTCCCGTTACTCGCCGAAGCCCTTGGTGGCGATGAAGGCACGTTGCTCCTGTCTGCGAGTACCGCCTTCCGGAACGAACCTTTTGGATCGGATACAGGATGTCAGAGCGGCTCATGATGAACAACATCGTAAAGCGGAGCGAAACGCTCCTATCGCAGTTTCGCCGGGAAGAAGGCGGTGTCGCGGCGATCGAATTCGCCTTCATCGCGCCCCTTCTGGTCGTCTTCATGCTGGGTACCACGACCGCGACGCAGAGCCTCTGGGCGCATGGCAAGGTGTCGCAGACGAGCAGCGTGATCGGCGATCTGATCTCGCAGGAAACCGATCTGGACGATCAGAGGTTCCAGTCGCTCATGAATGCGGCCCCGGTCCTGATGGAACCGTTCCCGCTCAACGACCTGAAAGTGATCGTGACCGCCGCCATCGCCTGTCATCAGGATCCAGCGAATACCGAAGGATCGACCCCGTCGATGTTCGTCGTCTGGAGCCGGGGCTGGACCGAAGGCGGCCTGTCGGGCGGTGAGTCCGCGCCGGGCGATGCCCTCTCGAACGCGCCGACGGAATTGTCGATCGAGGACAGCGACTATCTGATCCGAACCTCCGTGACCTATACCTACGAGCCGACGATCACGCAGAAAGCCGATTACGACATCGACATGGAAGAGATCGCGTATCACCAGCCGCGCGATGCCCGGCCCGTCTCCTATCCCAATCAGGAAGGCGACGACGATACGAAGAGCTGCGACGAGTTGATGAACCGCTGATCGCACGCTCCCGCGCCGATTTCATCGCCCCCGGACAGCCAGATGGCCGTCCGGGGGCGATCTGCGTCGAGAGCATTTCGCATTCGAGCTGGATCGGCTTTCGCTGCCTCCCACCTGACAGGCTGGAACGCGAAACCCGGTACTCTATTCAACCCGAATGCAAACTGCTCCGGGGAGCGGCAAAAAAACGGGTATCCCCGGCTGACGGAAATGAACTAGAAACCCGGCAGGACCACGAGACTGCTGCCGGGAACACGACGTCATGACCTACATCGTCACGGATAATTGCATCAAATGCAAATACACCGACTGCGTGGAAGTCTGTCCGGTGGACTGTTTCTACGAGGGCGAGAACATGCTCGTCATCCATCCCGACGAATGCATCGATTGCGGCGTGTGCGAGCCGGAATGTCCCGCCGATGCCATCCGGCCCGATACGGAACCGGGGCTGGAGAACTGGCTGGAACTGAACCGGAAATTCTCCGAGGTCTGGCCCGTCATCACGATGCAGAAGGAGAACCCGCCCGACGCCGAGAAACATGACGGCGAAAAGGGCAAGTTCGAGAAATACTTCTCCGAGAAGCCCGGCGAGGGGGACTGAGCGCCGCAGGCGAGCCGCTTGCCCACAGGGCATCAGCTTCTATAATGCGCCCCCGTATACAACCGAAATCGCCAACCGGAAGGCTCCTCCCCATGTCAGACGTCGAAACCGGGGCCGATATTGGCCGGGGCAATCGCCCGCTCTCGCCCCATCTTCAGGTCTACAAGCCGCAGATGACCTCCGTAATGAGCGCCTTCCACCGGATTACCGGGGTCGGCAACAGCATCGGGGCGGCGCTGGTGGCATGGTGGTTCATCGCCGCCGCCACGGGCGAAGGCGCGTTCGGGTTCATCGACGGGCTGCTGACGAGCTGGCTGGGGCATCTGGTGCTGCTCGGGTTCACGTTCTCGCTGTGCTATCACCTGTGCAATGGTATCCGGCATCTCTTGTGGGACGCGGGATACGGGTTCGAGCTGGATCAGGTGAAGACGACCGGGATGGTGGCGCTGGCGGCGGCGGGGCTGATGGCCTTGGGGCTGTTCGTCGTCGGCTGGGCAAACTGAGGGAGATCGGGATATGGCTATGTTGACCTCACGCGCCCGCGTTCGTGGCCTCGGTTCGGCCCGCAGCGGTACGGAGCACTGGTGGAGCCACCGGCTCTCGGCCATCGCGCTGGCGGTGCTCGCGCCGTTCTTCTTCATTCCCTTCGCGATTGCTCTCGGTCAGCCCTGGGTGGACGTGGTGGCGATGTACAAGCATCCCTTCAATGCCATCGTCGCGGCGGCGTTCATGCTGACGGTGTTCTGGCACATGCGTCTCGGATTGCAGGTGGTGGTCGAGGATTACATCCACGCTCCCGCCCTGCGCACCGGCCTGCTCATCGCCATCAAGCTCGGCACGATGCTGCTCGGCTTCGCCGCCGCGTTCTCGATCGGGATGATCGCCTTCGCGGTTTAGGCCATGGAGCGGTTCCTGCGCCGTGCCCTGATCCTTGCAGCGTCGCTTCTTTGTCTTTTGTTTATCCCCAATGCCTTGGTTTCGCTTAACTCCGACGGCGAGAGCGAGTGTTACGGCTCTCCCTCAAACGGTCGGTTGGAGGATGGGGTCCGGCTCTCGACTCCGCGCTGGATGAGGGACGAAGTCCGGTCCTATTGCCCCTTCTGTGAACTGCTCCTCAGGACTTACGTTCATTCGGACGTGGCGACAGTGGTTCACGTCGCCTACACCGGAGTCGGCTATAACGGCTTCGTGAATACAGACTGGGTCTATGGCGAGACGGGCTGGCCATGGGGCGGATCGTTCAGACCGCATCGCACACACAAGAACGGTCTCTCGGTCGACTTCATGGCCCCGCTCAAGGATGGCGCCCGCTTTCCGACGCATCCGTTCAACCGCTTCGGCTACGATGAAGAGTTCGATGAGAACGGCAACGGCGCAGCGGGAAAAATCGACTTCAGGGCAATGGGCAGTCACCTCGCAAGCCTTCTATCGGCTGCACAGGAAGCCGGGGGAGGTATCAGGCGCGTCATCCTCGCCCCTGATTTACAGGACAACCTGTTTGCCGCCCGTGCCGATCTACGCGGGCGTATCCGCTTCAATACGAGGCAAGCATGGGTGCGCCACGACGATCATTATCACGTGGATTTCGACTTTCCCTGTGCGCCGCTCACCGAAGGATAGGCCATAGCGCCGCAAGCCCTCGCAACGCGCTGCGGGCGGCGCTATGTTGCGGGCAAAGATCGAATCACATGCCGGAGCATCCCCATGGCCGCCCCCCAACCAGCCTACGACATCATCGACCATACCTATGACGTCGTCGTCGTCGGCGCAGGCGGCGCGGGACTGCGGGCCACGCTCGGGTGTTCTGAGCGAGGGCTGAAGACGGCCTGCGTCACGAAGGTCTTCCCGACCCGCTCGCATACGGTTGCCGCACAGGGCGGTATCGCCGCCAGCCTCGGCAATATGGGGCCCGATCACTGGCAATGGCACATGTACGACACCATCAAGGGATCGGACTGGCTGGGCGATATGGATGCGATGGAGTATCTGGCGCGGGAGGCCCCCAAGGCCGTCTACGAGCTGGACCATTACGGCGTGCCGTTCTCGCGCACGGACGAGGGCAATATCTACCAGCGGCCCTTCGGCGGCCATACCACCGAATTCGGGGAAGGCCCCCCCGTGCAGCGCACCTGTGCCGCCGCCGACCGCACGGGTCATGCGATCCTGCACACGCTGTATGGTCAGTCGGTCAAGAACAACGCGGAATTCTTCATCGAGTATTTCGCCATCGACCTGCTGATGGACGACGACGGCACCTGCACCGGCATCATCGCGTGGAAGCTCGATGACGGGACGATCCACCGTTTCAATGCCAAGATGGTGATCCTCGCCACCGGCGGCTATGGCCGCGCGTATTTCTCGGCCACCTCGGCCCATACCTGCACCGGGGACGGCAACGGGATGGTCGCGCGGGCAGGGCTGCCGCTACAGGACATGGAATTCGTGCAGTTCCACCCGACCGGCATCTATGGTGCCGGGTGCCTCATCACCGAAGGGGCGAGGGGCGAGGGCGGCTATCTCGTGAACTCCGAGGGCGAGCGGTTCATGGAACGCTACGCGCCGACCTACAAGGATCTGGCGTCCCGCGACGTGGTTTCGCGCTGCATGACCATGGAAATCCGCGAAGGGCGCGGCGTGGGGCCGAAGAAGGACCACATCCACCTGCATCTCGATCACCTGCCCCCCGAAACGCTGCATCTGCGCCTGCCCGGCATCTCGGAAAGCGCGCGCATCTTCGCCGGAGTCGACCTGAACAAGGAGCCGATCCCGGTGCTGCCGACGGTGCATTACAACATGGGCGGCATCCCGACGAATTACTGGGGCGAGGTGCTGAACCCGACCGCCGATGACCACGACGCCATCGTTCCGGGCCTGATGGCCATCGGCGAGGCGGGCTGTGCGTCGGTGCATGGGGCCAACCGGCTCGGCTCGAACTCGCTGATCGATCTGGTGGTCTTCGGGCGCGCGGCGGGTATCCGCGCCGCCGAGGTCGTGGATCCCAATTCGAGCGTGAAGGAAGCCACCTCCCCCGCCACCGACCGGATCATGGACCGCTTCGACCGCCTGCGGAACGCCGATGGCGGCTCGCCCACGGCGGAAATCCGCGACGACATGCAGGTCGCGATGCAGGAGGACGCCGCCGTCTTCCGCACCGAGGAGACTCTGCAGAACGGGTGCCAGCGCATGTCTGCCATCTGGCAGAAGATGGCCGATATCCGCGTCACCGACCGGACGCTGATCTGGAACACCGATCTGATGGAGACGCTGGAACTCGAAAACCTGATGCCCAACGCCATCGCGACGGTGTACTCGGCAGAGGCCCGCAAGGAGAGCCGGGGTGCGCACGCCCGCGAGGACTATTCCGAACGCGACGACGCCAACTGGCGCGTGCACTCGCTGGCCACGGTGTCCGAGACGGGCAATGTGGATCTCACCTATCGCGGCGTGCATACCGAGCCGTTGACGAACCCCGACGAGGGCGGCATCGCCCCGGCGAAGATTGCCCCGAAGGCGCGGGTGTACTAGGCTGCGGCCATGACTGGATTTGGACATAACCAGCGCAAGGAAAAGGGTACAATGTACGCGATTACCTTCGACATGGACACGGCGCGCATGGAAGAACTGTATCCTAAGGAGAGCTGGCGCAACGGTTATACCGAGATCGGAAGTATTCTGCGCGAGCACGGGTTCGACTGGCGGCAGGGTAGCGTCTATTTCGGCGACGATAGCGTCAATGCGGTGACGGCAGTGCTGGCCATTCAGGATGTCTCTCGAAAGCTCAACTGGTTCGGGCCATCCGTGCGCGATGTGCGAATGCTGCGGATCGAGGAATTCAACGATCT
>Ga0114952_1003210_pt1 | contig 11831 bp, 4 predicted proteins | sample SidtaG_2_FD_87303 | JGI IMG/M metagenome (GOLD analysis project Ga0114952, IMG submission 87303) | Marine algal microbial communities from Sidmouth, United Kingdom - Sidmouth_Asex2 metaG | ecosystem: Host-associated > Algae > Red algae > Unclassified | place: Sidmouth, United Kingdom | collected... | reverse complement strand
GTGCAAATGGCTATAACAACGAAGAGGAATTATAAGAAGATAAAGCGATGCTTTAGGCCACATCCCTTATCGTAAGAAACAGTTACAAAAAAAAATAAAATGAATTCAATCATTCAAAAATCCATTGTAAATAAAAATATAGAGTCAGAAGCTAAAAACATCTGGATAACCAAAGCTTCAGGAGAGCGGGCTATTTTTTCAAAAAAGAAATTACGTAACTCCTTAGAGAAATCAGGTGCAAATGAAAAAAATATCCAAACTGTCATTTCTGAAATTGAAAAATTATTACATCCGGGAATGCACACCAAAGAAATATACAAGAAAGCATTTGCCTTGTTGCGGAAAACTTCGAGGCCAACGGCGGCGCGGTATAAGCTAAAAAGAGCCATCATGCAGCTGGGCCCCTCCGGCTTTCCTTTTGAACAATATATAGCTGAAGTTTTTAGATGTGACGGTTATAGAGTGAGTGTAGGAGAATTTGTAAAAGGGCATTGCATCACACACGAGGTAGATATCATTGCTAAAAAAAAGAACCAACGATTTGTTATTGAATGCAAATTTCATAGCGATAGCAATCGAATTTGCGATGTGAAAATTCCGCTTTACATCAATTCCCGTTTTTTGGATATGAAAAAAGAACGAAATAAAACAAATGGACACGATTCACCACCTTATCAGGGATGGATCGTTACCAATACTCGATTTTCAAAAGATGCAATGCAGTATGGAACCTGTGCTGGGCTATATTTACTAGGTTGGAATTATCCCAGATCTGGTAGCCTGAAAGAACGAATTGATTTGGCCGGGGTGCATCCCATTACTTGTATGACTACAATGACTGGAAAGGAAAAGCAACGATTGTTAAAGAAAATGGTGGTACTCGCCAAAGACCTGTGTCATGATAGAAAGATATTGTTGGATATTGGAATTAGCGAATTGAGAGCGAAGCGAATAATGGAGGAGGCTAGAGGTTTATGTGGGGTTTGAAATAGTTGTGGGCTTTTCAATTTTGAATGTAAGAATTTTGAATGGCTCTCTTAGCGCGGTAGCTCGCGAGCAAGTTTCATTCAAAATTCAAAATTCTTACATTCAAAATTACTAACCTACAAGACTCTACATCTGAATAATGTCAAAAGAAAAACATAAAACAACATTTATGCAAAATGAAAAAATAAACATCCAATTCCTCGGAGGAGCAGGAACCGTCACCGGATCAAAATACCTGGTCGAAGCATTAGGGAAAAAGATCATGATAGATTGCGGATTATTTCAGGGTATAAAAAAATTGCGCTTACTCAACTGGGATTCTCTGCCCATTGACCCCGCTGAAATTGATGTGGTCTTGTTGACACATGCCCACCTGGATCATACAGGATACTTACCCAGGTTGGTCAAGTCAGGATTTAAAAAAAGTATTTGGGGTACAGCACCCACCATTGATATCACGGAAATTATTCTAAAGGATAGTGCAAAAATAAATGAAGAAGAAGCCGAGCAGGCCAATAAAGGAGGCTTCTCCAAACACAGTCCAGCCAAGCCACTATACAATTTGAAAGATGCGCAAAGAGCCATTCAACATCTCAAAAAAATAGAAAGCAATAAATGGATTTCACTTTTTGAAAATATCAAAGTACGCTTTCAATACAATGGTCATATTCTTGGTGCAACTTTCATTGAATTAGATATAGCTGGAAAACTGCTGGTTTTTTCCGGAGACATAGGCAGGAAGGACGACCTGCTATTATCTCCCCCAAGCCAACCTGGAAAAGCAGATATTTTATTTGTCGAAAGCACCTATGGCGACCGCTTACATCCTATTGATAAAGTGGAAAACCTGATACATGACATCGTACATGATGTATGGGAGGACAAAGGCACTTTGATTATCCCAAGTTTTGCTGTCGAACGTACTCAGACTTTAATGTATCTCTTTTGGCAACTCCGTAAAAAAGGACGAATGCCAGATATCCCCATCTACATGGACAGTCCTATGGGGGACAATGTACTAGATGTTTTTTATAACACTTCCGGTTGGCATAAGCTGACAAAAAAAGAGTGTACAGAAATGTGTGAGTACATTCATATAGTTGAATCCTATAAGGAAACCTGGGAAATAATAGATAAAAAAAGGTCGAAAATTATTATCGCTGGTAGTGGAATGGTTTCTGGTGGACGAGTGCTTACCTATCTTACCAAATACATTGACAATCCAAAAACAAGACTCCTACTAGTGGGTTTCCAGGCAGAAGGTACAAGGGGAAGGCAACTGCTAAATGGTATTCATGAAGTGAAAATCTATGGGAAATATTATCCGGTTGAAGCACAAGTTTTAAATATCCAAAGTCTTTCCGCTCATGCTGATCAAGCCGAATTACTCAACTGGATGGGAGCCATTAAAAATACGCCCGAGCATGTATTTATCGTACATGGTGAAGCGCAGGCGAGTGATGTGCTAAGAGTGAAAATCAAAGATAAATTTGGTTGGGAATGCTCGATTCCGGAATTAAATTCGATGGTGAGTTTTGATTTGGTTACAAAGGCAGAAGGTGTTTAGATGGCGCTTTATCATTTTTTACGCCGAGAGGTTAAAAACCTTCGGCTCGACGTCGGCAGTATCGCAATGGTCGAGCCTCACGCTTTGGGCGTGATAACCTCTTGGCGTTGCTAGACGCGAAAAAGAAACTGGTGTTAAATTCTATCGGGTATTGCTAAGCATAAACCTTCTACTCACAAGTTTCCGATCCACCACCTGCACACTCATGAAATAAAGACCGTTTTCAAAACCAGCCAGGCTAATCTCTATCGGAGAGCCTGGGATTTCATCAATCGTTTGTTCCATGGCTTTTCTTCCAAAGGCATCGTAGATTTGTATTGTTCCACTTTGTCCAACTAGTTTTGACAGGTTGACAAAAACTCTATCGGTTGCCGGATTGGGTGACAACTCAAATTGATTCGGGTCGAGTGCTTGACGAGTTGATTTAATATCGGACCAGAGCAATGTTTTCTCACTTATTGTCATCGGACTGCTAATGCTGTTACTAACCATCAGCGTATAATCTTCCACTTCACCAAATGGAAATACCTCGCAAGGCATCGCATAGCTACCTCGCTTCATGGCTACTCGCATACGGGTCGCGCCATTCATTGCATCACTTGGAATATCAATAAAACCATCCAACGTTTTAGAGTCAGTACCATTAGGTGGCTTACTCAAAATACCTGCAAAAGCCACTTCCGAAGGTTCATCAAACGCATTGTTCTGGTTGTAATCAATCCATACTTTCCAGTATTCATCATAGGTGGTGTAGCTATAACTGGTTTCCAGACTTAACGGATAACTATTTTCTGTTTCCACAAAAGCAGTCATCGCAGTGAAGTCACTATATATGGATTTTCCGGAAGGATTATCAATGCTTGCAAAAGTAAGTCGACTCATCCAGTCATGCCAGGGGAAGTCTGCATAGGATTCGCAGTAGTCTGCGGGCGCGCAGTTGTTAATGATCTCAGTTGGATTGCTACAGAAATTGGGATTGTTGTAAATATTAACATTACCTACGACACCATTATTACTTAGCAAAGAATAAATTCCGCAGCAATCAGAAAGAGCAGGATTGTCGTAAATCCAAAGATTATCGCTAATAGTATTTATCTCAGAAATTCCATCGAGATTTAAGAGCGATCCGTTGTGTTCAATTCGGAGGCTTGCTCCAAGCGTATGTAGTATGGGCGAAATATCAAAGCTGATGAGTGAAGGGTTAAGACGAATTGACAGATCACCCCCAATAGAGTTGTATGAAGAAAAACCGGTGATATTTGTTAGATTGTCATTGTGGCTCATCCACAAACCTGCTCCTGTTGAAACTAGTGATGAGATACCATTTATTTCCGGTAGAGCATTGTTGTTAAGAATAGCCAAAGTTTGTCCAACAGAAACCAGAGCTGATAAACCACTCACATCTGACAGGGCATCATTTTCCTCAATAAAGAAATCGAAGCCTACTGTAGAGAGTGTAGAAAGGCCATCCAGATTGCTCAACACGGCATTATCACTTACCCGTAAATTCAAAGGAATTGATGTCAGACTTGAAAGCCCGTCAATTTGTGTCAACGCATCATTGTTGATGAGGTACAGCCATGCACCTACAGAAGTAAGTCCTGAAAGCCCGTCAATGTTTTGTAAGGCATCATTTCGCTCAATAGCGAGTTCTTCTCCTACACTTGTTACAGATGAAAGGCCGTTAATATTGAGAAGCATATCATTATTATCGATTCCCAGAAAATCGGCAACATCGATCAGACCGGACAATCCATCTAAGTTTTCGAGTGCATCGTTTTGGAATATCCATAAACGACCTTCAACTATATTGATGTTTTCCAATCCGTTTACATTTGGTAAAGCGGCATTATTTCGGATGTCTAATGAGCCACCTAATGAGTTCACTGAATTTAGGGCTTCAATATTAACCAGTGCATCGTTGTTCTCAATGATAAGCGATGAGCCTATAGAATTGAGTGAATGGAGTCCTTGCAAACTTGTAAGGTTTGGATTGTTTTCAATGAACAAAAAACCTCCCACTGATGTAAGCGTTGATAAAGGACTTAAGTCAAAAATATCACTGGCCGGAGTATTTCCGATATACAGATTACCAGTTATCTCGCTACAATCAAAAGCATCTACTTCAGCTTGTGTGTTCAGTGTGATGTTACCCGTACAAGTAGTTGGTGCACATGTTGTCAGTATTTCACTCTCACTGCTACAGGCCAATGGGTTATTGGAAATATTGATAGTACCACTCACTCCATTGGAACTGAGTAAAGGATATAAGCCACAGCAATCACTAAGTGCCGCATTATTACTCAAGGTAAGGTTGCCTCCAATTGTTTCCAGGTTGCTCAGGCCGTCCAAATTTTCAATCAAATTATTAAGGCTTATTATTAAGGAGCTACCTACCGAAGTTAAATTGCTAAGAGGATCGAAGCTTTGAAGAACCACACACTCCGCAATAATAAACACTTCCGTTACCTCAGTGATATGACTCAAACCATTGATGTTCTGAAGGCCATAATCCTCTATTAGACGAATGGAAGTTAGCGTTGAATTTATATTACTTAAACCATCTACATTTTCCAGCAATGGATTAAATTCTATCAGTAAATCTTGTACCGAATTGAGCGAAGAGAAAGCGTCAATATTTGTAATTTTAATATTATACTGTATGATCAGGTCTTCCACCGATTGTAGAATGTCAAAACCCTGAATGTCGACAAGTTCTCCGTTGTTACTTATAACCAAACTTTTTTCGACACTCTCCAGATTTGAAAATGCATTCATGGAGACCAATGCAGCATTGCCGGCAATAACCAAATTGTCACCTACTGTTTCGAGTTGATGAAATGCATCTAGTGATGTCAGATTATCCGTAGTAATTTGTAACCTACCTGTTATTTCCTGAAGACCGTCGAAAGCTGAGAGGTCAGTTATGTCATCGCCTCCTATTTCGATAGTTCCATCAAAAACAGTGCAGGGCCCAAATGCATCCACTTCAGTCTGAGTAGTGAGGACGATGTTGCCAGAACATGAAGTTGGTGCACAAGTGCTTAGTATTTCACTCTCACTGCTACAGGCCGATGGGTTGTTAGAAATATTAATAATACCACTGACTCCATTGGAGCTGAGCAAAGGGTAGAGGCCACAACAATCGCTCAAGGAAGGATTGTCTTTCAATAATAAGCCGGAGCCTACCGATTGTAAGTTTGTCAAACCATCCAGATTCAACAAACCGCCGTTATAATTAATGAATAGCTCGTCGCCTACGGTTTCCAGGTTGCTGAGTGCATCCAGGTTGGTAACCAGATGGTTGAGTTCTATGCTAAGGTTTCCACCAACAGAAGTCAAATTGCTGAGTGGATCAAGGCTCTCAAGAACCGTATTTTCTCTGATAAGATAATGACTCGAAACAGTTGTTATTTGGCTAAGGCCATTTATATTTTCCAGGCTATACAACTCCAATAGTTTGATGAATTCAACCGATGAGGGTATATTACTCAGACCGTCAACATTTTGCAAAGATGGATTAAATGAGAATTCTATCCGCTGGAGGGAGCTGAGATTTGAAAAAGCATCAATATTAATGAGTTCAATACTATTTTCAATCAACAAGGTATGTGCCGATTGCAGGTTGTCGAAGCCTTGTATGTCAATGAGATCGGGATTTGTAAAAAAGCTCAACTCATCACCCACACTTTCCAAACCAGAAAAAGCATTTATAGAATTCAGGTCACTATTTGATGTGATATTTAAAGAGCCACCAATCGTATGTAGTTGATTAAAACCAGTCAACTGAAACAAGTTATCAATATCCGCAAAAGTTAAAGTTCCGGTAATTTCCTCCAGGCCATCAAAAGCTGAAAAGTCAGTAACTGAATTTCCGGTTATTAATATGTTACCATCAAATATGGTACATGGCCCAAAGGCATCGACCTCAGCTTGTGAACTTAAAACGAGTGTCCCCGAACAATTCGAATAGCCCTCAGGATAAATAGTCACCAGGGCTTCATCATCTTCATCGGGTGTCTGATCAGTATCGTTGCCCGGTGTTGAATCTGGGTCAGGCTGTGCAGTAGTTTGCACCTGCGCAAAAACGGTTTTTGGCCCGTCAGTATCTAAGGTAAATAATGCCAGGTTGAGCAAAACAGTCTGACCAATAGCTAAAGAACCGATCTCCCAGATTTCATTATAGGAACTGTAAGACCCCTGGGTTGCAGAAGTTTGACTTGATACGACCATACCCGGTGGTAAGGGAATACTGGCGCTCACATCTGTAGCTATTGAAGGTCCGAAGTTTTGAACGACTACTTCATAGTAAACATGATTGTATTGATCATACTCGGTATTGTTAACCGCGAGTGTCAGGTCAAGGTCGCATTCGGGGGAATATATTTCCAGCTTATCAGAATCATCTTCTGTGAAAACCCAGTTGCCGGGAGTACTATCTGGATCGTCCTGATCCATTGCTAACAAACTGGCCTGAACCCACTTGTTGTTATAGGGAACCATGATGTTGGACGACTCTGTGAATTCAACTGTTTCACCAGAAGCCAGATTGGGAATTTCCCAGAAATAGCCAGCCCATGAACCACTTGAGAAAATTCTATTGTAAGGAATTACCTCATCATGATAGTTGATTGCCACCTGCAGGTTAGTAGCTTCGTCGGGGCCATTGTTGGTTACAAAAAGGGTATAGCTTACTGTTGCGATATTGGGGTTGCCGCCAGTACTTTCTGTGATTTGCACGGCGTCAGATTCGTAATATACTTCTATGTCAGTTGCACTTAGCAAACTCCTTTCTTTTGCAGAAAAATTACCGTCAATTATTTCGTTATCAAATTTGGGTAAACTCGCATAGAGCTGCTGACTGAATAATATCAGAAGAATAATAGATAAAAAAGTGCTGACTGGATAAGAAAGCATTCTGTCACTGCAAGGTAGGAATAGTTTCATGAGCTTAGATTTTTTTGAAAAAATTGATAAAAGTTGATTAATGAAAGCCTGGATGGAAAGTGTGTGTAGTGATACTGAAAAAAAACTATGCTAACTATCCAGCAGCACCGCAATACAACTAAAAATAAAATTACTCTAAACAATTACTAACAATTATTTTCCACAAGTATAAGCTATAGCCATATTTAAAAAGCTGAGTAAAATCAATGCAAAAAATGATTTTCACCACCATAGCTACTCTTAAAAATCATGTACTTGCATAAAAAAGAATTTATGCCAATTTCATCTAAGCAACCAGATAACAAAAAGAAAGATGGTCCTTCCTTTTTCTCAAAGAATTGGAACCTATTCTTACTTGTTTTTCTTATTTTCGCAAGCCAGTTGATCATTTATAAATGGGAAGATCCTGACAAAACGGATTGGCAATCCTTTAAAACAGAAATGCTGGCTACCGGAGCTGTGTCCAAAATTGATGTCGTCAATAAGGAGCAGGTAGAGGTATATGTCAAGTCTAATTTGTTGGGTGAGGGAGACTACTCCAGTTTTTCAAAAAATAATACTGGCCCCCATTTTTATTTTGATATTGGATCTGTAGAAGCTTTTGAATCAAAGCTGGAAGTTGCACAAAAGGAATACAGACTGTCAGAACCTTTGAAAATTGAATATAGTAAACGAACCAATTGGTTCTCCGTATTGCTCTCCTGGATGTTCCCCGTCGTTTTATTTATTGGTTTGTGGATGCTGATTATGCGCCGTTCGACGATGAGTCAAATGGGCGATGGAAGAAGTATTTTTGATTTTGGAAAAACTGCTCCCAGAGTATTGGACAAGCGAACAGAAAATAAAACCACTTTTAAAGATGTAGCCGGTTTGGAATCAGCCATAATAGAAGTAAAAGAAATTGTCACCTTTTTGAAAAGTCCGGAAAAGTATACCCGACTAGGAGCCAAAATTCCAAAGGGAATGATGTTAGTAGGCCCTCCTGGTACTGGTAAAACTTTATTGGCCAAAGCCATCGCTGGTGAAGCAGATGTTCCATTTTTTTCGATGTCAGGTTCTGAATTTGTAGAGATGTTTGTAGGCGTAGGTGCCTCGCGGGTCCGGGATCTTTTTAAAAGGGCAAAGGTGAAAGCACCCAGCATTATTTTTATAGATGAAATAGATGCCGTCGGAAGATCAAGAGGCAAAGTAAATGCTATGCAAACCAACGATGAAAGAGAAAGTACACTCAACCAACTCCTCACCGAAATGGATGGTTTCGCAGATAACTCCGGAGTCATTGTTTTGGCTGCCACCAATAGACCCGATATTCTGGACAAGGCTTTGTTGCGACCCGGTAGATTTGACAGACATATTTATTTAGAGTTGCCCAACGTAGTAGAACGGACGGCAATCTTTAAAGTTCATTCCAAAAAGTTGCTTCTATCCGAAAACATCAACCTGGAAAACTTGGCTGTACAAACCCCCGGATTCTCCGGAGCCGACATAGCCAATGTTTGTAATGAAGCAGCTCTCATTGCTGCCCGTAAAAGAAAAGATGCGATTGAACCAATTGACTTTGAATCGGCCATAGAGCGGATCGTGGGAGGTCTGGAACATACAGGTAAAATTATTTCTGAATCTGAAAAAAAGATCATCGCCTACCACGAAGCTGGCCATGCTACGGTTAGTTGGTTTTTAAAACATGCTGATCAATTAATCAAAGTGACAATTGTACCCCGAGGCAAATCATTAGGCGCGGCCTGGTATAAGGCAGAAGAGCGTCAGATATATACGAAAGCTCAATTAAAAGACCGACTTTGTAGTGCACTGGGAGGCAGGGCAGCCGAGGCTTTAATGCTCAATGACATTTCATCAGGCGGCCTTGACGACCTTGAAAAAGTAACCAAACAAGCTTATTCTATGGTAGCCCACTATGGCTTAAGTGAGAAACTGGGTAACATAAGTTTCTATGATAGTAAAGGCGATTACCAACAAACAATGCACAAAATTTATAGTGAAGAAACGGCAACGATTATCGACGACGAAGTCCGAAAATTGATTGATGAATCCTTTATGAACACCATGGATATTTTAAGTCGCCACAGACATGAATTGATCCGATTGGCCGAAATCCTGATGGAAAAAGAAGTGGTATATAAAGAGGAGTTAGAAAAAATATTTGGCGTACGTCCTATGTTTAACAATAAGTTGGAACAGGTTTGATGTTGAAGACAAATAAGCATCCATCCATGCACACAAAAAATATCAATGCACATACGCTCAGTATAAGCGAAATTGCTCGTCTATTGCACACTTCTGAGATAGATGGTTTAAATGAAATAGAATCCAAAAAGCGCCTGGATAAATACGGTCTTAATATACTCGCACTGCATAAAAGCAAAAGTTTATTTCAAATACTAATCAACCAATTTCAAAATACACTGGTCTGGATATTGGTCTTTGCAGGAGTATTGGCTTTTGCATTTGGAGAATGGTTGGAAGGCTTTGCTATCCTTGTGGTCATGCTGGTAAACGTGTTCATCGGTTTTTTTATGGAGCGGCAAGCGAACCGTTCGATGGAGGCGCTTCGGAATTTGTCAGAACTGAATGCCGTTGTTATTCGCAACGGGAAAAAACAAAAGGTACGGGCATCTACATTGACCATCGGAGATTTATTATTTCTGGAATCAGGGGATGTGGTGACTGCAGATTGTCGTTTGGTTCAACAAAATAATCTTGGTGTTAATGAAGGGACGCTGACTGGAGAATCGATGCCTGTCAGTAAAGAAATAAACCCAATTGAGCCACAGATACCCCTGACAGAAAGAAGCAATATGCTTTTTAAAGGAACGCTGGTCAACCGAGGTAATGCAACTGCAATTATTACGGAGACTGGCGCCAATACAGCCTTGGGGCATATAGCTAATTTGACAAGCGCAGCCAAAGAAGAGATAACTCCCCTGGAAAAAAAGTTGGGAAAGCTTAGCCAAAAATTAATTGGTCTCACCATTGGTTTGGCGGTCATTGTTTTTGTGGCGGGTATGCTTCATGGCCGTTCAGTTTTTTTTATGATCGAAACGGCTATTGCACTTGCCATAGCGGCCATTCCGGAAGGGTTGCCCATCGTAGCCACGATTGCTTTGGCCAATGGGATGCTTCGGTTGGCAAAAGAAAATGTCATTGTAAAACAATTAAGCGCCGTAGAAACACTAGGCGAAACGCAGGTGATATTTACAGATAAGACAGGCACACTTACCGAAAATCGGATGAATGTGGAGGCCTTGGTTTTTGAACATCAAACAGTTGAGGTAAACAATTTAGAGGCTAAAAAAAATACCAATCCCTGCTTTGACAGACTGATTGATGTGGCGGTGCTTTGTAATAATGCAAGCATCGGAAAAGGTGAAGAGGCTACAGGTGACCCCATAGAAGTAGCACTTTTGGAATTTGCCAATAAGCAAAACTATTCGAGAAGTGATATAAGTCAAAAGTTTCCTCGTGTCAGAGAAATTCCATTTGATGCCAGCACCAAAATGATGGGCACCATGCACCAAATGCCGAATGGTCAGTATTTGGTTTGTATAAAAGGTGCTCTGGAAGTGTTGCTTCAACAATCAGACTTCACTTGCAATGAAGACGGGGGACTTAGCGGGGGTGTTGACAAAAACTATTGGTTGGAAAAGTCGAATGCTTTAGCTTCAAAAGGAATGCGGGTACTTGCTTTTGCGTATAGCATAGTAGATCATCCCAAAGAAGATTTTTTTCAGCACCTCAATTTTATTGGTTGCGTCGCTTTTCTGGACCCTCCTCGTCCTGAGGTTTTTGAAGCCATTCAGGAATGCAAAAAAGCAGGAATAAAACTGGTAATGGTGACCGGTGATCATCCTGAAACGGCTAAGACCATTGCCGAAAAAATTGACCTGGGACAGCATGAACATGTTGTTGTAAAACATGCTAGTGAACTGGCCACACTTAGCAATGATTCGGAGCAATTATTAGCCGTAGATGTATTTGCCCGAGTCAACCCCGAACAAAAATTACAACTCATCAATGCTTATCAACAACAGGGTTTTGTAACTGCTATGACAGGCGACGGTGTGAATGATGCACCCGCTTTAAAAAAATCCGACATCGGCATTGCTATGGGGATTCGGGGTACCGAAGCGGCTAAGGAAAGTGCAGACCTTATATTGGAAGATGATGCATTGAATTCCGTTGTGGTTGCCATCCGGCAGGGGAGAGGTATTTATGAAAATATTCGCTTCTTTGTCATTTATTTATTGTCATGCAATTTGAGTGAGTTATTAGTAGTCACCGCCATGTCTGTCACTAATTTTGCGACGCCATT
>Ga0114952_1003208_pt1 | contig 11832 bp, 10 predicted proteins | sample SidtaG_2_FD_87303 | JGI IMG/M metagenome (GOLD analysis project Ga0114952, IMG submission 87303) | Marine algal microbial communities from Sidmouth, United Kingdom - Sidmouth_Asex2 metaG | ecosystem: Host-associated > Algae > Red algae > Unclassified | place: Sidmouth, United Kingdom | collected... | reverse complement strand
TTCTGTATGAATAGATTCATAACGCTTTTTTAAGCACTTTAAATCCTCTTTTATATCTAAATATATTTTTTTTGGCATATTACAAAATAAAAATTATTATCCCGAATTCAAAGTTAAAATGGTGTAACAGTCAATCTACTTATCCTCCAATTATAAAAAACATACTCCTAAATAGTATATTTCTTATTCTATTCACTTCTTCTTTTTATTCAAAAAAAAAGTATTGAAGGAAAAAATAATGAATTGTTCGTATGAATATTACACTAAAAAGGGAAACAAATTAAAGCCGTTTAATTCCAAATTATTAGAATCTACTTATTATGGAAAGTTTTTTAAACAATATAAGTGGAGTTCGTTATCTAAAGTTGTTACAAATATTGCCGAAGGAAAAAACCCAATAAGGAATCTTCGAAATTTTCTGTATAAAACAAAAGAAACTAATATTGAAAAACAAGAGTCTTCAAAATAATTATTACAGATTCTTCTACTTATTCTAATTAAAAAGGGTTGCCAATTAACACTTAAAGTCGATTCTAAACAGTCATTTGCTATAAGTATGTTAAATACTCTTTCTTCCAATGATTTTGATTTAAACTGTTTAAAATACAAACATTTGTATTATTCTACTTTTTAGATACAAATGCGGGTCTTATTAAAGAATGAGTAAGTAAACAGTATACAATGATTTAAGCAATGGATTGAATATAATCCTTAATGCTAAAAAATATTTACAAACAATAAGATAACAACTATTCAAAAACAAATCAAAAGTAATCATTAGTTTAAAAAACGACAAAGAAACAAGCTATGAAAACTACCATATTGAATTACAACAAGTTATAGTTAATAAAATTAACATCTTGAGAGATATACTTGCTAAATAAAAATTTAATCACGAATTCAACAAATCAATTAAGGAACAAGAGAATAAAATTAAAAAATAATATCCTCTAAATTTGATTGAAGAACTTAAATAAATTAAAATCACAACTAACGTTATTCGAAATAACTTACAATGTCATCTGCAGCCTATTTTCAAAATTACTCAGCAATTTCTCGCACTTGAATCTTCGCATTTTTTAAACGTATTTTAAGCCAATCTAATAACTTTTTGGTGGCAGTTTCTTTGTCCTTATTTTTAATTCCTTTTTTCCAAGCAACTTCAAAAACTGGAATGGTATCTACCTTAGTAAAATCTGTTTTTAACAAATATGAAAAACCTAAAGAAGTTAAATTTTCGTAATTTACTTTAGCTTCGTCAGAAATAGTTTTAAAAGGAATTTGTTTAGACTTATATTTATTTAAAGTAGAAACTTCAGCTTCGAGCAGACGTATTTTTTCATCCTTCCCCAGTAATTCACTCTTTTGGGATTCGTATAATTGATCCACATATTTTAGCTGATCTAGTTGGGCATTCTTAGAACCTTGTATTACTCTGAGTTCAGTATTTACCAATCTTTCAAACTGATTTTTTTGAGACATCCACATAGAAATAATATTATCTGGAACGGTTTCATTCCCCATAAAAACTAATTCAATTGATGACTTTTCTCCGTGGTTGTATTCAATATCAGTAAAATTTTCCAAAAATCGTCCTTCACCAGAAAATTGGTAGGTTGCTATTTTGTCTTCAATAAACTGATTTGCTTCTCTTTTAAATAAAGATTCTTTTAAGGCATCATAAAAAGTTAATCCAGCTGGTATCATTACAGCAACTGCCACTAAAGATGCTAGTCTTGCGATTAATCTTCTGCGTTGAGAATTTGCATAGCGCACCATAGGAAAACGCAAAAATTTTATCACTAAAAATGTTGCAAGTGCAATAAATATGGTATTTATGGTAAATAAATACATGGCACCCATTGCATAGTCCCAATTACCAATTGCCAATCCAAAACCTACTGTACACAAAGGTGGCATTAATGCTGTAGCAATTGCAACTCCAAAAATAACACTGGCAATAGTTCCTTTTTTTGCTCTAGCAATCACCAATGCCAAACCTCCAAAAAAGGCAATTAATACATCTCTGATATCGGGTGCGGTACGTGCTAATAACTCCGAAGACTCATCACGTAGTGGAAATAATGCAAAAAACAAATATGCTGTTAACACACTAAGCACTACCATTACCGCAAAGTTCTTTAAAGAACGCCTTAGCGTATCAATATCATTGATAGCCAATGATAACCCCATACCCAAAATAGGCCCCATAAGGGGAGAAATTAACATGGCTCCAATGACTACTGCTGTTGAGTTTGCATTTAAACCAATTGATGCTATAAAGATAGAACAGATTAGAATCCACGAAGTATGCCCCTTAAAGGGAATATCCGCTACAATAGATTCTCTTGTTGCATCCTGATCTGTATTAGTACGAATATCTAATAGCTCTGTAAGAAACATTTTAGTACTCCCTAAAAGCCCTTTGAAATCCCTTTTTACATCTTCACCACTACCTTCTTCCATTTCGGGGGAGGCAGTCTGGTTTTTGTTTAAATTTTCACTCATAGCTTATGCGTACTTATCTCCAAATTTATCTTTTACTTTATTCAATACTTTTTTAATATCTTGCTCTTTTGTTTTTGGGTAAATTAATAATACTTCTTCCTTATCTACGATAATATAGTCATTAAGTCCGTCTACAACCACCACTTTACCTTTTGCAGACCTAATCATATTTCCTTGTGCATCTTCACATAAGACATTACTATTCACAACAGCATTGCTATTTTCGTCTTTATCCAATTTATCGTACAAAGAACCCCAAGTTCCTAAATCATTCCAATCAAAAGTTGCAGGCATTACAAAAATTGCCTTTGAGTTTTCTAATATAGCGTAATCTATTGATACATCTTCTGCTTTAGGGTAATTTTCTTTAATAAAAACACGCTCATTATCAGTGTTATAAACAGGAATTCCTGCTTCAAATAACTCATATTGAGCTGGCTGATAATTTTTAAATGCGTTTACAATTGTTTTTGCACTCCACATAAAAATCCCAGCATTCCATAAGAAATTTCCTTGTGATAAGAAATCTTTTGCTGTTTCGTAATCTGGTTTTTCTCTAAACTGACTTACTTTTTTAAGTGCATCTTCTGTACCCTTTTCATATTCTATATACCCAAAACCTGTATTTGGAAATGTTGGTTTAATACCTAAAGTACAAAGTACTTCCTCTTTCTCACATTTATCAAAACAAGCCTTTACATTTGCAGCAAAAGCATCTTCGTCTTCTATCCAATGATCACTAGGAGCTACAATCATTACGGCGTCTGGATTCATTTTCTGAATTTTTAACGATGCGTATAAAATACAAGGAGCTGTATTTCGCATAGCTGGTTCTAGAACTACCTGCTCTTGTTTTACTAATGGCAATTGCTCCAAAACTAAATCATTATATCTCTCGTTCGTTAGAATTAATATATTCTCCGTTGGAACAAATTTATTTAATCGTTGAAATGTTTTCTGAATTAAAGTACTACCAGCCCCTAACATGTCATGAAATTGTTTCGGGTTTTCAGATGTACTAATTGGCCAAAAGCGTGAACCAACACCGCCTGCCATTAAAACTGCATAATAATTCTTGTTTTGCATTTTCTTAAATTTTTTAATCTTTTATACTTATATTTTTGTGGTGGTTGGTTATCTTTATTTAAATCAATCTTTTATCAACTCTACTTCTGCATTGGGCTGAAACAAGTATATTTTTCCTGTTGAAATTTCTATGCATTCGTACCTTTTTCTTCTTTTATTTCCTTTTTTAAAAAGCTTCCCATTATATATTCTAAAAACACTTCTCAATGGTAGCTCGTAAACGTACGTATTTTCTTTTAATTGTGCATCAAATTGCTTTAAAGCTATTGATAAATTTGCATCTGTATCACTACTAGCCCTCGGATTTTGAAAATGTTGAGCCAAAAGGGGTAATAATTTGGAAGGAAATATTTCTGGACGAATAAATGGTAGCATTAAATGTTGAAATGTTCGCTTCCACTCCACTCCATGTGGCAATATTCGTCTGCCATATTTTTCAAAAGCAACTAAATGTGCTATTTCATGAATAAGGGTGATTAAAAAGCGGTATTTATTTAACGTAGAATTAACCGTAATTTGATGAATTCCATTAGCTGTTCTTCTATAATCACCATGCCTAGTAACTCTTTCGTTTACTATTTTAAGATGCACTGCATTATCCTTAATTAATGCTACACATGGCACAACAGCACGCTCTGGCAAATATTTTTTTAAAACTTCATTCATTTATGGCGTACTGCTAGAAACTTGTAACATTTTTCCGTTATATATTTTACCTCCTGTTAAAGCAAAGTTTTTTATATATGCTGCCATTTCCAAAGCAGTAATTGGTGCTTTGTAACCAGGAAAAGCCTCTTCTAACATTTCGGTTTGCACAGCACCTAATGCTAATACATTGAAAGACGGACCCGTTTCTTTAAACTCCTCTGCCCAAAGTTCTGTCATGGTTATTACCGCTCCTTTACTAGAACTATAAGCAGATAATCCCGGGAATTTTGTACTGCCCTGTACACCCCCCATAGAGCTGATGGTTACTACATGACCTGTTTTAGACATTCTTGGAAGCGCTAATCTTGTTATAGCTGCCACACCAAAAACATTCACTTTATAAACAGCTTCATAGTCTTCTAAACTTGTTTCAAGAAAAGGCTTATTTAACAATTTACCGGCATTATTAATGAGTACATCTACTGTTTTCCAAGAATCACTTAAAAAAATTTTTACCTTCTTCAAATCTGCTTCCTTAGAAATATCAAAAGGAAAATATGTTATATTTTTATGGTTTAGAGCTGCTATAGGCTTTTCATTTCTAGAAAGCGCTAAAACTTGATGACCTTCATCTGCAAAAAGTTTTGCCATTTCAAAACCTATACCTCTACTAGAACCTGTAATTATAATATTAGCCATTAAAACTTAATTTCTTTTGTTGGAGCATTCGCTATTTTTTCTAATACTGGAATTGTTTTATTCACAAGGTTAGCCATGTGATTAAAATCTATAATTTCTACCTCATCATCAACACCGTGATAATGATCAAAATTAGTAAAATCGAACGTACAAAATGTTTGTGAAGGCACATTAAACTGGTCATGAAATGGGTAGTTATCTGATCGCTGAAATAAATTATATCCTTTTGCTTCTGGTAAAAAACCTACCAACTCTTCTCCTGCATATCTATTGCAAACTGCTGCTAAATTAGAATTTTCATATCCTGTAACATACATTATATAATCTTTTCCAACCAGTGGCACTCCTACCATTTCAAAATTTAGCATGGTATATAAATTAAGGTTTTCTGCTTTTAACTTTTTTGCCAAATGCTTAGAACCCAACAACCCTTTTTCTTCGGCACTAAATAAAGCAAAAATTATACTACGCTTATTTATTTTTGTATTTCCAAAATAGCGCGCTAATTCCAATACAGTTGTTGTTCCAGAAGCATTATCATTAGCCCCATTAGCAATTGCATCTCCATCCTTAGGACTCAATAATCCTATATGATCATAATGCGCTCCTATAATAATAAATTCATTTTTTAAAACAGCATCATTACCTTCCAAATAACCAACTACATTAAACGCTGGTTTCTCAAAGTTAGACAGAGTATCCTTATAAGATGAGAAATATGGTTTTATATGGTTCTCCTTGAAAATATTTTCAATAAAATTAGCTGCTTTTACTATTCCTTCGCTACCCGTGTCTCTACCCTGTAAATCATCTGAAGCCAAAAAACTCATTACCTCAGAAAGCCCTTCTTCTGATGAAAAACTAATTTCTTTAATTATTTCTTTATTTTCTATAGCCTTTTCTGAAGAGGCAACTGTTTCTTTATTGCCTTTTAAGCCATCAGGATTGCCTGAAGGAATATTTGATGAATCAGCCACCACTAACTTTGGAGCTCCACAACTAACAATAAATAGCAATGAGAGTAAATAAAAATACTTATTCATGTTGTTATTTTTTAAAATATATACGCATATCAAACACTAAAAAAACTATCACGAAATACATGTTAAAGATAAAAAAAAGCATCCGTCTAGGACGGATGCTTTATAATATAATTTATATCACAAGTAACTATGCTAACATTGTCACCGGATTTTCTATAAATGATCTAAGCGTTTGTAAAAATTGTGCTCCTACAGCACCATCTACAGTTCTATGATCACAAGCTAGTGTAAGTTTCATTGTGTTACCAACTACTATTTCACCGTTTTTAACTACTGGTTTTTCTACGATAGCTCCTACCGATAGAATTGCAGAGTTTGGCTGATTTATGATTGATGTAAATTCCTGAATACCAAACATTCCTAAGTTAGAAACTGTAAAAGTACTCCCTTCCATTTCGGCTGGTGAAATTTTCTTATTTCTAGCTTTTCCCGCCAAGTCCTTAACTGCTGCTCCAATTTGCGTTAACCCTAATTGGTCTGCAAACTTAACAACTGGTACTACTAGTCCGTCTGGTACAGCTACAGCTACTCCTAAATGAATATGCTTATTGTAACGTGTAGTATCTCCGTTCCAAGAGGTGTTTACTTGCGGATGCTTTACTAGAGCCATTGCACAAGCTTTCATTACCATGTCATTAAATGATACTTTGGTATCTGGCAAGCTATTTATTTGTACTCTAGATGCTTTAGCATTATCCATATCTACCTCTATAGTAAGGTAAAAATGTGGTGCGGTAAACTTAGATTGCCCTAATACTTTAGCAATTACTTTGCGCATGGAAGAATTCTTAACTTCTTCCGTTTCTTCTACACCAACTGCAAATGAATTGCTTGCTTTTGCAGTACTTGTCGCTACTGGAGCAACACTTTGTGATGGCTGATAATTCTCTACATCCTTTTTTATAATTCTACCATTTTCACCAGTTCCTGCTACTTTTGATAAATTTATTCCTTTGTCTGCTGCTATCTTTTTAGCTAGCGGCGATGCAATAATACGACCACCAATAGCTGTTGTTGTAGATGTTACTACTTCCGCTACAGGTTTAGATTCCGCTACTACAACCGGTTTTTCTTCTTTTTTTGGAGCTTCACTAGTCGCTTTTGGAGCAGATGGTTTTGCATTTATAATCGCATTAACATCTGTTCCTGCAGGCCCTATAATTGCCAAAATAACATCTACAGGAGATGTTTCTCCTTCTTGTGTACCTATATACAATAACGTTCCTGACTGAAAAGATTCAAACTCCATCGTAGCTTTATCAGTTTCTATCTCAGCAAGAATATCTCCTTCTTCGACAGTATCACCAACTTTTTTTAACCACGAAGCAACAGTGCCTTCTTCCATAGTATCACTAAGGCGAGGCATATTTACTACTGTTACTCCTTCTGGAATAGCTACACCAGTTTCATCTGAAGCTGCTGTAATTTCTTCTTTAGGTACTTCTTCTGTTTTTTCTTCTGCAACAGGTGCTCCACTTAACAAGTCAGAAATATCTTCCCCTTCATTACCTAGTATTGCTAATAAGGAATCTACCGGAGCTACTTCACCTTCAGCTATACCAATGTGCAATAAAGTCCCTTCGTTAAAAGACTCAAATTCCATGGTAGCTTTATCAGTTTCTATTTCTGCTAAAATATCTCCTTCTTCTACCTTATCTCCTACTTTCTTTAACCACTTAGCAACAGTACCTTCTTCCATGGTATCGCTAAGTCTTGGCATATTTACTATTTGTGCCATCTAACTATGATTTATGTTGTATAAATGGATAATCTTCTTGTTCGTAAACCATATCGTACATTTGGTTTATTGGAGGATATTCAGATTCTTCTGCAAATTTCTCACATTCAAGAACCCTCTTTTTTACATTTGCTCCAACTGCTTTAATTTCATCTTCTGATGCATATTCTTTCTCCTTTATAATATCTAAAACTTGTGTTATAGGATCTATCTTTTTATATTCCTCAACTTCTGCTTTTGTTCTATAGTGCTGAGCATCTGACATAGAGTGACCTCTATATCTATATGTTTTCATTTCTAAAAACGTTGGTCCGCCGCCACTTCTTGCTCTTTCCACTGCTTTACTAACTTCTTTAGCAACAGTTACGGGATCCATACCATCTACTGGCCCACAAGGCATTTCATAGCCTAAACCTAATTTCCAAATATCTGTAGAGTATGATGTTCTTGCTACCGATGTTCCCATTGCGTATCCATTATTTTCACAAATAAAAACCACTGGTAATTGCCATAGCATAGCTAAATTAAAGGTTTCATGCAAAGAGCCTTGTCTTACTGCACCATCACCCATATAACAAAGTGTAACAGCATTACTTTTGTTGTATTTATCTGCAAAAGCTAATCCTGCACCTAATGGTATTTGCCCACCAACAATTCCGTGTCCACCATAAAACCCTTTATCTGGAGAAAATATATGCATGGAGCCTCCCATTCCTTTAGAAGTTCCTGTAATTTTTCCATATAACTCTGCCATTACTCTTTTTGGATCTTCACCCATCCCTATTGGCTGAACATGGTTACGATATGCAGTAATCATTTTATCTTTAGAAAGATCCATTGCATGTAATGAACCAGCCAAAACAGCTTCTTGACCATTATAGAGATGTAAAAAACCTCTAACTTTCTGTTGAATATAAACTGCAGCTAACTTGTCCTCGAACTTTCGCCAGAACAACATATCCTCATACCACTTTAGGTAGACTTCTTTGGTAATTTCTTTCATTAATTACTTTTTTGGTAGAACTTATATAACGCAGAACAAAAATACGTATATATTAACAGGTGAAAAAATTAATATAAAAGCTTTTATTACATTTCTAAAATTAAATCAAAAAATACTAAAACTTGAAAAAATTGTGATTTATTTTACGATATTATATTGTTTATCCTAAAAATGACTTATTAAATGCCAATGGAAGTATATCTGAAATAGAATTACATTTTAAAACTTCCCCATTCTCACCCATTAAAAATAACATTATAGGCTCTTTTTGTTTGTTTTCATACTCAGATAACGATTGCCTACAACTTCCACAAGGAGGAACTGGCGTTTCCACCTTATACTTTTTAGATGCTGCCGTTATTGCTATTGATTTTATCTTAACCCCTGGATATTTAGCACCTGCATAAAAAACAGCTACTCTCTCTGCACACAATCCTGATGGGTATGCCGCATTTTCCTGGTTATTACCTATAACCACTTCTCCATTTTCTAATAAAACTGCCGCCCCTACATTAAAATTTGAATAAGGTGCATAAGCTTTATTTCTTGCTTTAACAGCAATATGCATTAATTTTCTTTCTTCTACAGATAATTCTTCCTTATTTTTATAAACAGTTAGCTCAAAACTAATTTTTTGTTTTTTCACAGTATTGCTTTTATGATCCTCTAAAATACACAAAACCTGCTGATAGCAGGTTTTGTGTATTTATACAATATCAAACTTATATTTTAATCTTCATAATAATCTTCTCCTAAACCAAATGTCAGCGAAAAACGCAATGTATTTTCTAATGGATTCTTAATTTTAGAACTAGAGAAAAGATAAGACAAATCTATTTGCGCAGCTTTAAATTTAAATCCTGCTCCTAGAGAGAAAAACTTTCTAGCCCCTTTTTCTTCACTCTCATTAAAGTACCCTGTTCTAAGCATAAATGCATCTTGATAAGTATATTCTGCCCCTAATGACCATGTAAACTCTTTTAATTCTTCACTAAAACCATCTGGTGCATCTCCAAAAGATTCAAAAACACCACTTAAAAATCCTATTTTATTATATTCATCATTATCCACTCCATTTATAACATCATCTCCATTAAAATCTCTTGGTGTTGGAACCAATAATTTATTAAATTCCGCAGTAATACCCAGCACGTTGTCTTGATCTAAAATAAAATCAAAGCCACCACCAAGACTTAATTTTGTTGGTAAAAAATTACCAAGAGCACCATCGTCATACGCTAACTTACCTCCTAGATTAGATATATTAAACCCTGCCCTCCAACGACCGTCAAAATTATTGTATGCTGTCTCTCTTGAACGATAATAACCTGCCACGTCAACCGCAAAGGTGCCAACTGCACTAGCATCTCCATCTCCATCAGGAAACTTTAAATTAGAACTAATAAACCTACCTAATACTGACATAGAAAATTGGTCGCTCAACTTCATGGAGTATGACCCATCAAAAGCCAGCTCATTAGGCTTTATTCTCCTACCATCTTCTATTGGAGTTTGTCTTAACTCTATTTCTCCTAAAGTAAAATACCGTAGATTAAAAGCAAAAGCACTTCTTTCATCTATTTTATTATAGAAATTTGCACTTAATAATGCTATATCTGTAACTACACTTTCTAAATAAGGTGTATAACTAACACCGATACCAATTTTTTTTGTTGCAAAAGCATATTTTGCTGGGTTCCATTGTTGTGAAAACACATCTGTTGATGTTGCAACCCCCATATCTCCCATACCAGCTGATCTAGCATCTGCCGCTATATTTAAAAAAGGAACTGCTGTAGTAATTGCCCTTTCCTGTTGTCCATACATTTTAAATGCACAAGCAAATAAAACTAATATTGTTATTTTTTTCATTTTCATTTTTATAAGTGGTTCTAATACTATTTCATGTAAAACGCAATTTTTAAAAAAATCTTGTGCAAACTATGATAATATTCGTTTATTAACAAAAATGAAACATAATAATCGTTAAAATAACTATTAAGACAACGTAGTTGTTTGTTGTGTAAATTAAAAAAGAAACATAAATTTGATACTATAATAGCTTTTGCACCGTTATTTGTATGGAATGCGTTTTTGTATTGCTATTTAAGATTTAAATATTTTTTAAAATCCATAAAATATTATACAAAAATCAGCGTTTTAAAGCCAAAGTGATATTAAAAACTAAAATTAAAAATACGAATCCCAAACTACTTTAATAAAATAAGAGCAGTTTGTTTTTTTGAACTCAAGTCCTAATTATGAAAAAACAGTTAATCAAAGTTGTACTTTCTTGCGCAGTTGTTGCGGTAACTTTTACTAGTTGTAAAAATTCCTCATCATCATCTAAGAATGTCTCAAGAGCTACAGGTTGGAAAGTTAATGCTAAAGAAGGTGGTTTCCAGTACAATACTGGTTTTAAAGAACAAGAAACAGCACCTGGTCTTGTTTTTATTGAAGGAGGAACTTTTACAAAAGGTAAAGTACAGGATGATGTAATGCATGATTGGAATAATACTCCTAGCTCACAACACGTACAGTCTTTTTACATGGATGAAACCGAGGTTACCAATGTAATGTATTTAGAGTACTTAGATTACTTAAAAAGTGTTTACCCCCCTGAAAATCCAACGTATGCAGATGTTTATAAAGGAGCATTACCTGACACTCTAGTTTGGAGAAATAGATTAGGGTTTAATGAAACTATGACAAATAACTACCTTCGTCATCCAGCGTATGCAGAATATCCTGTAGTTGGAGTAAACTGGGTACAGGCTGTACAATTTGCAGAATGGCGAACAGACCGTGTGAACGAATCCATGCTAGAAAGAGAAGGATACCTAGCTAAAGATGCTAAATACAAGGCATTAAATGACGACTCCTCAGGTACTTTTAGCACCGAAGCTTACTTAAACAGACCCGAATCTGTTTATAATGGTCAAATAGATTCTTTACAAGGAAAACAGAAAAAAGATTCTGTTTCTTCTTTTGCAGGAAGAAGCACAGGGGTAATCTTACCTGAATACAGATTACCAACAGAAACCGAATGGGAATACGCAGCACAAGCGCTAGTTGGATCAAGAGAATACAACAACTACAGAGGTAGA
>Ga0114952_1003198_pt1 | contig 11856 bp, 5 predicted proteins | sample SidtaG_2_FD_87303 | JGI IMG/M metagenome (GOLD analysis project Ga0114952, IMG submission 87303) | Marine algal microbial communities from Sidmouth, United Kingdom - Sidmouth_Asex2 metaG | ecosystem: Host-associated > Algae > Red algae > Unclassified | place: Sidmouth, United Kingdom | collected... | reverse complement strand
TTCACCACTTGAATCAGGCGTTTGTCCTTGTGTCGGATCATAAATCTGTCCACTACATTCTCCAGTACCACTATGTGGCTGAGCCAAATAAGGGAAGCTCCCCGTAAAAGCTTTATCATTAGACTCTACACCTGTCGTATAGCCTAATACATTAGCAAGACCTTGTGTGACAGGAGAAGCTGAAGTCATTGGATCGTAATCATCATACCATAATCCTACTGCCGCTAAAACAACACCAGCTACAGCCTGTAACTCTATTCTAGTTACATCATCTTCCAGTCTTCTACCGTTGGGAAATCCATCCATATTTGGAATAAATTCTAAGTCAGCTGTTGTATTAAAAGGTGCAACTGTCAATCCAATCGCTGCAGCTTGCACTAAACCCAGCGTACTGAAAAATGGATCATCTCTTGGGGTCGGAGGAACAGCCATATTCAATCTAAGCATGTCTCCACCATTTGGTAAAAAATTATTTACAAAAGGCTTACCTGCAGCCAGTGGGTTACCATCTTTACCTGTAGCCAATTGGTAAGGAATGACATTAGGCACACCTGTGTGAAACGCAGGCCAAAGATCAACTGAACGTGGCTTGCCAGCGTCCGGTAATAAGAGTGTTCCAAATACTGCATCATCTAGAGCCGTACCTGCCAAAGCCGGATCTCCTTTCAATCCAAATAAACCATCACCGCCATTCGAGAAATCAAAAGCACCTAAAGAATTTTTCTGAATCCTCAAATTTCCAAATGCTGGTACTGCTCCACCAAATTGATCATCATCCATATACAATGCCAATTCTGGATTGTAGAAATATTCATCTAATGTCATTTCAGATATCTCATCATATGGTGTTATGCTATTCCAAAAATCTTTTTGTCCGATTGGAATTACAGCCTCGTTTGTCAATGGCATTCCAAGTCTAGAAACCTGTACAAAGGTACCACCGAAAGTAGGATCGTTATCAGCACTTATAGTTGTAATTGAAGGACGACTTGCAGAAGCCCAAACTCCAATTACATAATCAGAATCAAGAATGTTAACAGGTTGTGCTGGTGCACCTGACTTAAGTAAAGATGCAATAGGTACTTGAATCGCCAAAGCACTCACATTGGTGCAAGCTAGACCATCTACATTTTCTCCAACTTGTCTGCTAGAATTACCAAGATCAAAGATACCTCCAAGGTCAACAAAGAACGGATCATCTGTTGGTCCTGCAAATACTGTTTCTCCAGATGATGCCGTAGTAACTGCACCATTAAAAAGTGCATCGTAAGTTGTATTCAATCCCACTGCGGATTCAATTGATCTTGTACCAATATTATTTGGTGGTACTACGCCATCAGTAATAATAGTTTCAAAGACATCTCCACCGTCTAAACTTCTTTCTAAAGTGTAAGTCATTTTTAGGTTTTGCTGACCTAATCTGATATTGAAAAACGTTGTTGGATCTTCATTGATTTGATTAAATGTAAATCTGTAAGTCACTTCGTCTCCTGGTACAGATGCATCATTGTCAACGTGAATTTCGTATCTTATGTTTTCACCAAAACTATAATAATTAGGTCCTCCATGAGGTAATTGTAATGGAACATAAGTCGCGATAATTGTTATTGTATTAGGATTGTCTGGACTTCTGAATGCATATAAGTCTACATTATCTGCTAATGGATCATTAGAGATCAGAGGCGCTTCTCTGTGACTTGAGCCAAAAGAGGCAGTCATCATTATTAAACTGAACAATGCAGTTAATAATGTGCTTTTATTTTTATATAAATTTTTCATTATTTTATTTTTAAAATTTTAAAACTGTGGTGTAAGTACTAAAAAATAATACAGTTATTGTCCTATTTCAGTACCTCTCCACGGTTGAGCTACGTACGGAAAAGTATTAGAAAATGGAGCATCATTTGATTCAACACCAGTTGTATAAGATAAAACATTTAAGAGGTCTTGCGTAACTGGACTTGGAGATGTCATTGGATCAAAGTCATCATACCATAGACCAACAGCGGCTAATACAACACCAGCTACGGCCTGTAATTCTATACGTGTTACATCGTCTTCTAATCTTCTACCATTTGGAAATCCATCCATATTTGGTATGAACTCTAAATCAGCAGTCGTGTTAAATGGGGAAACTGTCAATCCTATTGCAGCAGCTTGTACTAAGCCTAATGAACTGAAGTTAGGATCGTCTCTAGGTGTTACAGGAACAGCCATATTGAGTCTAAGCATATCTCCACCATTTGGTAAAAAGTTATTTACAAATGGCTTGCCAGCAGCTAAAGGATTTCCGCCTTTGCCAGTAGCCAATTGATAAGGTATTACATTAGGTACTCCAGTATGAAAAGCAGGCCATAAATCAACAGACCTTGGTTTGCCTGGAGCTGGTAAAAGCAATGTACCAAATATAGCATCGTCTAAAGCCGTCCCAGCTAATGCGGCATTTCCTTTTAGGCTATATAATCCATCTGCACCGTTAGAAAAATCAAAAGCACCTAAAGCTGCAGTTTGAATTCTTAATGGAGCGAATGATGGAACTGCACTACCAAATAAATCGTCATCCATGTACAATGCCAATTCAGGATTGTAGAAGTATTCATCTAATGTTGTTTCAGAAATTTCATCATAAGGAGAAATTCTATTCCAAAAATCTTTGTCTCCAATTGGAATAACAGCCTCGTTTGTTAAAGGCATTCCCAATCTTGAAACCTGAATCCAATCACCAGTGTAAGAAACACTACCACCGTTAGAAATTGTTTTGATTGCAGGTCTGCTAGCAGAAGCCCATACACCAATAACATAATCTGGATCTAAAATATTAACAGGTGTAGCAGCTGCTCCAGTTTTAAGAAGTGTTGCTATTGGGATTTGTAATGCTATAGTATGGACATTATATTTTGCCAATCCGTCTCTATTTTGGCCACTCTGTCTTGGCGCATCACCTAAGTCAAAGATAGCTCCTAGGTCTACAAAAAATGGATCGTCAACAGGACCAGCAAATACTTTCTCACCAGTGTTTGTCGTAAGAATAGCATCATTAAAAAGTTGATCATATGTTGTTCCTAATCCCACACCAGATTCTATTGATCTTGGTCCAATGTTTGGTGGAGGTACTACTCCGTTAGAAAGGATAGTCATAAAGGTTTGACCGCCATCCATACTGCGTTCTAAAGTGTATGTCATCTTTAAATTTTCAGCCCCTAATCTGATATTGAAGAATGTAGTAGGGTCTTCATTTTCTTGACTGAAAGTCACACGATATAAAATGTCATCACCAGGTGTTGACGTATCGTTATCAATATGAATTTCATACCTAATATTTTCCCCAAAATTATAATAGTTAGGACCTCCGTATGGAAATTCTGCAGGGATATAATTAGCAATGATAGTAATCGTGTTTGGGTCATCCGGACTTCTGAACGCATACAAATCTGTATTATCAGCAAGCGGGTCATTTGAAATCAGGGGTGCTTCTCTGTGGCTTGAAGCAGATAACAGTAAACAAAAGCAAAGTAGGGCATTGACCATAATTGACTTTTGAAAAATGCTATGAGAAGTACACTTTGTAAATAAGTATCTCATAATTTAAATTTAATTTAGGACATCAAATTTACAGGACGCCAAAAGCATCTATAAATTAGTATAGTCTTGAGTTAAGAAATATTTTAAAACTAAATGAAAGGTTTAATTAATTTTGTCTAGTATTTTTTTCAGTTCAGGATGCTTGGAATTTGTTATTCCTGCAGCCTCCGCATAAATTTTAGAATTGGTTTTGTCATCAAGATTCAAATAGATTTTAGATAGCACTCTATTGACATCTATGTTCTCAGGTCTTTTCTCATATTCCTTCTTAACATAGACCAACGCCTTGTCTGGATTATCCATAACATCATTGTATAAATGAGCATATTCAAGATTCATATTGTGCCCATGCACAACATCATCTTCGAGCATCTCCATAATCTCACTGATTATATTAGTGTATTCATCCTCTCTGCCTGTCTCTTTATAAATTTGCGCAAGCGAAATATAAAAACCAACTTCTGGAATTATTTCAATTGCATCATTGTAGATTTTTTCTGCTTTTTCTATTTCACCTTTTTCATAGGCAATATCGCCTAATGCGGCCACAGCAAACGGATAATTGGGACGCATTTCTACAATTTGCTCATAAATCTTTTCTGCTTTATCTATTTCTCCATATTCCGCATACAATTCTCCAAGTGTCAACATAGCCCAAGCTGTTTCTTCATATCCTGGATAACCTGCTTCAACAGCTAAGGTTAAAGCTTTCTTGGCCCCTTCTACATCCCCGTGAATTTCTCGGAGATAAGAAATTCTACTGTATGATCTTAAATCGGGTTTGATACTCACCATACGATCTGCTAACTTCACAGCTTCACCATAATTTCCCAATTCTACATTAGCGTCAACAAGGACACCATATATCTGAGCATTAGCTGGATTTAATTTAACAGCTTTTAGTCCAGTATCAAGAGCATCAGAAAATTCGTGCAAAGATAATTGGACGCCTGCTTTAGTCATAAGCGCTAAAAAATTCATGTTATTATCTAGACTATCTTGGCTTAAAATTTCATTTATAGTTTTAAGCGCAGCAGGATAGTAGTGACCATGTTCGCCAGTCACTCTAGCTTCTTTGATAAAAAGTTGAGCAATTTCTAGTTTGGCTTGATTGTCTTCAGGATTTTTTTCGAGCGCTTGCTTTCTGTCCATGTAATAGTTTTGGACATAATCCCATTCCTTACCTAATTGTATTTTTTCAGATCTATCTAAAAGTTTAGGTAAGTCTATTGTTTTTGCCTCTGCTTGCGATGAAGTTTGAGTAGTTGCCTCATTGCAAGAGGCGCATAGTATCGCAACTATACAGAAAGAAAATAGAGTGAAGGTCAAAAGGTTCTTATTCATTTTAAAAGTATTACCAGTTAATTAATCATGCTTACTCTAACTTACGGGTGATATCTTGGTTTTGGATTTATTTATGGGTAAGATTTTTATTATATATGAAAAAAAGGCTGTATTTCTTTCGAATACAGCCTAAACTTGGTATGACAATTAAATATTAAATCTCATGATATTAGTTTTTGTCAAACTCAATCTGTGTGTAAGTTTAGCTTTAAGTCTTTAGGGTATTAATGAAATATTGAAGTTTATTGAGAAAATAATCTCTCAAGGTTCTTGAGTTGGTGTTGTTTAGGGATTTACTAATATCTAGAATAATACGATCGACTAAGCTTAGCGCCATTGTAGAAGAGATATCGTATATAGATAAATACCTTACTGACCATTCAATATCATCCTGTAGTTCGCTCCTTATAAGTTGAAATTGATGAGTATCCATTAGTTTTGTTTTGAGTTTATCAATAGTTTCTAAAATTATATACGGTGATCAATTTGCCTTTGGATTTTTTGATTTTGATTTTTTTAAATATTTGTCTTTATGACTAATTTTGAGAGTGATTTTTAATATTTAAGTCTCTAGTTAAAACTAAATACAGATTGAATCACGTATAACATTTGTATCAAGCAAATATTAACTATTACAAGCATAGCCAATTATGATCTCAATCCGATATATCTTTTTTGTACTTCTTCTTTTTGTAGGGCAAAGTTTATTCAGTCAGATTTTTAATGGACAAGTTAAGTATGAGACTGGAGAGAATGCTATAGGCGTATATGTATTTAATATAAATCAAAACACACACGCTCACACTGATGAAAATGGTCGGTTTGTAATTAATGAAATTATCAAAGGTGACACCTTGAGATTTTCCCAAATTGGTTATGAAACAAAAATGGTAGTCTTTCAAAATTATGAAGAGCCATTATTAGTAAAACTTAATGTAAAGGCAGCCTTGTTAGATGAGGTGGTCATAAAACCGACATTGGATGCTTTGAATGTTATAACAGCGATTGATATAAATTCAAGACCCGTTGCTTCTTCTCAAGAAATTTTGAGACAAGTGCCAGGCTTATTTATAGGACAACATGCAGGTGGTGGAAAAGCGGAGCAAATATTTTTAAGAGGTTTTGACATTGATCATGGAACTGATATTGCCATATCTGTTGATGAAATACCAGTAAACATGGTGTCTCACGCACATGGGCAAGGGTACGCTGATCTTCATTTTTTAATTCCTGAAACTATTGATAATATTGATTTTGGTAAAGGACCTTACTATGCGGAACAAGGTAATTTTAACACAGCAGCTTATGTGTCTTTCAACACCAAAGAAAAGATAGAGGACAGTAAAATTAAATTCGAACTTGGTCAATTTAATACAAAGCGATTGGTCGCACTAGTTGATGTTTTAGATGAGGAAGAAGCAGGGTTTGACTTTTATTCTGCGTTTGAATATATAAGTACAGATGGGTATTTTGAGAGTCCACAAAACTTTGAGCGCATCAATATTTTTAATAAGTTTTCAAAGCAAATTAGTGATAGAGAAAAAATAAATTTGACACTTTCTCATTTTACTTCTTCTTGGGATGCTTCTGGTCAAATTCCTGTAAGAGCAGTTGAGCAAAATCTTATCACTAGGTTTGGTGCTATTGACGATACTGAAGGTGGAAACACAAGTCGGACTAATGTGGTTTTAAAGCACAAGAAATTTCTTAGCGACAATACATACATAGACAATAACTTTTATTTCTCTAGATACGATTTCGAATTATATTCAAATTTCACCTTTTTTCTTGATGACCCTATTAATGGAGATCAAATCAGACAAAAGGAAAACAGAAATTTATTTGGACTGAAAAGTGTCTTGAATCATAATTTTAAAATAAGCCACATAGATGTGGATTTTAAAGCGGGTGTCCAGTTTAGAAAGGATAAAAGTAAGGACAATGAGCTTTCGCATACGGCTAATAGGACCGATATCATTGAACGGATAAGATTGGGTTCTATTGATGAGACGAATCTTGGAGGGTTTGTTAATGGTAGTTTCACCTTAGATAAGTTTACACTTTTCACTGGTCTTAGATATGATTTTTTCAACTTTCACTATAATGACGAATTAAGTACACAGTTTTCTAGACAAACTTTAAATAAAGCGATTATAAGTCCTAAGGCAAGTTTATTGTACGCACATTCTAGAAATCTTCAATTGTATCTTAAAGGTGGGAAAGGCTTTCATTCTAATGACACAAGAGTGGTGGTTGCTGAGACAGATCAAAAAACATTACCAGCTGCTTATGGATTTGATGCAGGCTTTATATGGAAACCGCACCCTCACATTTTTATTAATTCTGCATATTGGTTTTTGTATTCAGAACAAGAGTTTGTTTATGTTGGAGACGCTGGTATCGTTGAGCCTAGTGGAGCATCGCGAAGAAAAGGCGTCGACTTAAGTTTTAGATATCAACCAGAGAAGTATATTTTATTTGATTTGGATGCCAACTATACAATAGCAAGAACAAATTTAGATGAACCTATAAACAATTACATACCTCTAGCGCCAGATTTTACTTTAATGTCTGGTATTCAGATGAATCATAAATCAGGCTTGCAAGGAGGTATTCAAGTTCAACATCTGCGGAATAGACCGGCAAATGAGGATAATTCGATTGTAGCTGAAGGCTACACAGTGGCTGACCTCAATTTGGCTTACGAAAAATCTAATGTGAGAATAGGATTCCAAATCAAAAATGTGTTTAATACAGAATGGAATGAGGCGCAATTTGCCACAGAGTCAAGATTACAAAATGAGATAGAACCTGTTGAAGAGCTACATTTTACCCCTGGAACGCCGTTTTTTCTCAATACCATGATTGAGTTTAAATTTTAATCATAAGCATTCTCCGATGGCTTTGCATCGGAGTCAAATAAAATTTTCATCCGCGCTTATGCGGGGATCTAAATATAAATTTACGGTTGTTGATCTTCAGATCAAAACGAAACCAAAGCAATAACCCGATTGCTCTGTGGCGGAGATAGTTGGTTTCGAGGAATTTTTACTTCAAGCTTTTTTGCGCTTTTTAATTACAAGTCGGTTATCACATACTACAGCGAATGTACGGTAGCGGCTCATTTATTTATTGTGCAGATTTTTGTATTAGGGATTGATCAAATAAAGAAGTACTAATTTTTTTGAACAAATAAATCCAAATGGTGTAGAGTACACGTATTTATTAATGAGACAAACAAATAAATCGAGAACATTTCAAAGAGAAAGAATGTCTTTGCTTGATATTCTTGACACGGCTCCTTCAACTTCGGTTGAAGGGGTTTTTTTACAAAAAAAACCACCTTCCTAACAATAAATAAAGTATTTATTGATACATAAGGGCTTGTTTGTGAATGATCAAAAAAAAACTTATGGACAAAAGTTAAAATATGTTCAGAATTGCGTTAAAGTTTATTAAATTTGCAATTAATTCTTAGTGTCAAGAATCCATCCTATATTTAATTCTATTGGGTAAAGCAAAAACTTCTAGTTATTTAAAGCTATTCGTTAACCACGTTTTGATTATGAAATGGGGATCTTTCTGTTTACAAATAGATGTAAACTTTTAAGAACCTTTGGAGTAATCAGGGCAAACTTTATTTGAGTCCCAAAAATTGAGGGCTATTTAATTTCTCACTTTTAAACATTAAACTATGAAAGTATACTTTCGACACACATTTCAGAAAATTGAAAAATACAAGCAATGGCCAGTTTTTATGCTGCTGTGTCTAATGTGTTCTATGCTAAACGCCTCTAGTCACAGGGAAGCGCCACTTATTTCAAATGATCCATTGGCTGATAATACAGATTTGTATGCTTTCAGAAGTCCAGATAATCCTAATACTATAACGATTATAGCAAACTACATACCTGGTGAAGTTCCTTATGGTGGTCCCAATTACTACAACTTCGGTCAAAATGTAAGATATGAAATACATGTTGATAACGATGCTGCAGTACCTGGAGATGAGATAACATATAGAATGACATTCCAACAGGAAAATGAAGATCCAACTACATTTTTTAATGTGAGATTAGGACAACAAAACCTTAAAACAACTTATACTTTAGAGAGAAGTATTGATGGTGGTACATCATTTCAGGTTATTGTACAGGATGGTATTGTACCTCCTAATAATATAGGGCCACGATCTATTGAGGGTGGCGCAGGATTGGATCAATCTTATGCTTCATTATTCATGAGTGGAATTACAACAGCTACAACAGGTGAGACTGTATTTGCTGGACCTGTAGATGATCCTTTCTATGTAGATTTAGGTGCTATTTTTGATTTAGGAGATTCTCCTAGACAAGGTGGACAAGTAAGAGATGCATTGGCTAAATATAATGTGCACACAATTGCACTTCAAATACCTATTAGTACACTATTGAAAGATGGTGCACCTTCAACGCCAACAAACATTTTGGATTCTGACTATGTAATCGGAGTATGGGCGTCTGCTAGCAGACAAGCTATGAAAACGTTGAGCGCAGATGGTAATGATACGTATTCAGGTGATTGGGTACAAGTTTCAAGATTAGGAATGCCTTTGACAAATGAGGCTGTTATTCCTATTGGTTCTAAAGATTTATGGAACAGACTTACACCTTACGATGAGATTACAGAGACAACTTTAGATGAATTTTTCTACAATCCTGAGTTGGCACTATATATGGATGATTCTCAATTTGGAGGAGCGGTACCAGCATTTAGTCCTTTAAGAGTCCAAAGTAACTCATTAGGTTCTTTTGACTTTAGAAATGGTGCTGATGGTTTATTTGGATTGAAAGGGAATCCTGCATTGGCAGGTACAGCTTTAGATGATGCTGTTTTTGGTACTTTATTGTTACCCGCTGCAGGAAAGCCTAGATCAGTTGATTTATGGCCTGCATTTCATACAGGTGTTCCTAATGTTATTCCTTACCAATTGGCTACCGGTAAAGCTGGTAATCCATTGGCTGCGGGCAAACCATTTGTAAATAACTTCCTACCTAACGGTGGAGATATGTTGAGATTAAATATGGCTGTACCCATTACACCAAGAAATGATCCAAATTTTAGTTCTTTAGGTTTGGTTCAAGCAGCAGCTATTGGATTAACTGTTGCACCTTTCAATACTACTGCAGATTTAGAGTTCATACCAAACATGGATGGATTTCCTAATGGCAGAAGATTGGAAGATGATGTAACACGAATTGAATTACAAGCTGTAGCTGGAGTAGTATTGGCTGCTGTCGGATTATGGTATGATGACTATGATCCTATGACTTCACCAAGTCCTGTAACAAGCGACTTGTTAGGTGTACTTACTTATAGCACAGGTGTTGAAACAAATGATGCACAATTTTCTTCAAGCTTTCCTTATTTGGCTATGCCATGGAGAGGAACAGATGTGAGACAATAAGAAGCACATTTGAAATCAATTTGACTTAATAAAGAAAAATAAAATGATGAAAAAATATTCTATAATAAAAAATATAGCGGTTTGTGTAATCGCACTTTTGACTTTTAATTGTGCTTTTGGCTCGAGCCACAGAGAAGCACCATTAATTTCTAATGATCCTCTTGCTGATAACGTGGATTTATATGCGTTTAGAAGTCCAGATAACCAAGAAATGGTTACGCTTATCGCAACTTATGTACCTCTTCAATTGCCTCAGGGAGGTCCTAACTATTACACGTTTGGTGAAAATATTAGGTATGAAGTACATGTTGACAATGATGCTACAGTACCTGGAGATGAAATTATCTACAGATTTACTTTTAGCATTGAAAATGAAGATCCTACAACATTTTTTAATATCCGTTTAGGACTACAAAATCAGAAAGCTACATATACTTTAGAAAGAAGTATGGATGGTGGAAATAGTTTTACAACCATCATCACTGACGGTGTTGTACCACCTAATAATATTGGTGAACGTTCAATTACTGGCGCTGCTGGTTTAGATACGACTTATGATGCTTTGTTTCAAGGTGGTGTTTCTACAGCTTCAACTGGTGAACGTGTTTTTGCTGGTCCAACAGATGATCCATTCTTTGTTGACTTAGGTGGAATATTTGATTTAGGAGATGCACCGAGACAAACAGGAACTGCAACTGATGGTTTAGCTTGTTACAATGTGAGTGCGATTGCTATTCAAGTACCAATTGCAACTTTGATTAAAACAAGTGCGCCAGCCGTACCTACTAATATCCTTGACAGTGATTACGTAATTGGGGTATGGGCTTCAGCTAGTCGTCCTGCAATTACAACATTATCAAAAGATGCTGGACCAAGTGTTAGTGGTGATTGGATTCAGGTTTCTAGACTAGGAATGCCTTTAACAAATGAAGCTGTTATTCCTATTGGACAAAAAGATTTCTGGAATAGAATCAGTCCTTACGATGAGATTTCAGAAACAACTTTAGATGAGTACTTTTATAACCCAGAGCTGGCACTTTATATGGATGATGCTCAGTTTGGTGGAGCAGTTCCAGCTTTTGCACCGCTTAGAATTCAGAAAAACTCATTAGGGGCTTTTGATTTTTCAAATGGTGGTGATGGTTTATTCGGCTTGAAAGGAGATCCTGCTTTGGCAGGTACTGCATTGGATGATGCTGTTTTTGGTACACTTTTATTACCAGCTGCAGGAAAGCCTAGATCTGTTGATTTGTGGCCTGCATTCCATACTGGTGTACCTAATGTTATACCTTATCAATTAGCTACAGGAAAAGGTGGTAATCCACTTGCTGCAGGTAAGCCGTTTGTAAATAATTTCTTACCTAACGGTGGTGATATGTTAAGAATAAATTTAGCTGTACCCGTTACACCTAGAGATGATGCTAACTTTAGTTCTTTAGGACTAATTCAAGCAGCAGCTATTGGTTTAACTGTAGCACCATTCA
>Ga0114952_1003197_pt1 | contig 11857 bp, 9 predicted proteins | sample SidtaG_2_FD_87303 | JGI IMG/M metagenome (GOLD analysis project Ga0114952, IMG submission 87303) | Marine algal microbial communities from Sidmouth, United Kingdom - Sidmouth_Asex2 metaG | ecosystem: Host-associated > Algae > Red algae > Unclassified | place: Sidmouth, United Kingdom | collected... | reverse complement strand
CTCGTCAACGTCGACGCGCGCGGCGCGCCGGTGCCCTCCGCGCGGTTCATGGGCGGACGCGAGCACACGCTGCTGTCGCGCACCGCCGCGGCGAACGGCGCGCAAGAGAGGGCACCGGCGCCCGCACCTCTCGAGCCGTCCGGATCCCGCTCCGCCGAGAGCGAGGACGAGCGGGCGCTCGCACGCGTGCTCGATGAAGGGGCGATGCTGCTGCCCGCCGTGGTACGCGGCTCGGGACCCTTCCCGACGCGGGAGGCGAGTTGGACGGTGCCCGAGGACGCGCTCGATGACGCCGCCCGCGCCATCGTCGTCGCCCACTACCTGGCGATGATGACGGTCACCTGCCTGGAGCTCGTCGGCGCGCGGGGACCGATCGCCGTGGAGGGGCCGTTCGGCGCCAACCGTCACTACGTGCGTATGCTCGGAGCGGCGACCGGGCGCCCGGTCGAGACCGGCCTGGCCGCGACCGGCACGAGCGTCGGCACGGCGATGCTGATCGAGGCACCGCGCTCGGCCCCGCTCCGCATGGTGGACGAGATCCCGCGGCCGTGGCGGGCGCGGCTCTCGCGTCACGCGGCGCTCTGGCGAGAGCGGGTGATCTGAGCCCTCGCTTCCGGACACAGGCTCGAGGCTCGCCGCGCGCCGAACCTGCGGTGCGTGACGAGGCGGCCGGGGCCGCGCCGGGCTAGATCAGGTCCGGCGCGATGAGCCCAGGCAGCCCGAGCACGATCCCCGGCACCGCGATGCAGGCGAGCAGCACCAGCAGCATCACGGCGAGGTAGATACTGACCGCTCCCATCGCGCGCAGCATCGGGATGCCGCCGATCTTGGCCGCTATCAGCAGACACAGGCCGTAGGGCGGCGTGACCAAACCGAAGCCGAGCGCCATGATGCCGACGATGCCGAAGTGCACCGGGTGAATGCCCGCCTGCAGCGCGATCGGCAGGAACAGGGGCGCGACGATCGCGGTGGCCGGCAGCGCGTCCATGAACGTGCCGACCGCGAGGATGATCGCGGTCATCGCCACCAGCAGGAGGAACGGGTCCTCGATCGCGAAGCTCTCCATCAGCATCGGCGGGATGCGATAGAAGGAGATCAGGTAGCCGAAGATGGACGCACCGACGAGGCTGAACAGCGATAGCGAGGCGAGCCGCGCCGTCTCGTCGCTCGCCTTCAGGACCGAGCGCAGCGTGAGCGTTCGGTAGACGACGAAGCCGAGAAAGAGCGAGACCAGCACCGCGATCACCGCCGCCTCGGTGGGGGAGAACCAGCCATAGCGGATGCCGCCGATGACGACGATCGGGATGCTGAGCGCGAGCAGGCCGTCGCGGCTGGAGGCGAGGATCTCCCGCCCGCTCGCCGGCTCCCGCACGGGCACGTCGTAGCGGCGCGAGAGCAGCGCGCTCAGCACGATCAGGCTCACCCCGATCAGCAGCCCCGGCACGATGCCGGCGAAGAACAGCCCGCCGATCGAGGTGCTGGTCACCGCCCCCCAGACGATCATCGTGATCGAGGGTGGGATGATGTTGCCGATGACCGAGGAGGTGGCGGTGACCGCGACCGAGAACGGCGCCGGGTAGCCCTCGCGCTTCATCGCCGGGATCAGCACCGTGCCGACACCCGCGGCGTCGGCCGTCGAGGAGCCCGACACGCCCCCGAACAGCACGCTGACGAAGACGTTCACCTGCGCCAGCGCTCCACGAAAGCGCCCGAACAGCGTCAGCGCGAAGGCGATCATGCGATCGGTGATGCGCGCGGCGTTGATCAGGTTGCCGGCAAGCAGGAACAGCGGCACGGCGAGGAGAACGAAGCCGTCCATGCCGTAGTACATGCGCTGGAACAGGATCCACGGGGTCAGCCGCGGGTCGAGCAGGATAACGGTGAACGAGGTCAGCACGAGCGAGAACGCGATCGGGATACCGAGAACGATGAACAGACCGAGCAGCCCGAACAGTACCCACGGCAGCGTCGCCACGGCCGTCTCGATCGCCATCATCGCCTCGTCTCCGGCCCATCCTGCACCGCCGTCGCCTCCTCGGGGCCGGGCGCGTCAAGACGCGTGCGCATGCCCTCGGCGCCGAACAGCGCGAGCCCGAGGAGGCGCTGCGCGCAGAACAGCAGCATCAACGCTCCACAGGCCGTGAACGCCATGTACACGTACACCATCGGTAGCCCGACCGCCGTCGAGGTGCGGTTGAGCCCGCCGATGCCGAAGCCGTAGCCCTGGACCAAGAACACGAGCGCGATGCCGAACAGGGCGAGCTCGCGCACCGCTGTCGTGAGCCGCGCGGCGAGCGAGCCTCTCGGGAACGCCTCGAGCACGAAGTGATCGTTCCGGAGCACGCCGACGGCGGTCCCGAGCAACACCATCCATTGGAAGGCGAAGCGCGAGAGCTCCTCGGTCCAGTACGCGTTCGGCAGTGCCGGAAGGTTCCGGTTGAGGATCTGGTACAGGACCGAGAGGAAGAAGAACCCGAGCAACGCGAGCAGCACGGCACCGAGCAAGCGCTCGGTGCCGCGATTGACGCGATCGAGCGCGCCGAAGAGGCGGTGCACGCCCCCGCCCCGACGCCCTTCGCTACTCGACCGCGACGATGTCGGCGATCAGCTCCTCGAGGCCGAGCTTCTTCGCCACCGGTGCGGTCGCCTCTCCGGTCACCCGCATCAGCTCCTCCTTGTCGAGCTCGTACAGTGAGGTCCCCTCCGAGGCGATGGTCTCGAGACTCTCGGCGTCGAGCTCGAGCTGCAGCTCGCGGGCGTAGGAGCACGCCTCGTCGGCCGCGCTCTGCACCGCCTCCTGTTGCGCCTCGTCGAGCGCGTTCCAGGTCGTCCCGGCGATGGTCATGGGGCGTACGGTGATGTCGTGGGCCGTGATGCCGATGTGCGGGGCGACCTCGTGGAAGCGCATGCGCAGGATCCACTCCGGCTCGTTGAGCAGCCCGTCGATCGCGCCGAGCTGCAGGCCGGTGTAGATCTCCTGGTAGTTGTAGACGGTCGGCTCGGCACCGAGCGCCGACCAGGCGGCGATCAGTGGCTCGGTGGGGTTGGTGCGCAGCTTCATGCCCTCGATGTCGGCGATGCTCTCGAGCGCCTTGTTGCTGACGATGTGCCGCTTTCCGCCGCCCATGTAGCAGAGCACCTTAACGCCACTCTCCTCCTCGATCCGAGCGCCGATGTCCTTGCCGACCTCGCCGGCGAGCACCGCCTCCCAGTGATCCTCGTCGCGGTAGAGAAAGGGCATGCTGAAGACCGCCGCCGTCGGGGCGAAATCGGTGATGTTCTGCGGAGCTACGATGAGCAGATCGAGCGCCCCCGCCGTCTGCTGCTCGAACATGTCACCCTCGCCGCCGAGCGTCGCGTTCGGGAAGATCGCGACGGTGACCTCCTCTTCGCTGAGCTCCTCGACCCGCTCCTTGAAGCGCTCGGCGCCCTTGTGATACGCGGTGTCCTCCGTACCGATGTGGCCGAAGCGCAGCTCGGCGGCGTCGGCCACCCCGGTGAGACCGAGGCCCGAGAGGGCGGCAGTGAGGGCGGCGCCGAGAACGGTGCGTGTCGATCGCCGGCGGGTACTCCTGTCGATCATGTCCATGTCTCTCTCCGTATGCATGCGGGCATCGGACACGTCCGTCGCCCTGACTGTCGAATCGGCGAGGCCCATCCTCTCAAAAGCCCCTCTCTCGATCCATCCCCTCTCGATCCATCCCTTCTCAGGCCGTCCCTTCTCAGGCCGGTACCGGCGCGTCCTCGCGCAGCAACCCCTGCTCCTTCAACGTCGACCAGAAGTCGCCCGGTATCTCGTGGGCGAACCAGGCGAGGTTCTGCTCGAGCTGCTCGACCGTGCGCGTGCCGGCCATGAAACAAGGGACGGCGGGGTGCGCGACGACGAACTGCAGCGCGGCGGCGGCGAGCGGCACGTCATGCTCCTTGCAGACGAGCTCGATTCGTCGCACCTTCTCCACGATATCATCGGGCGCGGGTGCGTAGTTGTACTTGGCGCCGGGCGTCGCCCCGGTGGCGAGGATGCCCGAGTTGAAGCCGCCCCCGACGACCACCGCCGCACCGCGTTCCTCGCAGAGCGGCAGGAACTGATCGAGCGAGTCCTGCTCGAGCAGGGTGTAGCGCCCGGCGAGCAGGAAGCAATCGAAATCGCGTCGCTGAAGCGCCGCGTGGCAGACCTCCCATTCGTTCACGCCGACGCCGATCGCCCTGACCACACCCTGTTCCTTGAGCGAGGAGAGCGCTTTCCACGCCCCGTCCATCGCTTGCTCGAAGACCGCCGGCTGCTCCTCGCCGCGGGTGAAGACATCGATGTCGTGGATGAAGCAGATGTCGATGCGCTCGAGCGCGAGACGCTGAAGGGAGTCCTCGAACGAGCGCATGACGCCGTCGTAGCTGTAGTCGAAACGCAGCTCGAACGGCGCCGCGTCGTGCCACGGCGCGAAGTCGATCGAGCTGCGCCGAGCCGGTTTCAGCAGCCGCCCGACCTTCGAGGAGAGCACCAGCTCGTCGCGCTCTCTCCAGCGCAGCCCGTGCCCGGTGCGCAGCTCCGAGAGACCGTGCCCGTACATCGGCGCGGTGTCGTAGTAGCGTACCCCGGCCCGCCAGGCTCGCTCGATCATCGCCTCGGACGTCGCCTCGTCGATGCTCCGGAAGATGTTCCCGATCGGGGCGGTGCCGAATCCGAAGGCGGTCACTTCGAGATCGGTCCGGCCGAACTTGCGCTTGTCGGATGGGTTCATGGGGGCTGCTCGGGGGCTGCTCGCTGGTGAGGGCGGATAGGCCGGAGTGCAACGCGCCGAGCGACCCGCGGTGCCGGTCCGAGTCGCTCCGATGAGCTTGACCTCGCTCGCGCGCTGCGTTATAAGTAACTAAATAGTTACAATACTATAGCAGATGTTCCACACCGAGGTGCACGAGCAGGTGCGCGACATGACGCGCCAGTTCTCCGACGAGGTCATTCGGCCCGCGGCCGAGGAGCTCGATCGCGAGGAGCGGTTTCCTCGCGAGATCTATGACCAGATGGCCGAGCTCGGTCTGTTCGGCATCGGCGTGCCCGAAGAGCTCGGCGGTCCGGGCTTCGACACCGTCACCTACGCGCTCGTCATGGAGGAGCTGTCGCGCGGCTACTCCTCGGTCGCCGACCAGTGCGGGCTGGTCGAGCTGATCTGCACCCTGCTCGTGCGTCACGGCAGCGAAGCGCAGCAAGGGCGGTGGCTGACCGACATCCTCGCCGCCCGTACGCTCGTCGCCTACTGCATCACCGAGCCCGAGGCCGGCACCGATGTCTCCAACATCAGAACGAGCGCGACGCGCGACGGCGACGGCTGGAAGCTCGACGGCGACAAGGCGTGGATCCACAACGCGCCGGTCGCAGACCTCGGGTTCGTGCTCGCACGTACCGACAAGGAGAAAGGTCATCGCGGCATGTCGATCTTCGTCGTCGATCTGCATGCCGAAGGCGTCACGCGCGGGCCCAAGGAACACAAGATGGGGCAGCGGGCGAGTCAGGTCGGGGCGCTGGCCTTCGACGGGGTACGCCTGCCGGCCGAGGCCTTGCTCGGCGAGGAGGGGCGCGGCTTCCACATGATGATGAGCGCGCTCGACAAGGGACGGGTCGGGATCGGCTCGCTCGCCGTCGGCATCGCCCAGGCCGGTCTCGAGGCGGCGCTCGACTACGCCGCGCAGCGCAAGCAGTTCAAGCAGCCGATCGCCGAGTTCCAGGGCGTGCAGTGGCTGCTGGCGGACATCGCCAAGGACGTCGAGGCCGCGCGGCTCCTGGTGCAGAGCGCCGCGCAAAAGATCGACGCCGGACGCGATGCCACCCGCGCCTGTTCGATGGCCAAGTGCTTCGCCGGCGACATGGCGGTCGTCCGCACGGCGGACGCGGTGCAGGTGTTCGGCGGCTCGGGCTACATCCGTGGCTTCGAGGTCGAGCGGCTCTACCGCGACGCCAAGATCACCCAGATCTACGAGGGGACAAACCAGATCCAGCGCATGATCATCGCCCGCGAGCTACTCGCCAAGGGCGCGCGCGCGTGAGCGGTTCGACGGACGCTCGGACCGCGCTGGTCACCGGTGCGAGCCGAGGTATCGGGCTGGCGATCGCCGTCGAGCTCGCCCGCGACGGCTTCGCCGTCGCCCTCAACGGGCTTGCGGACGACGAGGAGCTGCGCGCCGCCGAGCGTGCCGTGCGCGAGCTCGGCGGACCGGTGACCACCGTGGTCTTCGACGTGGCGGACACCGCCCGGCACGAGCACGCGCTTGCCGAGATCGAGGAGACGCTCGGCCCCCTGACCACGCTGGTCAACAATGCCGGGGTGTCGGTCGCCAGTCGCGGCGACATCCTCGACGTGACCGAGGAGAGCTACGATCGCTGCCAGGCGGTCAACGCCCGAGCCGTGTTCTTCCTGTGTCAGGCCTTCGCGAGACGACTGCTCGGTCGGAGGCGGGACGCGGCGCTCTATCACTCCATCGTCAACGTCACCTCGGCCAACGCCAGCGCGGTCGCCGTACAGCGCGCCGAGTACTGCGCCTCGAAGGCGGCGGCGGCGATGATCTCGCAGGCGTTCGCGGTCCGCCTCGGCGCGGAAGGCATCGCCGTCCACGACGTACGGCCCGGGGTCATCGAGACCGGTATGACGGCGCCGGTGATCGAGAGCTACGCACGCCGCGTCGAGGAGGGTCTGACGCTGATCCCGCGCATCGGGCAGCCGGTGGAGATCGGTCGTATCGTCGCCACGCTCGCCTCCGGCCGTTTGCCTTACACGACCGGTCAGGTCGTCTCGGCGGATGGCGGAATGCTGATATCGCGTTTCTGAGGATCGCACCGATGAAGATCATGCTGCCGGACGAGAGCGGCCGGATGACGCCCTACACGCTCGGCGGCGAGCCGATCGTCGGCGCACGGCTCGGCGCGAACGCCACCCGCGTCGTCTTCGCCGCCGCCCACGTGGTCGCCGACCCCTTCGCCGCGGGCGACCCGGGCGAGCCGCCCGCCATCGACTGGGAGGCGACGATGGCCTTTCGCCGTCACCTCGATGGGCTCGGTCTCGGCATCGCCGAGGCGATGGACACCGCCCAGCGCGGCATGGGCCTCGGCTGGACCGAGGCGCTCGAGCTGATCGGTCGCACCCGTGCCGAGCTGCCCAACGCTCGGGTGTTCAACGGTGTCGGCACCGATCACCTGGACACCACCGACGCCCGCTCGCTCGACGACGTGCGTCGGGCCTACCACGAGCAGCTCGAAGCGGTGCAACGGCTCGGCGGCCGTGTGATCCTGATGGCCAGCCGCGCGCTGGCTCGCGTGGCGAGCTCGCCCGAAGACTACGCCGATGTCTACGCCGACGTGCTCGGCGCTTGCGACGAGCCGGTCATCCTGCACTGGCTCGGCGAGATGTTCGACCCGGCCTTGGCCGGGTACTGGGGGCACGAACGCTTCGAGGACTGCACGGAGGTCGTGCTGAGGATCATCGAGGCCAACCTCTCGAAGGTCGACGGCATCAAGATCTCGCTGCTCGACAAGGACAAGGAAGTGATGCTGAGGCGTCGTTTGCCGGAGGGGGTGAAGATGTACACCGGTGACGATTTCAACTACCCGGAACTGATCGAGGGCGACGAGCAAGGGTTCTCCCACGCCTTGCTCGGCATCTTCGATCCGCTGGCGCCGGCCGCCGCGCGGGCGGTGGCGAGGCTGTCGGAAGGGGATGCGGTGTCGTTCCGCGAGACGCTCGACGCGACCGTGCCGCTGGCGCGGCAGATCTTCCGTGCCCCGACCCGCTTCTACAAGACCGGCGTCGTGTTCCTCGCCTGGCTCAACGGTTTTCAGGAGCATTTCGTGATGCTCGGCGGGGCGCAGGCGAGCCGGCCTCTGCCGGACTTCGTCGCGATCTTCCGCATGGCCGATGCCTGCGGGTTGCTGCGCGATCCGGAGCTCGCCGCCACTCGCATGAGGCGCTTGCTGGCGGTGTACGGGGCGAAGGACCACTAGCCATGCGCGACTTCTCCCGTGACCGCTCGATGCTCGCGCTGAACACGGCCACGCTCGGGCACAACGTCGATGGTCACGGCGCCGGCTGGTCTCCCGAGCGGGTCATCGACGCCTGCGCCGAGAGGGACTTCGGCGCGATCACCTTCTGGCGACGCGAGATCGGCGACCGAGCCGATGCGATCGGCCGGGCCGTCCGGAGCGCGGGCATGGAGGTATCCGGCCTGTGTCGCTCGCCGTTTCTGACCGGACCGCTCGCGCCGAGGACGGCGCGGGCGGTCCGCGACGACTTCGAGGCGGCCATCGACATGGCGGCGGCGCTCGGTGCGCCGGTGCTGACCATCGTCGTCGGCGGCGTCGTCGAGGGCAGCCGCTCGATCGGCGAGAGCCTCCTGAGGGTGGCGGACCATCTCGCCGAAGCGTTGCCGTACGCCCGCAAGGCGGGCGTCGCGCTCGCGCTCGAGCCCCTAAACCCCGTCTACGCCGGTGATCGATCCTGTCTCGTCACCGTCCGCGACGCGGTGGATCTGTGCGAGCGGATCGGGGCGCCGGAGCTGCAGATCGCCGTGGACGTCTATCACGTCTGGTGGGATCTCTCGCTCGAGCAGGAGCTCGCCCGTGCCGGCGCCGGACGCATCGCGGGTTTTCACCTCTGCGACTGGCTCGCCCGGACCACCGACGTGCTGCTCGATCGCGGCATGATGGGGGACGGGGTGGCGGACCTGAAGGGGCTGCGCGCCATCGTCGAGGGGGTGGGCTACGCGGGATATTGCGAGGTGGAGATCTTCTCCGCAGCCGACTGGTGGCGGCGCGACCCGGAAGAGGTGCTCGATACCGTCGTCGAGCGCTTCCACGGCGTCTGCTGAGCGCAGCGCAGGCACGAGGAGACTTCTGCTGTCGGCTGGAGAGAAGCGGTGGAGGCTCCGATCGGTGTCGAGTCGATGTCGCGGCGTTCGTGACGGCGGCCGAACGGACGTACCATGTCGGGCACGAGTGACTCCGCCAAAGGACCCCTCTCCGATGACCGAAGAGCTCTTTCGCGAGGACGGCTACCTGCAACGCTGCGAGGCCGTCGTCACCGCCGTCGACGAGCGCGGCGTGCAGCTCGATCGCAGCGTGTTCTACGCGCTCGGCGGCGGCCAGCCGGGCGATACCGGCACGCTCGTGCTGCCCGACGGCGGCGAACGCGCGGTGAGCGACACGCGGCGCGAACGGGAGACGGGCGAGCACCTGCACGTCGTCGACGACGCGAGCGCCATTTCGGTCGGCGACACGGTGGCGCTGGTGCTCGACTGGCCGCGGCGCCATCGCATCATGCGCTTTCACAGCGCGCTGCACATGCTCTGCGCGGTCATCGACGCGCCGGTCACGAGCGGCTCGATCAAGGTCGATCAGGCGAGGCTCGACTTCGATCTGAGCGAGCCATTGGCCAAGGAGCCGATCACCGAGGCGCTGAACGAGCTGGTACGGCGCGACGCCCCGATGACCACCCGCTGGATCGGCGACGCCGAGCTCGACGCGCAGCTCGAGCTGATCCGGACGATGTCGGTGCAGCCGCCACGCAACGCCGCCGGCACGATCCGCTTGGTCGAATTCGCGGGCATCGACCTCCAACCCTGCGGCGGCACCCATGTCGCCTCGAGCGGCGAGATCGGGCCGCTGCTGGTGAGGAAGATCGAGAAGAAGGGGCGGCAGAACCGGAGGATCATCGTCGTGTTCGACGAGTGAGGCGAGCCTCGTGCCGGGCGGGCGGCGTTTCAGCCCGTCGCGGAGTCTCGCTCGCGCGGCGGCGCACTCGCCTTGCTCGGTGGACGACCCGTCCCGTCACCGAACACCGGTACGTCCTTCCGAGCCAGCCGTAGCGCCGTGGAGTCCTCCTCCTCGTCGACCAGGTGACGGCTCCACCAGCTCTCGAACGAAACTTCCTCCCCTTGGGCGTCGTGGACGAAGACGCGCGGGGCGGCGTAGTCGTAGTCGTTCTTGAGAATGTGGATCCGGTCGCCGTCGAAGGACTCGAAGTCCATCTCCAGCGGCTCGTCGTACTGCTTCATCTGCTCGATCAGGATGCCCGTGGCGACGCGCTCGCCCATGCGCAGCGACTCGTAGTAGTCGGTGTAGTAGTGCACGCCGGCCATGTCGCGTCCGATCGAGATGTTGGCCGCGAGCTTGTTCAGCTCGCCGTTGACCGTCATGTCGGGGGTCGCCGCCAGCCTCTCGAGCGCGCTGCCGTCGGCGTTGGCGCGCACGATCGGCAGCGCCTCCGGCCAGGGGCGGGGGGTGCCGTCCGCCTCGGTCGTGTCGAAGAAGGCCTTGAGCATCGTCACGCAGCCACCGGCCACCGTCGCGTGCCCCGCCCCGTAGCTCGGGTGCATCGGTGAGCCCTCGGCGAAGGCCATCGGCAGCAGGTAGTTGCTCGCTTTCTCGAACCAGTCGGGATCCGGGCACGTGTCGAAGTCGAGGTGAACGTCGGCGGTGCCGCCATCGGCGCGTGCGCGGTTGTGCGCGTCGACGAGTTCGAGCAGCGGGGCGAGGTTCTCGGCCATGGCCGTCAGCGCGCTCCTCGTTCGCTCTCCGAGCTCGCCGGACACGTCGCCGGCGCAGCCCGCACTCATCGTGCCGTGTAGCGTGAGCAGCGCTCCGATGCGCTCCGGACGTGCGCGGCGATGGTAGTTGAACTTCTGGCGCCGTACCGCCTTGAGACAGCGCGTGGCGACCTCGGTGACGAGCGAGAGCACGTGCGGCCCGCCGAACGCGGCGAAGGCCTGGCGCGCCTCGCTCGGCGGGCCGTCGGGAAAGCCCGGTCCGGCGACACCGGTGTGCGGATGGTCCACCGGCTGTTGGAAGCGAAAGCAATCGGCCTCGCCGAGCATGAACAGACAGGCGTTGAGGTAGGCCTGGTAGAGCGCATCGTAGCGGACGTAGGCTGCGAGGTCGCGCGGTGTCGCGATGAAGCGGCGCGGCGTTCTCACGCGCTCGTTGGCATCGCCGAAATCGGCGCCGCGCTGCACGTCGAGGTAGGCGTTCCAGTGGACCATGAAGTCGTGGTGCGCCGCGAAGGTCTCGATCTTCTGGTCGATCACCTGCGTGCCGTAGGCGATGGAGGAGTCGTCGATCGGTGTTCCCGCGCCACCGCTCGCCGAGCGGTTGTTGCCGAGCAGCATGAACTGCGAGACGTAGGGGCCCGTCTTCGCCGCAGGGCCCGAGCCGCGAAACGCCTTGGCGGTATCGAACGACGCCCCGTCCGGCGGATCGTTCACCGCGAAGCCGGTACCGTGATCGATCCGCCGCGCTGCACGGCGGCGACGCTCCTGCAGGCTCAGCGCGGCGTCGGAGGCATCGGTGAACCACGACAACGCACCGAGGGCGTCGAGCACCTGTTCCGTGGTGATTCCACTTTGCGCATCCGAGCCCGTACCGTTCTCGATGTCGCCGAACGGCACGTCGCGCAGCAGCGCGAGCGCATAGACCTCGGCCATCTCGGCGATCAGCTCCTCGGAACCGAGCTCCGGCGCGGGGGGGAGGCCGACGGCATCGGCGTCGGGACCCTGCAGATCGAAGTAGTGGCCCGCCCGCGGGCTCTCCCAACCGCGCCAGCCGACCGGCTCGCCGTCGGCACGCCTCGTCGCCGGCGGGCGATCGGCGTCGAGGCCGTGCGGCAGCGCCTCGAAGCGCGTCGCATCCTGCCCGTTGATCTCCTTGACCAGGCTTCGGTAGTGCTCGGGGTCCTCGAGCTGGCCGCAGGCGTCGTGGGGCAGCCCCTTCGTGAAGCTCGTCGGGTAGCGCTCGTCCGCGTAGAGACGCTCTTCGGCGTTGCGATGCGTTGCGTGGTGCGTGTAGCGCCCCGCGTGGCGGGCTGCGATCGCGCGGCGCTCG
>Ga0114952_1003186_pt1 | contig 11890 bp, 11 predicted proteins | sample SidtaG_2_FD_87303 | JGI IMG/M metagenome (GOLD analysis project Ga0114952, IMG submission 87303) | Marine algal microbial communities from Sidmouth, United Kingdom - Sidmouth_Asex2 metaG | ecosystem: Host-associated > Algae > Red algae > Unclassified | place: Sidmouth, United Kingdom | collected... | reverse complement strand
GCCAACACATGGGTGTTGATGAAGATGATTTTTACGAAGCCATCTCCACATTTAAAGGCGCAAGCAAGCGTTTAGAAAAAATTGCAGAAAGTAAAAACAGTGTGGCTTATAAAGATTTTGCACATTCACCAAGTAAAGTAGAAGCAACTACAAATGCGGTTAAAGAACAATATGAAAATAGAACCTTAGTAGCCTGTTTAGAATTACACACCTACAGCAGTTTAAATGCCGAATTTTTAAAAGAGTATAGTGGTGCACTAGATGCTGCCGATGTTGCTGTGGTATTCTATTCCCCACAAGCTGTACAAATTAAAAAGTTAAAGGCGGTAACCCATGAGCAAATCGCTAATGCTTTTCAACGAAATGATTTAATTATTTATACGAATCCAGACGATTTTAAAGAATTTCTATTTTCGCAAAACTTATATGATAAAGCCTTGTTGTTAATGAGTTCAGGAAATTATGGTGGTTTGGATTTTGATGCCGTTAAGGAGTTAATTCAAAATTAAAATTTTTTCAAAATATTGATGTATATTTAAACTTAATAATCTAGAGATTATAAAATAAATATTTTGTAAAAATTTAGTTGTAATTATGAAAGATGATTTAAATTTTTATAAGAATATTTCTAAAAACTATATGTTACTTACAGAGCTTTTAAAAAAGGAAAGTTTGTTTTTTGATGTTCCTAAAACTTGGTCTGTTATTGTTACAGATATAGAAAATTCTACAAATGCAGTTGTTAATGGTTTCCATAATGATGTTAATTTAAGTGCAACAGGGAGTATAATTACTGTACTAAATACTTTAAAATCAATAAATAAAAAAATTAAAATACCTTATTTTTTTGGAGGAGATGGCTCTACGTTTATTGTTCCAAATACAGTTTTAAATCCCATTCTATTAGCTTTAAATAATTTTAGTCAGCATATAAAAAAAACTACACAATTAAATCTAAGAGTAGGACAGCTAGAGGTTCATGAAATCTATAAAAAAAATATTACATTAAAAATTACAAAAATTAGGCATAATAAATATTTTACAACGCCTGTAGTTTTAGGAAATGGTCTTAAATATGCTGAAAATGTTATTAAACAAAACTTTCAAACCTCAGAAATAAAAAGTAAAAAAACGACAGATCTTAACTTAGAGGGTATGGAATGCAGATGGGATGAAATTTATCCAAATGAAAATAATAAAAAGGTAATATGCCTACTTGTGGATTGTGATGATGAGAAAAATCAAGCCAAAGTCTATGGTAAGATTATGGGAGATATAGACCTTATATTTGGAAGTTTAGATAATCGAAACCCTATTTCAACTCTTAAATTAAAATTAAATACATCTTTTAGGAAAATTAAAAGAGAGATGTATGCTAAAATAGGGGAATATCAAATAATCTATTTAATTAGTAATTGGTTAATTACCATTATAGGTAAATTTTATTTTCAATTCTTTAAAGCAGGTAAATCTTATAAGGAAAAAATTTCCCAATTGTCAGATACTATTATGATTGACGGATTTTTAAATACCGTTATCACTGGAACAAACGAACAAGTTGAAAGGTTAAGGATTATTTTAGACGATTTAGAATCAAAGCAAAACATCGTTTATGGTATGCATATAACCCATGCCTCTATAATGTCTTGTTACATAGAGGATAGACAAGAAAAGCACATTCATTTTGTGGATGGTACAGAAGGTGGTTATACGAGTGCAGCAATTATGTTTAAAGAAAAACTTAAAAAACTAGAACTTAAAAACATTTCCTCAAAAAACTCTCAACACTCTCCTGATTAGCACGTATCAATTCAGTTCTAGCATGCTCAATATCCTGAGGTTTTTTATCCTGAGAGAGTTTAAACTTTCCTTCCCAAGAGTCAATGAATATTTTAAACATTTCAATATAATTTAAATAGCCATTCATGCTTTTATTACTAGGCTGCAAAACATATTTATGTTCTGGAGCCTCCAAAAACTCAGTCATGGTTATTAACGACTCTTTCAGCGCCTCTTTACTCTCAATAGCTTTTACCCTTCCTTTTAAATGTACTTTAATATAGTTCCATGTTGGCAACTGTTTTGTAGCATAAATACTTGGAGAAATATAACATTGCGGACCCGAAAAAATAATAGTGATATCATTATTGTTTTTCAAGAGTTTAGCATGCGGATTGTTAATGTCAATATGCCCAATAAGATTGCCAGATTCATTATAAATTAGAGGTAAATGCGTAATAAATGGTTTATTATCTTTAACTGAAATTAATGTAGCTAATGGGTAGGTTTTAATCACTTCAATCATGTGATTAATATTATCGTCCTGATGATGTTTTGGTGGATAGCTCAAAATGTGTCATTCCTTTGAAGCGGGAATCTTATTTTTAGTTAATAATTCTATTGCTTCTGAAATTTACAATATTTATCTTTAACCAATGCAAGAAAAACCAGCGTCATTTTCAATAAAAAACTGGAATCAAGACGATCAACCTCGTGAAAAGTTATTATACAAAGGTAAAGCCGCTTTAAGTGATGCTGAATTAGTTGCTATTTTGATAGGTTCTGGTAACCGTCAAGAAAGCGCTGTAGATTTGTGTAAACGCATTTTAGCCAGTACCGAAAATAATTTAAGTGCCTTAGGAAAACTATCCGTAAAACAACTTATGGAATTTAAAGGTATTGGTGAAGCTAAAGCTATAAGTATTATTGCAGCCTTAGAGTTAGGAAGGCGACGAAGGGGGGAAGAAGCTTTAGAGAAAAAGAAAATTACATCCAGCACATCGGTTTTCGAACTCATGCAACCTGTTATTGGAGAATTAGAGCATGAAGAATTTTGGATTATATATGTGAATAATTCTAATAAAGTTATTCAAAAAAACCAACTAAGCAAAGGCGGTATAACAGGTACTTTAGTGGATGTGCGTTTAGTGCTTAAAAATGCTTTAGAGGTTGGTGCTACAGGATTAATTTTATCGCACAACCACCCATCTGGAACTTTAAAGCCTAGTGAAGCCGATAAACAAATTACTCAAAAACTAAGACTCGCTGCACAAAGTTTAGATATTAAAGTTCTAGACCACCTTATTATTACAGAAAAAGCATACTTTAGTTTTGCTGATGAAAACATACTTTGATGCTACTAGTATATACTCATAAAATATCACCCAGATTAAATTATGTTTTTAAACATATTTGCACACGGGTATTAGGTGTTAAAGTTAGTTTTACAACCAAAATAGAAGAGTTTATTGCTCATGATAGTCTAAAAATGTCTTACACCAAACAGCAATTGGGAAGTGAGTTTTTTATTAAAAGCCATGATATTTTGTTTGAACAAGGCTTAAATGATATTGAGATTAATATGCACGATTGGGGGCGTACCAAGTGTTTTTTTTATATCGGCGAAAAGTTTGCTATGCCTTTTGATATTTTTTCGGCAGCTTTTTATTTGCTTTCTAGGTATGAAGAGTATTTACCACATGTTAAAGATGAATATGGACGTTTTACAGCTACTGAGAGTTTAGCTTATAAAAAAGGTTTTTTACATCAACCCGTAGTAGATGTTTGGGCTTATAAATTTAAAGCGGCTTTACAAAAGCAGTTTCCCGAATTTGAATTTCCTGAAAGACAATATAAAATAAAGCCAATTATAGATGTGCCAAGTGCTTATGAATATAAGCTAAAAGGAATAATGCGAACATTTGGAGGAATCGTTAAAGATTTTACTAGATTAAGATTAAAAAGTTTATACAAGAGATTTACGGTGCTTCTTGGCTTTAAGCACGACCCTTATGATACATTTAAGTATTTAATAAATAGGCAAAAAACAACACCTTTTAAGTTTCTTTTCTTTTTTCTAATAGGTGATTATTCAACTTATGATAAGGGCATCAATCCAAATAAAAAGAAATTTGTATCCCTTATAAAGCATGTGGGCGATTACTGTAGAGTAGGATTAAAAATATCTTATTTCGCCCTTGAAAATGAGTTTTTGCTAAAAAAAGAAAAACAAAGAATGGAGGATATTTTAAATACCAATTTAAAAGCCTCAAGACAATCTTTTTCAAAATTGAATTTACCAGAAACCTATAGAAATCTTATTGATTTAGAGGTTCAAGAAGATTATACTATGGGCTATGTAAACCATGTTGGTTTTAGAGCAGGATCTTGTACGCCTTTTTTGTTTTATGATTTAGATTATGAAGTGCAAGCACCTTTACAAATCACCCCGTATCATATTATGGATTATGCGCTTTTAAAACATAAATCATTGCTTGATAAAAAGAAGGTTATAAATGAAGTTATAGAAGAAATAAAACGAGTTGATGGTGAATTTGTACCTATATTTCATAATTATACGTTTAGCGATGATAAGGATTGGGTAGGATTTAAAGAATTGTTTAATTTAATTTTAGAATCTCCAAATGAAGTTTAAAGGTATTACAGACGTTTTTTTTGATTTAGACCACACCCTTTGGGATTTTAATAAAAATTCTGCATTAACATTTAATAAGGTTTTTGAAATCAATAATTTAAATGTGGATTTGAATAAATTTCTATCATATTACGAGTCTATAAATTTAAAATACTGGAAACTTTACAGGGAAGAAAAAATAGACAAGGAATTTATGCGATTTGGGCGGTTATTCGATGCATTTACAGCAATCGATATTAGGTTAGAAAAAAATATTATCAATAAGCTTTCTGAGGATTACATAATTCATTTAAGAAGTTTTAATCATCTCTTTGAAAATACATTTGAAATTTTAGAGTATTTAAAAACAAATTATAATCTGCATATTATAACCAATGGATTTAGTAAAATACAACAAATCAAAATGGAGAATTCCAAAATAAATCATTATTTTAAAACTATAACAAACGCAGAATCAGTTGGTGTTAAAAAGCCAAATCCTAAAATATTTAATCATGCTTTGCGAGTTGCTAACGTAAACCCAAACCAATCGATAATGATTGGAGATAGTTATGAGGCAGATATACTTGGAGCCATGAATATGGGCATGAAAGCCATTTTTTTTGGTGTTTATAAAAAAGATTTAGATACTGAAATTAAACAAGTAGATAACTTAATACTTTTGAAAAATTTTTTATAAGTATAATTTATCTTGTATTAAAACCGTTATACTTACCAATATGATAAATAATTTTATAAAATATGCGTTTATAGTTATGCTATCAACTATAACAATTTTTTCATGTACTAAAGAGATAGATTTTAATCAAATTAATGATGTTAGTTTAAAACCAGTTGTTGCTTTAAATTTAATATTTTTTAATGCATTAGCTTCAGATTTTTTTATAGATAGAATAGAACAAAGTACCATTAAAGATACTGTTGTTATAGATTTATTTAACCGCGGTTTCATAATTGATAATTTGGTTAAAGCTGAACTTGTTTTTGAAACAACAAACTCTATAGATAAATCTTTTAATATAAAAGTTGATTTTTTAGACACTTCAAATAGATTAAAACATACCTTTACACTTACTGCTCCAGCTTCTCCGTTAAATACAGATATTATAACCTCACATATTGAAGTTTTTGAAAACACTTCTCTTGATGCATTAAAAGTATCCAATAAAATAGAATTAACGTTACAAGCTTTATCTGGAGGAATGCCTCTTAATAATGATACTCCTGGGGTTATTACACTAAAATCCAAAGGTGTTTTTTTTTTAAACATCGAAAGAGATACTAAATGAAAAAATTATGTTTTGTATTTAGTCTAATAACGTGCTTATCGTTTTCACAGAATAAGCAAATTCTTTATGGTTTTTCTGAAATCCCGCAAGCACTCTTACAAAATCCTGGAGGAAAAATAAAACATAATTGGTATTTTGGAATGCCTTTATTATCTCATTTTCATGCTAATGGTGGCTCTTCAGGAATTTCGATTTATGATGTATTTGCTAATGATGGTGTTGATTTTAATTTAAAACTACAGCAGGCTGTTAATAAAATGAAACCTACAGATTTCTTTTCTTTTAACCAGCAGTTAGAACTGTTTTCTGGTGGTTTTGCATTTGGGAAAAATTATAAAAAAAATGAATATTTAAGTTTTGGTTTGTATCAAGAAACAGATTTTATAACATATTTCCCAAAAGATATAGCTGTTTTAATTTTGGAAGGAAATGCTAATAATATTAATAAAACGTTCCGTTTAAGCCAATTAAGTACAAGTGCTGAGGTTATTTCCGTATTTCATGTGGGGTATAATAAAAAGGTTAAAGAAAATTTTTCTTATGGAGTTAGAGGTAAAATTTATTCTAATATAATTAATATTAATTCGATAAATAATAGAGGTACACTTGTTACTAGACCTGGTGAGAATAATTTTTACAATCAAATTTTTAATTTAGATTTAGAAGTTCAAACATCTGGTGTAAAAAGTATAATAGAAGAAGATTCAGATTTTAATGATAAAGATATAGTTAAAAGAGCACTATTAGGTGGGAATTTAGGTTTGGGTTTGGATATTGGTTTTACATACAACTTAACAAAACAATGGACTGTAGATGCTAGTTTAATTGATGTTGGTTTTATAAGGCATACTAAAGATATACAAAATCATAAAATAGAAGGCGAATATAATTTTGAGGGCGTAAACCCGATTTTTCCAGAAACGAATACGGGGCAAACCGCCGGAGGTTATTGGAGTGAGGTAAGAGACGATTTTGAAGATTTATTTTCTGTAAATGATAGTACTGCAACAACATATACAACATGGCGCCCCGTAAAATTTAATGCGTCATTAAATTTTGCGTTTGGAGAACAGCGAAGTAAATCTTGTAATTGTTTAAAAGAAGATAATGGATACCTTAATGCTGTTGGTTTACAATTTTATGCTATAAAAAGACCAAAGCAACCACAATTTGCATTAACTACATATTATTACAGAAGGTTGTATAAAGGACTTAGAGCTAAAGCAACTTATACTATAGATTCTTTTTCATTTAATAATATTGGTTTGGGGATATCTGCTCATATAGGTGGGGTTAATTTTTATGCCATGGCAGATAATATTTTAGAATATAAAAACATTTACAATACACAAAGTGTATCTTTACAATTAGGGTTTAACTATATATTTAATAATAAATGAAGATTAAATTTTTTTTAATAGTATTAATTTTTTTCATTGGAGCCTCTGTATTTGCTCAAAATAGTATTAATAATTATAAATATATTATTGTACCTAATAAGTTTGATTTTTTGAAAGAAAAAAATCAATACCAAATGAACTCATTAACAAAGTTTTTATTTAATAAATATGGTTTTGAAGCAGTAATGAAAGGCTCTGAATATCCTAAAGATTTAATAATAAATCGATGTTTAGGATTAGAAACGGATGTTATTAAAGAATCAGGAATGTTTAAAACCAAACTTTTAATTGAGCTTAGCGACTGTAATAATAAAGTTATTTATAAATCTAATGTAGGAGAAAGTAGAGAGAAAGATTATAAAACAGCATATAATCTTGCGCTTCGTGATGCTTTTAAATCCGTTAAAGCATCAAATTATAAGTATGAATCAAATCAAAATATGACTTCAATTAGTGCTGTACCACAAGGTCAAATTAAAAATGAAGTTTCTAAAGAAATACAACAGTTAAAAAAGGAAATACAGAATTTAAAAAAAGAAAAAGTAGCTGAGATCCCTATTGGTGAAGCGCCTAATATATTAACTACGCAACCAAAAACATTTAAAAAAGAAGACGTAAAAGAAATTAATATAATTGAAGGCGTATCAAATGTGCTTTATGCTCAGGCTATAGATAATGGTTTTCAGTTGGTTAATAGTTTTCCTAAAGTGGTTTACAGAATAAAGCATACCAATTTAAAAGATTTTTTTTTAGTGGAAGGTAGTAGTGCTATAATCTACAAAAAAGAGGATTACTGGGTTATTGAATATTATTCTGAAAATTCTTTAGAGCAGGACGTTCTTAACATTAAGTTTTAAAGTTTGATAAGAAACGCGAATTTGCGTTAGGGATAGTAGTGGAAAGCCCACAGCAATCCCGAAATTTATCGGGAGAGCGAGGACTTGTAACGAATAGCCCGACCCCTTGGGTAACGCCCAAAATATTTTAATAGTTGTACTTGTCTTTCCAACGTTGTTTTAAAAACTCACGATGTGCATTTTCACGAGCATTATTTCCAGGCTCGTAAAGTTTTTCGTTTTTTATAGCATCTGGCAGAAACTCTTGAGGTGCAAAATTATTTTCGTAATGGTGAGCGTATTTGTAATTATCTCCATATCCCAATTCTTTCATAAGTTTGGTAGGTGCGTTTCTAATTTCTAGAGGCACACTTAAATCGCCAGTTTGTTTAACCAGCTGTTGCGCCTTGCCAATAGCCAAGTAAGCCGCATTGCTTTTGGGTGAACATGCTAAATATGTAGCACACTGGCTCAAAATTATACGAGATTCTGGATAACCAATAGTTGCTACTGCTTGAAACGTGTTATTGGCAATCACCAATGCTGTAGGGTTAGCGTTACCAATATCTTCGCTTGCCGAAATGAGTAAACGACGGGCGATAAATTTTACATCTTCGCCGCCTTCAATCATGCGGGCTAACCAATACACTGCCCCATTTGGGTCGCTGCCACGAATGGATTTAATAAATGCAGAGATAATGTCGTAATGCTGCTCCCCTGTTTTATCATAGTGCACGGTATTATTTTGGATTTTTTCAAAAACGATTTCATCTGTAATTTCAATAACATTGGTGTTGAAGGAATTTACTAAAAGCTCAAAAATATTCAGCAATTTTCTAGCATCTCCGCCAGATAATTTTAAAAGAGCGTTAGTTTCCTTTAAAACTACATTTTTTTCAGAAATATGTGTATCCGTATCAATGGCACGTTTTAAAAGTGTTTCTAAATCAGTTTTATCAAAAGCATTTAAAATATATACTTGGCAACGCGATAATAGTGCAGAAATAACTTCAAAGCTCGGGTTTTCGGTAGTGGCACCAATAAGTGTTATCCAACCTTTTTCAACAGCTTGTAATAAGGAATCTTGCTGAGATTTACTAAATCTATGAATCTCGTCAATAAACAAAATCGGATTTTTTGTAGTGAATAACCCGCCACTTTGTTTCGCCTTTTCAATAACTTCTCTTATGTCTTTAACCCCTGAATTTATGGCGCTTAAAGTGTAAAATGGTCTACCAGATTCACTTGCAATAATGTTTGCTAAAGTGGTTTTTCCAGTTCCTGGAGGTCCCCAAAAAATCATCGAAGGTATCAAACCTTGCTTTATATGCATAGTTAATGCGCCGCGTTCACCAACCAAATGTGTTTGGCTCACATAGTCTTTCAAGGTTTTTGGTCGTAATCGTTCCGCTAAAGGGGCGTTCGCATTCATAACTGTAAAATTAAAGTAAAATTTTTAATTTTCATTTCCTTGAAGATGGAAATGGTATTCTTTTTAATTTGGGCGTGCCCCGAAAAGGGTCGGGCTTTTCGTTGCAATTCCTCGGTCGTTCCTCCCTGTGGGATTTCCACTGCAATCCCTCACGCTGTATCTGCCAATTTAGCACACAATATAAAGTTGGATAATTATTTGCTTATATCATTTCAACTATAAAATAGTAATAAAATAAAATGATAATTTTTCTTTATGCTAAATAGAAAAATAGAGCATAGCCTTAGTTACGGTTTCTTTTTATATTGAAGCACAAAGGAAAGAAGGGCATTTTATTATTGCTATTTTATAGCTGAGATGATTTTAATTTAGGACAATGAAAAACAAAGAACATTTTAAATTCTCAACAGGCGTAATAGCTTATCCTGTATTTTTTTTGCTTATTATTTGGTTAGTATTCTGGTTTGAAGTTCGTTTTGGTTACAACTTTAGTAAATATGGAGTATATCCACAAACTATAAAGGGGTTAAGAGGTGTTCTATTAAGTCCATTTATACATGGCAACATAAAGCATATTTATCATAATACGGTGCCGCTACTTGTGTTATCTAGCGCTTTGTTCTATTTTTACCGGCACATCGCATGGAAGGTTATTATTTTTGGTATTCTATTATCTGGTTTACTTACATGGTGTATTGGCAGGCCATCTTTTCATATAGGAGCAAGTGGTTTAATTTATGTTTTAGTTAGTTTTACATTTTTTAAAGGGGTTTTTGCAAAACATTACAGACTTATAGCTTTATCACTTCTGGTTATATTCCTGTATGGAAGTATGATTTGGTACACCTTACCCATAGAAAAAGGTATTTCTTGGGAAGGACATATGGCAGGTTTAATAACAGGTTTGTTGTTTGCATTAGTTTTTAGAAGAGAAATAGCAAAACCAAAAAAGTATGTTTGGGAAGAAGAAAATTATAATGAAGACAACGATCCGTTCCTAAAACATTTTGATGAGGATGGAAATTTTATAGAAACCGTTGAACCCGAAATAGAAGAGGAGCAACTTCATATAAATTACTATTTTAAAAAAGAAAATTCCGAAAAAGATTTATAGAAAATAAATTCAATTTTATTAGGAGAATAATTGCGACTAAAAACTAGAATTAATTACTTAATTCGTTGTCTCACAACTTCATATAAAAAAGCACCACAAGCCACAGATACATTTAAAGATTCAATATCACCGAGTAAGGGCAGTTTAGCTTTAGCATCTACAACTTTTAAAGTAGAAGGGTTAATACCTCTACCTTCAGACCCCATAATAATTGCACAAGGTTCAACAAATGAAACATCGTATAACATATCGTTTGTTTTTTCAGTAGCAGCAATCACTTTTATTCCAGACGCTTGCATGTAAAACACAGCATCTTTTATATGGTCTACTTTACAAATCGGAATTTTAAAGACCGCACCAGCACTTGTTTTAATGGTATCACCATTAACAGGTGCTCCACCTTTTTTCTGGATTATAATACCATTAACACCAGTACACTCGGCAGTCCTGATAATTGCACCAAAATTACGAACATCACTTAGTTGATCTAATAAAAGAAAAAGTGGTGTTTTGCCAGATTCCATAACATTCATAACCAAAGTTTCCATGTCATGAAATTCAATCGGCGATATTTGCGCCACAGCACCTTGATGGTTTCCTTTGGTTAAACGGTTAAGTTTTTCAATAGGAACATAAGATGAATTGATTGATTTTTTCCTTAAAAGTGATTCTAACTCGCTAAAAAGCTCGCCTTTTTCACCTTTTTGTAGAAACACTTTATCAATTGTTTCATCAGCATTTATAGCTTCTATGATAGCACGTATTCCAAATACTTGTGTTTGGTTTTCCATTGGGGTAAAGGTATAAAAAAACCACCTCATTACGAGGTGGTTTTTCTAATTATTTAGTTATACAAATTAAGGTAAATCCTCAATTTTAGCAGTGCTTTTAAACCCATAATGTGTAAATATTTCTCCTGGAGCATCTGAAAATGTAGCTTTAAAATAGATACTATCGGTTACAGTTCCACTTGGAGCTATTGTACCATTTTTTATAATAATCCCTTCAGTAATATCTACCTTAACTTCATTATAAGTTTCATCTAAATCAGAACCACCGAATGTTAGTGCTTCAAGATTTAATGGCACTTTTGCTTTTAATTCCCAACCGTGCTTTTGGTCATCTAACCATAAAGAATCTCTACCATTTGATCCAGTATTATAAATACTTATCGTATTGTAAGCAAAATGCTCACCATCTCTTTCTATTTCAACAACCCAAGTTCCAGTAACTTCACTAATTACTATATCACTTTCATCTGGCTCTGAATCAACACCTTCACAAGATGTTAGAGAAAAGATAAAGATTAAACTAAAAAATAGAGAGCTTATATTATTTAAAATTATATTTCGTTTCATTTTATTTTTTTTTATTAATAATAAAT
>Ga0114952_1003184_pt1 | contig 11892 bp, 9 predicted proteins | sample SidtaG_2_FD_87303 | JGI IMG/M metagenome (GOLD analysis project Ga0114952, IMG submission 87303) | Marine algal microbial communities from Sidmouth, United Kingdom - Sidmouth_Asex2 metaG | ecosystem: Host-associated > Algae > Red algae > Unclassified | place: Sidmouth, United Kingdom | collected... | reverse complement strand
TTCTTGTATTTAGCTTTTACTTTTTCTCTGTAGGATCCGCCTAGGTTTACTTTTTTGTTCTTATCAGATTTTTCGTGAAAAGCTCCTTTACTGTGTTTCAGAGAGTGATCTCTTAGGTAGTTTTTATCTCCTAGGAATCGAGGCTTTTCTGCTTCTATAAGCTCTTTGGAAATTACAACAGATTCTGGTACTTCAGTGATAGGAACTTCCATTTTGATAAGTGCCTCTATGTTTTCGAAGTAGGCTTCATCGATAGGAGAAACAAACGATATAGCTATACCTTTCTGATCAGCCCGGCCCGTTCTTCCTATTCTATGGATATAGTTTTCTTCTGCTTCTGGTATGTCAAAATTTATGACATGTGAGACTTCAGATATGTCGATACCTCTAGCGATTATATCTGTCGCTATTAATACTCTGATGGTTCCGTTATGAAAATGTTCCACCATCCTGAGTCTGAAGTTCTGCGATTTGTTAGAATGTATGATACCGATATGTTCCGCTTCTTCTGGAAACTGAAGATACAGTAGGTCAGCAAATTTTTTGCTATCAACAAAGACAAGTACCTTATTCATTTCTTCATCATCTGCAATGAGGTGCTGCAGTAGATTGACCTTGGTATTAAAGTTAGGAATTAAATACTTCGATTGTTCTATTTGTTCTAGAGGTGTTCCATGCTTGGCAACTTCTATTTTTTTAGGACTGTTAAAAAAGGTTTCTACTACCTTCTCCATATCTCTAGAATAAGTGGCAGAGAATAATAGATTCTGTCTTCTATTAGGAAGGATATCTAAGATATTATTGATCTGAGTCCTGAATCCCTGATTCATCATTTCATCGAACTCATCTATAATAAGTTTTCTTATAGATTTAAGATTCAGCGCATTAGCAAGTGCTAGGTCTAGTGTACGTCCTGGAGTACCTACTATGATGTCCATACCTTCAGCAATATTTTTTTTCTGCGTTCTTATGTTGGTTCCTCCATACACGCCCTTGACTCGCAGCGTGAGGTATGTAGTAAGTTTTTCTATCTCTCCGACGATCTGTACCACAAGTTCCCTTGTAGGTACTAAGATAAGGACTCTTGGCTTGTTATCTTTTGCGTATTCTAGCAATCGTAATATAGGTAGTAAGAAAGCAAATGTTTTTCCAGTACCCGTCTGCGCTATACCTATGACATCTCTTCCCGACATAATTACAGGAAAGGTCTGCTTCTGAATCTCAGTAGGATAGACATATTCTAAGTCAGCTATTGCATTCAGCAGTGCTTTATTTAGATTTAAGTCCTCAAAAGTTGTCGTCTCTATTTTAGATTTCATGATGCAAAGGTAATGAATCGAAGGTAATCATCAGATATTGCTTCATTTTATTACTTTAGGATTCTAATGAAATATTTTATTGAGATATCATATCGAGGAAGCTTATATAGTGGGTGGCAGAGGCAAAATAATTCGCCCTCAGTACAACAGACAATAGAAAAATGTATATGTAAAATTACCAAGCAAGAACTCACTATACATGGTTGTGGTAGAACAGATGCAGGAGTTCATGCTATCCAGTATTTTTTTCATATCGTAGTCGATGAGGAAATAAGTACTACTGATTTTATGTTCAAAATGAATAATTCTTTACCAGAAGAAATAGCTGTGCATGCGATGTATCAGGTGTCTTCAGAATGTAATGCTCAGAGAGATGCGACTAATAGGAGATATGATTATTTTGTTCATTTCGATTCTGACCCATTTATCAATGACCTTAGCTATTTGTCTAGATACCGTGACTTAGAGGCAGCTAATATAAGGGTGGCGATGCAAGCATTGGAAGGAAGTCATGATTTCACAAATTTTTGTAAGCGACCTGATAGTAACAGCAATTGTATTTGTACTATTAGTCATGCTGGATTATCCATCTCAGAGAATGGAAAAATCTGGCGATTTAGATTCGAGGGAAATCGTTTTCTGCATAATATGATACGTCTTCTCATGGGTAATCTTCTTGCCATAGGGCAAGGAAAATTATCGCAAGCTAGCTATCTATCTTATCTCGATAGGTCTCATGAGCCAGATTTTCATTTATTAGCCAAGCCGCATGGATTGTATCTGTCTATGGTGAAATATGATTTTCTAAAACGGATAGAGCGATCTACACCTTTTTTTAATGGATAAGATGATACAATCGCTGAAATAATTTTGCCTTGGTAATGAATCGATTTGGCAAATATATTCCAATATAAGCCAAAAATATAAGTATATTCTATTATAAAGGATAACTGAGGAGACTGTTGGCAGATAATTTCCACTATATCGATGTTTTAGGAAAATAATTTCCACTATATCCTATTCTGGTGGTTTAATTCCTTACTCTGAAAATTAGCAGAAACATTTACATATCAAGAAGATACGCATCTACATTTATGATGTCTAGACAACTCTTAAATACTCTGCTAGTTTCTGCTTCTATGGAAATTTCGTGACCTGAGATAGGATGAACAAAGGCGAGTTTATAAGCATGTAGCATCATACGATCCATACTCCACTGGTTTTTCCATAATCTATTTTGCTTGCTGCAGCCATGAGGTCTGTCTCCCAGAATCGGATGGAATATATGAGACATATGTTTTCTCAACTGATGCATACGGCCAGTCTTTGGAAATAACTTTACAACTGAATATCTAGAGGTATAGTGCTTACCGAGCGGTATATTTATTTCGGATCGAATGAGTGTTTTGTATTTTGTCAGAGCCTCCTGGGTTTTACCTTTATCATTGGTCAAAGGATAATCTATACTACCTTCCTTATCGGTATAACCTCTTACGATAGCAATGTAGTTTTTACGCATCCGTTGTTCTCTGAATAACTGCATCATCTTAGACTGAGTCTCTTTGTCTAATGCAAATAGTAAAACTCCACTAGTCTTGCGATCTAGTCGATGAAGCGGGTAGACATATCTACCCAGCTGGTCCCTTAATAATTGTAGAGCAAATGTATAAGTATCCGCAGCAATTTTAGATCTATGCACAAGTAATCCATGTGGTTTGTTAATGGCGACTAGATATTCATCTTGGTATATTATTTCTAAGGGATCAAAGTTTTCTTGCATAAGATGTCCAAAGGTAACTAGGAACTAAATAGTAAGGTAGCGTTAGTACAGATTTTTCTATTATCCTCCTAGGATATTTGTAAGTTGAATTATTATTTTTGTTAGGATAGAGATGGGTAATAATGATCAGATGTTTTTGATGCTGTATAGATCCTCCCTAGCGTCTTCCTAAATTTCACTTTCAATATCTTTCTATACTTCTTTTTGTCTGTGCCCCCTGCTATAAAGGCTCGCTTATGTGCAAACCATACAACTTCTGTGGTAGAGAAGAAGAAGAGTTTGTAAAATAAGTAAGTAGGATATTGCAGTACTGAATTTTTAGTGAGAAATATAGTTTCTAATCTTTCCTTCTGAAATATGATATGTGCTGCCTCATCTATGAGTATGTCTGTACAGATAGATTGTAAAAGCTTACAGTGGGTTGCTTTCTTTAGTGCTTGGTAGAAAACCTGAGCAATACTTTCCACAGTGATGACGGCTAGCGTCCATATTTCCATATTGGTATTGAAGTATCTAATTTTTCTAAATAGAGAATCGCCCCAATCTTTAGTTATTCTTTTTTCTCCTATTAAGTCTAAGTATTTGCCTAGACTATCTCCATGCTTCTGTTCTTCTTTTATAAATAAGGATACAGCATTGGGATAGAAGAGATCTTTTGTTTTCTGTGCATACTTTGTGCTAGCATAAATTAGATTTGCTCCATCAGAAGTTTCTCCTAATTGCCATGCTTGTAATGAAGGTAGGATTTCTTGCTTTTCAGAAGAGGTGATAGTAGGATGTAGTGTCCAGTCTATTCTTTTAGCGAGTGCATTTATCTGGAAATACTCGTACCATTCTCTAGAGGTCTTTGATATTGACATATGTTTCATTTTATGTATGTAAATGTAGGTGACATGACCTTACAATACGTCTGTAAAAAGAATTTGGTAGTAGCTTTCTAGAATTCGTGCCTTAGAATAGTATAGTTTGTATAACTTAGATAATATAAGTGTAAAGAAAATGAAAACAAGGATAAAAGGCGATATAATACGGTTCAGGTTATCTCAAAGTGAGGTAGAGCAATTGGCAGAAGGAGGAACAGTCTCTAGTCATACTGTATTTGCCACAGCTATAGCTTTAAATTTTATATTAAGAGGGTCAGCGGATGTGGCAAAAATTATTTTTCAGAAGAAAGAAGATACGTATTTATTTGACATACCAAAAAACTTACTGAAAGTATGGAAGGCTCCAGATCAGGTTACTATAGAAGAAAAAATAGATAACGGAAAAGAAAGTGGCCTTACTGTGCTCATAGAAAAAGACTTTCAGTGTCTGATTGTCAGAAAGGGAGAGGATGAATCAGGTCTCTTTCCTAATCCGTCATCAGAGCGAAGGCAATAAGAAAAAAGAGCTAATAATGAAAGACAATAATTTTAGATTTTCGTATTTTTATAAGCATAAAATAGTTTCATGCACAATCCATTAGAGGAGGAAGACGTAGCAACTAAGGCTATACAGATAAAAAAATTTCATGCGTCTAAGATCTACAGCGAAGAGGATGTTGTTGCCATCGAGGAGCCGCTAGAAATTAGAATAGCCTACTTAGAGGTGGGGGAACGTATTTCTAAGAATATTTCTATAACAATGCGAACACCAGGCGATGATAAAAACTTGGCTATCGGGTTCTTATTTACAGAAGGAATCATAAAAAGTTATAGAGCTATCGATTCATGTAAACATTTAGATGAGAATATCATCGAAGTTCGAATTAATGATGCGATACAATTGGACTTGTCTAAGCTGGATCGACATTCTTACACGTCTTCTAGTTGTGGTGTATGTGGTAAGACCTCTATAGATCTTATACATATAGCATCAGCGTATACTGAGGTAGATAATCCTCTCGCTATTCATAAATCGATTTTTCAAGATCTGAATAAAGAATTACTAGCTACTCAAACTATTTTTTCTAAAACAGGAGGTATCCATGCGGCGGCCTTATACAATAGAGATGGTAAATTAGTACATATAGCAGAAGATGTAGGTAGACACAATGCACTAGATAAGTTAATAGGACATAGTTTGTCCCAATTGGTTTTTCCATTACATAATTATTTCTTATTAGTCAGTGGGCGAGCCAGTTTCGAGTTGATACAGAAGGCAACGATGGCAGGCTTACCTATTTTTCTTGCTGTGGGTGCACCTTCTAGCCTAGCTGTAGAGTTAGCGCATTCTGCAAAGATGTGCTTAGTAGGATTCCTTAAGTCAGAATCTTTTAATATTTACACCACACCAGAAAGAATAATCCATGAATAAGAAAAGTTTACAAGGACACCGTACGCCACAGAATAAAGAGCAGGTGAAAATATCTGAACCAGCGGAAGTTAGTGTAGGCTTCAAGGCGATATTAAGTTCCCTGCAACACATGCGGAGTTTTATGGATATGCCGGATGCACTAAGGGCTAGTCTTAAGATGAATCAGAAGGGTGGTTTTGATTGTCCTGGTTGTGCGTGGCCAGATCCCGATGATGAGCGATCAAGCATAGGAGAATATTGTGAGAATGGAATAAAAGCACTGGCTGAAGAAGCTACTAAGAAAAAAATAGATGCCAAATTTTTTGGAAAACATAGTATAGAGGAATTACAAAAATGGACGGATTATGAGCTAGGGAAATCAGGCAGGCTTACAGAGCCGATGTATCTTGCCGAGGGTGGAAAACATTATGAGTCTATCAGCTGGGAGACTGCTTTTTCTAAAATAGCTACGACACTTAATCAACTTTCTTCTCCGGATGAAGCTATCTTTTATACTTCTGGAAGAACATCTAATGAGGCGGCATTTCTGTATCAATTATTAGTGCGAGCGTATGGAACAAATAATATGCCTGACTGCTCTAATATGTGTCATGAGTCAAGTGGTGTAGGATTATCAGAGACAGTGGGAATAGGTAAGGGATCTGTAACCTTACAAGATATACATGAGTCGGAGTTGCTTATAATTATGGGGCAAAATCCAGGTACGAATCATCCTAGAATGTTAAACGCTCTAGAAAAATGTAAAGAGAATGGTGGTAAAATTATTGCAGTTAATCCCTTAGTAGAGGCTGGCCTTATACGGTATAAGAATCCTCAGAGAGTGGGAAAAATGCTAGGTAAGGGAACCCATCTGACTGATCTCTATCTGCCGGTCCGGATCAATGGAGACGTGGCATTTCTGAAGGCGGTGATGTGTTTGTTATTGCGATGGGAAGAGGAGAGAGGTGGCGTTGTGGATATGGAATTTATAGAAGAATACACAGACGGTTATGAAGACTTCAGTAAGGCAATAAGGGAGGCAGATTTTGAACAATGTGTTCTAGAGTCAGGCCTAGAAAGAGAGGCGATAACGCAGGCTGCAGAATGGATAGCGGCTAAAGAAAAAATAATTATATGCTGGGCAATGGGGCTAACACAGCATGTCAACGGTGTGGATAATATAAAGGAAATAGTAAACCTATTATTGCTACGAGGAGCAATAGGAAAACCAGGCGCAGGAACCTGTCCAGTACGAGGACACAGTAATGTACAAGGAGATCGAACGATGGGCGTATGGGAGGCGCCAAAACCTGCATTCTTAGATAAGCTAGAAGAAATATTTTCTATAAATGCACCTAGGGAGCATGGTCTAGCGGTTGTACCTGCTATCAAAGCGATGCATGCTAAGCAAGCTAGTTTCTTTATGGGTATGGGTGGAAATTTTCTTTCTGCTACACCAGATACAGATTATACAGCAGAGGCTTTACAAAATTGTGATCTTACAGTACAGGTATCCACAAAGCTTAATCGTTCACACTTGGTAACTGGTAAGGAAGCACTGATTCTGCCTTGCCTAGGAAGAACGGAAATAGATGTGCAAAAAAGTGGATATCAGTTTGTAACTGTGGAAAATTCAATGGGTATAGTACATAGCTCTAAAGGGGTTCTAGAGCCTGCGTCTAGTATGCTAAAAAGCGAAGTCAGTATTGTGTGCAGTTTAGCTCAGCAGCTATTAGATACACCTAAGATAGAATGGCAAGCGTTTTCTGATAACTATGATAAGATAAGAGATGCTATTGCAAAATCAGTTCCAGGGTTTACTGATTATAATAATAAAGTAAGAATTCCCGAGGGATTTTACTTGCCTAATGGAGCACGAGATAGACAATTTAAAACCGCTACAGGGAAAGCTCGATTTTCTATAACATCGCTTCCGGAAAACGAACTACCGAAGGAAGATTATATTATGATGACCATACGTTCTCATGACCAGTATAACACAACGATATATGGAAATGACGATCGGTATAGAGGTATACATAATGGAAGGAGAGTCGTTCTTATGAATGAGCAAGATATGCGCGAAGAAGGATGGACTAAGGGAGAACATGTCAATGTATCTAGTAACTACCAGGGTAAAAAAAGGTTGGTGGAAGATTTTGTAATAGTACCCTATAGAATACCTAGCAGATGTGTGGCAATGTATTTTCCAGAAGCTAATCCGCTTGTGCCTATAGATCTTTTTGCAAGGGAGAGTCATACACCTGCCTCTAAGAAAATAATTGTTAGTATTGATAAAATTATTGTGTAACTTAAAGTAGTAAGTTAAGGGCTTATTTTATCAAGCGGGAACTAGAAATAGGCAAGGTAAAATCTAAGGAGAACCACTATGCAATTGTTATCATGCAAGAAAATGAAGAGAAAATAAACGAGTTACTAGCGAAGATAGATGCACTACGTCTTAAGCAAGATGAGTTTATTTTTGAGATTAATAAATTAAAAGTAGAGGTACATAAATATAAGATTAGCAGGGATAGATCTGTGGAGAGAGACGTTCCTAAATCACTTTTCAACAAGGACGAACAAGGTTTAGAAGACACCGGTATTCAGTTGGAAAAAGTGGAATATTCAGATGGTGTTATAGAAGAGACTGGTCACAGTAGTAGAGCAGAAGAAGAGCAGGAGCTTGTTACTGGTTTTGAGTATGCGGATAAGCTAAGTTCAGATAATTTACAGAAAGGTAGCGATGAGCAAACCGAAAAGAAACCTAGTCTATTTTCTAAGTCATCCATAAAGGTATTAGATTTTGAAAAGTTTATAGGTGAAAATCTAATAAGCAAAATAGGAATTCTAATTACCATTGTAGGAGTAGGAATCGGTGCTAAGTATTCTATAGATAACGATCTGATAAGTCCTATTACCAGAATTATTCTCGGGTATCTTGTTGGACTCGGCTTAATGGGGTTTGGAATAAAGCTTAAGACTAATTATAATAAGTTCTCTGCGGTATTAGTTAGTGGATCTATAGCAATTTTGTATTTCATTACTTTTTTCGCTTTTTCCTTTTATGGACTTATATCCCAAGAGATTGCATTTGCATTAATGTTCTTATTTACAATTTTTAGTGTTATTGCAGCTTTTAATTATAATCAACAAATCATTGCTCATATCGGATTAGTCGGTGCGTATGCCGTTCCGTTTTTACTAGGCGATGATTCTGGAAATATTACCTTTCTGTTCAGTTATATTGCAATAATTGATATAGGAATCTTATTTATTGCATACAAGAAAAACTGGGTACCTTTATATTATTCATCCTTCTTTCTGACTTGGCTGATCTATGTCTATTGGTTTATGGATGTACATTATACAGGGTCCTATCATAGATTAGAGGCTATTTTTCTTACTGTATTTTTCTTGCTATTTCATATAAGTTATACGGCTATAGCATTATTTTCTAGAACTGAGAATACGAGTAAGAAGATGGTCTTAGTTTTTGTAAATGCACTGATCTTCTATGTTGTTGGTATGATCATTCTGGACAGCATACCTTCAATGAATAATTACTTAGGACTTTTTACTATAGCTAATGCAATGTTCTATTTCATTTTCAGTGTTATATTTTATCGATCGCAAAATGCTAGTAAGCGTTCCTTCTATGATATTGCAAGTTTAGTTTTAATTTTCATTACAATAGCAGTTCCAGTGCAATTAGATGGAAACTGGGTTACGCTTATTTGGGCGATGCAAGCGGCCTTAATGTTTTGGATCGGAAGAACAAAGGGAATACCATTCTATGAAAAGTTATCTTATATATTAATGGTTTTAGCCCTTATAAGTATTCATCATGATTGGTGGTCTTATATCGGAGCTTACGCTTCGGATGAAGACCTTACTGTTTCTTTACCTTTCTTGAATGTCAATTTTCTTGTATCGATTATCTTTCTTTCTGCTTTTGGATTTATAACTTATCTAAATTTAAGAAAGGAATTTACACCTGCATTTCATTATTGGAAAATGATAACTACAATAATATCTGTAGCCATCCCTGCCGTGTTTATCTACTTAGGTTATAGAGTTTTTTTATATGAGATAACGCATTATTTTGATCAACTCTTTACAGCTTCGCGTATACGGCTGGGTGAAGAAACATCTTCTTATAATAAGGATATATGGGATATAGATTTATACAGATTTTCTACATTGTGGGCGCTGAATTACTCTATTCTATTTACCACCTTGTTAGCATACTTTAATCTACGTAAGATTAAAGAAAAAACTTTCGGTATTGTAACTGTTTGTTTGATGATTTTCACCTTAAGTCTATTTATACTTTTTGGTCTTTATGAGTTAGGAATGCTGAGAACGAGTTATATAAATCAGACCAATGCAGAATATTATTATGTAGGTTTTTTCAATGTAGGCATACGATATGTATCATTTGGGTTAGTCTTCTTTGCTCTATATATTATATCAAAATATGTAAAAAATAATTTCATTGAAACTATTGACTTAAGAACTCCTTTTGAAATATTTCTACACTTTGTGATTCTATTATTCTTGAGCAATGAATTGATTACTTGGTTAAGCATATTTTTAGCTCCTGCGGAGAAAGCATCTTATAAGTTGGGATTAAGTATACTATGGGGAGTGTATGCGCTCGTTTTGATTGTCTTAGGGATAAGACAACATAAGAAATACCTTAGGCTTGGTGCAATAGTTTTATTTGGTCTTACCTTACTAAAGTTATTCTTCTATGACTTGTCAGGTCTTAATACAATTTCTAAGACTATTGTACTGGTTTCTCTTGGAATTCTGCTTCTGATCATCTCCTTTCTTTATAATAAATATAAACCATCTGATACTGATGAAGTTTAAAATTTATATTCTATTTGTTTTACACACACTTAATTGCTATGCTTTAGCGGCTCAGCTTCAAGACTACAGTTATCGAAGTGCATTAGATACTAATACGGATCAATGGCATAAGATTAGCCTCCCTGATTATATGTTCAGATACGGTCAGACTAGTCTTAATGATTTGAGAATATTTGGTTTTACATCAGAACAGGATACAGTTGAGATACCCTATTATCTAGAAGTACTGAAGGAAGAGTTACTAGTAGAAGTGTTTTCATATAAGGAAATTAATAATGCTCACAAGGATGGCATATACTACTTTGGATTTCAGCTAGAAAGTACAGAAGAAATAAATGAGATAGATCTAGATTTCGGCGAACGTAATTTTGATTGGAAACTAGTATTAGAAGGGAGCAATCACCTTAAGAAATGGTACACTATTTTAGAAGATTACAGGATACTATCTATAAATAATGGATCTACAAATTTCGATTACACCACTATCAAATTTCCAAATTCTAAATACAGATATTACCGAATAGGAATACCCCATACTGAGCGACCTGATCTGATAAATGCTAATCTTAAGAGAATAGTAAAGAAGAATGGAGAGTCAAAAGATATAGAGGTATCTAAAGTAATGATCTCTGAAAATAAAAAACAAAAAGAAACAGAAATTACATTAGATCTAAAAAAGCAGTTACCTGTAAGTTCTCTTAAGATCCAGGTAGTCGATCAGCTAGATTATCATAGACCTATCGTCATATATTATCTGACAGATAGTATCGATACTGAGATGGGCTGGAAATACAATTTTAATGTATGGCAACGTGGTACCCTAAGTTCCTTAATGGATAATATTTTTTCTGACAAAGAAATTATAACGGAAAAACTTAAGATCACTATCAAAAATAATGATAGTGAAGCTTTGCAGATAGGTGCGGTAGAACTACGGCAAAATCTATATCAGCTAATTGCTAGATTTACCAAGGAGGCAAATTATTTCCTATATTTTGGTAACGAGAAAGCAAAGAAACCTATATATGATATTGTAAGATTTAAAGACTCTGTTCCTGAAAATCTATCTAAGCTAAAGATCGGAGAATATGAGGAATTGATTATGGAAAATCAAGATAAAAAATCTTTTTTTGAGAACAAATTTTGGATTTGGGGAATATTGATACTTGTTGTACTGGTCTTAGGATTGTTTACTCTGAGCATGATAAAGGGTAAAGCATAATACCAATTCTAGTATAGAATGACGGTAATTATTTATTTTGTTCTTCATGTTCCTTCGTTGAAAAGCCTCGCCGAACCTATGGGTTCGCCTACGTTTTTTGCCTTGATCCATTTTGAACAATTCTAAATCCTTTTCCGTCATCTAAAAATAAAAATGGTATAAGACGCAAATTGCTAGTTGTTTGAATTAGTGATAGTCTTTTGTGTCGGTAAAACTAAAATGAAAAAGCATCGCCCTTTTAGGACAATGCTTTATATTTTATTTGATCACTCAGAGGAATATATCCATACTGTTATTTTATTACGATCTCTACTTTATTACCCGATGCTTTTACTTTATCGCTATCACCCATTCCTTTCGATTTAATTTGATTCTCTGGTACACCTAATGTGACAAGCATATGTTTTACAACCATAGCT
>Ga0114952_1003179_pt1 | contig 11904 bp, 7 predicted proteins | sample SidtaG_2_FD_87303 | JGI IMG/M metagenome (GOLD analysis project Ga0114952, IMG submission 87303) | Marine algal microbial communities from Sidmouth, United Kingdom - Sidmouth_Asex2 metaG | ecosystem: Host-associated > Algae > Red algae > Unclassified | place: Sidmouth, United Kingdom | collected... | reverse complement strand
TTTATTGTCTGCTCTGATTGATAATAATATCCAAAGCAAAACAAGAAGTTTGGGGATTGATCCTAGAACAATTGTTTGGAAACGAGTCATGGATATGAATGATCGTGCCTTGCGTCAAATTACGATTGGTTTGGGAGGTACAGGAAATGGTATTCCTAGAGAAGATGGTTTTAACATTACACCTGCATCTGAAGTAATGGCGATTCTTTGTATGGCAAAGGATATGGAAGATCTAAAAGAAAAACTAGGCAATATTTTTATTGGATTTACCTTTGATAGAAAACCAGTTTATGCTCGTGACCTAAAGGCTCAAGATGCTATGGCAATTTTGTTGAGAGATGCTATTAAACCTAACTTAGTACAAACTCTAGAAGAGAATCCCGCCATTATTCATGGAGGACCATTTGCCAATATTGCACAAGGAACCAATACTATTATTGCTACTAAAATGGGCTTATCTTTGTCGGATTATGTGGTAACAGAAGCTGGGTTTGGAGCAGATTTAGGAGCAGAAAAATTCTTGAATATCAAATGTGTAGCAGGTGGATTGAAACCTAAAGCAGTCGTGTTAGTGGCAACAATTCGTGCCTTGAGACATCATGGCGGGGCTTCTAAAGAAGAATACAATACAGCAAGTGTCGAACGGGTTAAAAAAGGATTTGAAAATCTTCAAAAGCATATTGAAAACTGTAGAAAATTTGGCTTAAATCCTGTCGTTGCTATTAATGCTTTCCCTAGTGATACTGCCGCAGAAGTAGACTTTATTCAAGCAGAATGTAAGTCAATGGGTGTTCAAGCAATTGTTGCCAATGGTTGGGCAGATGGTGGAAATGGAATGACAAACCTGGCTAGTGCTGTTGTAGAGGAAATAGACTCTAATCGCAATGAATTTAAAGCTTTGTACGATTGGAACTTGCCTGTTAAAGAGAAAATTGAAACGATTGCCAAAGAAATTTATGGAGCAGATGGAGTGACTTATTCTAAACGAGCTGAATTGGATTTGCGAAGAATTGCTCGTTTAGGTTTAGAACACTTACCTATTTGTATGGCTAAAACACAAAAATCCTTCTCTGATAATGATAAATTATTAGGGCGTCCTAAAGGATTTACAGTGGATGTAAGGGAATTTGAATATGCCGTAGGAGCAGGATTTATTATTCCTATTTTGGGTAAAATGATGCGTATGCCTGGCTTGCCTGCCGTACCATCTTCGGAAGGAATGACTATCGATAATGAGGGGAAGATCTCTGGATTGTCTTAAATTTAACTTGCTAATGAATAATTTGAAGCTAAATCTAATTGGCTTTAAATTATTCATTAGTTTATAAAGTTTCAGAAGTAAAGATATTAAGGAGCACGGAGGCTTGAATCATGCTTTACAACTTATTCTACAATTTCGTAATCAATACTTAGTTTTCTCAAAGCTCTCAAAGGAGCATTAGCGTTTGGGCTTACTTCAATATCTATGGTATCTCCTTCTAGGAGTATATCTGTGAGTTCATTTGCTAAAGATGGATCCATGTTTGAAATCTCTGTTAGGCATTTGGCAATGGCTCTTCTATCTGGTCTATCAGCGTCGCAAGACAATAAGTTTAAGTTCATGTTTTTTCTTATAAAGGTAAGATTCTTCTGCTTTATTTTTGTAATATTTAGAGATTTATTCTGGCAGTATAATTTGAAGTTATTCCATTAAAAACTAATCCAATAAATGTTGACTTGCTTCTCACTACCTTCATTGATAGAGCTGAGCACTATGTTTGGGTGATCCTATGCCTATAGTTAAAGAACAGTAAGTTGAGCTTCTTGAATCCAATCAATCAAAGCAGCATAACGTTTGTCCAAACGCATTAAATGCTCGTTGCCAATTAGAATTAAGTGCCTACGTGCTCTAGTTAAAGCAACATTTAATTTTCTATCTACCACCTCATCGTCAGACAAAGAAATAATACTTTCCAATTGATACGCATCGTTCAAACAAAGCGAGATAATAATAATTTCTCTCGCACCACCTTGATAACGCTCGACGGTATCAATTGTGCAATTTTCATAATTTTGCCCATGTTGTGTCAAGGCGCTTCTTATTTGGGCAATTTGTGCCCGAAAAGGCGTAATTACACCAACATCTTCAGGTTTTAATATTTGATTATTTGCCTTGTAAATGGCGTCAAAACTACTGATGATTTTACCCACCATTTGAGCTTCGTCTAAGTTGGTTTTAGGATTTCTAAAACGATTGACGGTACTGTTAAAAAACAACATTCTACTTTGTGTCAACTGTTGCTCTAATTGACTAGCATTCGTTGGTAATTTATAATTCAAAGCTTCTTTTTGCCAAACACTAATCGGCAATTCTGCGGGTAATAATTTTAATTCATTATTATAAAAATGAGTACTAGGAAAACGGCAAATATCTTCATGCATCCGCCCTTGATGGTGCAATTGATCGAATGCCCAAGTCCACTTATTTTCTCTAGCTTGGTTGTATAATCGCTCAAATAGTGAATTGCGTCGATTGTACAAGCCAATTTGATTTAACGCTTTATTATCGACTGCTGAACGAGTCTTTTCTTGCAAGACGACAGCAGGCAATTGTTTGTGATCTCCAATTAACACAAAACGTTTAAAATAAGGCAACATACCAATCAACATAGGCTCCAGAATTTGCGAAGCTTCGTCAATGATTGTTGTATCAAATTGTTTTAATTTAAGTAAACTTGCCTTACTAGCGATAGAAGCTACTGTAGAGACAAAAATACGATGAGAGACTATTTTCTGAACCAAGTCTTTTCGTTTGCTAATATCTTTGGTTTGCTCTGAAAATAAACGGTCATGAAAATGTGGATTCGTAGAATATTTGGAACCAATACGAAGGTAATCTTCCTCGGCAAAATCATGAATTGCCTCACAAATTTCATCTACAGCACGATTAGTATAAGCTAATAACAAAATTTGTTCTTGTGTGTTGGTCAATAAATAACGCACCATTTCTGCCAACATGAACTTGGTTTTTCCAGTACCTGGAGGACCTACTAATAAGAAATAGTCTTTAGCAGCAATTGCTTTGTGTAAAACGTTTCGTTGCTCGGAACTCAGTTGAGGATTGCCCAATCTTAGTACTTTACTTTCTACTTTTTCGGGAGGAGAGAGGGTTAAGAGTAAATCTCTATTGCGAGACTTGGTTTTTAAGAAACTATATAAGGCTCGATATTGAACCTTGAAACTACTATCCATCATATCGTGTTCGATATGCCAAAACAAGTCTTCTTCAAATAAACTGTGGTTAAATTGTCGATAGCGCAACTGTACACAAACCGTATCTTCATCAATATTCGTAATTGATCCTTTGAAAATTTGATCGTTTAATACATTATGCCCTTTTTGACGATAGGGATAAAAAACAACAATATCCCCTTGCCTAAAATTGGCTAAAGGATTGGTTTGTTTGGTGCGTTTAAAATGAATCAACGGATTTTCTTCGCCCGATTGATCTTCTTGTATTTTTAGAAAACCCAAGACCTCAAAAGCCTCGTCCTTTTCCTCCAAATCACTCAACCACAAAGCGGCTAAGCCATTGCGGTTTTGTTTTCCTGCTTCTCCTGTTTTTGCTAATTGATGTTCTCTAGCTGTAAAGCTAATAAAACTTAAAAAGTACAAACGTTCCAATGGACTTGCAGAGCGAATAGTTTGTGCAAAGTTTTGCAAGTCTCTACCTACAAAACCTTTGGCATTGGGTAGTCGTTCTGGCGCCAATTGATCCAGAATAGTCATAACCTCTTCCAAGTTCTCTAAGTCTAAATCAGCTAGCTTTTTTTCAATAGAAATGATGTCATTTCTGACTTTAATCGCTTCGTACTGTTGTGACTTAAAGGGAGGCGCAGGTTTTAAATGATCGTGGTCAATTCCAGAATATAAAATATAAGTTGGAGAGTTAAGTTTTTTGCCAAAAGTAGAACGTACCAACAAATCGTACAAATTGGTTTGGGTATAGTGATTGTGGCTTAATCCCAAATGATTGGGCGCAAAGGGTTTTCCACTCTTTAACTCTATGATAGCTGTTTTGTTAGATTTGGGGCTAGAGTCTTTGTACCAAATATCCAAACGACCTTGAATGCCATATTTTTCAGAATAAAAAGAAGGCTCCAAATAGCAATCTTCTGGTGTAATGTTGTTTTCTTTTAATTTTACTTTGACAATGGTCTTTAGATTGGTAAAATGCTTTTGACTTTTTCTATAAATTTGTAAAACCTCTGCATCGGTAAACGTTGCAAAAGCTAAAGGGTTGAGAGCAAAAGCCTTGGGGAAGGTGTCGACAAAGTTTACCTTTGAATCTGTCATCAATTCATCCAAAAAAAAGTTGGCAACATTTCCCAACATTAATGGAACAGAATAGGAGAAGGGTAAGAATTTTTTGAGTAAATATAAATCTGCTGCTGCGCCAAAGTTTTGAAAACACTCTGAAATGCTACTGACATCCACCATATAATCAGGCTCAATAACAAAAGCGTGTGGAATGTATATTCCTTCTTTATTAATAACTACATCAATCAAATTTAAGGTTACTTGATTGTGAAAATTTTGATGGATGCTGTAAATTGTAGAATTAAAGTTCTCATTATGACCCGTTACATTATACTGAACATAAATCGTTGTTTCAGGCTGTGCAAAAGGCTTGCAAATTAAGTGTTCTTTTTTGCGGTCGGCATCGACAACCATAACTCTACATTCATCCAATCGCTCTACTTGCTCAATTGGATTATTGCTTTCTGTTCGGTCGTCAAAATCATCTACTAGAGCTTTGAGTGCTGAAGTAGCCGAGGTTTGACAAAAAGCAGCAATGGCATAAGTCGCTGTTTTTAAACTGGTCAAATAATCCTCCTCAGAAAACGTAATCTTATCTGCTAAGACAGCTTTCTTTTTTTTTCGAATTTGATGAATACGCCATTGCAAGGCATTACTAACTTGATGCTCGTGTGAGGCAAAAGCAATCCGAGATAGCATCGTTGTGAAAGGAATATTTTTACTTCTAGTAATGTCTACAAAAAACGCTGTTAATAAACGGTCTAAGGTGGCGATTTTGTCATTATAAGAAACATTTAAAATATGTACCTTTTCAAATTCTCTAAAAAGTAAATTGGCTAATTGTGGATCTTTCATCAAATAAGTTGAGTCGTCAAGTATAAGTATATAAACAAAAATAAGGGATAAAAAATTAAGAAAGGCAGTTATGGATAGGAGATTTATTTCTTTTGTTTTTTAATAACAATTTAGAAGTTTAATAATGAGCAAGTGGAATAAAAATTGCAGCCTTTTTTGTTGTTGTTAACCAATTAGTTAGCTTACTGTTATAGAAATAGCAATGAACCAAAATCATAATCTTATAATGCGAATTTTACCATTTTTAGCCTTCTTTTTTAGTACTTTTTTATTATTTGCTCAATCTACAAAAATACCAACTTTAATTAGCTACGAATTAGTAAAAACGTATACTAAAGAAGCTTTACAACAAAGATGGAAGGAGCAAGGAGTACCCCAAGCAGTTGCTCCTGTACGTTATAGCATAGATGTTTATGAAATTGTATATCGAACGAAATGGCATGATGGAAGCACAATCAAAGCATCTGGTTTGTATTTTGTTCCTACTGATAGTACAAAGGTTGAAGCGATGCCAATGGTTTGTTATCATCATGGGACACAAATTAAAAAAGATAGAACCGTTCGTTTGGGGGGAGAACAAGCAATTTGTGTAGGTTTTGCTGCTGATGGTTACTTGGTCGCTCGTCCAGATTATATTGGTTTAGGAAAGGGAGATAAAAAACATTTGTACCATCACGTTCCAACACAAAGTGGTGCTTCAATGGATTTGTTGAGAGCGATTAAAGAGTTAAATCCTAGGATTAAAGTGTCTCAAAATAATTTGTTGTTTGCAACAGGTTATTCGCAAGGAGGTCATGCTACGATGGGCTTTCATAAAACAGTACAAGAACAATACAGTGAGGAGTTCAAAATTACAGCTTCTGCCCCTATGTCTGGGGCTTATGATTTAGCGGGTGTACAAGAAGAGACCATGTTTAAGGAATATTCACACCCTGGTTATTTACCTTATTTGTTCTTCTCTTTTCAAGAGGTTTATGGCTTTTATAATAATATTTCAGATATTCTTGTAGCCCCTTACGATACCATTTTACCTCCCTTGTACAAAGGACAACACTCTATGGGCTACATCAATCGTTTGCTGCCTAGCATTCCTAAAGATGTCCTTCGACCAGAAGTGGTGGAGCAATATTTGGCGAATGATGATTTTCCTTTTAAGAAAGCACTAAAAGAAAATAGTGTCCACGATTGGAAACCAGAACAGCCCATGTTACTTTGTTATTGTCAAGCGGATGAACAGGTGAGTTATAAAAACGCCTTGGTTGCTTATGATAAAATGAAAGAAAATGGCAGTGATTTGGTTCGTATCAAGCAGGTGAACAAACATCTTGGACACAGAGATTGTGCTATGTTTGCAGTGATGCATGCCAAAATGTTTTTCGACAGTTTCCGAAAGGGAAGCAAAAAGGGAACGGCTGGACCTCTAGGTAAGCGTTTCTTAATTGGAATTGGAAAATCAAGCCTTGCCAAAAAAGCTAAAAAACGTCGTAAAAGACGTGCTAAAGTTTTAGCTGCTCAAAAGGCAGCAAAACAATCCAATAATAAGAAAACGGTTCAAAAGGAAGATTCTAAGAACAAGGGATAATCTCTTACTCAATAAGTATTCGAAATTCAAAAATGAAGCATTTTATTAGCGTACTATCAATTCTACTAGCGCTAAGTTCTTGTTGTCAAACACATCAGCTTGGCTTAAGTTTGGATGCCTCTTTCCCTTTAAGTTTGAAGGAGATGAAGGTGGATACGTCAAAAGTTGAAAATAGAGTAATTCAAGTAAATGAAATAAAGAATGTTACTCTACACGATGGTTTTTAAGTTTGGCAGAAACGTAGTTCAGCAAAGCTAATGGGCTTTTTTTAATTAGACATTAGACGCTAGATCGCTTCGCTTTTAGACTCCAACTAAGCTGCAATTGGAGTCTAAAACCTAATATCTAAAAGCGAAGCGATCTAAAAACAGTCAAAAGTTAGCCCCAATTTTAATTTTTACAAAAACCGTCGTGTAGAGTAAAAGAATGTAACTCTAAGATTTAAAAAGAAAATACTAAAAAAGTCTATGGTGCTCAATCAATCTGTTTTACAATACCAGCTAGAAATCAGCCTTGGATCTCCATCAAAAGTGATACGGTAGAATTGGTGCTTACTCCCAAGAGTATTCGTTTTAAAGGGAAATACTATAGAAGTTCTCTTTTCAAAATGTGTGCTACTTTTCTAAAAAAATCAAAGTTAAAAAACAAATAAAATCAAGTAATTTTTACAAAATAATCTTAACTTTACAGACTCTAAACCAACATATATATAATAATTGAACTAAACCACATGACTCGATATTGTTTACTTTTTTTATGCCTTTTGTGCACTCGCACTTCATTTAGTCAAATTCCAGGATACCAAGGCAAGCGTTTTTTTGTAGAAATAGGGACTTCTTTTTGGTTTAATTCTTTCAATCCTAGAGCGAACAATCAAGGACCTCAACGTTTTCCAGATGATAATCCTAGGGAGTTTACACTACAAGAACATTACTTCTTAAGTTTGAATTATGTCTTGTCTCGAAAAATAGCATTCTCTTTAGAATATGAATACTCAAAGACGGGACTACATATTAGAGATAATCCAGATGTATACGATTATAATCCTGATAAGGGAGCTGTTACACCAAGTATGATACTCTATGGATTAGTTGATAAGCACAATTTGTTTTATAATTTATATGCTCATAAAATCAATTATTCTTTTAGTCATTATTTTAGACCAAACGCTAATTTAGCCCCCTTAGGATGGTACGCTAAATGGGGCTTAGATGCTATTTTGGCAAAGGGAGTTTTGTTGGATCAAAAAGTAACTTATGGACACGACCCTAGTTTTAATGACAACAAACCTTCCAAAGAATTTACCAACCCAACAGGAATTAATTCAGATCCACTGATTTTTATGCTAGGGGTACATGGCGGAATTGGACATCGAACCGTGATAGCCGATAGAATTACATTGCACGGAGAAGTTCGAATGACTTTGTTTCCTCAACTTTGGTCGATACGAACGGGAGAAGTCCTACAAGCAGAAAGAGAAGAACGATATGCAGACCGAAATAATATCAATTATGTTAGTCGAGTCTATCAACGAGTACAGGCACATTATTACCTGAATATAGTAATTGGAATTGGTGTTCTAATCTATTAAACCTAAAATGACATGAAAACGTATTTAATTTTAACAATACTAGTAATAGTTCTAGCAAGTTGTAAAAAATATGAGGTGCAGTATGGCACAGAAACAGCTGAAACAACAGCAAAACAAGGTGATGTTTATGAAATAGCTTACTGTACAGAGGATGGCGTTTTTTTGATAACAGGAGGAATGAATCGGTCAAAAATGCTAGTTTCTTTTGCCAATAAACGTTACGCCGAAGGGAAACCAGTAGCTTTGAGTCTTAAGAAAGACAAAGTAGCTTATATAGATCCTGATAATGGTGCTCCAGTTATTGTTGATACAGCAGGAAATGTCTTAGAAGAACTGACTCAGTATACGAATACAAATGACTTGGGTTGGTACAATGGGAATCAGACCCTGTATATACTTTCAAACAATCAAGTTCATTTTTATGGAGAAGCACTTAATTTACCTAATCCATTATTTGTGCCTCCTTCTGGTAGTAATGATTATGAAGTAACAAGTCTAGATATCAATAAAAATTTAGATGTCGCTTATGGCGCTATTTATTATAAGGAACCAGGTAGTTATAGGAATTGGTATTATAGTTATAACCTTAATTATAACTCTCCTACATCTGTAGACAAATCAGAAGCTAAAGCATATGGTTCTTATCATTTCTTTCAGAATGTTTGGGCTGACTCAAAGCGATATTATCATACGATTAAATTCTCAGATCCTAGATATACGAGTGGAGTAGAACAAGTCGTAAAAGCTTATGCTACTAAGACGCAGTCTGGTAAGATGTTTAGTGAGGATTATATTATTCGAAAGAATAATTATGAACTAAGTATAGATCATGATGGCGTTATATTCAAAAAACCAGTAGATTCTTATAGTGGTATTAATTCTGCTGCTGGTCTTTGGAATGTGGCTCTTGATTATGATGAACCCTTTTATGTAGATTGGGCAATTGGGTTTTAAATGATTTTTTATTTCAGAATTTTAGGAGGGCTTACGTCATAATCCAATTCATTTTTTCGCCAAGATACAATCTTGAATTCAGGTAAATTGTAGACCCAATCTTCAGGTTCATCCGCTTTTTTTCTATAATCTTTTACCCTTTGTTTGCCTGTAAAATAACCTGTTACAATTAAACTGTACCCAATATCATCTGAAACAGGAAAATCGTTAGGACTTATAGGCAAAATCCAGGGACCTTCTGCATTGTTTGTACTAATCCCAATATAATGAAAAGGGCAGCGGCAGCCCCAAGCTTTTGTTCGAACAGCTAAAGGAAATTCTACAAGCTCTCGTTTCCCTTTTTTTGCATTTGAAACTCTTTCTTTTACCCAAGGTTTTAGCGTGGGTTGTGCATTAAAGAAGTCTTGTGCGAAAAGATTTCCATTTAGTAGAAACAGCAAGAGAAGTAGGTAATATTTCATGTTGTTGTGTTTATCCTTGATAGTCAAAGTTTTGCATAAAAACCTTATCGTTACTAGATTTTAAAATCAACTGTTGTTTTGATTTAGGATTATTCAAGACCTGCATAATACGAGCCGAATGCCCTTCTGGAATAGCAAATTCTACATTAAAATTTTTGATGTGGGAAGGTTGTACAATTTCACTAGAATGATGTGGCGCATAACTTCCTTTGGAGCCCCAAATTTTGACCGCAGGACATTCGCAATCCTTGTGTTGAGATAAGGCAATTATAATACTATAATCCACAACAGCAATAGGACGTTTTCCAGCATTTTCTACCGTAAATTTAATGGTAATAATATTCTCAATAGGTAGGATGGATAATTTAAAAACGTCTGTAAAAACTCTATAATCAGGCTCGATATTTTTTCGATCGTAATACATCAGATCAACATCGTATTTTGTTGCCGAAAAAGTACCTGTATTCTTACGTACAAAAACCTTTTGGTGGTACTCTTTTTTTACTTTGTTGTTCTTTGTAAAGGTCTGATAATTGCGGATAAAAAAGGGCTTTTCCCAAGCAGGAGGGATGTGCAAGACACTTAAGGAATGACCATCAATCATGATGTCATAGCTATTGAGTTCAAACAAATGACTGATGCGTTTGATCACAATTTTATTGAGTTCATTGGTATCTTTTAACCCACAGTCTTCAAATTTTACATTCTTAAACAACTTGCGGCGATCATCAAAACCAATGACAATAAAACCATCCAAGCCATAGGTGTTTGCCATAGCAGAGGTGTCTTTGAGAAATTCATTGATACCTTTGAGAATAGTTAAGTCATACCATTCGTATTTAAAATCAAATTTAAGACTTTCTTTATCTAGATTAAGAAGGGCGTGTTCCAAGTGTTCGTGCACAATAGAATGAATCCGATCAATGTCTAACATAGGTTCAAATTTTTAAAGAAAATGGCTCTTTGATACGTTTTGTGATAATACTTCAATAGTTATAGTATATTTAGACTATATGAGTTGTCAACTTTAAGTAGAAAGTCGTAAGTTCCTTATTTAATCAAACTTACGACTTTTTACCTAAAATCTACGCTCCATTCACGATTGTCAAACCCAAGTTTCATTGGGAATTGTAAAAAAGCAATCTTCTTCTATTTATTATTCACAAAACTTGTTATAGAATCAAATAGGCACCTTAAAGCATTTATTCTTCAATAGGAATTTTAATCTGATACGTTTTTTTGTATTTATTAGTAAGAGAGCCACTGCGCAACCAAGGATTATAAAGTTTTATCATTCGATAAGTTGTTTTATGCTCTTTTGCAAATTCGGCAAAGCTAGGAATACTTCCTTTTACAGTAACGGTTTTGAATTTAGGCATGGGAGGATACAAATCTTTGGATTCCAAATGAAAACCATATCTAGTCGGATGTTGCATAATTTCTTTGATGGCCATAATTCTTAATACATATCTAGCCGTTTCAGAATTAAGATTTAAGTCAAAGTATTCTGTTCCCCCTTGCTCACGGATTCTTTTCTTAAGTCCAGCTTTGCCCATGTTGTAAGAAGCTGCTGCTAAAGTCCAACTGCCTAAATCATTATAAGCCTCTTTGAGGTATTTACAGGCAGCAACCGTCGCTTTTTCTAGATGATAACGCTCGTCTACTTCACTATTTACTTCCAAGTTTCTGTCCTTGGCACTACCAGACATAAATTGCCAAAAACCTCTTGCTCCAGCTGGAGAAACTGCATTAGACAAAGCAGATTCTGCGACAGACAAATATTTTACATCATCAGGAATTCCGTTAGCCTTCAAAATGGGTTCAATAATAGGGAAGTAACGATTGGCTTTCTTAAAAAATAAAAAAGTAGCAGAATGACGAAAGCAATTTGAAATCAACTCTCTATCAAAGCGTTCTTTTGCATCAAAATTATCCATTGGCAGTGCTTCGCCTGCAAAATCAACGGCTTCTGGCATCTCAGGAGCATGGACTTCTTGTGCTGGATGATTCGGTTTTGGCTTGGGAGCTTCTTCTGTTGTTTCTGTAGTGGTAGGAATCGTAGTCGTTCCTTGTCCTGAACTATCGGGTTTGGTATAAGACGTTAACATTATAATTGTAATAACAGTAGCGGCACCAAGACCATAAAAAATCAAATTTTTTAA
>Ga0114952_1003174_pt1 | contig 11919 bp, 10 predicted proteins | sample SidtaG_2_FD_87303 | JGI IMG/M metagenome (GOLD analysis project Ga0114952, IMG submission 87303) | Marine algal microbial communities from Sidmouth, United Kingdom - Sidmouth_Asex2 metaG | ecosystem: Host-associated > Algae > Red algae > Unclassified | place: Sidmouth, United Kingdom | collected... | reverse complement strand
ATTCAAATGACAGAAATAATCGAGGAGAAAGATACAGAAGGCAAAATTGGGATTATCGTTGGGCAGGGTTATATTTTATTACAATTTGTACATACAGAAGAAATCATTTTTTTGGTAAGATTAGAAATAGTAACATGCAACTTTCTAAAGTTGGTGTGATTGCAGACCTGTTATGGTATGAAATAAAAAACCATTCCAAAAATGTTGAACTTGGAGAATTTGTGGTGATGCCAAATCACATACATGGTATCTTAAATATCAAGAACTTTGTTAAAACGGAGTACTCGAATACTTCTTCAAGTTCACAAGATTCAAAAATGATCGGCAAAAATAGATATCAGAATATCGGTAAAAATTCCATTTCTTCAATAATATCGGGATACAAATCTGCAGTTACAAAACATGCCAACAGATTGCAACTTGAATTTGGTTGGCAAAGTCGTTTTGACGATCACATAATAAGAAATGAACATTCTCACAAAAGAATTGCAAAATATATTAGAACAAATCCAGAGAATTGGAACAAAGATGATTTTTATGATTTGTAGTTCCTTTTAAGAAGCCCTAGTTAAAAGAAGCCGCAAATTTAATAAGAAGCACTAGGGCATGCCCTAGTGTACCCTATTAAATCCAACGTTTTTTTTGTTAAACACCAAAGATCCAATTAAACACCAAGAATAAAATTGCGCCCGAAAGAAATTAGAAACGGGGACTGTTCTATTAAATCCTGATGATTCTAGGCAATCCCTATCTATCATCCATTCCCCTCCGCCTTAACATCACCAACAAAAACAACAAAAAAGTACCAATACCAATCGCATTTTCTATCGTGTGCTCCAGTAAAAAAACAATGAAAAATACCCCATAAAACCCTAAAAAAAAAAGATCCCTGTAGGCCGCCTTAAAAAAGAAAGGTACGAGAAAAGCGATCATAAAAAAAACAAAACCAAAAATTCCCGTTGCAGCTAAGGTGAATATAAACTGACTATGAGGAACCAATGCTTTGGAATAACTAGGATACTCTTCGGCGTATATATTTTTGGTATTACGTTCTAAATTGCCAATGCCAACCCCAAAAACAGGGTTTTCAATAAATTGATCCCAGCCGACTTTCATGGAAGTGATCCTTCCAGAATTAGAATAGACTCCACCCTTGCCTTCGGAGTACTGTTGGTGATCGTAAAGCATATAATCAATCTTCTGCTTAAAACTTGGAACCGTTTTATAGGTAACAAAAGGAAACCCAGCTAGAAGGGCAAATATTCCAACGAGTAATAAATATTTTTTCGTTTTCAAAACATAAGCAATGGAGCATACACCTAGTGCAAAATATAGACATACAAGACCTGTGCGAACTGAGAGAATATGAATGAATAAAAAAAGGAATAATGCGGTTCCCATATAAGCTCCTTTTGGAATCCTCCATTGGTCTACCTTTTCTATGAGTAGATATAAAGCCGCAAGAATACTCAACGCAATGAGAATACTGAATCGAATATGATTGCATGGGGTCGGCATGGACTTACCTATTAACATCATCTTCTGAACCGCTTCATGATTGAGTAGGTAGTTTCCCAAAACTCCAATCGAATTGAGCAACATAAACCCAACAAAAAAGATCAACAAACGATGGAACTGTTTTTTTGAAAATTTGGGTATACCAAGAAAAGCTATAGGCAAGGCGAGGAATGGCAATTTAATACGTAGTCGTTCAAAATAATAAGACAAGTCTCCATCGTTCTGCCAAAACGAAAAAACGTAAATGAAAAAGAAAAGCGTGATTGCCGCAAAAGGCAAATTTTTTTTAAAGTCAAAGATATTTTTGAAAGGCTCCTTGTTGAAGGAAAGAGAAAATTTGCCAGCTTCGTTGTAGTAATTAAAGTAGCCCAAAAACAAGATGAGGATCATGCTATTGGCCAAGACAAATTTGGAGTAGACCAACATGATGATCCACAAGCCCAAAACGAATAAAGCGATCTGTGTTTTGATCCTCAGCAATATCAGTTATTTTTTTGAATACCAAACAGATGCCAATCGTGTTGATCAGATCTTGATGTTTTTATAGTAAACTATATTTTAGGAATAGTTGTCTCTGTTATTAAACGGCCTTATTCACAAAATACATATCGATCTCCCCTTTATTCTTTGCAGAAATTTTGCCTCTATAATCACACTTGAACTTTGTGTTTACTTTATTGTAGGTGGTATTTGAGATGTTCACTCTGCCGACCATGCCATTGGATTCCATTCTAGAAGCAATGTTAACGGTATCTCCCCAGATATCGTAAGCAAATTTGTTAAATCCAACCATGCCTGCCACAACAGGACCCGTATGGATACCTATGCGAGCCTCAAAAAAGGGCTTGTGATTTCGGCTTCTATCCAATTTGTATTCTTCCATAAAATCTTGCATCTCCATAGCTGCTTTGACAAGGTCTGAAGCTTGACCTTTTTTAGCATTCAAACCCATAGCACACATGTAGGCATCTCCAATGGTTTTGATTTTTTCTATAGATTCGTATTGGGAAACAATATAGTCAAACGCTTTAAAGCAATGATCCAACTCATTTACCAATTGGTCAGCTGTCATTCTTTCAGCTATCCCAGAGAAATTTTTAAAGTCGGTAAATAGTACAGATACTTCATTAAATTTCTTTGCCTTTACCTTGCCTTTTTCCTTCAATTCGTTGGCGATGTCAACAGGCAAAATATTTAATAACAACTCATCTGAGCGCTTTCTCTCTTCGTCGATGATCTTACTTTTTGCTTCTATCTCTTTTTTCGCTTTTCTATTTGCACGCAATCTTCCGAAGACCAACATTAAGATCAAACCCAAGGACCCAAGTGCTCCAAAGAGTATGTTTCTAAAATTCGCTTGCTTTTCAGTTTCTATTTCTGCTGCAAGGAGATCTGCTTCCTGTTCTTTGAGCAAAGCCTCATTTCTCATCTCCTCCTTACTCAGTTTGTCGTATCTTCTTTCTAATTGTTTTCTGCGATCATCAGCAGCTTGTTTTGCAGAAGCAAGGTTTTCAATTTGCTTTTCTTTCTCCCCAAGTTCGCTCAATATCTTTCTTTGTTCAGGGGTTAGTGTTGCGCTACCTGTTTTTAGTTCATTTTCCAAACTAAAAACTTCCTCTTTCAAAGCGCGTTTGTCTTTTTCTAGCCTACGATTTTCATTTTGAAGTTTTGTTTTCTCGGTGACAAGTTTGTTTATCGTTTTTTCAGAGCCACCACCACCACTTGATGAAGGTCGATTTCCGCCGCCATTACTGCCAACTATTTTTAAGCCTTCTCTGGTGTAGTCATAAGCGTCTTTATAATCTCCCGATTGCGCTGCGATGGCGGATAATTTTTGAATAGACCTTATCGCGATATCATTGTCTTTTGCTTTGACGGCATTATCCTTAGCCAATTTAAATCTTGATACAGCACGCAGTTTTTCTCTTTTCTTAAGAAGGGTCTCTCCTTCGAGGTAGGCGATCTTGGCCAACATGTATCTATCATTGATCTTAGTTGCAATACCATAAGCATCTTTAATATAAGCCAATGCTTTTTCTCTTTTGGAAGAACTTTCACTATAAATTTTGGCTAATTCATATTGTAGATCCATTTTGTCAGCATCGGCAGTCGCTTTAGCCAACTTTTCTTCTAATGCTTCTGCAGATTGGCCTGTACAAAGACAAACTGAAGTGAATAATAAAATGAATGCAATATAAAATCTCATATATTTCGAATAAGTGACCCAAAATACAAAAATACTTTAGCCAACTATTTAAGTGTCCGTTTGTTTTTTTAATACTTCCACTTTCGTGGAATGAAAATGCCTAATTTTGTGACTTTAGACTTATAATAAGATAACTTAATTTTTTTGATGGGTAACTTTAAAAGTAAAGGGCTTCCTTTTAATTTAAATACAATAAATAATTATGTTAAACTATAAAACATTTGGTAAAGGAGATCCAGTGATCATATTACATGGATTGTTTGGGATGCTAGACAATTGGCAAACAATAGGAAAGGAATTGGCAGCACATTATATGGTCTATTTAGTGGATCAAAGAAACCATGGCAAATCACCGCATTTTGATGAACATAGCTATAAATTGATGGCAGAGGACCTTGCTAAGTTCATGGAAGAGAATTGGATTCATCGCGCTCATTTGATAGGACATTCTATGGGAGGCAAAACTGTGATGCAGTTTGCAGGAGCATTTGAAGACATGATAGACAAGCTCATTGTGATCGATATTGCTCCAAAACAATCGCAGCGGGGACATGATGAAATATTAGATGCCTTAAGCAGTTTGGATCTCAGCAATATTGATAAACGCTCTGAGGCAGAAGAAGCATTAAGCGAGCGTATTTCCGATAGAGGGGTCATGCAATTTTTATTAAAAAATTTAACACGTAGAAAAGAAGGTGGCTACAGGTGGAAAATGAATCTACCCGTTCTTGTCTCTCAATATGAAAGAATCTTAGATCCCATCACTTTCAAAAAGCCCTTTGAAGCACCCACACTCTTTTTGAAAGGAGCAAAATCTAGCTACATACAAAAGGATGACGAAAAAATGATCAAAGAAATGTTCTCAAATGTGAAAATCAAAGAAATAAAAGATGCAGGACACTGGGTCCACGCTGAAAATTTGGAAGATACTACATTAGAAATTATCAATTTTCTTGCGAAAGACTAGCTTTCTCAAGGAAATCAAGACGCTTAGACAGCAATGTCTAGCAATATATTTACGTATTTTACTGGTCGATCTATAATAGTTTTGGAAAAGTTTTCAAATTCTGAGGCCTAAATCGGCATGTTTTTTATTATAATTACGGAATATGGCACATTTTTAGACTGTTATCGGGTAATTCTCTCCCCCAGGATACGTCAAATCATTTTTATGTTATCTTGAATATCATAAGTGGTGTTGACTTTCGTTTTATTTTAAGTCTAAATAGAAGAAAATAAACTCTAAATGAGGAAAATGAATATGAATTTAAAGATGTTTAGTTTTGTCTTTGTCGCATTTTTTGTCGGCGTAGGATTTAACTCAGCACCTAATCACGAGAAATATTTCGAAATATCTAAAAACATCGAGATTTTCACCAACCTGTATAAGGAGATCAATACTTACTATGTTGATGATGTAGATCCTGCTAAATTGATGCGTACTGGAGTAGATGCAATGTTAGAATCTTTGGATCCTTACACGAACTATATTTCAGAATCTGAGATTGAAGGTTTTAGATACATCACAGAAGGAAAATATAATGGTATCGGAGCTCTATTTCGCAAAATTGACGGGAAGATAATGATCACAGAACCTTGGGAAGGTCAGCCTGCTCAAAAAGCTGGTTTGAAAGCTGGAGATGTGATCACAGAGATAGATGGCAAATCCACTTCTGGCAAAAGCACAGAAGATGTAAGTAATATTCTTAAAGGATACCCGGGTACAGAGGTTGTTATGACCATCCAAAGGTATGGAGAATCTAAAACTAGAAAGGTAACTTTGGTCAGAGATGAAGTGTCTGTGCCGAATGTTCCTTATTCAGGTATGATAGCTGACGGAATTGGATATGTTGCTTTAACAACATTTACCAGAAACGCTGGAAAGAATGTTGGAGATGCAGTTAAGCAATTGAAAGAAGAAAATCCTGATATGAAGGGAGTCGTTTTTGACCTTAGAGGAAACGGTGGTGGATTGCTTACAGAAGCAGTCAATGTATCAAATGTTTTTATTCCTAAAAATGAACTAGTAGTTACTACAAAAGGAAAAGTAAAGGATTGGGACAGGAGTTTCAAAACATTGAATAGAGCGGTTGATGAAGAAATTCCTTTAGTCGTGTTAATAAATAATGGATCAGCATCCGCTTCTGAGATCGTTTCTGGTGTCATGCAAGATATGGATAGAGGTGTATTGATGGGGCAAAGATCTTATGGAAAAGGCCTTGTTCAAAATACAAGAGATGTTGGGTACAATTCAAAAGTAAAATTAACAACTGCCAAGTATTACATCCCTTCTGGTAGATGTATTCAATCTGTAAAGTATGATGGAGGCGAGCCTCTCGATATTCCTGATGCAGAAAGAACACCTTTTAAGACTAAAGCAGGCAGGAAAGTCTTAGATGGTGGTGGTGTTAAGCCCGACGTTGCGATCGGAGAAGATGACCAGGAACGAATCATTAAAAGTTTGAAAGGGAAGCACCTTATCTTTCAATTTGTAACCGAATATGTGAGCACTATTTCTACAATGGATGATGTATCAGAATTTAAGTTCAATGACTTCGATAAGTTTGTGCAATTCTTAGCAGACAAGAATTATTCTTATGAGTCAGCTTCAGAAAAATTGCTTAAGGACTTAATGAAGAAAGCTAAGGAAGAAAAGTATAAACTAGATTCAGAACTTGATGTAATTTCAAACAAGATCAGTGAGGTTAAGAAAAATGACATCATGAAACATGAAAAAGTTTTGACCAACTTGATTGAAAAAGAAATTGCTGCTAGATATGAGTATAACAAAGGTAAGATCAAAATGGGCTTAAGAAATGACGAAGAGATCAAGTCAGCTGTTGAGCTTTTAAATGACAGAGCTAAATACGATAGCTTGTTGAAATAGATTTGTTTTCTGTTTCTTAAAAGGGTGAGGACATTGTTAGTGTGCTCACCCTTTTTTTATGTACAGGTTTGGGAAGGCTATTGTCTTTTAGCCATTGGCCATTGGCTTTTTGTCCATTGTCCATGCCTGATATAGGTTGACCTTCGTGGATTTAACGGCAAAACCGCAAATTAAAGAAAACCATTAGCCTTTTACATTCTACATTTCTCGGAGTTTTCGGTTTCATTTGCCAATAGCCTTTTTTGGATAGATATTTGAATTAATAACCCTGCAGGCTCTTCCTACTAAACATACTTTCATCATTAATTTCAATATTTTGAGGATACTTTACATCTTTGTACTTATTGCGTTTTTCTCCCTATCTAACGCTGTGCTACGCGCGCAAATCGGCATGTCCAACTCAGAGATGGCCAACATCTTAAAAGAACTTGCCGTGGAGAAGGATGGCGAACCAGGCAACTGGCATTGTATCTATAATTCACATCCCGTATTTGTTTTGACGGATGAAACGGCGAATAGAATGAGAATTTTTGCACCAATCTTAGAAGAAAGCGAACTGAAAGTAGGCCAGATGAAAGCGATGTTAGAGGCAAATTTCAATTCCGCCTTAGATGCGAAGTATTCCCTTTACGAGGGATTTGTGATCTCTGTGTTTACGCATCCATTAGAGGAGCTAACTAAAGCACAGTTTGTCAATGCGATGAGTCAGGTAGTCAATCTATCCAAAAATTTTGGTTCTTCTTATACTTCGGCGGATTTGAAATTACTAGAAAAGCCTTTGGTTGAAAAGGATAAGACGATTTTTAAGAAAAGCTAGGAAGGGTGTTTATCTGACTATTCGATTATGTGTTTATTCGAAGAGCCTAATGTGTTAGATAATAAAACCACAATTATAATGGATTTAGAATACAATCAAAAAAGGCCTTATTCAATCGAATAAGACCTTTTTTTGTTAAAGTGGTGCCTCCAGGAATCCCCAATAAGTTTTCACTAATTCTACTTTGAGCCTATCAAATCTGATAGACAAACTAGTACATAATTATAAAATTAAACATTGTGCTCAATAGTACTATTAAGTGTTAAAAAAGGTGGCCCGTTATATGGCGGTTTTGATTCTTAGCCTTATCTTACAATTGCGAAACTGATAAACACTAAAGTATTTCCATGAAAATTAATTTCAATCTAGATAAACCTAGTGAAGAGAATTCTATAATACTCTTCCGGGCTTCCTATAATGGTAAGCGAGTAAGGTTCTCAATTGGTCAAACGATTCCTACTAAATATTGGAATACAACAAAACAAAGAATAAAAGAGTCAAGGAATTACCCTCAGTATAGAGAGTTCAATACTTGGCTTGATTACCTGCAGGCAGAAATGCAGAAATATTATAATGACTGTATGGTGAAAAAAGAGATCCCCACCAAGCAAGACATTAAAGAAGAGTTTCACCATCTAATACATAAAACTAAAAGATCAAGACGGATACCTGCTGAATTCATGCCGTTCTTTGCCTGGTACACTAAGAAGCAAGAAAAGATTCTAACCAAGAATACAATTAAAATATATAACCAGGTTCAAACTCATTTGAAAGCTTTCTGCAAAAACAGAAGAGTATCATTAGATTTCAATGACATTACAGTTGATCGTTTCCATAGTGACTACATAGAGTATCTATCTGAAGAGCCAAGGTCATTCAGCTCTAACACTATTGGAAAACACATCAAAACAGTAAAGGCAGTAATGAAGGAGGCCCAGGGAAGAGGGTTTCATAATAATGAATCTTATAAGAGCTCAAAATTCAATAGCCCTAAACAGGAAATTGACAATGTGTATTTACGTATTGAGCAACTCCACTTATTGTATAAACAAGACTTGAAAAAAGAAAAGAGACTAGAAAATATTAGAGATGCCTTTTTGGTAGCTTCATTTACAGGGTTGAGGTATTCGGACTTTTCAAGACTTAGTAAAAAGAACATTCAATTTATTAAGAACTCCAAAGGTGAAAAAATCAAGATAATTAATATTAGAACTCAAAAGACAGGAGCGGGAGTAATGATTCCTTTAAACCCAATTGTAAACACAATACTAAAAAAGTACAAAGGCTCAGCTCCTAAAACTTATTCCAATCAAGAAATGAATAGAGGGATAAAAAAAATTGCTCTAATGGCCGGGCTTGATGAAGAATTGAAATTGACAAGATCTAAAGGAAATAAGCCAATTACAGAAATGAGCCCACTATATGAAAATGTAACTACACATACTGCTAGAAGATCATTTGCAACAAACGCATTTAAAATGGGTGTACCCTCTATATCCATCATGAAGATTACGGGGCATAAAACCGAAACTTCATTCCTGAAATACATTAAGATAAGCCAGGAAGAAAACGCAGCATTAATTGCGGATAATGTGTTTTTTAAAATCGCTCCACTTAGAGCAGTAAAATAATAGCTATGACACTAAAAGAACAAATGGAGGCATTGCATAAGGTAATTGAACATCAAAAGAACCAGGAAGAAAAATCAAGTAATGAAAACTTATTACTAGCTATTAAAGAATTACAATCTCAAATTGAGAATTCTAAAGTAGAGACAAGCCAAAAGATATTGGACCAAGAAGAAAGATTGAAAAGTGAATTCAATGAGCAAACCAATACTAAAGAAAAACTATTGACATGGGAAGGTACCAATGGAGCAGTAATACAATTATTCTATGATCTAAAAAGAATGAGAACTGAAGAAGGTAAGCCACTTATCAGAACGACTAATGAAAAACTAGCTAAGTTTATAAAAGAAAATTTCTTGCCTGATACTGCAATTTCTACAATTCAAGGTCAATTTTCAGACAGGAAATCTCCGAAAAAAGAAGAGCACCTAATATACGTGAATTGGAAAAATCAATAGCATTACAGTACTAGATTAAGATCTATTTTTTACATTAAATTTTACACTGTATTGTAGCCTCTACAATTAAGTCTCATCATTGCAATATTAAATAATTAAATCTAATTGCAATGAATTCCAATATCACAGTTCACGTTCAAAAAGAAGAATTCTTATCAATAATTGATCAAGCTGTAAAAAAGGCATTAAGATCAAAAGAGGTAGACCCTATGAGAGATTTGCCCAGCTTCCTTACAAGAAAACAATCTGCAAATTTTTTAAATGTAGCTATGTCTACTTTTGACTACTTGACCAGGAACGGCAGAATTAAAAAGTATTACAACGATGGTCTTGTACGATTCAAAAAAGAAGAGGTCTTAACCTTCTATCAAACTTTCGAGAAGTATCAAAGAGGATAAACCTCTTATTAATCTCAACAATTTCAATTTATAAAAACCTATTAAAAAAAAAGGGCTGGCGGCGGCCAGTCCCATTCTTTAAACTTTTAATAATTGGAATATGTACCAAGATAATAATATTAACATTAACGGCAAGAATATAGCAAGAACATCAATAATTTCTTTCCATGAACCAGGAACTCAAAACCTAATTAAAACCCAAGACAAAAAGGCTATGGAGTTTTTTAAAAGTGTTCCAAGAGCCAATGGTAAAATGCTGGCCCAAGCTTTAGGTATTCATGACGGCAAAGCGTCTAGAATAATATCAAGCCTTAGAGATAAAAACCTGATAGTCTTTGCAGGTAAATTTAATTGCACTTCTTCACCAACTAGGAGGCTGTCAAATTGGTATTCAATTGCAAATCAAGAAGGAAGTAGAGGATGATAGATTTTGTAAAACCGGAAGATAAGACTACAGATGTTCAATTGTTTTTTGAGGCAGTTCCTATGACTATAAGATACGAAGAGAATGAAAAGACTTTTCAAGAAATTGCTTCTGTTGATTCAGGAGAAATAGTAACAAGTCAGTACATTCAAAAGGTTGAGGGCAATATACATTATCCAATCAATGGACATATTGGCGAATCCTTTAGAGAAGGTATTAAGACCAAGATAATAAAGCCTGAAAAAGGTGGAAAGTTATACATGAGTCTAGAAGGCTCACTTCATAGTTTTCACAATCAATCAATTGGTAATGGATGGCATAATTACAACAGGTTTTATTATGGCCAACTGAGTAAGACAATAATGGACCTGAATAGCAAATTTAATATCTCACTTGAAAGTAATTTAAGAGTAATGGAGATGGGTTTCAATATTAAAACAAAAGTAGACCCGGACATTATTCTAAATGAAATTCAACTCCACAAAGAGATGCCTCATTCAGTAAGAGTTGATAAAAGTGGATATAGTTTCAAGCAGTTCGAAAGATCAAGCTACTATATCAAAGCTTACAATAAGTCTAAACAGTTTGGATTGCCTGATAATATTTTGAGGATTGAAGTGAAATTCAAGAGAAAAACAGAATTCAACAAGGTAGGAATTGAATGTATTGGAGATCTACTTGAAAAAGACAACCTAAGAGCTTTATTTGATTTTTGCATGTCTAGATTCAGTGAGTTAAGAATAATAGACCAAAGGAATCAAAACGAATGCAGTAAAGAAGATAATCTGATCATACAGAATTATGTTAGTCATTCTTATTGGCTGGAGAGAAGAAAGGGAAAGAATAAAGTTTCAGGAGCTGCGATCAAAAAGGAGGTGGCGAGAATGGAAAAAGTTATCAATAAGAATGGCTTGTTTTCAACTAAGAATTGGCTAATGGATGCTATTGAAACAGAGTTCAATGAGCTACTTGGGGTTAACGTTTTACACTCCCCTTTTGAGCAAATAGGAGAGCAGCCAAGGTTAACGAATTCCACACATCATATAAGTGTAAATAGTTTACCTGGACCCTCTCAAAGACTATGTATAGTTACCCAAGTTGACATTACTATGCAAAAGGATGATTCAGAGTTCTTGAGCCCTATCACAATTGAGAAGCTAGAAAAAGATAATCCTGATTTATTTAAAATGATCGTAGACCAATTCGAGTCTAAGGAAGACACCAAGCCAAGGGTGAATAATGAGAGCCAATATTATTACTTGGCTCATAATATCAGAAATAAGCATTTCAACAAGAAGGCAAATAAAAGAGCCAAGGTCAGAAGATTAGAGTGTAAAATATCCATGACCAGGATGAATTATAGTAATACGTTATTTCCATTAACAATAGAAGAAGAAAACAAATTTAGAAAATCAAGGCAGGCCAAACAGGCTCAAGCCTTTTAAACTGATAATTAACTGAATTATGGATGAAATAGAATACGGGTTTAGATTCACTGATAACTTAGAAGGCTTTGACAATTTTGTAAACCGATTAGAACAGCTCGAAAAGAAGTTTGAAAAAATTAAAGGTGAAAACCCTTT
>Ga0114952_1003170_pt1 | contig 11937 bp, 7 predicted proteins | sample SidtaG_2_FD_87303 | JGI IMG/M metagenome (GOLD analysis project Ga0114952, IMG submission 87303) | Marine algal microbial communities from Sidmouth, United Kingdom - Sidmouth_Asex2 metaG | ecosystem: Host-associated > Algae > Red algae > Unclassified | place: Sidmouth, United Kingdom | collected... | reverse complement strand
TCATGATTGTTATAATTTAAACCTTCAATTTCTGTATATTTAAACTGTGTATATAGTTCATTGTCTTCTGGTCTCGGTGCCATATAATTATCATAATTACGTTGCATCGCAGTGCTTAGAGGTTGGTTTGGTTTTTCTTTTGGTAATATGAATGGAAAATGTTTGTCTGTAATTTCTATATCCTGATTTTTTTTACAAGAATTAAATAATAGTGTTGAAATTAGAAATAAAATCAAAAAGTGTAAGTACTTCATTTTTATATTGTTTTGCAATAGGTTTAGTTAGTTTTTTACGATTGAACTCATCTTAACTTTTAATTTTAACCGAATCCCGATAGTTATAATTAGAGATAATTTTGAAGTTTCAGTAGTTCAAGAAGAAACTATTTTTGAAAATCAAAACATCAATACAAATAAGAAAATAGCTAAAAAAGGAACTGATTTTAGCCATTATTTATGAAATAGAAAAAGTTATGATGAGTTCATTGAAAAATATGTTATTTAGTTTGTTATTAACCACATTAATGAAAACATTTTCGTTTTATTCATCAACATTTTTAGTTCTCAAATAAAATTAGTCATTTTTCATCTTAAAAATAAAAAAAATGTACTATAATTTTTTGATATATGCATAATATGCTAAATATGTTTTGTTTTCCGAATCTACAAAATTTGCTAAAAACTTAGTTTTTCCTGCTTTTAATAAGATGTTAAAAGTTACTGCTTTATCATCACCTTCAATAAGCGCTTCCGATTTTAATTGATTTTCAAATACTATCGAAGCTTTACTGAAATTCAAGTTTTTCCCAGATGGAATATCATATTCTAATCCTGAAATTTGTTCTCCTGTAACTTTTTTAACAGTTGTATTTATCGCTAAATTTGATTCTATGGGATACCTTCTTAGTGACACCTCGTAATTACCCTCTTCCAATATATTTACACTCCAATAACCTGCACCAATTTTGCCTTCTCTTATTTGAATTTGATTCCAAGGTTGCATACCTGGTTCTCCATGCGTATCATGTGCAGTAAGCGTGATTGGGTTTTCGTTTTTAGAACCTAATTTAAAATAAATTTCTTTATTAAAGTCCTTTGAAACTTGTGTCCACCATGTTTCATAAAAAACTTTCATTTTATTGAATCTTTCTGGATAATCAGAAGATATATTGTTTCTCTGATTTTCATCATCTTTGATATTATAAAGCTCTTTTCCATTTATTAAACGCCAATCACCTTGCATTACAGCAGAACTCTTCCATTTTACAGGATTTTGAACACGTTGTGAATCTGTAACTAACATTCTGTTATTTAGTGTATCGTTACCTTTTAATAAAGGCACTATACTCTGACCATCTAACTTTAAATGATTTTCGGGTAAATTAATTTTACATAATTCTGCTAAAGTGGGTAAAATATCTATTTGTGCAGTAAGTGTATTGATGTTTTTTGAAGTTGTTATTTCACCATTTCTCCAGTGAATAAAGAAAGGTACGCGATGGCCACCATCATATTCGCTACCTTTAATGCCTCGCATATTAGCATTATATCCTGTAGTTTTTCCATTTTTATTGTAATAGCCAGATGACGTACCATTATCAGTCATAAAAATTAAAATAGTATTATCTGCAATTTTTAGCTCATTTAACGTATTTCTTAAATTGCCTAAATTGTCGTCTATATTGGTTATCATTCCATAAAAACGTTTTTGCGTATCTGCTAAAATATCAAGATCCAAGTCTTTATATAAATTATAATATTTCGTTGGAACATTAAAAGGACTATGAGGTGCATTAGGTGCGATATAGCAAAAGAAGGGTTGTGCTTTGTTTTTATTTATGAATTTTATGGCTTCACCAAAAAAAACATCGGTGCAGTAGCCTTCATATTTTTCTGGTTTACCATTATGAAAATACGTATCATTAAAATAGGTGTTGTTCCAATAATCTGGTGTTTGTTGGATACCGCCTCCACCATGCATAACTATTTCTTGAAAACCTCTGTTTTCTGGATTAAAGTCATAATTATCTCCTAAGTGCCATTTACCAAAACCCCCAGTTTTATAACCTGCATTGGCAAACATATTGGCTAGTGTTTTTTCATTTTCACGTAATAAAGACCATCCGCCAACAGTATGCCAAACGCCAGTGCTATTTGCGTATCTGCCAGTCATTAATCCAGCTCGTGTGGGCGCGCAAGTTGGACCAACATGAAAATTAGTTAGGTGATAGCTTTCTTTATAGAGTTCATCAATATGTGGTGTTTTTATAATGGTATTTCCGTGCGCCCCAACATCTCCATAACCTTGATCGTCTGTAATTATTAAAATAACATTTGGTTTTGAAGATTCATTATTGGAAATATTATTTTTCGATGTATTGCCGCAACTTAAAAATATAAATAGGTACGCAAATAGAAGGTTTCTAAATTTCATAATCATTTAAAGCTATGGTTTTATTTTGGTGATAATATTTGTTGTAATTAAATTCATTAAAAATTTACCATGCTCTGGATCAATTTTGGTAGCAATTGGTAATATCCAAAGAATCGCCCATATTTTTTTGGAGTTTTATTAGTGCTTCAAATAATTTTTTTACACGTTTTTTTTGTTCTTGAAGCTTTGAGATGTCAGTCATTTCTTTAGGTTCTTTTTTCATTTTAATTAGTAATATTTTTTTAATTTTCGGATAGACTATTAACTTATATCCATTTTTTCTAATCATTCTTTGAGTGTTTTTGTAACCACCATAAATCGCGTGATATTTGCTTTTTGTCTCGGTTCCTTTAGCAATATCTAAAAAACTATTGAACTCAATATATTTTGGTTTTCTAGCACCAGCAATATCAAGAGAAGTAGCCATAGCATCCTGTAAATAAACATCTGTATTTACTATTTTGTTTTTTGGAATATTAGGGCCTAAAATTATCAATGGTGACCTGATACTATGGTCAAACAAATTTTGTTTTCCTAATAAGCCGTGCCTTCCCATAGCTAAACCATGGTCCGCAGTAAAAATAATATAAGTATTATCCATTTTACCAGAGGCTTTCAGAACTTCAATTATTTTTCCAATTTGTGCATCTACGTGCGTAATACTTGCATAATATTCCTTGGTGTGGGTTTTAATGGACAATTCAGTTCTTGGAAATGGTGCTAAAGCTTCATCTCTTACATTTTTTCCACTTTCCATGGCATCACTATATATGGATATTCTGGCATGTAGCTTTTTGGTATTGATATATCTTCTAAATTATACATATCCAAATATTCTTTTGGCGCTTGTCTTGGATCGTGAGGGGCATTAAAAGCCAAATACATAAAGAATGGATTGTTTTTATTTTGAACTTCATCGATAAAAGAAATAGCATCATCTTTTAAAACTTCGCTCCAATGTTTTCCACCTTCCCAAAATCCTCCTTTTAAAGTATCATAAGGCGACCATGAAGTATCAGTTATTGAAATAGGCCGATTATAACCATTTGGCATAATAGCACTAAAATTGGTGTTTTTGATTTTAGATAAGGAATCGAATTTAGCAACCATTTGTAAATGATTCCAAGTGTCTTTTGGCATGCCAGGACGAATATGTTTGGTGTGTTGAAAAACGCTGTTAGCAGGTGCATCAACATGCCATTTTCCTGTCATAAAAGTTTCATATCCATTTGCTTCTAATATTTTACTCCAAGTTTTATCTAAAGAATCATTTTTTGTCCAATACTTTCTAAAATCATTAGCTCTCCAAACGGATCTTCCAGAAATTAACATGGCTCTAGATGCAGCACAAACGGCGCCACTCCACGATCCCATATTGTAAGCGTTAGTAAAAACAGTGCCTTTATTTACCAACATATCCATAGTAGGTGTTATAATTTCATTATTACTTAAGGCATGAATAGAAGAGTAGGTTTGGTCATCTGTGAAAATGAATAAAATATTAGGTTTTGATATAAAAGTTTTTGGTTTTGTAGTGTTGCTGCAACTTAAGATTAAAACAAATATAATTAAGAGATAAACTAGAAATTTCATATTAAAATGATGAGTTTCAAAATAGATATTCATCAAATAAAAATGAATAGTACTCACTAAAATAGCATATTTTATGGATACTTAGCTAATTCAAATATGTAAATACATATAGTCTTTGAATTAAAAGATGTTCTTTTAATTCTATTTCATTGTTATAGTAATCAGTTTTTTAAGAAATGTTAACACTTGTTATTAAAATATTTTAGGATTTCTTAATACCTAACAACATAAAGATTATATATTTGCAAAACACGTGTTTTTTTGAAGATGTTTTGTCTTTTAAATAACAGATTTTAAAGCCATTAAATAAAAATCATAATTAAAAAAATGAACAAAGATATTAATTTACAAGCAGCAGATAATATTAGAGCGTTAGCTGTAGCTATGGTAGAAAAAGCAAAATCAGGTCACCCAGGTGGCCCAATGGGAGGTGCAGATTTTATGCATATTCTATATTCAGAATTTTTTAATTATGATCCCTCAGATATGACTTGGGCATTCAGAGATCGATTTTTTATGGATGCTGGCCACTTGTCTACTTTAATGTACGCGCAGTATTATCTTTTAGGAAATTATGAAAAAGATGATGTTGCAAACTTTCGTCAATGGGGATCAATTACGCCAGGGCATCCAGAAGTTGATGTTAAAAGAGGTATAGAAAATACATCTGGTCCATTAGGGCAAGGACATACTATGGGTGTTGGAGCCGCTATTGCAGCAAAATTTTTAGGAGCACGTTTTGGCGACTGGATGAATCATAAAGTATATGGATTTATTTCTGATGGAGGTGTTCAAGAGGAAATTTCTCAAGGTGCGGGAAGAATTGCAGGTCATTTAGGGTTGAATAACTTTATCATGTTTTTTGATTCAAATGATATTCAATTATCAACATCTACAGATGAAGTAACAAGTGAAGATACCGCAGCTAAATATGAAGCTTGGGGATGGAAAGTTGTAACAATTGATGGTCATAACCACGATGACATAAGAAAAGCATTAACCGATGCGAATAACGAAGCTGAAAAACCAACGCTAATTATTGGTAAAACAATAATGGGTAAAGGTTGTGTAACTGCAGATGGCAGTATGTTTGAGGGGTATTGTGAATTGCACGGTCAGCCTATTGGCGCAACAGGAGCAGATTATGAAAAAACATTATTAAACTTAGGAGCAAGCGTTGAAAATCCATTTGGTATTTTTAATGATGTTAATGATTTTTACAAAAACGTATTAAAAGAAAAAACCGAAAAGGTTGCTAAACAAAAAGCAGAAATCAATACTTGGAGAAAAGATAATTCAGTATTATCTGATAAATTAGATTTTTTCTTATCAGGAAAACTGCCAGAATTAGATTTTGAATCTATCGAGCATAAAGCAGGATTAGCAAGTAGAGTTGCGTCTTCAAATGTATTGGCATATTTAGCTGAAAATGTTGAAAACATGATTGTGTCTTCGGCAGATTTATCTAATAGTGATAAAACAGATGGCTTCTTAAAAAAATCTTCAGCATTACAAAAAGGTGATTTTAGTGGTTCTTTTTTACAAGCTGGTGTAGCAGAATTAACTATGGCTTGTATTGCAAATGGTATTGCATTACATGGTGGAATTATTCCTGTAGTGGCAACATTCTTCGTGTTTTCAGATTATATGAAACCAGCTATTCGTTTAAGTGGCATTCAAGAATTAGGAGTGAAATATGTGTGGACTCATGATGCTTTTAGAGTAGGTGAAGATGGACCAACACACCAACCAATTGAGCAAGAAGCACAAATTCGTTTATTAGAAAAGCTTAAAAACCATAGTGGTAAAAATAGTTTCTTAGCGATGCGTCCTGCGGATTCAGCTGAAACGAGTGTTGCTTGGAAAATGGCTTTAGAAAACACGGATACACCATCTGGTTTAATTTTATCAAGACAAGGCATTAAAGATATTCCTGCGCAAGGTAAATCGAGATATCAAAACGCTTTAGCTGCTCAAAAAGGTGGGTATTTAGTGAAAGAAGTTGAAAATCCAGATGTTGTTTTAATTGCAAATGGATCTGAAGTTTCAACATTAATCGAAGCGGCTCAAATACTTGAAGACAAAGAAGGCTTAAAAGTAAATATTGCTTCTATAATTTCAGAAGGTTTATTCAGAAATCAATCTAAATCTTACCAAGAGAGCGTTATTCCAAAAAATAAGCCTTTATATGGTTTAACAGCAGGCTTACCAGTAAATTTAGAAGGTCTTGTTGGCGATAGCGGAAAAGTTTTTGGTGTAAATCATTTTGGTTATTCAGCTCCAGCTAAAGTATTAGATGAAAAATTTGGCTTTACAGGAGAACAAGTAAGCAAAAATGTATTAGAATATTTAAATAAAACAGTTTTAATAAAATAAGAATATGAAATTTTTTATAGATACAGCAAACCTTGATGATATAGCAGAAGCGCAAGCTTTTGGAGTTTTAGATGGTGTAACAACAAACCCATCTTTAATGGCTAAAGAAGGCATTACAGGAGAAGCTAATATTATAGCGCACTACAAAAAAATATGCGAAATTGTTGAAGGTGATGTTAGTGCTGAAGTAATCTCGACAGATTTTGATGGTATGGTAAAAGAAGGCGAAGCTTTAGCTGCCTTAAACCCTCAAATCGTTGTAAAATTACCTTTAATTGCAGATGGCATCAAAGCGTGCAAATATTTTTCAGATAAAGGGATTAAAACTAATGTAACTCTAGTTTTTTCAGCTGGTCAAGCTCTTTTAGCAGCTAAGGCAGGCGCAACTTATGTGTCGCCATTTATTGGTAGATTGGATGATATTTCTACAGATGGTTTAAACCTAATTGCTGAAATTAGACAAATTTATGATAACTACGGTTTTGAAACCCAAATTCTTGCAGCATCTGTGCGTCATACTATGCATGTTATTGATTGTGCTAAATTGGGTTCTGATGTTATGACAGGTTCTTTATCATCTATTAAAGGTTTATTAAAACACCCTTTAACAGATATCGGTTTAGCTAAATTTTTAGAAGATTATAAAAAAGGAAACAGTTAAAGTTGTTTTTTTAAGTAAACAAAGCTCCTCTTTCGGTCATTCGAAATGAGGAGCTTTTCTTTTTAACCTCATTTTCAGAGACTTTTCATTAAATTTTAGTGTTTTAAACTTCAAAAAGATAAACCTTTCCTAAAAAAACAGACATTTATTTATGTGTTTTTCAGTTTTATTATCTTAATTATATAAATCATTCAATGTCTTTAATTACATGATGTTAGATAATGATAATTTTAGTAATCCTGTTATCTTTGTAATAGTTGTGAAGAAAATGAATTTTTTAATATCAATATTTTTTCTACTAGAAAAAATATATTATAAATTTCAGATCATTAATTAATAAACAAATATTCCCTCTCATTAGTGAAAGGGTTATAAAGAGACATGAATAAAATAGGAGTTATATTTGATTTAGATGGTGTTATAGTAGATACCGCAAAATATCATTTTTTAGCATGGAAAGATCTTGCAGATCATTTAGGTTTCGAATTTACTGAAGCACATAACGAACTTTTAAAAGGGGTGAGTCGTGTAAGGTCACTAGAGATTCTTTTGGATATAGGGAAAGTCGAACTTTCCGAAGAAAAAAAACAAGAATTTTTAGTTAGCAAAAACGAGCATTACTTAAAGTACATCACTAAAATGGGTGCTGAGGAAATTCTTCCAGGTGTTAATGAACTTTTGGATTTATTAGATGCTTTAGAAATTCAATATGTTTTAGGTTCGGCAAGTAAAAATGCACCGTTAATTTTAAAGCAAGTAAATTTGTTTGATAGGTTTGTTGGTATTGTTGATGGTAACAGTGTATCAAAAGCAAAACCAGATCCAGAAGTTTTCTTGATCGGAGCTGATAAATTGAATTTAAAGCCAGAGCAATGTGTCGTTTTTGAGGATGCCATTGCAGGTGTAGAAGCTGCAAATGCTGCAAACATGATATCTATTGGTGTTGGAGACGAAGAAACACTACATGAAGCCGATTTTAATTTTAATTATTTAACTAAAATGCCAGATGGTTTTATCCAATCATTACGTACAGGAAAAAAGAATAGAGAACAAAGAGCATAGATTAGAAATGGCGGAATAAATACTAATCCGTCTATATTTAAAGTAAATGTTTTATTATCTTAATAGATGCTCTTTTTTAAGGGTATGAAATAAGGATTTTTAAATTATGAATCAAGATTATATAAAAGCAGATAATTGGTCCATCATAGAAGAAAGCTTTGATGCAAGTCACGTAAGATCTTCAGAGAGTTTATTCAGTATTGGAAACGGCGCCATGGGGCAACGTGCTAATTTTGAAGAACACTACTCAGGCGATACCTTTCAAGGAAGTTACATCGCAGGTGTATATTACCCTGATAAAACACGTGTGGGTTGGTGGAAAAATGGTTACCCAGAATATTTTGCGAAAGTTTTAAATGCGCCAAATTGGATTGGAATCAACGTTACAGTTAATGGCGAACAGCTAGATTTAAACACGTGCAAATACATTGAAGGTTTTAAGCGCGAACTTAATATGAAAGAAGGTTGGTTGTCTAGAACGTTTAAAGCAACCTTACCAAATGATGTTCAAGTTGAAGTATCTACTAAACGACTTTTAAGTTTAGATTTAGATGAAGTTGGTGCTATTCATTATGAAATCACACCTTTAAATACAGATGCTGAAATTACTTTCCAACCGTATTTAGATTCTGGTATAACTAATGAAGATACCAATTGGGACGATAAGTTCTGGGATACTACAGCTGTAAGTCATTTAAGTCATCAAGCTTTCATTGAAGCAAAAACGATGAAAACAGATTTTCATACCTGTACATTTATGGAATCTAAAGTTTTTATTTCAGATAAACCAGCTTTGGTTGTGCCTAATGTAAAAACAGATTTTAATCAAGTATCTTTCAGTTATGCTTCCGCAGTAAAAAAAGGAGAAACGTATAACATTCAAAAATTTGGAGGTTATATAGTTGATAGAAATCACGATAAATCAAAGTTAGTTGATGTTGCAAAAGAAGTTTTAAAAATAGCATGTGAAAAAGGATTCAACCAATTACTTGAGGAACAAAAACAAGCTTGGGCAAACATCTGGAAAATTGCAGATATTACGATTGATGGCGATGTAAAAGCGCAACAAGGGATTCGTTTTAATATTTTCCAATTGAACCAAACCTATTTAGGTAAAGATTCAAAATTAAATATTGGGCCTAAAGGTTTTACAGGCGAGAAATATGGAGGAAGTACTTATTGGGATACTGAAGCATATTGTATTCCTTTTTACATGGCGACTAAAGATCAAAAAGTAGCCAGAACATTATTAGAATACCGCTATCATCATCTAGATAAAGCCATTGAAAATGCTGAAAAATTAGGTTTCAAAAATGGAGCAGCTTTATACCCAATGGTAACTATGAATGGTGAGGAATGCCATAACGAATGGGAAATTACCTTTGAGGAAATACATAGAAATGGCGCTATCGCTTTCGCTATTTTTAACTATTACCGGTATACGGGAGATTACAGTTATATCCCAGAGAAAGGATTGGAGGTTTTAATAGCAATCGCTCGTTTTTGGCAACATCGTGCTACATTTTCAAAACCTAAAAATAAATATGTTATTCTTGGTGTTACAGGTCCAAATGAATATGAAAATAACGTTAATAACAACTGGTATACAAACTATTTAGCAAAATGGTGTATTGATTTTACACTTGAGCAAATTGAAAAAATGACAACTGAATATACTTCAGATTTTTCAAGAATTTCAGAAAAAGTAAAAATTTCTGAATCGGAATTAGAACAATGGAAAGCTGTTGCAGATAATATGTATCTGCCTTTTTCGGAAGCGCATAATATCTATTTACAACAAGATGGTTTCTTAGATAAAGAATTAATTACGGTTAAAGATTTACCAAAATCTGAACGACCAATAAATCAAAAATGGAGTTGGGATAGAATTTTGCGTTCGCCATATATTAAACAAGCTGATACATTACAAGGGTTTTACTTTTTTGAAGATCAGTTTTCTGATGACGAATTAAAGCGTCATTTTGATTTTTACGAACCATTTACAGTTCATGAAAGCTCATTATCGCCTTGTGTACACAGTATTCAAGCTGCGAAATTAGATAGAATGGAACAGGCTTACACTTTCTATTTGCAGACTTCAAGATTAGATTTAGATGATTATAATCATGAAGTTCATGAAGGTTTGCACATAACATCAATGGCAGGCACGTGGATGAGTATTGTTGAAGGTTTTGGAGGCATGCGAATTAGAGCTAATAAACTATCTTTTACACCAAAAATACCTAAACAATGGAAAGGGTATTCGTTTAAGGTGAACTTTAGAAATCATATATTAAAAATCAATACGACTCAAAGTCAAACAAGTTTTGAACTGATTCAAGGTAATGATTTAGAAATTTTGGTAAACAACAAAACCTTATTGCTTAAAAATAAAAAGTTGCAATTAGTGATTTCAGTCTAAATTTATAATAATGCGAAAGTAATTTAAGATATTTTTTTATTAGTAAATATTAAAAAGTCAAAATATATATTTATTTACGGTTTAATTTTTTTAAAGAAGAGAAATATAAAAACAAATGTTTTGCCGCATCATTATAAATTTAAATTGGTATTAAATGATATAATTTAACTGTACTTTGTAAAAAAGAAGCTAATATAAATATGGATGAGGTTGATGATAACTATTTGAAAGTTGAAAAACGAGATATTAACCGTATCGAACCACCAAACTGGTGGATAGGTTTCAAAAATCCAAAACTGCAGCTATTAGTACATCATCCAAATATTACAAAAAGAACTCCTAAAATTTTATATAAAGGTGTTCGTATCGAATATGTTCATAAAGCAGATAGTCCAAATTATCTATTTATTGATTTAATTATTTCAGGATCTACAAAAGCTGGAACATTCAATATTATTTTTGAAGAAGACAATAAAGAAAATTTAATTCATACTTATGAGTTGAAATACAGAGAAAAACCCTCAACAGATTATATAGGTTTTAATAGTAGTGATGCCATTTATTTAATCACACCAGATCGTTTTGCTAATGGAAATCCAGAGCTTGATATTGTTGAAACATTTAATGAAAAAACAATTGATAGGAATAATAATTATGCGAGGCACGGTGGAGATATTCAAGGGATTATAAATCATTTAGATTATATTGAAGATATGGGGTTTACAGCCATTTGGTCATGCCCTTTACTCACTAATAACATGTATGAGGGCTCATATCATGGTTATGCCATAACTGATTTTTATGAAATTGATTCACGTTTTGGAAGTTTAAAAGATTATTTAAACCTTTCAAAAAAATTATCCCAAAGAGGTATAAAACTTATCATGGATCAAGTAGCAAATCATTGTGGGTTGGAGCATTGGTGGATGAAAGATTTGCCTTTTAAAGATTGGATAAATCATCAGGCATATTATGAGGAACATATTGATAATTGGGATGAAAGTAAAAGCATTACAACAAATCATAGGCGTACAACAAATCAAGATATTTATGCTTCAAAAATTGATAAGAAAAATATGAGCGTGGGTTGGTTTGTTTCAGTAATGCCAGACCTAAACCAACATAATCCGTATATAGCTCAATATACCATTCAAAACAGTATATGGTGGATAGAGACTGCAAATTTAGGTGGTATTCGTCAAGATACATACCCGTATCCTGATAAAGATTTTATGAGTCGTTGGGCTGGAGATATTATGAGTGAATATCCTAATTTTAGTATTGTTGGTGAAGAGTGGAGTTATAATCCCTTATTAGTTGGGTATTGGCAAGATGGCGCAAATAATAAAGATGGTTACAAATCCAACTTAAAATCGCCAATGGATTTTCC
>Ga0114952_1003163_pt1 | contig 11945 bp, 10 predicted proteins | sample SidtaG_2_FD_87303 | JGI IMG/M metagenome (GOLD analysis project Ga0114952, IMG submission 87303) | Marine algal microbial communities from Sidmouth, United Kingdom - Sidmouth_Asex2 metaG | ecosystem: Host-associated > Algae > Red algae > Unclassified | place: Sidmouth, United Kingdom | collected... | reverse complement strand
TCTTCATAATTAAAGTTATCGATTAAGATGCGGCAAACCCCTTCCGATTTTAGAATTTCCCTAATTTCATCAAGGCTTCTAGCTTCGACGATTATTTTCAGGTCTCGACCGGTTTCCTTTAGGTAATTCTGGGTCTTTGTAATAGCCTTGGTCACTCCGCCTGCAAAATCGATATGGTTGTCCTTGAGCATAATCATATCATAGAGGGCAAATCGATGGTTCTCTCCTCCCCCAATTTTAACGGCCCATTTTTCCAAAGCACGAATACCGGGCGTTGTTTTTCGGGTATCGAGAATTTTTGTTCCAGTGCCTTCAAGCAATTTGACGAATTGGTTAGTCTTGGTTGCAATGGCACTCATACGCTGCATAGCGTTTAGCACTAAACGTTCAGCTTTTAAGATACTTTGGGAACTGCCCGAAACGTAGAAAGCGATGTCGCCGTATTTCACCGATTCCCCATCTCCAATAAAGGTTTCGATTTCGAGTGAGTTATCCACATAGGCGAAAACCTGTTTTGCAAAGGCTATTCCGGCAATAATACCTTCATCTTTAACCAGCAATTTGGCTTTGCCATTAGCGGAAGCAGGTATACAGGCCAAAGAACTGTGATCACCATCGCCAACATCTTCTCGTATGGCATTCTGAATAATCATCTCTATTTCTTTTTGGAACTGTACTTCGGAAATCATGGTCGGGATTTTGCTTTGGGCTAAATTAATAATTATAGTTGTTAGGTTATTGGGTTGCTCGGTTATTTGTTAAAAGTTTATGATGGTTTGCGCATGAGTTATTTCACGGAGTTGCGCAAAGATTCCGCAGAGGTTCACAGAGGAAATGGTTTAAATGATTTTTGCATGGGGACACTAATTTCACGAATTTGCGCTAATTGACCGAATTACATAGCGGTCAATTGCCATCCCATAAACTCCTAAACATATAAACTCATAAACTTTTTTAAATGACCATCAAACTTTTCGCTATCGGCAAAACGGATAGCAAACAATTACAACATTTGATTTCAGAATATGAAAACCGGTTGAGGCATTACGTTAAGTTTGAACTGGAAATTATTCCGGATATCAAGAATGTAAAAAACCTGTCGGAAGAACAACAAAAGGAGAAGGAAGGGGAACTCATCTTAAAAAAATTGAACCCAACTGACATTCTAATCCTTCTCGATGAGAATGGGAAGCAATATTCATCCATCGATTTTTCGAATTACCTTCAAAAAAAGATGAATTCGGGTATAAAACAACTAATACTTGTAATCGGTGGCCCTTACGGGTTCAGCGATACCATTTATCAAAAGTCCACTGGAAAAATCAGTCTTTCAAAAATGACCTTTTCACACCAAATGGTGCGTTTGTTCGTTTTAGAGCAGGTGTATCGGGCATTTACGATTTTAAGGCACGAGCCGTATCATCATAGGTGAAGTTCAAGTTCCAACTCAAGTGACAAGTTCAAGAAGGCCTGTTGGAAACATGGTTAATTCTTTAACAGGAGATATTTCCACAAACTTCTAGAAATAAGCTCCTTCCCCTTCGGGGAAGGCTGGGATGGGGACTTTTAGATTCCCGCCTTCGCGGAAATGACAAAAAATTGCTTTAGTACAAAACCCGAAACTTAATGGTATTCTCTACTTTCTTCAGTGCCTTGATAACGTCTTTGTTGTATTCTTTGTCCAAATCAGTGATTACATAGCCCACTTCACTATCGGTAGATAGGTATTGCCCCGAAATATTCATTTCGTATTTGGCCAACACTTCATTGATCTTCGCCATAATACCCGGAACGTTCTTATGAATGTGTAAAAAACGGTGGGCATTCTGTTGTTTGGGCAACCGAATATTCGGGAAGTTCACGGCATCTACGGAGTTACCAGAATTGATATACTCCATAATCTTGTTGGGTACAAAATCTGCGATATCACGTTGTGCCTCTTCTGTGCTTCCACCGACATGTGGTGTCAAGATAACATTGGGGAAGCCTTGTAAGGGTGTATAAAATTCTCCGTTACTTCTCGGTTCTTCAGGATACACATCGACAGCCGCACCCGCAATTTTTCCACTTTTCAAGGCCTGCGCCAAGGCATCGATATCGACCACAAAACCTCTTGAGAGATTAATGAGCATTGCGCCGTCACGCATTTGGTTGATTTCACGTTCGCCAATAAAGTTCTTATTGGCCTTATTATCATCAATATGCAAAGTAACCACGTCTGAAACATTCAATAAATTTTCTAGCGTGTTACATTTTATAGCATTCCCAAGAGACAGCTTGTCTTCAACATCGTAATAATAGACCCGCATACCAATGGCCTCGGCTAAAATGGACAATTGCTTACCAATATTGCCGTAACCGACGATACCCAAGTTTTTACCGCGAACCTCGCGTGAACCCTCTGCCGTTTTTTGCCATTGACCACTATGAATCTCGGCACTTCGCGCAAACACGCTGCGCATCAACATAATAATCTGACCGATTGCCAATTCCACTACGGAACGCGTATTACTATATGGCGCATTAAAGACCGCCACACCTTTTTTCTTTGCATGAAGCAAATCGATTTGGGTAGTACCGATACAAAATGCCCCGACTACCAATAGTTTGTCAGCGGCGTCCAAAACTTTTTGGTTAACTTGCGTCTTTGAGCGGATTCCAAGCACATGCACTCCTTTTATTTTCGCTATCAATTCTTTTTCTGGTAAGCTATGCTTCACCAATTCGACGGAAAACCCATCTTCGGAAAGGTTCTTGAAGGCAGCCGAATGCACGTTTTCAAGCAACAATATCTTGATTCTGTTCTTTGGATAAGAAATGTTTCTTGGCAAATCGTTTACGAACAGAAATTCATCCATGTTCGGGGTTACGTGGTCGGCATTGCTGGCCGCCTTTTCACGATGTACGTTTTCGGTATAGGCGAAAAACTTATCGGCGATACCTGCCTCTCGCATAACATAGTCGCTATACCCATCACCGATTACCTGCACCTCGCCGTCTAAATTCATTTGCTTTAAACAGGCTATTTTTCCGTTATGCTGCGAAAGCACGTTCTTTTCGTCGAAACCGACAATTTTTCCGTTGTCGTCAAACTCAAAAGTATTGGCATATACCCTATCCGAAGGAATATTGTATTCTTTAACAATTGGATCGATGAACTCCTTAAATCCGCAGGAAATCACATAGATATCGTCAGAAAACTTCTCAAAGAACTCTTTGTTCGATTCGATCGACTTTGAAATTTTCTGGCGCAGTTCTTCGACCAAAGGCCCAAGATCATCTTTATGGGCATTCAGCAATTTTATGCGACGCTCTAAAGATTCGGTGAACGAAATATCACCGTCAATACCCAGATTGGTTATTTCTTGAATCTGATTTATGATTTCGTCGCGATTCGAATTGCCGGCCAAGGTCATCTCCGCCAGCACATCAAGTGCCTCTACCCTAGTCAATGTACTGTCAAAATCGAATACGTATTTTCTGCCTGCCGCTACCATAGTTTGTCTGGAAAAAATTAAGGCACAAAAATAGAGATTAATTCTATCCGTTATTTGGGAATGTTATTAAAAGTTATCCCCGTAACTAATACGTTTTATTTTGAAACGGATTTAATCGAGAAAAGAAACTACCGCCGTGGAGAAAGCTTTGGTTTTATTGGTGCCATTATGGTCTCCGGCAACAATCTTGAATTTGCTTTTTGGGATGGCCTTTTGAAGCGCTTCAGGATTGCCATTATCCAAATCTTTATCCCCGGCAATGACCAATACTTTTGCTTTAATATAACTGAGTTCCCTTTTTCTGGTTACCGGTTGGTACTTTTGTTGCAAATGAAGGCTACGCAAATCTGCATTTATAGATTTTGCATATTCGACCGCGCCTTTGGTTTCTTCGGTAACATCGCCTGCAAAAGCTTTCATAAATAGAATCCTTCGCTTCCAATATGGATTCGTGAAGTCAATGCCCATACCGCCCAATACGGCCTTTTTAAGTCGTTTGTCTTTCGTCAACAATTTAGCAAGAACAATGCTGCCCCTAGAATAACCGACAGCCATAAATTTTCGAAGTCTTAGCTGTTGCATCAAGAACATAATATCCATTACTTCTGCATCATAAGCATATGCATCGTCTTCTTGAGGTTTGTCAGATTCCCCATTACCTCGCAGATCGAGTGCGATTACGCGAAACCCTTCGGTCAACAAGTCGTTTTTAAGTTCGGTCTTACTCCAAGATTCTTTGGTGTTTATAAAACCATGAATCAATAATATGGCATCACCTTCACCTTCATCGGTATAGGCTATTTTCGTCTCATCGAAAGAATCAAAAAATTGGGTCTTTGTCTGGGCCTTAACACTAATTGTAAAAAGAACGAACAGAAGAAACGTATTGCGCATGATATATTTAAGTATATGTATAAATGATTCCGGTTAAAATGGCGAGTCCGAAACTCAATAATGTTCCTATTAAAATATATTCGGTCAGCTTGCGGTTATTACTTTCCTTCAAATCATTGAAACGGAATACGGATTTGGCACCTATCAACAAGCCAATGGCTTCCCACCGGCCCATTATGATGAACATTAAAACGAACAACCTTTCTAAGACCCCAATATATTTTCCAGCATTCGGCAACGATTTATGGTCCAGTTCGATTTTATCCGACATGGCTTCCAACAGCTTTCCCATAATAATCGCAGAAGGAAAACTCGCAAAAACTATTGCGGTAATCAAGGCCCAATCTAAATTCTCGAACAAAACGATCGTGTGTTCCCACAGATTACCGTAGTACGCGCAAGCATACAAAACGATGAGATGTAAAAGCTGATCTATAAAAAAAGGAACGCTGTTCAGTTTGAATAATGGCGTTGTATATATTTTGGCCAGATCAATAAAGTAGTGTGAAACGGTAATTAATAATGCTATTTTCCAATAGTTCAAATTCCATAAAAGTGCCATGGTCAGAACGAAATGGAGCAGCACATGTAAATACAGGTATTTTGATCTGACTTTGTTAGCCTCCTTATGAACGACCCATCGATTGGGCTGTAACAGAAAATCGCCTATTAAATGCGCCAACAGTAATTTCATGAATAATGAACCCATTAATTCAGCTCTTTTAAGGTTTTTGAATAGTAATCGAGTAGTTCGAACACCAGATCCAAACGTGCCCTTTTTTGGCGCTGGCTGACGGCCGACTGTTGAATATTGAGTTTTTCGGCCATAACACTTTGTGAGGCATTGGGGCTATCTAAGGCCAATGCAACGATTTCGGCTGAAACTGTGCTCCAATCATCCATAAAGTGGAGTGCCATTTTGAGCATAAGATTTAAAGTATCGTCGAAAAAGCCGTTGCCCGTAGCAATAGTTAGGTTCAATTTATCTTCTTTTAAAGACTCAAAAGTTCTGCCCGAACGATGATACGCAGGGCCGTTGGACTCACTTACACCGACCCCCCGAAAAGTTTCTGTACCCAAACCTATACCCATTCGAACATCGAGGCCTTTTATCGTTTTTATCAAAGCCTTAGTGTGTATTGCGGCCCGCAGTGCATCTTTTTGGTCTATTTTCAATTGAAATTCATCACCTCGATAGACCTCCCAGTTGATGGGCGTATCGCCAAGTTTTGATAAGTACCCTTTCAAAATACCCAACCATTCTGAAGAGGTGTGGTTCTCTGAATTGATAATATCGCCTGTAATAATTGCTATCATAACTATATAAGCCAAAGCGTTAATATACAACAAATATAAGCTAATTCGCTAATATTTTAAAATATTAGCTAAAATGCTAATATATATACTTTATAAGCAAAATCACTTATAACTAAAACCAACGACGTACTTTAATGCAATATTGTCTGTATTCCTTCCCGAAAATGGCAGTTAAGGCTTCTTCCTCGGGTACGACTTGAAAACGGTTCATATAAGCCACAAAGCCCGCCGCCAAAAGCGTGTTGAAAGCATTGCCCAACCAGATGCCCCAAGCCAGTAGTACCAGCAACAATGCCAAATACATGGGGTTCCGCGAAAAGGCATAGATTCCTTTATCAACCAACTTTGTGGTCTTCGATGGCCGGGTAGGGTCAATCGTAGTACGCAACTTAAAAAACTGGATTAAAGCGACCAAAGCTATAACAGCCGCAAACAGCAATAAAATAGCCGTGAGATAAAAACGACCCGTAAAATCGAAATGTCCGAAGGGCAAGAACCGTGCAAGCAAATACATTAGAAGCCCGAAAATCAGAAAAACCAGTACAGGCGGTATTTTTAATTTCATATATCGCTTTTCTAAGATTTCAAAATTACTATTTTCGAGTCTGCTTCTGGCATTGCTACACCCACTTTTTGTAAACAGCTTAATATGAAACTTGTATTTGCGACCCACAATAAAAATAAATTCAATGAAGTCAAAAAACTTGTTCCCGATAGCATCGCTTTGGTATCGTTGACAGATATTGGGTGTTTTGATGAAATTCCCGAGACCGGAAGAACTTTAGAAGAAAATGCCAGAATAAAAGCCAATTATGTTACCAAAAACTACGGACTATCATGTTTCGCCGATGACACCGGGCTCTTGGTAGACGCATTAAACGGAGAACCCGGCGTATATTCCGCTCGATACGCGGGCGAGCAAAAAAATGCCAACGACAATATGAACAAATTGCTCTTAGAGCTGAAAAACGAAACTAATCGCACAGCCCGCTTCAAAACCATTATTTCATTGAATATCAATGAAAAAAATTATTTGTTCGAGGGAATCGCAGAAGGTGAGATCACCCCCGAAAAATATGGAGCCGAAGGATTTGGATACGACCCCATTTTCAGGCCACAAGGCTACGAGAAAACATTTGCCGAACTCCCGTTGGAAACAAAAAATAGAATAGGCCATAGAGGAAAGGCCATACAAAAATTGCTTGCATATCTACGAGAATCGCAATCTCGATAATTAAACGTACCTTTGCCGCTTAATTTTTAACGCCGCCGGTATGGCAGGTGTTGCTCTGAGTATAAGGTATAAGGGTTATACACGATAATCGCTCTACGCAACACACCTATTAGCGATTAGGTATACCTTATTATGACAAAATTTGAAGCACTAGGGCTCGATAAGCCCCTATTGGATGCTGTTGCCGACATGGGATTTGAAACCCCATCGGAAGTACAGGAAAAAGCAATCCCTATTTTATTGGAAAGTGAGACCGACCTAGTCGCCCTCGCACAGACCGGAACAGGAAAGACCGCAGCCTTTGGTTTTCCGCTGATCCAAAAACTCGATAGCAAAAGCCGAACCACACAAGGGCTTATTCTCTCCCCTACCCGCGAACTCTGCCTGCAGATTACCAACGAGATGCAATCGTATTCCAAATACGTAAAAGGCCTTAATACAGTAGCCATCTATGGTGGTGCCAGCATTACCGAACAGGCGCGACAAATCAAGCGCGGCGCACAGATAGTTGTTGCTACACCCGGCCGTATGAAAGACATGATAGGCCGTGGACTCGTCGATATTTCAAAAATCGATTATTGTATTCTCGACGAGGCCGATGAAATGCTCAACATGGGTTTCTACGAGGATATAAAAGATATTCTCTCCAATACCCCGAAACAAAAATCTACTTGGCTTTTTTCGGCAACCATGCCCAAGGAAGTTTCTAAAATTGCGAAGAAATTCATGCATAGCCCCGTAGAGATTACAGTGGGCACTAAAAATGCAGGTACTTCAACAGTCAACCATGAATACTATGTCGTTGGAGGGAGGGACAGATATCCAGCGCTAAAACGTTTGGCCGATGCAAATCCCGATATTTTCTCGGTGGTATTCTGTCGAACGAAAAGGGACACGCAGCGCGTAGCCGAAAAATTAATAGAGGACGGCTATAATGCGGGAGCATTGCATGGCGATTTGAGCCAGAACCAGCGCGACTTGGTCATGAACTCTTTTCGTAAAAAACAGATACAGATGTTGGTAGCTACCGACGTTGCCGCCAGAGGAATAGACGTCGATGACATTACGCATGTTATCAATTACCAGCTTCCCGATGAAATAGAGGTTTATACCCACCGTAGTGGGCGTACCGGTAGAGCTGGGAAATCAGGTATTTCAATGGTAATCGTTACGCGTAGTGAAATGCGAAGGATACATTCCATCGAGAAAAAAATACAGCAGGAATTTATACAGAAAAAAATTCCGACAGGTATCGAAATCTGTGAAATACAGCTATATCATTTGGCCAATAAAATCAAGGATACCAAGATAAACAAAGATGTAGAAAATTACCTTCCGGCCATAAATGAAGTACTTGAAGGTATTGACCGCGAAGAATTGATTAAAAAAATAGTTTCGGTAGAATTCACCCGTTTCTCGAACTATTATAACAAGACTAAAGACCTCAACACTTCAGGAGCTAATGACAGCCGACGGGACAGGGAAACAAGCAGAAGAGATAATGGTTCTTCAAACGGTTCAGTTCGCTACTTCATTAATGTAGGGGAAAAGGATGGTTATGATTGGATGACCCTCAAAGATTTCTTACGCGATACATTATCTCTCGGTAAAGAAGATGTTTACAAGGTCGATACAAAAGATTCGTTCTCGTTCTTCAATACCGAGGCTGAACATACCGAGCAGATACTTCAGTTTTTCACAGATTTTAAGCTTGAAGGTCGGTTTATTAATGTAGAAGTATCGAAAAGTCCTGGCGGAGGTGGCGGGGGCCGTGGCCGAAAAGACCGTGGTCGACGAAGAGATCGCGATAATGACCGAGGAGGTCGTGGCAAAAGAAGGGAGAGAAGCTCCTCAAAAGGAAATTCAGGCTATTCTGGAAAAAGAAGAAACAAAAAAAGTAGGAGTGATTTCTTTTAAACCTGCCGCACACAAATTTTATAGTTAATTGTATATTAAAAAATACGCTTCGGCGTATTTTTTTGTTTTGTTTAGTACATTTAACCCCGTATACCGAGATTGATGAAACCATTTTTAGCCCTATTTCTGTTATTCTCCGCATTTTCCGTTTTTTCCCAAGAAGAAGAAAATGCCGTCGATAAAGAATTGAATGCCATAGTCGTAAACGCCCAATCGGACGAGCCGATGGAAAGTGTTCATGTCGTTAACCTTAACAGGGTTGTAGGTACGATAACTAATGTAGACGGTGAGTTTACGATTACCGCCTCGGTGAACGACACCCTCTACTTCTCTTTTTTGGGCTTTAAATCACAGAAAATCAGGGTCACCAACGACATGTTCAAGTTTAAGGATACGAAAATAGCCCTTACAGAGCTTGCCTACGCTCTAGAAGAGGTTATCGTAAAGCCTTATCAACTAACAGGTTACCTTGAAATAGACGTTAAAAACCTTCCCATTAATAATTCATACCAATACAGTATTTCCGGCCTTGCCGTTGGTTATGAGGGTGGAAACAAAAACCCAAGTGCCGTAACCAAAGTACTAGGAGCAATATTAAATCCGGCAGATTTATTGCGCAACCTTTTCGGAAAACAACCCAACCAAATGCGAAAGCTTCGCAAAATGAAGGAAGATGACCAGATACGCGACCTTTTGGCTTCAAAATTCGACCGAGAGACCCTGACGGAATTACTGCAGATAGAAAAAGTTGACATTCAAGATATACTGAATAATTGCAATTACTCAAAATCGTTTATCACTACCGCCAACGACCTTCAAATACTTGACGCAATTAGCAGCTGCTATGAGGAATTCAAGGTACTCAACCGAAAAAAATAAATTTTCTACTTTCCCTCGCATTTTATAGCTTTAGAAAAAATAGATATCCATGAAAAAACTGCTCATAGCGGTTATTGTTTTCTTTATATTCCTTTCGTGTTCGGAAGGGAAAAAAGAACCCGTCAAAGAGACGGCCATAGCAAAAGATTCCATTTACGTTCCTGTTAAAAAAGTACCTTTCTCGTGGGATGCTGCCAACATCTATTTTTTATTGACTGATCGATTTAATAATGGCAATAACGAAAATGATATTAACTTTGAAAGAACAGATCCCACCGGCCCGTTAAGGGGTTTTATGGGAGGTGATATCGAAGGCATCACCAAAAAAATAAGAGAAGGCTATTTTAGCGATTTGGGAGTCAACGCCATTTGGTTTACCCCAGTAGTCGAACAGGTACACGGTGGAACTGACGAAAGTACGGGAAACACCTATGGGTACCATGGTTATTGGGCTAAGGATTGGACTGCTATCGACCCGAATTTCGGTACAAGAGAGCATTTAGAGACAATGGTGAAAACCGCACATGAATATGGTATACGCGTCTTAATGGATGTCGTTCTGAACCATACCGGTCCGGTAACCGAAATAGATGAGGTCTGGCCAGATGAATGGGTACGTACTGATCCGACCTGTGAGTTCACCAACTATGAGAACACTACTAAATGTACGCTGGTCGACAACTTACCCGATATTTATACAGCATCTGACCAGCCCGTTAAACTGCCGGATGCCCTCTTGGCCAAATGGAAAGAGGAAGGCCGGTTAAGCCAGGAACTGGATGAACTTCAACTTTTTTTCGAACGTACTGGTTACCCAAGGGCACCCAGATTCTATATTATAAAATGGCTGACGGATTATGTCAATAGTTTGGGCATCGATGGATATCGAGTCGATACGGTCAAGCATGTGAATGAAAATGCTTGGGCCGATTTGTACAAGGAAGCATCTTATGCATTCAATAATTGGAAAAAAATGCATCCCGATGAGGTTTTAGATGAAAGTCCATTTTTTATGGTAGGCGAAGTCTATGGTTATGGAATTTCAAGTGGAAGGGAATATGATTTTGGAGATAAAAAAGTAGATTATTTTTCACATGGTTTCAAAAGCCTTATTAACTTCGAATTGAAATCGGATGCCGTAAACGATTACGAAACTATTTTCAAAAAGTACAATAAACTACTCCGTTCGGACCTGAAGGGTAAGAGTACCGTTAATTACCTGACCTCCCATGACGATGGCCACCCTTACGACCAAGAACGTACAGACCCGATAAAAGCAGCTAATATTCTGTTGCTTACACCGGGTGCCTCACAAATCTATTATGGCGATGAAACAGCGCGCGACCTGACCATTGAAGGCGCCGAAGATAATCCCGTTCAAGGTGATGCGACCCTACGTTCATTTATGAATTGGGACGAGTTGGATAGTATCCCTAGAACTAGAGAAATACTTAACCACTGGCGTAAAATAGGGAGTTTTAGAAATAATCATTTGGCCATCGGGGCAGGCCGACACAAAAGGCTTGGAAAAACGCCATATGTCTTTAGTAGAACCTATATTGATGGTGATTTTAAAGACAAGGTAGTAGTAGGCCTAGATTTACCTAAAGGAAAAAAATCGCTCTGGGTAAAAGGTTTCTTCGGTGATGGCACGAAACTCTACGATACGTACTCCGAAACTGAGGTTACGGTCAGCAATGGCAAGGTCATCTTAGAAAATGATAACACTATTGCACTTCTTGAGCTTAAGGAATAGCTTGAACTTATGAGTATTAGGCCAACATTATTCCAAGAACCTATTTCTCAAGAACTGTTTTTAGGTTTTTGAGTCCGCCGGCTTCAAAATCCTTTCCTACCATTTTGTCCATGCTCATAAACAGCATCATAATGCTCATCGGAAACTTGTTTTTACCGGAAAAGCCCCAAGTAACTTTTGTTCTACCGTTACCCGTATCATCAACTTCAGTGTAGCAATCTGAAGTCGATTTCCAAGGTTTCAGAAATCGCAATTCCGATTCGATACGTTCGCCATCAACAATCCGCGTAATTTCCTGTTCGCCTTCACCGACATCTTTATTGCCGTTCCAATAACTTAAAGCGCCTACCTCACCATCGGTGCCGCTAAACTTTTTTTCCATATTTGGGTCTTTCCGTGCCCAAGGCGACCACTCGTCCATTTTCTTGAGGGACTTCAAATATTCGAAAAC
>Ga0114952_1003161_pt1 | contig 11954 bp, 13 predicted proteins | sample SidtaG_2_FD_87303 | JGI IMG/M metagenome (GOLD analysis project Ga0114952, IMG submission 87303) | Marine algal microbial communities from Sidmouth, United Kingdom - Sidmouth_Asex2 metaG | ecosystem: Host-associated > Algae > Red algae > Unclassified | place: Sidmouth, United Kingdom | collected... | reverse complement strand
CTTAGCACAAGAAAAAGATATGCCTTTTATCTTAAAGGAAATTGGAAGGCAAAGAGAAGTAACCTTTAGAGCTATTGGCGAAGGCACAAATAAAGCGATAGATTTGGATGTTTTTGATTCTTATTACTACCATCTTTTTCTGTGGGATAATACAGCAAATTGTATTGTTGGCGCTTATAGAATGGGAATGGGATCGGAAATATTTCCTGAACATGGTATAAACGGATTTTATTTACAGGATTTATTTAGAGTGGAACCCGAATTATATGGAATGATGGAAAATTCTATTGAAATGGGTAGAGCATATATAGTTAAAGAGTACCAACAAAAACCAATGCCACTATTCTTATTATGGAAAGGTATTGTACATACTACTTTAAGGCATCCAGAACATAAATATTTAATAGGAGGTGTAAGTATAAGCAACCAGTTTTCTAATTTCTCTAAATCTTTAATGATAGAGTTTATGAAATCTAATTATTGGGATCCTTATGTTGCACAATATATACGTCCTAAAAAAGAATTTAAAGTTAAACTTAAAGATGCCGATAAAGATTTTGTTTTTGACGAAACACAGGCAGATTTAAATAAGTTTGATAGACTTATTGATGAAGTAGAACCAGGTAACCTTAGACTACCTGTACTCATTAAAAAATATATTAAACAAAATGCTAAAGTAATTGCATTTAATGTTGACCCCCTCTTTAATAACTCTGTTGATGGTTTAATGTATATAAAAATTGCCGACCTGCCAGAGAGCACGGTTAAACCTGTTATGGAAGAATTTCAAGCAGAGTTAGAGCGCAAAATGGCAGAAGCAAACACTCCCAAATAAAATATCCTATTTTTTAAGGCGCACCAGATTCCTTCCTTTTTACACCCAAAGTAGTCTTAAAAAAGTACACCTAAGATTTTCCCTTTCTATTTATAATTATAAAATAAGTTTTAGGAACAAAAAACGTAAAAAAACAGTACCAATTGGTATATTAAAAATTTGCATACCACTTAAACTACCTTTAATTTCTTGATAATTAACATTATAAATGAAGCAAAGTCTGGAATTAAAATTTATAAAATATTCATAAAAAATTGCATCAAAAATGCATACCATTTAGTATATTATTTAAATTGCTTAGATTCATAAAACCTATTTACTGCTCTTAGTATAAAAATGAACCCCACTTAATTTTGATTGTTTAATCTTTGAGTATGTTCTATTTAAATAATATTCTACAAAAGCATTATGTTAAATTCTTTTCTTGGTTTATAAAAATTTAATGCAACCTGCAAATCTTCTGGAACATAAGAAACTCCTGTATATTCTTGAAGTAATTGTAAATTAAGAAAACCATATTCTTCCGTTGGTTCTAGCATGGTTCCTTCTCCAAAATCATTCCATGTAACCAATTGAATAAAATCTGCAGCTTCATGGTGTGTCTCTACAAACGTATCTCCATTTGCATGGTTTATACTCCAAGTATGGTGTAATCCCCAGCCAACTTCTTCATAAAACTATTAAAACTAGGATAACTACTGCCAACGGTTACTAAGATATTTGTTAATTAAGTATCGTAGTAATATTCATGTGCTAAAAGGTGATCTCCTGCTACCCATAAAAATTCTCCAGATGCACTATTACCAAACATATTTTGTGCAGCCCATAAGGTTAAAAAATAAGGCTCTTAATCATGAGGAAATACAGAAAAAAGCTATCCCAATCTGAAGTTGTTATTATAGTTCCAGGGCTAAAAACAAACATAAGTTCGTTAGAATTATGTTTAAGAAAATTAGCTTTTTTAAAATAGGTATTCTTTATATAATTAAAATCCATCATAGCAGCGTCTACAACACTAGATGCTAATCCTGTAATATAAATATCTTGTGCTACCCTATCTTCATACATTATAGAAAATTTACTATAAACTTCTTCGTTGGAATCTATAAAATCTTCTATTTTTTCTTTCTCACAAGTTGCAAGAATTAAAAAAAATACTCCTACCAATAATAAAATTACTTTCTTATTATATAACATATAATTAAAATTGGGGACAATTACGAAAGTAAAATAATTTTATAAGTTTTTTCTTACTAAAATAAAATTAATATTTACAAACACAATGCTTTCAGTTCATTATACCTCTTAAACCTAAGTCATGCAAACTCCTTTTATACTAGATAAAACATATACTGGACAAGATTATACAACAAGCAGGTTACCAAGAGTCGAATATTAAATTTGTATTTTTAAAGAATGTAATTTTGAAAGAACAAAATTAGAAAAAGCAAACTTTAGTACTGCTTATAACCTAAATATAGACCAAGAAATTAATACTATAAAGAAAGCGAAATTTTCTAGCAGTAATCTAAAAGGTTTATTAACCAAACGCGATATAACAGTTATTTAATTATTACTGTATAATTTGTATCTTGTATTAAATACAACCAATACTAATGAAATATTCCTATTTCCTTTTCCTCTTGTTTTCCTTATCTATTTTTAGTCAAAATACGATACAACTAGAAGAAGGTTTAAAATCTCCGAAAGCAAGTTTAGAAGACGTTTCCTGGATTGCCGGTCATTGGCAAGGAGAAGCATTTGGAGGTATAACAGAAGAAATATGGAGCCCGCCATTAGGTAATTCTATGATGTTTGTTTTTAAACTACTAGTAGATGGTAAAGTACAATTTTATGAAATTGGCCATATTCAAGAACATGAAGAAACTCTTTTACTACAATTAAAACACTTTAGTGGCAACTTAAAGGGTTGGGAAACAAAAGACCAAACAATAGATTTTAAACTTGTAAAAGTAGAAGAAAACAAAGTATATTTTGAAGGCTTTACAATGGAAAAAATTAATACTAATGAAATTAATTTATATGTTCTAATAGAACAGGAAGATGGCACTAAAAAAGAAGAAAAATTTAATTACAAAAAACTGTAATTAATGAAAAAGAAATGCCTGGAATGCACTACCGAAATAGTTGGCAGGATTGATAAAAAATTCTGTTCGGATTACTGTAGAAACGCTTACAATAATAAAGTAAATAAAGACAGCAAAAACTTAATTAGAAATATAAATAACAGACTTAGAAAAAATTATAGAGTATTAGACAGCTTTGCCTTAAAAGACGGCAAAACAAATACTACTAGAACTAGATTATTAGATAAAGGATTTGATTTTGATTTCATTACCAACCTCTATACAACAAAAAAAGGCACTACCTATTTCTTTGTATATGATTTAGGTTATTTGCCTTTAGAAAATGATTACTATATGATAGTTAAAAGAGAGTAAACTACTTATTTATAATTTTGTCCACTTAATTTTAGTGCTGCAATTACAATATCTTTTCTACTAATTTGACCTACAAGAATACCATTTTTCATTACAGGTAATCTACGTCTATTGCTATTATAAAATACACCTGCAGCATCAAAAATACTAATATCATTATCAATAGTTTCTACATTCTTAGTCATAAACCTTTCTACACTTTTATCTAATATAGGCTGGTTAAAATAACGGCTTTCAGATATTTGTTTCATACAATCTGCTTCAGATATAATACCAACAAGAAATCCGTTAGAATCTACAACAGGGCCACCAGAAATGTGGTTTTTAGCAAAAAGCTCCATCACCTCTAAAATAGATTGTTCTGGACTAAACGTAAGGAGTTTTTTTGTCATATAATCTTCAACCAAAAAAGGAGCATCGAATTCCTTTTTAGTACTTTTCCTTACTCCTTGAAAGCTTTTAATTCCCATATACGTTATTTTTTAGGTTGATTACTAAAGATAGAAAAAAATATGAATTACGCAAGAAATATTGCCATTAATTGAATTAATAACACCGTTAAAAAGATTTTGATATAAAATTCTTATTCAAAAAATATTATATCTACAATAATAAAAAACATCTATTTTACCGCTTATATTTACAATAAATAGTACTACAAACTATATGGAAAATATTGGAATATTAGGTTGTGGTTGGTTAGGCTACCCACTAGCAAAAGAACTTTTAAAGGATGCATATAGTGTATATGGTTCTACAACCACACAAAGCAAAATTGAAAAATTAAAAGATGATGGAATAAAAGCTTCCAAAATTATATTCTTTGAAGATAAAATAGAAGGGGATATTATTACCTTTCTAAGGTCCTTAGATATAGTAATTATTAATATTCCTCCAAGATTAAGAGGAAAAATTAGAGAGAATTTTATAAAAAAAATGACACTCCTCCATACAGAAATAAAAAAAACAAAATGCTCTAAAATTATATTTATTAGTAGTACTGCTGTTTATGGGAATGTAAGTGGAACTGTTACAGAAGAGACTAAAACTAAACCAAACACAGAATCTGGAAAACAATTACTCGTATGCGAAAAACTTTTCATTGAAGACCTTGGATTACAAACCACTATTATTAGGTTTGGCGGCTTAATTGGCCCAGATAGGCATCCTGTAACAATGCTGTCAGGCAAAGAAAACTTACCTAATGGAAATGCCCCTATTAATTTAATTCATTTAGAGGATTGTATTTCTATTATTAAAACTAGTATTCGTAAAAATTGGTGGAATGTTATTATGAATGCAGTACACCCATTACACCCAACTAAAAAAGAATATTATACGCGAGAAGCACGATTAAGAGGCGTAAAACCTCCAAAATATATAACTTCCAATGCAATAAATAGTAAAAAAGTGGACTCTACGTGGCTTATAAATGTTAAAAAATACCATTTTCACACCTCCATTTTTAGTTAAGACACATCGAAAGGAACGATTTTCACAACAAAAAGGGCAATTTTATGTTAATTATATAATTGATAAACAGAAGGTTATCGACGAAATACATACCTTTATATTAAATTATTAAATATAAAAGCCATGAAAAATTCAAGTTTAAAAAGGAGAATTTTACTGGATGTAGAAAATCTAATTTCTCGTAGTAGCTCCTTTCAAAAAAGTAGTTCAAAGTTTAATAAGTTACATGTTGCTATATTAAAAAAGCATTACAATGCAGCCGATGTTTCTATAGATTATCATAGAAACCGTATTACTATGAATATAGTAGTAGATGATAAACAATATGATCCAAAAACAATAAATACAAACCTAAACACAATTTATACAAATCTGTTTTTTGAAAATTTAAAAGATTTCTTGAACTCTTGTATAGATAAGGATACTAAAAGTTTGGCCTTTTATGCCAGTTTACTACGTTCGTTTACAAAAAAAGATGTAGAACTTAGTGTTGTTTAAATTATTCACTACAAATTATAGAAAAAGGGATACTTAAAGTATCTCTTTTTTTATTAAAATGTGTTTTAAAGATAATATTAACAGAATACTCTAAATTATTTAATAGTTTAGTGCCCTAAATTTTAACAAAAATGAAAAAGATATTTTTTGCCTTTATACTACTTCTAGGCGTTTCTGCTATTGCACAAACTAAAACCGAATTACAAAAGCACTATGAAGCTTTTTATAAAGAAATGAGACTGCAAGGCGATGTAAATGGTGTTATTAATGCACTTACACATTTAAACGTAATTGCACCTTCTAAACAGAGAAAAGATACCTTAGCGTTTATTTATGCCAACGATAATCAACATTTACAGGCATTAAATACTATAGGAATAGAAAAAATAGATACAGATTCTGATTTGGCTGTACAAGTAAAAGGAATTTCTTTAAAAGCATTAAACCAACCTAAAAGAGCATTAGAACAATTTGAGGTTTTAAACAAAAGAACTCCAAACGTTTATTTAGCATATGAAATTGCAGATTTAAAAATACAAACAGGTGATAAAGTTGGAGCTGCAACACATATAGAATATGGTATTACTAATGCAAAAGAGGACATGAAATACGCTTTCTATGAGCGCCAGCAACCATATGAGGTACCACTAAAAGCCGCTTTTTTACATTTAAAAGCTTTGGCTATTTATAAAGCAGATTTGTCTAATATAGATGAAGCCATAACTTTAATAGACCAAGCTCTTGCTATAGATCCAAAATTTAACTTGGCTAGTTTAAGTAAACAAGCTTTACAAGCTAGAAAAGAAAAACCTGCTGAAGTAAAAAAATAACTAATATTAATAGGCCTTAAAAAAGGGAAGAGCAAAGCTTTTCCCTTTTTTTTTACTTATTTTCTACTGTCCTTTTTTCGTCTTTTTTTAATAAAATAACTTCTCTGATTTGCTCATTAGGAATGGTTATAGACAAAACATAATGTGCAATTTTCCATTGGCCACCAACTTTCTTTACTACTCCAGAACCTCTACAAATTCCCATTTGCGTATTTAAAAGCTCATCAAACCATGCCGTATTCTTTTCTGTACTATAAATATTTCTTTCTATAGCCGTAAAATTCCAAGCTTTTCCATTATCAAAATATGGCTTACAATATTCTTTAAATTCCTTGTTTTTCCAATTCTCAGAAGCATCTGTGCCTATAAAAACAGCATCATTGGTCATTTTTCCAAAATAAGCATCAAAATTTGCATCTGTTGCTGCTTGGTGCCATGCAGTTACTACAGTATTTATTTGTTCTTTTTTTGTTTGTGAAAAAGAATAGAACATCCCTAAACACAAACAAAAAATAAAAAGTAAATTATTCTTCATCTAGAATAAGTTTATTATTTAATGTATTATTAAGTAATACATTAAATTGACTACGCATAGCGTTATATGCATTTATAAATTCTATAACAGATTCTTCTGCGTTATTTTGGTATTCTAAATCGGCTTTGGTTTTTAATAGATACGTAAGTGCTATTTTTTGTCTACTCTTTACTTGTGGCAAATTAAATTCTTCAGGGTATTTAGATTTTGCTAATAACTTCTGTTTTTCTATTAAATCTTTTATTATTAAAATTAAATCTTCTTTTCCTTCTATATCATAAATAGGGTCAAAACTAGAATCAAAAGCATTAAATTCTGGCCATTCACTTAAAATAGCAGAAGCATTACTACCTATAGCAGACTTTTTAGGCCATTTTTTAGTTTCTATCTTAACAATTTGCTCCTGTGTAGAACTTACTTCTTTTTCTTTAGTATTACAGCTAAAAAAAACTAAAAAAAGAGCTCCGAAAATAAATATGCTTCTCATAATACGAAGGTACAAATTTTAGGAGCAGATATATTAATAGGATTAAAATCAAAAGAAATATTTAATAGAAATTGGTTTTATTATTTCATTCCATACTTATAACCTATTCGAATGGTAAAATTTAAAATCCAATTATTCTCTCCAATACTTTCCGCATTTTTGGAAATTGGATCCACTCCTATTCCTCCTAAAAGTTCCGTATTCCATCTATAACTAATATTACGACGCATTCCCCAAGAAAAAACTAAATATCCTCCTCCATCAAATCTATTATTTTCAATTAAAGAGTAAGCTAAATTTTTAGGGTAATAACGAACAGCCATTGCAGCAAAATTTCCGCTGTTATGAAATGTATTATTACTATTACTTATTCTTTTTTTAGAATTATAATACCATCTAGTTCCTATGGAAGCAACTGGAGAAAACATTAAGTACTTTTCTTGATTAATAAAATATGGTGCTTCATAACCAACTTCGGTTCTAAAGGCCCAATTTAAATCCATTCGCAATTCATTATGCCACCATAAACCTAGCACACCTGTTTGTAAACCACTAATTGATTTATCAACTACTTGCGCATTAATATTTAATGTAAAAAAAGAAGTCGCAATAAAAATTAAAAAGAAATTTTTCAATTTTATAAAATATTGGTTCTACCCTTAAAACGAAGTGAAAAATAATATCGTATAAACTAAAAAAACTATTACACCTCTAATCAAAATTATTTTACAGTACTACTAGAAAATTTTAGTTTATTTTCAATAGCTACAATCATACTATTTGCGATATCCTTTCCTGTAGCATTCTCTATACCTTCTAATCCTGGGGAAGAATTAACCTCTAATAATAAAGGTCCTTTATTAGACCTAATAATATCTACCCCTGCTACAGCAAGTCTTAATGCTTTTGCTGCTTTAATAGCTAGCTTTTTTTCTTCTAATGTGATTTTTTCAACAGATGCTTTTTCTCCTTGATGATTTTTAGCTTTAAACTCTCCTTTTTGAGCTTGTCGTTGCATAGAAGCAACTACTTTACCATTAACAACAAAACAACGTATGTCTTGCCCATTTGCTTCTTTAATAAACTCTTGCACTAAGATGTTTGTTTGCACACTTTTAAAAGCATTAATTACACTTTCTGCAGCTTTATTAGTTTCAGCTAAAACCACACCTTTACCCTGTGTGCTTTCTAATAACTTTATTATTAATGGAGCTCCGTTTACCATGCGTATTAAGTCTTTGGTGTCCATTGGAGATTTGGCGAAACCTGTTATAGGTATTTGTATATCATTTTTAGAAAATAATTGCGATGCAAATAACTTATCTCTAGACTGTGTAATTGCCTCCGCAGAATTTTGGCAATATGCTCCTAAAAAATCGAACTGACGAATAAGTGCACAACCATAAAAAGTAACTGCTGGCTTAATTCTAGGTATTACAGCATCAAAATCATTTAAAATAGCTCCTCCCCTATATCTCATTTCTGGAGATTTAGCATCTAATTTCATATATGCCTGCTCTACATTTAAAAAAATAATTTCATGCCCTCTGGCCTCGGCAGCTTCTATAATTCTTTTATTACTATATAACTTTGGATTACTTGCTAGTAACGCTATTTTTAACCCTGTTTTTTCTTTAAAATAGGCTTTATACTTTACATCTATTTCTTCTTCTGTAAAATCTTGGATTAAATAGTTCTCTGCAGAATTTACCATAAATCTCTGGTTAATTGCCTCTCTGCCCAAGAGCATTCTAAACTCCATAGTATCTCTGTTAGCTAATGTTAGTTCTATTTCAAAAACCTCTTTCCCTAAAGTAACAGCTGCTTTGATTACTAAGCGCTCTTCAGAAATTCCAGAAGAACTTTTTACCATTCTACGATCTACTAACTTAGCATCGCATTCTATATTTATACTTCTATTTTCCTGAAGCGGATTAATATTAAACTTAACCCATTCTTCTGCTCCTTTGGAATACACTTTAATATTTGTGGCTTGTATAGACGAAGTTTTTGCACCAGAATCTACCCTAGCTTTTATTGCAGGAACTCCTAAATCGTTAAAAACACACCATTCCTCACTTCCTATAATTCCTAATTTATCTACTGCCATGAATTTTACTTTATTAAACCTGTTTATTTATAAAAACACCCCTTAAAAATACCATTATTTTGCTTAGAGGTACAAAAAAATATAGGCTGTTTATTTTTTGGCAAATGAAAACAAAAAAAAAGAAATTCAATACTATTAATTAAAAAATTGAAGTAATATAATCTTCTCTTAACAAAAGAAAATATTAGTGTCTTTTTTTATATAAAAAAAAGCTACATAAATGCAGCTTACTTAAACTTAAAAATGAGGAGATTAAAATTCTGAATGTTTTGTTATTTCGGACAACATAGTTTTACGAAACTCTTCTATCTGAGAATCTGAATATTTAAAAATTGTACTAAATTCTAACAGCACTCTTTCTAAATACATTTTTATACTATCTATGTCAAAATACAAACGTCCAGTTCTTCTAACAAAAAAATCTATTGGTGTTACTACCATTTCATTTTGAACACAAAAATCTAATTCTGCCAATAGTAGCTTTTCTTGAATGTCTTTTCCGGTTTTGGTATTAAAATTAGCTATTATTTGTTCGGATTGTTTCCCATATGTAGTTGTTAAATACCAAGCTGTATATGGCTCAAAACCATATGGCTCAATTTCTTTAAATAACTTCTTTATGTATTTTTTTACTTCTTTATACTTTTTCCAAGGACCACCAGTTAAAGGTATTTTATCTGTAAATACATTTTTGTAATCTACACCTGTATCCTTTTCTAATTTTTTTTGAACTTTATCTACAACTCTTTCTGCCATTTTTCTATAGCCAGTAAGCTTACCACCAGCCATACTAATAAGACCCGTATCCGAAATAAATATTTCGTCTTTTCTAGAAAGTTCGGAAGGCGACTTACCTTCTTCATGAATTAAAGGACGTAATCCTGCCCAAGAAGAGGCAATATCTTTACGTTCTAAATTTACTGCAGGAAACATATTATTTATAGCATGTAATAAATAATCTGCATCTTCTACGGTTGCCCTTACTTCATTCTTATCTAAGGTATAGTTGGTATCTGTGGTACCCGCATACGTAATTTTTCCTCTCGGAATAGCAAACATCATACGGCCATCTGGAATATCAAAATAAACAGATTGTTTTAGTGGTAATTTATCTTTTGGAAATACTAAATGCACTCCTTTAGTAAGATGCAATTGTTTTCCCTTTTTAGAATGATTAACTTCTCTAAGCTCATCTACCCATGGGCCAGCAGCATTTATAACAAATTTCGTCTTTATACTATACTCCTCTCCGTTTAATTCGTCTTTAACTTTTACCCCTCTAATTTGCTTATTAGTATATACGAAATCTTGTACTCTTGCATAATTTAAAGGTGTACCACCGTATTTAATTGCTGTTTTTATATTTTCTAATGTTAACCTTGCATCATCTGTTCTATACTCAGCATAATACCCTGAACCTTTTACTATTTTTTCTGGTAATAAAGGTTCTAACTCTAGGGTTTCTTCCTTATTCATCATCTTACGCTTATCTTCTCCTTCTACATTCGCAAGAATATCATAAACCTTTAATCCAATAGATGTCATCCACTCTCCATAAGAACCATTTTCTATTAAAGGCAATAGCATTTTTTCAGGTATTACTAAGTGCGGTGCAAGTTTATGAACAATGGCACGCTCTGTGCCTACTTCTTTAACTAAAGAAAGTTCAAATTGCTTTAAATATCGTAGGCCTCCATGAATAAGTTTTGACGATTTGCTACTAGTGCCTGAAGCAAAATCTCCTTTTTCTACTAATGCAACTTTCATTCCTCTAGAAGAAGCATCTAAAAGAATCCCTGCACCAGTTATTCCTCCACCAATAACAACCAAGTCGTACTCCTCTTCTTTAAGCTCCGTAATAATTTTATCTCTATTAAGGCTTGTAAATTTTATATTCTTCATATTTATGAAACTTATCCTTTTTAAATTATTAGATAAGTTATTTTTTTAATTAGCATCCCAGTTCATTGTACGTTTTACAGCTTTTTTCCAGCCTTTGTACATTTTTTTTCTTTGTTTTTTTGAAAACGTAGGCTCAAAAATTTGATCTACAGTTTTACTCTCTACAACATCTTCTTGTGTCCATAAACCTACTGTTATTCCTGCCATATAAGCTGCTCCGAGAGCAGTAGATTCTATAGACTTTGGTCTTACAACATCTTTATTTAATAGGTTAGATTGAAACTGCATCAAATAATTATTTGCTGCTGCACCGCCATCTACTTTTAGCCTTTCTAATTTAAAGCCAGCATCGGCCTGCATAGCATCTAAAATATCTCTAGTTTGGTACGCCAAACTATCTAAAGTTGCTTTTGTAATGTGCCTAGAGCCTGTATCTCTTGTTAATCCAAAAATTGCTCCTTTAGCGTACATGTCCCAATACGGTGCGCCCAACCCTGCAAAAGCAGGTACTACATATACTGGATTTTCTCCTTCCAAAGCTTCTGCTATTTGTTGCGTCTCTTTAGCAGAGTTAATTAACTTCATTTCATCTCTAAGCCATTGTACTGCTGCTCCTGCAATAAAAATACTTCCCTCTAAGGCATAGGTTACTTTACCATCTAATCCCCATGCAATTGTAGTAAGTAAACCATTCTTTGAATATTGAGGATTTTCTCCTGTATTCATTAATAAAAAACATCCTGTTCCATAGGTGTTTTTAGCTTCTCCTTTTTTTAAGCAAGCCTGTCCAAATAAAGCCGCTTGCTGGTCCCCTAACACACT
>Ga0114952_1003150_pt1 | contig 11990 bp, 12 predicted proteins | sample SidtaG_2_FD_87303 | JGI IMG/M metagenome (GOLD analysis project Ga0114952, IMG submission 87303) | Marine algal microbial communities from Sidmouth, United Kingdom - Sidmouth_Asex2 metaG | ecosystem: Host-associated > Algae > Red algae > Unclassified | place: Sidmouth, United Kingdom | collected... | reverse complement strand
GGCAATTTTTGACTCATCCCGATTGCGTTTCACTTTAATGGAATTCTTCTCATTTTACGTTGGGTGGATATGGGCGATACCGAAGGCGGGGACGATCTGGTCGTCCTGATACATGGGCTGGCACGGACACAGGCATCGATGCGGATCATGGCGATGCGGCTCAATCGGGCCGGTTTCCGGACGGCTTTCGCCCGCTATGATTCCAGGCGCATGAGGGTGAACGAGGCGGTCGCCGCCGTGGCGCAGCAGATCGAGGGGATGGAGCGGACCGGGGCGCTCCATCTGGTCGGCCATTCCCTGGGCGGCGTCGTGGCCCTGCGCGTGCGGAACGATCGGCCCGATCTCGACGTGCATCGCATCGTTCAGCTCGGCTCGCCCAATCGGGGATCGGGGGCCGCGCGGACCCTTCACGACATGCGGCTGGCGCGCGAATTCTTCGGGCCGGTCCTGGCGGAGCTGACCACCGCCCATGACATTGCAGACGATCCCGATCCCGACGTCATGGCCATCGCCGGGGCCTCCATGCCCCGCTGGCTGTCGCAGCAATACGGCATCTACGGCGTCAATGACGGGCTGGTCAGCGTGCGCTCCGCCTGGGGCTGGGCGGCGGGCAAGCGGCTGCAGGTGGAGAGCATCCACGGCTGGCTGCCCCTGAGCGCGGAGGTCGCACAGCAGGTGATCGATTTCCTGAAGACGGGCGACGTGGCGCAGAAGGCGACGGACGATGCCTGATTTCCTGATCGCCCCCGACCCTTCCCTGCCCCGCCTGACCCGAGCGGTCAGCGGCACCGACCATACGGGCGCAGCGGTCGATCTGCGCGTGGTCGAGGAGCGCCCCCTGACGATCTTCCTCAATGCGCAGGAGATCGTGACGGCCATGACCATCGGGGATTATCCCGAGGAACTGGCCATCGGGTACCTGCTGAACCAGGGAATGCTGCGGCGGGACGATACGCTGACGGGGGTGGATTACGACGACGATCTGGAGGTCGTCGTGGTCCGCACGGAGCGGGAGACGGATTACGAGGAGAAGCTGAAGAAGAAGACGCGCACCTCGGGCTGTGCCGTCGGGACGGTCTTCGGCGACATGATGGAGGCGCTGGAGGGCTTGACGCTGCCGCCCGGAGAGGTGCGCACGAGCTGGCTCTACGGGCTGGCCAAGCGGATCAATACGGTGCCGTCGCTCTATCTGGAGGCGGGCGCGATCCACGGGTCGGTACTGTGCCGGGAGGACAGGCCGCTGGTCTACATGGAGGATGTCGGGCGGCATAACGCGGTGGACAAGATCGCGGGGTGGATGTTCCGCAACCGGGTCGATCCGGGGGAACACATGCTCTACACGACCGGGCGGCTGACGTCCGAGATGGTCATCAAGACGGCGAGCATGGGGATCTCGGTGCTGGCTTCGCGCTCGGGATTCACGGCCTGGGGCGTGGAGATCGCACGGGAAGTCGGGCTGACGCTGATCGGGCGGATGCGGGGCAAGCGGTTCGTGTGTCTGTCGGGGGCGGAGCGGCTGGTGATGGATGCGGATGTCGATGCGGTGGAGGACGAAGGGGCGAAGCACAGGCGGAAGGGCGCGGTGGATTGATCGGAGGACGGGTCGAGACGCTGGATGGCAAGGTTCCGGCGGAGTAGGAGCCTACCCCCGCCAGACCTCCCGCTCTCCATCCCGGAACCGGCCCCGCGTGTCGAGCAGCAGCGGCGCGTGACCCTCGATCATCCCGTAATCGAAATCCGAATGATCGGTCAGGAGAATGACGGCATCCGACGCCTCCAGCGTCTCGGGCGTGATCTCCGTCGATGACAGGTCGAAGCTGTGCCGTCGCATCGGCGGGAAACGCGGCACGTGCGGATCGCTGTAGCGGATATCGGCGCCCCAGTCGCGCAGGCGTTCCATGACCTCGATGGCGGGGCTTTCGCGGACGTCGCCGACATCGGGCTTGTAGGCGATGCCGAGGCACAGAACCCTTGCGCCGCGCAGCGCCCTGCCCTTCGCGTTCAGGGCCTCGACCAGACGCCCGACCACGTAATCGGGCATCCCGGCATTGATCTCTCCGGCCAGTTCGATGAAGCGGGTATGGACGCCGTATTCGCGGGCTTTCCAGGTCAGGTAGAAGGGATCGACGGGGATGCAGTGGCCTCCGATGCCCGGCCCCGGCCAGTAGGGGGTAAAACCGAAGGGTTTCGTCGCCGCTGCCTCGATCACCTCGAAGATGTCGATGCCCATGCGTTCGGCGGCGATCTTCATCTCGTTGACGAGGCCGATATTGACGGCGCGGTGGATGTTTTCCAGCAGCTTGACCATCTCTGCCGTGCGGGTGTCCGAGACCTGCACGACATGCCCGATGAAGACGCCATAGAGCGCCGCGCCGACCGCGAGACAGGCAGGGGTCGAGCCGCCGACGACCTTGGGGATCGTGACGGTGGAATGGGTGGCGGAGCCGGGGTCTTCGCGCTCGGGGGAATAGACGAGGAAGATGTCCTCGCCGATTGTCAGGCCACGCGCCTCGATCACGGGGCGCAGGCGTTCCTCGGTGGTGCCGGGCCATGTGGTGCTTTCGAGCGAGATCATCTGGCCGGGGCGCAGATGCGGGGCGAGCGCGGCCATGGTCGCCTCGACATAGGACAGATCCGGCTCGCGGTGTTCGTCGAGCGGGGTCGGGACGCAGATGAGCAGGGCGTCGCATTCGGCGGCGCGGGCATAGTCGAGCGTGGCGGTGAAGCCCGCATCGGTCATGGCGCGGATATCGTCGCCTTCCATATGGGCGAGGGGGCTGATCCCCCGTTCGAGTTGGGCGATGCGCTCGGGCAGGACGTCGAAGCCGGTGACGGGCAGGCCCGCCTTCAGGATACCCTGGGCGAGGGGGATGCCGACATAGCCGAGACCGATGACGCCGACGCGCGCGGTGCGATCCGCGATGCGGCCCCCGATAGGGTTCGGCAGGGTCATTTCCTGTACTTGGCGTTCGGCTGGCGCCACTGGAAAGCGCGCCCGTCGGGATAGATCGCCATGTAGAGATCGGCCCCGTCGCCCTCGTCGTCGCCCGCCATGATCGCGGTCGCGCGGCCCGCCTGGATATCGGCATGGATCGCGTTCTCGTCGAAGCACTCGATCCAGTCGGGGGTGGTGAGGGGCACGGCATCCGTGGCGGCCCGACCGGCGGCGATGGCCGCGTCCGGATCGGCGAGGCGGAAGCAGCCGCGCAGCTTGAGAGGCGAGGTTATGCCGTCCGTGCCTTCATACCCGGTGACGGCGAAATCCCGGTCGCCGATCCGGACGCTTTCGAGGCCCTCGACCGGGTCGTAGAAGCTGCGCTGCTGGGCATACCACATGCCGATACCGAACAGGAGTGCCACGAGGACGATGCCGCCCGCGAGAAGGGTTCCGACTTTGGGCATGACGATGCTCCCCCGATCCTTCGCTGCACGAACGATCCGCATGGCGACGATTGACAGCATGAGATGGCGCGCCGGAGCGGGAATTCTATCGACGGCGCTCGAAGGGCGAGCGCAGTCGAAGGATAGCGCGAAAAGAGTGGCGCGCCCGAGAGGATTCGAACCTCTGGCCTCTGCCTTCGGAGGGCAGCGCTCTATCCAGCTGAGCTACGGGCGCAACGTGATCCTGTTATCCGATACGCAGAGCCGGGGCAACAAGGTTCGTGCGTCGGTGACGCGCCTCAGTAGTAGTAGGGCTGCTGCGTCTGAACCGGGCGGGGACGATGGCGGGCGTCGTAGGACACGCCGGAGATCGCGGCCCCACCCGCGCTGAGATCGCGCCCGATTCCCTCGACGGTATTGCAGGCGGCAAGGCTGGCCAGAAGAGCGGCGGCGGCGAGAATGCGGATCATCGGTGAACCCTCCTTGACGATGCATCGTCAAGGATTTGCATTATTCCGCTGCAATGGCAAGTGAAGCCGACGGCGTCAGTTGCGAATCCCGCGCAGCCTCTCGCCCCGACGACGGAGCAGTTCCATCGTCACCAGCAGCAGGATCGAGATGATCACGAGGATCGTCGCGACCGCGAGGATGGTGGGCGAAATCTGCTCGCGGATGCCCGAATACATCTGGCGCGGAATGGTGCGGTGTTCGGGTCCGGCGAGGAAGAGGACGGCGACCACCTCGTCGAAGGAGGTGATGAAGGCGAACAGCCCGCCCGAGACGACACCGGGCAGGATCAGCGGCATCTGGATCTTCCAGAAGGTCTTGGCCGGTCCCGCGCCCATCGACGCGCCCGCCCGGACGAGCGACTTGTCGAAGCCGACCAGCGTTGCCGTCACGGTGATGATGACGAAGGGCGTGCCGAGCGCCGCATGGGCGAGGATGACGCCGATATAGGTCTGGGAAAGACCGACCTGGGAGTAGAAGTAGAACATCCCGGCGGCGGTGATGACCAGCGGCACGATCAGGGGCGAGATCAGGATCGACATGATCGCCCCGCGATAGGGCATCTCGGCGCGGCTCAGCCCGATGGCGGCGAGGGTGCCGAGGGCCGTGGCGATGATCGTGGCGAAGAACCCGATGAAGAAGCTGTTCTTCATCGCCCGTATCCACTGCGCATTCTCCCACATGTCGGTGAAGAAGCTTTCGGGCGCGGTATGGACCGGGCTGAGACCCATCCACAGCCATTCCCGGAACAGCGCCCAACTGCGCGGCTGATCGGAATCGGCCATGCCGTTGACGAGGATGTCGTTGTACCAGCGGGTCGAGAACGCCTCCCTGTCGAAGGAGAGCATCCCTTCCGTAAAGCTGAAATACGGCTCGGCATTGAAGCTGAGCGGGGCGATGATGAGGATCGGCGTGATCAGGAACAGGAAGATCAACCCGCAGATCGCGTAGAAGACGTAGTGCCAGATCTTCTGGCCGAGCGTAGCATAGGGGGGCAGTTCCATCTCGTCTATCCCAGCTTCATGTTGTCGATGCCGACGACCCGGTCATAGGCCCAGTAGAGGATCAGCACGATGGCGAGCAGGATGCCGCCCAGTGCCGCCGCCAGCGACCAGTTCAGCGATCTCTGCATGTGATAGGCGATGAAGTTCGAGATGAGCTGGCCATCCTGACCGCCGACGAGGGCGGGCGTGATGTAGTAACCGATCGACAGGATGAAGACCAACAGGCCCCCTGCCCCGATGCCGGGGATCGTCGCGGGGAAGTAGACCCGCCGGAAGGCCGTCCAGTTCGTCGCGCCCAGCGACTTGGCCGCGCGGACGTGGCTCGGCGGAATGGCGCGCATGACCGAGTAGATCGGCAGGATCATGAAGGGCAGCAGGATATGCGTCATCGCGATCAGCGTGCCGGTCATGTTGTAGATCAGCGAAAAGCGCGAATCGTCGCTCGTGATGCCGAGCCAGACGAAGATATCGTTCAGCACGCCCTGACTTTGCAGCATGGCGATCCACGCGGTCGTGCGGACCAGAAGCGAGGTCCAGAAGGGCAGCAGCACCAGGATCATCAGGAGATTCGAGGTCCTGGCCGGAAGATGCGCCATCAGATAGGCGACCGGATACCCGAGGAAGAGGCAGGCGAGCATGACCGCGCCGGAGACCCAGATCGTCTTCCAGAACAGCTGCAGGTGAATCTGCCGCACCTCGTCCTGCATCTCGAACTCGCCGGTGGCGGTGTATTTCGCGTCGACGGCGGCGGCGTAATAGGCCGGGGTCAGGCTGGTGGCGGCGGTCTTGACGGCCTGCCATGTTTCCAGTTCGGCCCAGTCCTTGTCGGCTTTCTCGAGGGCGGCGAGATAGGGTGCTTCCATCTTGGCGGCACGGCGGCCCGATTTGGTGAAGAGGGAGCGGGTGCCCGACAGTTCGCGGTTCACGCGGGAGGCGACCTTGCCGATGGTCTTGGCCTCGCGGGCGGCGACGAGATCGCGCACCATCGCTTCGGCCATCGCCTCGGTCGGGTCGCTCTCGCCGTCCCATGCCTGCATGAGGGGTGCGGATGCGGGCATGTTCACGGCATAGGTGGCGTTGTAGACGCCGGTCCACAGCAGCATGACGATGGGAATGATGAAGCTGGCGAGGATGAAGAGGAGCAGCGGCAGGACGAGACCGAAAGCCCTGTTCCGGCGCGTCCGCATCGAGTCGCGCAGTTTGGTCTTGAGCGGCGTTCCGTCCGAGGCCAGCAAGGCCCCCTGGGCGTCCGTCGGCGCGGCGGGGATCGGGGCCGTCTGATAGGAAGCTTCGGTCATGCGGATCCTGCCGGGGAGGGTTGTCTCCGGTCCCGCCCCCGAAACGGGGTCGGGACGGAAGAACTCGTGAGAGCGCCGCCCCGCGAGGGAGCGGCGCATAGGTCATCTTAGTTGGCGAGCCATGCGTTGAAGCGTTCGTTCAGCTCGTCCTGGTTATCGGCCCAGAATTCGAAGTCGTTCTGGAGGGCATTGCCGAAGTTTTCCGGGGCGGTCGGCATCTGCGGACCCATCGGCAGATCGGACTTGGTCGCATAGGAGGCGACCAATGGTGCCGAGGACTTGCGGGTCGGGCCGTAGCTGATCCACGATGCCTGATCGGCGAGAGCCTGCGTGGAGGTCGAGAACTTCAGGAACTCCATCGCGGCTTCCTTGTTCTTCGCGCCCTTGGGGATGATCCAGAGATCGAGATCCCAGACCTGACCGTCCCAGACGATTTCGAAGGGCTTGTCCTCGGCGGCGACGGCGTTGAAGATACGACCGTTATATGCCGTGGTCATGACCACTTCGCCATCGGCCAGAAGCTGTGGCGGCTGGGCGCCCGCTTCCCACCAGACGACATCGTCCTTGATCTTGTCGAGCATGGCGAAGGCGCGATCCACGCCCTCGTCGGTGGAGAGCACGTCATAGACCTCGTCGGCGGCGACGCCATCGGCCATCAGGGCCATTTCGAGGTTCGCCTTCGGCGACTTGCGCATTCCGCGCTTGCCGGGGAATTCCTCGGTGTCGAAGAAGTTGGCGATGGTGGTCGGGGCGCTATCCGTCTTCTCGGAATCATAGGCGAAGATGGTCGACCATACGATCGTCGGCACGGCGCAGGGCACGTCGAGCGTTCCCGCGATGAAGTCGTCCGCTGCGGAGGAGCCGTCGGAACCGTCGGGCAGAGCGGACATGTCGATCTCTTCGGCGAGACCTTCGTCACAGGCGCGCACGGCGTCGGAGAGTTCGACGTCGACGATGTCCCAGGTCACGTTGCCGGCTTCGACCTGCGCCTTGATTTCGGCGAGACCGCCATTGTAGTCCTCGGACACCACTTTCGCGCCGCTGCCGGCGATGAAGGGCTTGTGGTAGGCTTCCACCTGGCTCTTCGTATACGCGCCGCCCCAGGAGACGACCGTTACCTGCTTGCCGTCGAGATCGGGAAATTCATAGGGTGCGCCGCCCATCATGGTGGTGCCGCCGCCCAGCGCCGCCATGGCTCTCTCGATGGCCGCTTTCGCATCCATCAGGGCTTTCTTGGCTTCCATCTTGCCTTCGGAATGGGCGTCGGCGAAAGCGAAGCCCGTCGTCATGGCCAGCACGCTTGCCGCGCCGATAAGGGTCTTGAGTGTCATCAGGTCTTCTCCCGGTTTCTTTTTGTCGTCGAGTGCGGAGGAATAGGCTCTCCGCCGTCGTACCATGCGGGCGTTTCGCCCTGCATATCGAAGGGGATGGCACCACGTCGCCCCGGCAAGGTCAAGCCGACGCGACCGCGCACCGCCCCCGTTACATCGCTCCGGGCGCAAGGTCGAGCGCGCGGCAATCCTCGGTATTCCAGCCCACCGTGCAGGTCTCGCCTTCGCGCAGCATCGCGTGTTCGGGCGAGTTGGGCACCTTGACGATGAAGTCGTCGCGTCCGCAGACCTGCATCCGGCAGCGGATATGGTCGCCCAGATAGATCAGTTCCTGCACGTGGCCGTCGAGGCGATTCGCCCCCGTCACGTTGTTGACCTGCACCCGCTCGGGGCGGATCGAGAGGACGGTACGGTTGCCGACATCGCCGCAATTGACCGCCAGCGCCAGAACCTCCGGCCCGTTGTCGAGGGCCACGCGGGCCACGCCGTTCTCGATGGCCGTGACCTTGCCGGGCAGACGGTTGTTCTCGCCGATGAACTGGGCGACGAAAGCGTTGTCGGGGCGTTCGTAGAGATCCGCCGGGGGCGCAAGCTGCTGGATCACGCCGTCATCGAACACGGCGATGCGATCCGACATGGTCAGCGCCTCGGACTGGTCGTGGGTGACGTAGACGACCGTGACGCCGAGCTGTTCGTGGATGTGCTTGATCTCGTATTGCATATGCTCGCGCAACTGCTTGTCGAGCGCGCCGAGGGGTTCGTCCATCAGGATGAGCTGCGGCTCGAAGACCAGCGCGCGGGCCAGCGCCACGCGCTGCTGCTGGCCGCCCGAAAGCTGGGCGGGCTTGCGGCTGCCGAAGTCGTCCATCTGGACCATGCCCAGCGCGCGGGCGACCTTGTCCTTGACGTCCTTGCGGCGCATCTTGCGCACCTGAAGCGGAAAGGCGAGGTTTTCGGCGACGGTCATATGCGGGAACAGGGCGTAGTTCTGGAAGACCATCCCGATATTGCGCTTGTGCGGCGGCACGTTGTTGATCGGCTGACCCTTGAGGTAGATTTCCCCCGAAGTGGCAGCCTCGAACCCGGCCAGCATCATCAGACAGGTGGTCTTGCCGGAGCCGGACGGGCCGAGCATCGTCACGAATTCCCCCGGCGCGATCTCCAGATTGAGGTTCTTCACGACGAGGGTTTCCCCGTCGTAACTCTTCTGGACGCCATCGAAATGGACGAAGGGGCGTTCCGTCGCGGTGTCTGTCATACGGCCTCGCTGGAGGTCTTCAGGAATTTCGCGCGCAACCAAGCACGATGGGGCCGCAGGGACAAGGGGTTTGTACGGAAAAGGGATGGTGACGTAGAGGCATATCTTTGAAATGAAAACGGAAGCAACAAGCCTTTACGCCGCTTCCATAGTCGCAAGGTTGCCTTCGAAGGTTCGTCGGGCAGCTTTTACAACCTCCCTACCTTTAACCGGCTGGGAGACATAGACAAGCTGTAGGCCCAACAGCCTATCGTCAAGATCAACTTCAGCGTTTTCCGGCCATTTCGTATCGATGAAAGACTCGATATCCAGACGAATATTCTCGCGCAGAGTTTGCATGGCATCCGCTGTACTGGGCCCGATCTCGACGTCATGAATGTCGAACCCCAGAGCAGCACCACGTATCCCGAAAAAGCGGTCGATCAGCGAAACCGTCTCGATCGGACCGTCCATGTCCCACAAGGGCGTCGCAATATAGAATCTGAACGGTTCACCTGCATCGTCGCTGTCGCGAAGCCAACCAGCGAAGCCGACCGGAAACCCCGCAGACACAAGTTCGCGAACGAGTTCCGCGCCCCGATGGCAATCATCATATGTCAGATTTTCTTTAGCCATTGGAGCAATCCGTGTTTGTCGTCCGTGAAAGCCTCGACCAATCCCTGAACCGTCTTCCGGGGCATTCCTTTTCGCTGATACCGGCGAAGGTGCAACCCCTTTAGGACACCATAGCACACTCTGGTCTCGCGAGGGGTCAGATTTCTGTCGCGAATACATGCAAGAAGGTCCGATGCAGCGAAAAGGTCGGAGAGGTTATGGGAATAGAGCGACGGCTGCTCGTTCTTATCGGGCCAGCGGTTCATGCCTCCGCGCCGCATAATCGCTCCTTTAGCAGCGCATTCCGACGCTTCTGCAAGCATCTGGTAAGCCCCATCGGCAGAACCGTGCAAGACGAGAGCCTTTGCATCCGCCAGCTTGCGGTCACATAGAGCGAACCATTCCTCAGCAGACTCCGGGCTCATCGCATTACTGTTGGTCATATTGCCATCAGCCCGCTCACCCCGCCTCCCCCGTCCTGAATTGCAAATTGTACAGATCAGCGTAGAGGCCCCTGCGCGCCAGCAGGTCGTCGTGGCGGCCTTCGTCCACCACGCTGCCCTTGTCCATCACGACGATCTTGTCGGCGTCGCGGATGGTGGCGAGGCGGTGGGCGATGACGAGGGTGGTGCGGTTGGCGGAGAGGCGGGTGAGAGCCTTCTGGATCGTGGCTTCGGCGGAGGCGTCCAGCGCCGAGGTCGGCTCGTCGAGCAGCAGGATCGGGGCGTCGCGCAGCATGGCGCGGCCTATGACGATGCGCTGGCGCTGGCCGCCCGACAGGCTGCCCCCGCGCGGGCCGACGCGGGTATCGAGGCCCTCGGGCTGGTCGCGCGCGAAATCGGTGACGAAGGCGCGGTCGGCGGCCTGCTCGACCTCGGCATCGGTGGCATCGAGCTTGCCGAGGCGGAAATTGTAGCGGATCGTCTCGTCGAAGAGGGCCGCTTCCTGACTGACCACGGAATAATAGGCGCGCAGATCCGCGAGGCGCATGGCCGAGACGGGGGTGCCGCCGACCGTGACCTCGCCCGATTGCGGGTCGATCAGGCGGGTCAGGAGGTGGAACACGGTGCTCTTGCCCGCCCCCGAATGACCGACGAGCGCGGTCGTCTGCCCGGCTTCGGCGGTGAAGGAGAGGCCGCGCAGGACCGGGGTATCGTCATAGCGGAAATGCACGTCGCGCAGGGCGATGGTGGTGTCCCGAGGGGCGGGTCTGGCCACTGCCGGGGCGGGATCGGCGATGTCGGGGCGCGCGTCGAAGAGACCGTAGAGCCGTTCCAGCGAGGCCAGCGCCGACTGGAGGCGGCCCGCGATGGAACTGAGACGCCGCAGGGGGTCGAAGACGAGGCCGACGGCGGCGAAGAAGCTGAGGAACTCTCCCGGCGACTTGTTGCCGTCGATGATCTCGCTGCCGCCATAGACGAGGACGGCGAGAAAGCCCCCCGCCGCGAGGATGTCGATCAGGGCAGGCAGGGCCGACTGGCCGATTTCGGCGCGCATCCGCAGGCGCAGGAATTCGTCGAGGACGCCGGTGAAGCGATTGCGCTCATGGGCCTCCAGCCGGTTGACCTTGATGGCATGGACGCCGTGGAAGATCTCGTCGAGGCGATTGGATATCTCCGCCGAAGACTGGCGCGAGACACGGGTGTTCGAGCGGATCCAGCGTTGGGTATAGGTCATCGGCCAGACCAGCAGCGGCACGCCGACGAAGGCGATCAGGGTCAGCTTCCAGTCGTAGTAGAGCGCCACGGCGATCAGCGAGATCAGGCTGACCGAGTCGCGCCCGATATTCATCAGGGCCGTGGCCGCGATGCTCTGGAGGCTCTGGGCATCGCCGCGCACCCGCTCGATCAGCATCCCCGGCGAATGGTGCTGGAAGAACGAACTGTCGAGGGACAGGATATGGCCGAGCAGGTCTTTCTGCAGGTCGGTCACGACCTTCATGCCGACCCGGACGACCAGGATACGCTGGATGAAGCCGGTGACGGCGCGCATGGCGAAGAGGCCGAAGACCAGCGCCCCGATCCAGAACATCGCATCCCGGTCCTTGGCGATCAGCACCTGATCGAACATCGGCGCGACGAGATAGGAGAGACCGCCCAGGACGCTGCCCTCCATCATCATCATCACGACGGCGACGATCAGGACGAGGGTGTGCTGCTTGACGTAATCGTGCCAGAGCCGCCCGAGAAGAACCTTCGCCTCCGGTTCGGCGAGGGTCAGACCGGATTCCTTCGCCTTCTTCGACGGCGGTGCGGGGATGGTGATGTCGGCCAAGCGGGGGGCGCTCCTTGTTCGGCAGCGGGTATAGCGGGATCGGAAGCCGGGGTCCAAGGGGATCGTCGAGGGGGGATCGTCGAGAGGGGAGGATCGTCGGGCAGGATCGGCGCGCTGACGATTCCCTCGAAGATGCGCGCGATGGTTGCCGACGACCCGTCCCATGCCGTTTTCAGATATTCCATCGATATCCCTCCCCATCCGCACTCCGAAGAAGGCGGGGGGGGATGCAGGGGGAGCGGGTGATGCGCGTTCGTGACAACGCGCGGTGCTTCTCGTGTCAAGCGATCTTCGGGGATCGGGCGCTCTCGGTCCGGGGCGAATCGGGGGGATGCGAGGGATG
>Ga0114952_1003144_pt1 | contig 12007 bp, 4 predicted proteins | sample SidtaG_2_FD_87303 | JGI IMG/M metagenome (GOLD analysis project Ga0114952, IMG submission 87303) | Marine algal microbial communities from Sidmouth, United Kingdom - Sidmouth_Asex2 metaG | ecosystem: Host-associated > Algae > Red algae > Unclassified | place: Sidmouth, United Kingdom | collected... | reverse complement strand
TCCATCCGTGGGGAAGGTACGACCTCCCAGGCGCATGAAGCCTATTTGTTTGATGCGACCGGACTGACTTTAGATCAGATCACGCGAGATAGTTCCGGCGAGATACTGTCGGAGAAAAAAACCAGTCTCGTTGATCCGATGATTAGGGATTTGCTTGGCTATGATGCCGCTCAATTCCGGCAAATCGTCCTGTTACCACAAGGTGAGTTTCGAAAAATCCTTACGGCGAATTCAGATGATCGTGCGCCGATCTTAAAACGGTTGTTCGATGTATCTCTCTACGAAAACTTCATGCAAAGAATCCGCACACAAGCTACGAACATGCATGGTGAGATCAAGGATGAGCGTCTTGTCAGAGATACAAAGCTTGAGGGCCTGACGGAACAAGAGCTCAAGGATGATATTGCTTCGCGCGACAAATCCATCGGTGAACTTGGTGAAAAGCTAAATGCCCTTGCAACGCAAGCAACCACCCACCAAAAGGCTCTAACCGAAGGGGAAACGCTGCTCGCTAAATTCACCTCTCTGTCCGACGCCAAGAAGGAGGAAGGTGAGCTAAAGTCGAACACGGAGACAATCAAGGCATATCAGACCCGTGTATCAGTTGCTCGTGCTGCACAATCGGTTCTTCCTGCTGAAACGCTTCGCGATCGCGCAAAGCAAGATTTGGTAGATGCGTCAAAACTTAAGACAGACGCCGATACTGCACTCGGCTTAGCCTCAACAGCGCATGATGACGCCATCGCAGAACTCGGGCGGGTAGCAAAACAAAAACCGCAGCGCGAAGAAGCTGCTGCAATGGTTCAAAAACTCGAACGCTGGGAAGGTATTTTAGAAAAAGCGGCTTTACTGCAAAGTCCGGTGGATGAGGCTACGATAGCACAACAGAATGCTGAAACTGCCGAGTTTGACGCTAAGGGCGCAGAGGCAGCGACAAAGAATGAACTTGATAACATTAAGACGCTTCAACGAGCACTGCCTGTTCATACAAAGGCGATCAGCGATGCAACAACAAGTTTGGCAGCACTCGAACGTGAGGCAGAAATAACAAGCCGGTTCGATGCCTGTTTGTTGAAAAGGGATCAACAAGCGACAAATCTCGCATCGCTGATTGAAGACCACAAAAAAGCGGACTCCTATCTGACGGTATGTCAGGAGGCGTTTTTCAGGGCGGAGCAGGAGCTGACCGACATTCAGGCCCTGCATGTCGCCCGAAAACTAAGCGCGGGCGAACCTTGTCCGGCTTGTGGATCCACAGAGCACCCAGATCCGGCAACAGGTGACCCGGAACGTCTTGGGCGCCATGAAAATTTTGAAGCGGCAGAGCAATTGCGCAATGCGGCGGCAGAACAAGAGCGTGCGGCGAAAGGGCTTGTCGCTACAGGCAAAGCCATCTTGGCTGAGCGCCAGCAAGAACTTGATGGGCTAACAAAGCCAGAACGCGGCCGTGAGACTCTTTTGCCTTTGTTGGAGACTGCAAGGGATACAAAACAAGAGCTGGAAAGTGACACGCGGTTCAACGAATTGGCTGATCGTCTCGCTAAAGCCGAAAGCGCATCAAACAACGCCTTAAAAGCCCGCGAGGAAGCATCAAAAGCGGTTGGTTTACAAAAGCAAGCGGTGTCTAACGCCCAGACCGCATTGACAACAACACTTGCTGAAGTGCCTGAAGAATGGCGAAATCTGCCCGCACTGACAGAGGGCTTGTCGACGGCGCGCGCCGAGCAGTCCCGCCTTGAGCAGGAAAACACATCCGCGATTGATGTTGAGAAAAATGCAGCGCTCCAGTTGGCATCTGCGAAAGAGGGTCAGCGCAACGCCGTTACAACTTTGTCCAAGGTGGAAATTGAATCAAAGCAGGCGGAAGAAGAGCTTTCCAAGAGTTTGGCGGCATCTAAACTGAGTGAAGAGAACTATGAATCTGGAAAGTCTGATGTTGCTCACTTGGAGGAACTTGAAACGGCGATCCAGTCTCATACCAATCAGATTGCTTCAAACAAAGACAGGTTGGAGCGGCTTATTGCGGAGATCGGGGATCAGGAACACCCTGACATTGAGGCCCTTAAGTTAGCTGCCAAAGCGTGCGCAGATGAGTTGGACAGTGGGCGATCTGAGCAGGCGAGATTGACTGCTGAACTTGCGCGCAAAAACGAAGTGCTTGCAACGGTCACCTCGCTTTCTGCAAAGATTGCGGGCCTAGAGGAAAAATATGCGCCACTTGGCGAGATTGCGGGTCTGGTTAATGGCGATAATGACCTGAAAGTGAGACTGCCAGATTTTGCAATCGCCGCAATGTTTGATGAAATTCTAGATGCCTCCAATCAACGTTTGGGCCCGATGACCAATCATCGCTATCAGCTTCATCGTCCGGTTGAAAAAACGGGCGGAAGGTCCAAGAGGGGTCTCGATATTGCTGTATTTGATGCCAACACTGAAAAGTCTCGTTCTACGACAAGCCTGTCCGGTGGCGAAGGTTTCCAAGCATCGCTTGCTTTGGCGCTGGGGTTGTCTGATGTCGTTCAACAGAACAGTGGGGGTATTAAGCTAGACGCCATTTTCATCGATGAGGGTTTCGGTACATTGGACTCAGAGACTTTGGATACCGCGCTCGAAACGTTGAGTTCTCTAGCCGGAGAGATGCGTGCAGTTGGGCTAATTTCGCATACTGAACAGGTCAAGAACCTCATCACCGAAGGATTTGACGTTGAAGTAACTCCAAGTGGATCGCATATTCGTGCTCGTCATAATATAGCATGAATTCATACTGCTATATCAAGATTGCACTACTGGGTTTGGCCATCACTGATGGGCGAATGTCATCGCTTTCCCAAAATGCCACTCGAATTGTTGAACAAAGGATTTTTTAATGACGTCAATGTTTACAGGTTTTCATTCCAAGTTTCATGCGACGTCACTGCAGCTAGCTGGTTCACAAGAGAATTCATTAACGCGAACGCTGACTTCGGCTCGTGTGGAGATGAACCCTCACCAGGTGAATGCAGCGCTTTTTGCACTCAAGTCACCCTTTTCAAAAGGAGCATTGCTGGCTGATGAGGTAGGGCTTGGGAAGACAATTGAAGCTGGCCTTGTGATTTCACAGCGAATTGCCGAGGGAAAACGTCGGATACTTTTGATTGTTCCGGCCTCCTTGCGAAAGCAATGGCAGCAAGAACTGCAGGAAAAATTCTCAGTACAAACTCAGATCTTGGACGCCGCAATTGTCCGGAAATCCCGCAAACGCGGGGATCAGGATATCTTCAAAAACACCAAAATTCCTTTGATCATGTCATACGAGTACGCGGCGCGCATTGCAGAGGAATTACGTCTCGCCCAAAAATGGGATCTCATAGTCTTTGACGAAGCTCACCGCCTAAGAAACGTTTACAAAAACGAACAAAACAAGGGGACTTCAAAACGTGCACAAGCGCTTGCAGACGCGTTTCGGGATATCCCCAAGATATTGCTGACAGCAACGCCGCTGCAAAACTCTCTGCTAGAACTTTACGGTCTAATTTCAGTCATAGACGACAAGCATTTTGGCGGTTTGGACTCTTTTAGAACTCAGTATGTTCGTGGAGGACCCGATCCTGAAAACCTTGCCTCGTTGCAGAAAAGAATTGAGCCTGTCTGCCAAAGAACACTTCGAAGACAAGTCCAAGAAGCAGGGCATATTAACTTCCGAAAACGAACAGCTCTTACCTTTGATTTTGACCCCTTCGACAATGAAATTGTGCTTTACGAGCAGGTCTCAGACTTCTTGCAACGAAAAGATACAGTGTCTTATGGCGACCGAACTAATGCGCTCGTGCTGCTGCAAGTCCGCAAAATCCTAGGGTCTTCTACATTTGCGGTCGCCAGATACCTCGAAACATTGATTGGGCGCTTAAAAGAAAAGCAAAAAGCATCCGTTCAAATGACGGATGACTTAGATGGTTTTGATGTCACCCTTGAGGAAGCGGATTCAGAGGTTGAGGTAGAAGACATTGAAGTCATCGATCCGCAGCGACTAGCGGACGAAATCATTGAAATTGAAGAAATGCTGGCACTTGCAAACTCGATAGAAATTAACGGGAAGGGAGAAGCTCTGGTAGGAAAGCTCCCGCTTGTATTGGAGCAGATCGTAGCAAAGGGAGGAAAAAACAAGGCCGTGATCTTCACCGAAAGTGTTCGAACCCAGAAATATCTTGAGCAACTTTTGAGCGACCACGGCTATGCAGGAGAGCTAGTCCTGTTGAACGGCAGCAACGCGGATGCAGAGAGCCGGGAGATATACAACTCTTGGAAGGAACGGCACTCAGGAACAGATAAGATATCGGGGTCAAGGACTGCAGACATGAAAGCAGCCCTAGTGGAAGCGTTCAAGTCAGATGCAAAATCAATACTTATCTCAACGGAAAGCGGCGCTGAAGGTATAAACCTTCAATTTTGCTCAGTCTTGATAAACTACGATCTACCATGGAATCCACAACGGATAGAGCAGCGGATCGGACGCATTCATCGCTACGGTCAGCTAATCGATGTGACCGTCGTTAACCTACTCAACAGAAAAAACCACACCGAAGCCCGTATTCACCAGCTGCTCAGTGAGAAATTCAAACTTTTTGATGGCGTTTTTGGTTCGAGTGACGAAGTGCTTGGAAGCATTTCATCGGGCTTGGATTTCGAAAAGGAAGTGCTCGATATTGTTCAACGTTGCAGAACCAAAGAACAAGCCGATGCCGAATTCGACGATCTTCAAGCTCGCATCAGGGATGATATTGATGCCGATATTGCGGAAACACGGGCACGCGTCCTGGAAACGTTGGATGGAGACGTCGTTGCGATGCTCCACTCACGAAAAAAAGCGCTCTTCGAAAAAGTTCCCGAGTACCAACAAAGACTGTTGAACCTAGCACGTGGAGAACTTGAAGGCATCGATTTCACCGTTGGTGATGAGTACGCATTTTCATATGATGGCCTAGTTTACTCTACTAACTGGCCGGTAGCGGACGACAACGACTGGCAGTTCTTCAGAGTGAACGATGGGCTTGGCAAACAACTTATATCCGACGCTGCCTCACGTGATATGTCTGCCGAGATTGCCGAGCTAACTTTCATACCAGACGAGGCTCCATTCGATGGTCGAGTTGCTCGCATTGATGCTCTCAAAGGTGAGGCGGGGTGGTTGCGGGTGTATAAGGCTACCATGCCTACTGGAGATTCCTCACGAGAGGAGATTTTATGCGCAGTGGTGGCTGATGATGGCAGCCAACGCGGATCAGACATCGTCGAGAAGTTAATGCAAGTTCCTTCGATAAAACCGCAAACGACTTCAATTACGATGCCAGACCAAGAACTTTCCGAGGCAGGGGAGACCGCGTTTGAGGGCTTTTCAGCTAGAGTTCAACAAGAAAATATGACGTGGCTTGACGAAGAGGAACTGCGGCTGGATCGATATGCCGCTGACATCGAAATTGAGATCGATGCGCAGATCGATGCTTTGGATGTCGAAGTTAAAGACCTTCAAAGGCAACGGAGAGATCCGAAACTGTCCATGGACGATAAGCTGACTATGGGCAGGAGGATTAAAAAACTTGAAGGTGAGGTGGATGACCTGAAACTTTCAAAGTTTGAGCGCCGCAAAGCGATCCGCAAGCAAGTTTCTGACAAGTTGGACGAGTTTGCCGATCTTCTAAACCAGCAACCCAAGTTTGAGATTCTGTTCACACTCCGTTGGAAGGTTGCCTAGATCGCATTAATTGTTGTTTGGATCAGATATCCTCTGGGGTGATATTCCAACATTCGTCGAATTTGACCTCGATCAATTCGAAGGTCCGCGCTGGCTTGCTTGGAACTTTGTCAATGCCTCTGGATGGCTCCAAGTCATCGAAGTCACAATGGAGACGCCAAATGGTTGGCTGTCTCGGACCTATGCCATTGGTTGCAATAACGAAGGGGTCACGCTGCCTAGTTGGGAAGCGGACTTTTTACTTGGTCTCCCTACCAAGCACCCAATGCCGACCCAGCACTATCCGCCTGACGAGTTAAACGCGATTGCTGAAATGGCGCGATATGACTTTATGGGCGAATGTGACGGTCTCGCGATCGAAGCTCTAGAAGGGCTGGAAGATGAAACTAGGTCAAAGTTGGAGCATCTCGAACTTCGGTTCAATCAGGTTCTCAAGTTGGCTGCTGATCATCTAGCAGCCTTACGGTCTGAGCTGAGGTCGTTCACTATAATGGCTGACCGTCGAAGCTGGATCAAAGGGCAGATTGAGCGCCTTGAGAATGAGGAAATGAGGGCCGAAAGAGTTTTTGTCGAGGAGCGCCAGCGGATCAGGCAAGCGGCGGGGGCCCGCGAAACGGCGCTGATCGAAAGCCTGACATATGAAGCTGATGTCGAAGTTCTCTATATCGTTCAGTTCGAGGCACGGATGCGGGGGCGAGAGAAGCAGATTGCATGGCCTTTGATTGAGGAAGAGGCTTTCAGTCCGGGCTGGTCGCAAGAACGTGCCCAACAGGCTCTGAAAGATCATCTTGAGGATGCTGAAACACGGCGGACGGAGGAGGCTGCTCAGCGTGCGCAAGATGCCGCGGACGAAGCCGAGTGGCTTGCAGATGCAAAACGCAAAAAGGCAGAAGCTTCAGCACAGCCGCCAGCGGTCGCCAAACGCGGGCTAAACCCGCGACCCAAGAAGGCCATTACCTTCAAGCAGAAGCCGCAACCGAAAGTCGCGCCCAAGCCTGTTGAAGTACCCGTCATCGAAAAACCACTGACGGAGGCAGAAGAACATACGGCTTTGCGAGCGGAGGTCGCCAGCCTCTCAGACATATTGCGGCACAGCGGGCGCAGCACGTTTGACACGAAGCAGGGCCTTTGGCGCGTCACGCGGCGCAAGCAACCGCAGGGGGATGAACTTCAGGCAATTTACCATGCAATTGGTCAGACGGAGGGGGCGGTTGAGCAGTTCCCGAGGATACTTCGCTTCCTTGCGCCAGAACCTGAACCAACTCCGGTAGAGGTCGAAAAAGCACCCGTAAAAGCTAAAGAAAGCACTGTATCTGCTTGGGCGCGGCGGGCAGAACAGCTTGAGCGGATTGCCAAGACACGACGCTTACTTTCACCCAAGTCCAAAATAGCACTGGGAAAGCTGAAATCGGGGCAGACGGCCCTGAGTGAGACTGATAGAAACGCGATGAAGCATTTGATTGTGCAATTGAAAAAGACGGGCTTTGATGTGGATGGCTTTCTGGCGGTCAAGTAAACAGCTCAAAGACCGATCGCTGCGAGTTGATTGCGGCCAAGAACAGAAATGGGGGCCGTGATGGCAAAAACGGGCAAGTTGGAACTCGCATGGGTAGGCAAGGATGACCGTCCACGCCTTGAGCCACGCATTTTGATTGAAGACCCCGACAGAAGTTATCATGCGGAAAAGCGACACTCGGAGGGTGACATATTTGATAACATGCTGATTAAAGGAGATAATTTACTAGCACTAAAGGCACTGGAGCAAGACTATTCTGGTCTCGTAAAATGCGTCTATATCGATCCTCCATTCAATACAGGTAATGCATTTGAACACTATGACGATGGGGTTGAACATTCGATTTGGCTAAATCTGATGAGGGAACGTCTCGAAATTCTAAGGCGCCTGCTACGCAAAGACGGTTTCCTCTGTGCCCATATTGACGATAGCGAAGGGCATTACCTAAAAGTGTTGCTGGACGAAGTCTTTGGTAGGGAGAACTACCAGACAACGATTTATTTACAGGTCCGCTATCCTCAAAAAACGCTAAAACAAGATATGAGCTACCATAAGCAAGTCGAGATGGTTCATGTTTATAGAAATAGCTTCGATGCCAAGCCGTGGCTTACACCAAAGGCATCAGGCCTTGAGAAGTTTAATTTCTACGTTTCAACGGAAGGTGAAGGAAAAGAAATTGAGCTGGGTGGCAAACGGACAATCGTATTTGAACCTGGCGATTATAAGATTGAAAAGGGAGAACCTTCGGTTGATGGCCGAAAGGAGATCTGGGCAACAGGGAGTATTCTCGATGGGAATTCGTCTGGCCGATTTTTCCGCGACTATTTAGATGGCAGAGTTAGCGAGGACGGTTTAGGCGCCCTATATAAAGTGTATGGCATCGGTGATGACAAGTTCGATCATCGGTTCTTTACTGGCCCAAAAAGAGCGAACGCCACGAAAGGTAAGTATTTTCAAGGAGTGCCAACAGCTAAGCTTGAAAATGCAGACGCAGGCACACAGCCAATCGAAAATTTCCTAGACCTAGCTGGTGCATTCGGAAATTGTCGACATGAAGGTGGGGTGGAATTCCGAAGTGGGAAGAAGCCAGAAGTACTTTTACAGAAAATTCTGACACACTTTTCTAATGAAAACGACTTGGTGCTCGACTCATTCGCAGGCTCGGGAACCACAGCAGCTGTTGCACACAAAATGAACCGTAAGTGGATAACAGTTGAAATCGGTGAGCACTGTGAGACACACGTTATTCCGCGGCTTACTGGAATAATTGATGGCACCGATTTGACAGGTGCGACTGAGAACTTAGGATGGGGTGGAGGTGGTGGATTTCGTTACTATACACTCGCACCATCTTTGATCGAAACAGATCGCTTCGGCATGTCGATCATTTCAAAAGAGTATAACGCTGCGATGCTAGCCGAGGCCATGTGCAAGCACATGGGCTTCACCTACGCACCAAGTGAAACCGACTACTGGAACCACGGCTTCTCGACCGAGACAGATTTCATTTATGTCACGACCCAAAGCCTGACCCATGACACGTTACGCAAGATCAGTGCCGACGTGGGCGATGGACGCACGCTGCTTGTGTGCTGCAAAGCCTATAGCGGCGGTGAAAACCTCGACAACCTGACGATCCACAAGATCCCTTCAATCGTGTTGGATAAGTGCGAATGGGGGCGTGACGACTACTCCCTAAACGTTGCCAACCTACCAATGGCCGAAGACGAGGACCCAGACGCCGATCTGCCCTTGTTCGCAGAGGGAGGATCAGACGATGAGTGATGCCAAACTCCTCCGCCAGATTACCCAACGCCTGTCGCTGCGCACACCGCAGGAAGAGGCCCTGACGATCCTTGCAGATGTTCTCGATCAGATGGACTTCAGCCAAGAAACCGACATGGCGCGTCTTTTGGGCGTGATCAAAGACACCTACCCATCCGTTGAAGACTTTGAACGAGAATTCCCGACGCTGTGCTTCTCGCTCGCCACTGGTGTTGGCAAAACTCGCCTCATGGGTGCCTTCATCAGCTATCTCTACATCAGCGGGAAATCGAAGAACTTCTTTGTCTTGGCGCCGAATACGACGATCTACCAAAAACTGGTCGAAGATTTTTCTCGCCAGTCATCGCCGAAGTATGTTTTCCGCGGCATATCGCAATTCGCGCAAACCCCGCCGATCATCGTCACCGGGGACACATGGGAAGAGGGGCGCGGTATTCGTGGCGCCGACCTGTTCGGTGGCGAGGCTATCATCAACATCTTCAACGTCGACAAGATCAACAAGGAAAAGGGCCGAATTCGCGGCTTCAGAGAGACGCTTGGTGAGAGCTACTTTGATTATCTGGCCGGCCATTCCGATCTCATGATGCTGATGGACGAAGCGCACCGTTACCGCGCTAAGGCCGCCGCGAAGTCGATTTATGAGCTACAGCCGCGACTTGGCATCGAGCTGACGGCAACGCCGAAAACAGTGGGCGCATCGCCAAAGCCGTTCAGGAATGTGATCTATAACTACGGCCTCGGCAACGCGATGAATGACGGCTACGTCAAAGAGCCCGCCGTGGCGACAAGGACCGATTTTGATCCGAAAAAATACGACCGAGAGCAACTTGAAGACATCATGCTGAAAGATGGTGTTTTCTATCATGAATATGTGCGGACAGAGCTTGAGCTATATTCCAAGCAGAACGGCAGGGAACTGGTGCATCCCTTCATGTTGGTGGTTGCACAGGACACAACCCATGCGCGGGCTCTGAGGGAGCAGATTGAGAGTGATCGGTTCTATGATGGGGCTTACAAGGGCAAGGTGGCCGAGGTTCATTCAAAGCAATCCGGGGAAGAGAGCGATGAGGCAATGCAGCGGCTTGTGCGATTGGAAACCTCTTCAGATACCGAAATCGTTATTCACGTGAACAAGCTGAAGGAAGGCTGGGATGTCACCAACCTTTATACAATTGTTCCGCTACGAGCCTCAGCATCGGAAATCCTGACAGAGCAAACGCTTGGCCGAGGCCTACGGCTGCCATATGGGCGTAGAACGGGCCATCCTACGGTGGATACCTTAACGGTAATTGCTCATGATCGTTTTGATGATGTGATCGCAAAGGCAAGAGAAGACGGATCCGTAGTCCGAATGAAGACAATTACGCTTGGCAACGGCGGCGATGTCACAGACGAAAAGCGGAAGGTAGTTACCGTTGCTCCAGCATTTGAGCAAACTCTGACTGGCCAAAGCGATGCACAAGATAGCGGCGGTACACCAATCGCTCCAACACATCCAAGCCAAGCCGAGAGAAAAATTGCGGCCCGGGCATTTGAGCTCGTTCGCGATCGATATCAAGCCAAGGTGAAAACATCGATTAACGAGTTGGCTGATGACGAAACCATTGCAAGTATTGTCCGTGATATTGAGGCCGATGCTCAAACCGATCAAACCGATATGGATCTTGGAGAGGCCAAGCCAGACACAGCAAGTGTCGTCAGGAGCGTTACGGAAGCCATTATTAAGAACACTATTGAAATTCCGGAAATTGTGGTGATTCCAGATAGGGAAGTTCACTTTTGGTTTGATGATTTCAACTTGGAGCGGCTTGACGAGATCAAAAATAGGCCCGTGGATGGAGACATACTCGTTCAAAATCTTGGTAGTGATGTTCGTAAGCGGATTGAGCGTGTCGAGGGCGCTGCGCAGGAAGACCGCCTCGAGAATTACCTTGTTAGGAGAATGATTGCGGAGCCTGAAGTAGACTACGATAGCGCGTCTGAGCTGTTGTTCAAACTCGCCGGTCAGATGGTAACACATCTCCGATCCTATCTGAGCTCTGACAGCGAAGTCGAGAATGTCCTACTGTCTCAAGGTGACCAGTTGACGAAGTTCATTATGCAGCAAATGCGGCAGCATATTGGAAAAACGGACACTGCGTTTCAAGTCAAAATGAACCACGCTTTCGTCTCATTGGCTGCGCAGCAAATTGTTGAAATAGAGGGTAAAGTGATCCCCCTGGCGCAGCCCGCCAATCCACTTTCATTGACGAAGTCGTTCGTGTTTGTTGGGGGAGAGAAGTCTCCGTTCAAGAAACACAAATTTGACAGTGACCCTGAAAGACGTTTTGCTTGCTTGATAGATCGAAGTGATGAAACCGACGTTTTATCGTGGCTGAAACCCGCATTGGGCCAGTTTCAGATAGAGTATGCCAGCAGCAAGAACTACAATCCTGACTTTGTTGTTGAAGCGTCTGATGAGCTTTTGATTGTAGAAGTCAAAGCAGACAATGATCTTGATGACGCTGATGTACTTGCGAAAGCCTCCGCAGCAAGGGTCTGGGTTGAGAACGCCAACTCGTTGCTATCAAAGCTTGGGAAAAAGCAATGGCGCTATGTGCTCTTGCCAGCATCAAGGATTACTGAGAGCGCAACATTTAAGGGGCTGCTAACTTAGTGACGTTATCGTCATTAAACGTTTGGCGTTGCTAAGCCATCGCAGCTTGAAGTTGTCTTCAAATTAAACAGGCAGACAAGTTAGGTCAGTCATACTGATTTATCTCATAATCTATCTTACTTAGGGCTTTTGCCTCACAGCAGCGTATTTTTGGCCCTTATTTAACATAAACCTCATTATACGATTTTCGCCTGTAGCCGGGCGCGCGCTACCTTGAAGTGCGACTCCTATTAGAAACCAATGGGTTATCTAATGAGGAGAATGTGCCATGGGAGCTATCTACACGCAACTGAGTATCACAGAACGACGCAAGATTGAACGC
>Ga0114952_1003135_pt1 | contig 12029 bp, 11 predicted proteins | sample SidtaG_2_FD_87303 | JGI IMG/M metagenome (GOLD analysis project Ga0114952, IMG submission 87303) | Marine algal microbial communities from Sidmouth, United Kingdom - Sidmouth_Asex2 metaG | ecosystem: Host-associated > Algae > Red algae > Unclassified | place: Sidmouth, United Kingdom | collected... | reverse complement strand
CCGAGATCGACGACGGCGCTCGGCTCGACCACGCAATCGAAATCGCCGAGACCATGGAGCGTCGTCGCATCGGCGAGGCTCGATCCGGCGCACGGCGCCAGCGCGAGCGCGAGAAGGAGCGGTCCGGCACTCGAGCGCCGCGCGCGAGCCGTACGAAGATCTTCCGCACGGCGGCTGCCCGAGAGGTCGGTGGACAATGTCGGTTTCATGCGACGCCTCAAAGAGAGAGTTTTTCCAGAAACAGCTGTCGCATCGCCCGCCAGAGGCGACGACCGAGCGACTCCGCGTCGTGGACGAGCGTGACGTAGGCGCGCCCGCCGAGGCCGCTCAGTGCGGTATCGGGCGGCAGCTCGAGCTCGAGATGGAACACCGGCTCCACGGTTCGCAGCTCACCCTCCGCCGATGCAACCGCTATGCCGCGCGAGCCGTCGAAGGCGAGCGCCGCGCTCGGCAGGTGCCGGTCCGCCGACGGCACTTCGACGACCAGGCGTGCCTCCACGACCTCGCCGACACGCTCGGCCGGTCGCACCCGGATCGTCCGTACGCCGTCGCGCACGCGACCGATCGCCCGTTGGTCGACGACCGCCGCCACGTTGGCCGTTCGCTCGTCCGTGACGTGCCCGAGCACTTCACCGCGATACACCGCACGGCCGGGGGCGAAACGTGTGTCCACCGGCGCGAAGCGCCCGGCGGAGCTCGCGCGCACGACGAGCGCCGCGCGGTCGGTGTCGAGCACGAGCAGCTCGCCGCGAACGGCCTCGAGCCGTGCGTCGAGCCGCGCGGCCTCGCCCGGATCGCGCCCGAGCAGCGCACCGCGTCGCGTCTCGAGCACCGCCACCTCGGCGCGCAGACGCGCGCGGCGCGCATCGAGCTCGGGCGAGACCAGCACGAGCACCGTCTGTCTCGATCTGACCGACGCCCCTGGCCGGACCGGAGCTTCGGTGACGACGCCGTCCGCCGCGGCGACCAGCGCCGTCTCCGGCGGCGCCCGCACCACTCCCTCGACGCGGGTGCTCGAGGGCAGCGGTACCAGGGCGAAGGCCGTCAGCGGCACCGCCACGAGCAACCCGCCGAGAAGCGACGCCGCGGCGCGCCGCCCCTCGAGCTCGGCGGAGCCCGCCAGGTAACGCACCGCGCGAGCCGAGGGAAGGACGATGAAGCGGTGGAGCGCGAACAGCGCGAGCGGTATGCCGAGCAACGGCACGCTCGTGGCGAGGTAGAGGGCGATGGCGAAGGTCAGCACCCAGCGGTAGAGGAGACTGGCGAGTCCGTATCCGAGCAGCCAGCGCCGCTCGCGAGGTCCGGTCAGCGGGGGGCGGGGGACGACGGCACGCAGCACATGGCGACGGACGAGCCAGGTCAGGTAGCCGGAGGAGCGCGTGCCGAGATTCGGCACATCGAGCAGCTCCTGGAGAATCTGGTAGCCGTCGAAGCGCAGTAGCGGATTGGCGTTGAACAGCAGCGTCGACACCGAACCGAGCAGCGCCGCGGCGAGTGCCGCCTCGTGCACGATCCCCGGCTCGGTCACGCTCCAGAGCAGCAAGGCGAGCACCGCGACCGTGGCCTCGGCGAGCATGCCGGCGGCCGCTACGCCGATGCGTGCCGCACGCCGTTCGAACCCGGCACTGTCCGAGGCGTCGACGTAGGGGACCGGCATCAGCACCAACAACGTGATGCCGGCCTCGTGGACCGAGCCGCCGTGGTGCTTGACGGTCACCGCGTGCGCGAGCTCGTGGAGGAGCTTCAACGGCGGCCAGAGCAGCACGTAGATCCACCACCGGTGCGGAGTCGAGGCCGCATCGACGACTTCTCCGGACAAGCGCTCGCCCGCGCCGAAGGCGACCGCGAGCGCGAGCGCGATCAACAGCACGAACAGCGCTCGCGAGGACGGTCCGATCAGTCGCGCGAGCGGCGGCGTCAGACGCGAGAGCCAGGCGTCGGGGTCGTGCAGAGGCAAACGCCATGCGAGGGGGTCGATCCGGCGGCGTCGGGCGGAGACCCGCGAGCGCTCCACCAACCGCGCCGTGTCGTCGACCCGTCCCAGTCGAAGGAGACCGGCCGCCTCGAGCGTCAGGAGAGTCCGTGCCAGCGCCTCCTGCAGCGCCGAGTCGGCCTCCGGCCGAACCTCGGCAAGCACCGCCGACACGCTCCGCTCCCCGTCGAGCGCCAATACCACCTCGAGCGCCGCCTCGTTGAGCCGCACCTGAGCTCCGTTCAGCGCGTTGTGCAGCACCGCCCATCGCTCGCCACGCACGGTGCGCCTGTGCACGCGTACGTGTGGCGCGAGCTCGGCCCGCGCCTCGTGCAACGCACCCCACGGCGTCGCCTCGCTCATCTGAGCCAGCCGAGTTTCCAGCCGAGCAGAACCAGTCGTTCACGCACCGTTCGGGTCCACGCGTCGACGAGCGACCGCCGTCCGGCCTCGATGCGCGCCACACCTTCCATGCCCGGGCGCAGCACCGGTGCGTCCGATGCGGAGGCACCGCTGTCCGCGAGCGTCGCCGAGACGCGGAAAACGCTGCTGCCGGGTTCGGCTACGGCGATCGGAACCACCTCCCCGAGTTTCGCCTCGAGCACCCGGCGCGGTGCCGCGGCCATGCGAACGTAGGCCACCGCCTCCGGCTCGATCAGCGCCACGTCGTGTTCGTCGACCTCGACCAACAGCGAGCGTCGCTCGCTCGAGGCGAGCTCGAACAGAGTCTCGCCAGCCTCGAGCGGCGCACCGAGCATTCGCCCCGGATCCCCGCTCAGTACGACGCCGTGGAACGGCGCGCGGATCTCGCCGCGCGCCCGGCGCTGCTCGGTCAGCGAGCGCTCGACCGCCAGGCGCTCGGCCTCGGCGCGCAGGCGTGCGAGCTCGACCCGTTCTCGCCCGGCAAGTGCCATCGCCCGTTCCGCGCGGTTGCTCGCGATCTCACCGTCCCATTTCTCGAGCGCGAGCGTCGTCTCACGAGCGTCCAGCGTGGCCAGCAGCTGACCGGCGCTCACGCGATCGCCGGCACGAACGTGCGCGGAGGCGAGATGCCCGGCATGGGGCACCGCCATCACCTGCCTGTCGCTCGCTTCGATCGACACCCGCGCGCTGACGCGGTACGGCAGCGGCACGAGGACGGCCGCGCCGAGCAGCGGCACCAACAGCGCGACGGCGAACAGCCGTCGGCGCCGCCCGCGACGCTCGAGCGGGAGGAGCGCCCCGCGTACCCGCTCGAGCGGGTTCTCTCGCGCGCGTCGCTCGATATGCTCGAGCACGCCGACGAGACCGAGAACGGGTTCGATCGCGGCGACCAGCGCGGGCCAAGGGGCCTGCTCTGAACGGTGGCGATCGTCGTCGATCGGCCGATCGAGGGGCTTGCGCTTGCCGTCGAGTTCGAGCACCGCCACCACTGCCACGCCGGACGGCGCCTCGTGCACGAGAGCGCGAACATCGTCACTCAGACTCCGCAGGCCATCGCCCCCGGCGAGCGCTGTGCCCATCGCCACCTCCAGCGCACGAACGCACTCACGCCGGCGATCTGGCGCACTCTCCCCCGAGACCGCCAGCAGCCGCGCTTCACCGTTGCGGTGAACGCCGATCGAGGCGCGTCCGCAGCATGCGAAGCTCGCGATCGCATCGGCCGCGGCCACCGCGCAGGAGAGCGCGTCACCGTGCCGGCCGGCGGCGGCTAGTACCGCACGTGCCAGATCGGCGCGGGGGTCGGCCGGACGTTGACGCTTGGCGCCCACGGCCGGTGGAGGCGAGCCCGCGTCGAGTACGGCCCGTACGCGTCGAACGATCTCTCGCAGTCGCTCCGGCGTGCCGCCGTGCACTCCGACGACCACGACGCTCCGCGTCGGAGACGCAGCACCGGGCTCGCACCGGCGTGCGGGCACGGCGACCATCTCGGTCGCCGTGCCCTCTCCGACGCGCTCGTCCGCTACCGGCGGCAACCTCGCCCTCTGCACGCGCGCGGTACCGGCGGCACGCCGGGCGAGCGCCCGTGCGGTGCGCGGTACGACGGCGTCTCGCGGCCAGATCGCGAGCCCATCGCGCGACAACGCGATCCAGCAGGCACCGGGCAGCTGCGGGAGCAACAGCGCCAGCCCTGACCCCGTCTCGCCGTGTCGAGCGGCGGCGCTCGTCCGCGCTCGGTCTCGCGGGGCGGCCGATGCACCGTGCCCGGACGAGACCTCTGCACGCATAGTTGACAAGCGACGGCCAAGTGGGGAACGTGGCGAGGCGCTGCAACTAGCAGGCCACGCGCACGGCGGCCGGGGCGCCGACCGACCGAGCGAGCACGGAGGGCTACGGTGGCTCGGCTCCGAACCGGACGCGCCTCGCTCGTCAGTCGCGGTACTCGGCCCAGTCCGGCTCGTTGGCGAAGACGAAGTCGTAGTACTCGCGCCCCTCGAGCTCGGCCCCCGCGGCCTCGTCCACGATGACCTTGCAGTTTGGGTGCAGCTGCAGCGCCGAGGCGCTCACCATCGCGCTGATCGGCCCCTCGACGGCCCGGGCGACGATCGCCGCCTTCGCCGCGCCCGTGGCGAGCAGGATCAGCTCACGCGCCTCGAGAATGGTCCCGACCCCCATCGTCAGCGCCCGTTCGGGCACCCGCTCGGGATCGCCGCCGAACATCGCCGCGTTCTGCGCCCGGGTGGTCGGGGTGAGACACTTGTCACGGGTGCGCGAGGCGAGCGAGGAGAGCGGCTCGTTGAAGCCGATGTGCCCCGCCTCCCCGATGCCGAGCAGCTGTACGTCGATGCCGCCGGACTCCGCGATGCGCCGCTCGTAGTCGGCGGCTGCCCGGGCGAGATCCTCGGCATCGCCCGCCGGCACGTGGGTCGCGCCAGGATCGATGTCGACCCGCGAGAACAGGTGCTCGTGCATGTAGCGGTGGTAGGAGCGCGGGTCGTCCGGAGCGAGCCCGATGTACTCGTCGAGGTTGAAGCTGGTCGCTCCGCGAAAGGAGACACCGCTCGCGACCAGCACGGCGTAGACCCGCTCCATCGTGCGCCCGGTGGCGAGCCCGAGCACGAGCTCGGGGCGTGCCCGAAGGCGCGCCTCGAGGAGCGCGGCGACGAGTGCGACGGCGCGCGCGGCATCGGGACGGACGATCACTTCCACGGCGCCCCTCCAGGCGGCGAACGCCGCTCGGATCCCCAGGTCGGCGGTGCCGGGCATGCGGTCGGCATCGCGCTACCCCTTGACCGCCCCCGCGGTGATGCCGCGGATGAGCTGCTTGGAGAAGACCATGTACTTCACGATAACCGGCACGATCGCCACCGAAAGCGCCGCGAGCACCGCCCCCCAGTTCACCGTGTACTGTCCGATGAACTGCTGTACGCCGAGGGTCACCGTTCGCGTCTCCTCCCCCGGAGAGAGGATCAGCGGGAACCAGAGATCGTTCCAGATCGGGATCATCGAGAACACCGCCACGGTCGCGATCACCGGGCGCACCAGCGGCACCACGACCTCGAGGAAGATGCGGTATTCGGAGAGCCCGTCGATGCGCGCGCTGTCCTTGATCTCGCGCGAGACCGAGCGCAGGAACTCGGTGAATATGAAGATCGCGATCGGTAGTCCCTGCGCGGTGTAGACGAGGATCAGCGCGGTCAACGTGTTCGCCAGACCCATGTCGACGATCAGCTCGAGGAGCGCCACCGTGCCGAGACGGATCGGTACCATGATGCCGACGATCAGGTAGATCCCGATGAAGGCATCGCCCGGGAAGCGATACTCCGAGAGCGCGTGCGCCGCCATCGCGCCGAAGAGGAGGATCAGCGCCAAGGAGACGCCGGTCACGACCAGACTGTTGCCGAAGTACAGCGGGAAGTCGCTGTTGGTCAATACGCTCGCGTAGCCCTCCGCCGAGAAACTCTCCCCGGTCGGGAGCGCCAGCGGGCTGCCGAAGATCGCACGCTTGCTCTTCAAGCTGTTGATGATGATCAGTGCGAGGGGAAACAGCGCGAGCGCCGTGTAGGCGAGGAGCACCGCGTGCATGCCGGCGCTCGAGAGACGTTCCTTGACGAGCATCAGTTGTACCTCTGCAGGCGGCGCTGAACTCCGAACAGATAGGTGCCGACGCCGACGAGGATGATGAAGAACAGCACCGAGGCGACCGTCGCCCCCATGTAGATGTCGCCGAGCTGCGACTGGAACCCGAAGAAGGTGCGGAACAGGAAGGTGCCCATCACTTCCGTCGAGCCGTCGGGACCGGCGAGCCCACCCTGGATCGAGTAGATCAGGTCGAAGCTCGCGGTGAAGTTCCCGATGTAGGTGAGGATGCCGACCAGACCGAGGGTGGGGAGGATCAGCGGCAGCTTGACCTTCCAGAAGATCGCCCAGCCGGAGAGCCCGTCGATGCGCGCCGCCTCGATCGTCTCCTCCGGAACGTTCAGGAGGGCGGCGTAGAACAGCATCATCGGGATGCCGACGTATTGCCAGATGGAGATCAGCGTGACGGTCACGAGCGCCGAGCTCTCCAGCCCGAGCCAGGGCTTGAAGAAACTGCCGACGCCGAGGAAGTTCATGAACGCCGGCGTGATCCCCCACAGCGGCGAGAGGATCAGCTGCCAGATGAAGCCGACGACGACCACCGAGAGCAAGGTCGGGAGGAAGAAGATCGTGCGGTAGGTAGCCGCCCCCTTGAGCGTCGGCACGCTCAGCATCGCCGCGAGCGCCAGCGCGATCGGGTTCTGGATGAGCATGTGCATGAGGAACAGCAGCACGTTGTTCTTGAACGCGTTCCAGAACTGCTCGGCCCAGTAGGGCTCACCGATCAGCCGAGCGTAGTTGGCGAGCCCGACGAACACCCGCTCACCGGTCTCCGGCTGGAACAGCGAGAGCCTGAGCGACTCGACGATCGGATAGATCGCGAACACGGTGTAGATCAGCGTGGCCGGTGCGAGAAAGACGAGGATGTACCAGCGCACCGGCGTGCGCGCTCGAGGCGCCTCGGCCGCGGTGAGCGCCTGTTCGTTGTCGACCATCGGCGTCTTTCTCCGGGTTGGGTGGACGAGGAATCGGCCCGGGCAGTGGACGCTCGCCCGAGCTGTACGGGTCGGACCTACCGAGGGCGCCCGCTCTCGAGACTGCCTTACACGAAACCGTGGATGACCGAGGCCATCGGTACGCGAGGGGTGGCGGCGCCACCGTCATCGGTGGACCGGGCGGGACGGGCGACATCGGCGGAGCGCTCCCCGAGCCCCGACAGGTCCGTGACGACGGCGAGATCACTCTCGCTCGTGCATCGCCGGCGCGTTGTCGTGGGAGCGGCGAGTGACGATCGAGGTACGATACCAATCCAGAACGAACATGACTCCCACGAAATCCGAATTCTCTAGAGCACAAGGTGAACCCCGCCGCCGTCCCCGCCGCCGACGGCGTCGGGCGCGCTCTGGACGGTGACCGAGGAGGCAGCGGCTGCCCCCTCGTCGCCTTCGGCTCTGGCGGCGAGCGGCGAGCCCGGGATCGGATTCGCGACGGGTTCTCCGTCGCCGATACGCCGGGCGAACCGAGGGATGTTTGTCGCATCGGCTCCGCCCGCCCCTGATCCGAGGAGAGCCTCAGCCTCGCGATGGAACGCGCCGGCACCCTGCCGGTGCGCGTACGTCAGTCCCACCTGCCGGTGCTCGCCGACGAGGGGCCGGACGAGCGGCTCACCTTCTTCCACGAGATCACTCGATGACGACGAGCGCGACCTGCCGGAGAACCGAGGGACGCTGGTGGACACCGGACGGCTTCGTGACGGGGACGTGCATCCACGACACCCACGTGCGTGCGCTCGATCCGCACCGGACGGGCGAGGCCGAGGCGACCTTCCTGCCCGCTCCGGTCGACCTGCACGTGCACGGCGGCGGGGGGTACGACGCGATGGACGGGGAGGTGGCGTTGCGCGGCATGCTCAGGCTGCACGCCGCTCACGGTACCGGCGCCCTCCTCGCGACTTCGGTCACCGCACCCTTCTCGGACATCGATCGCTTTCTGGAGGGCGTCGCGCGCGTCATCGCCGAGCCCGCCGAGGACGAGGCGACGCTGCTCGGGGCGCACCTCGAGGGGCCGTTCATCAACCCCGACAAGCTCGGCGCCCAGCCGCCTCACTCTGCCGCGCCCGACGCCGAGCGCCTCGAATCCTGGTTCGCCACCGGCGTGGTGCGTGCGATCACCTTCGCCCCCGAGATCGATCCCGACGGCACCGTGCTCGCCGCCTGTCGCCGCCACGGCGTGCGCCCGCAGATCGGTCACACGCTCTGCAGCTGGGCCGAGGCGCGCGCGGCGATCGCCTGCGGCTGCGGCGTGACTCACCTCTTCAACGCGATGGGCGGCGTCGGACACCGCGGCGGCGGCACCGCGACCGCCGCCCTTGCCTGGGCCGACTACGCCGAGATCATCACCGATGGCTTGCACGTCGATCGCGCGGCGTTCGAGGCGGCCCGTCGTGCCGTCTCGGGGTTGTATTCGGTGACGGACGCGACCGCCGCGTCCGGCATGGCGGACGGGCGCTACGCGCTCGGCTCGCTGTCGGTCGAGAAGCGCGGCGATCGCGTGCTGTTGCCCGACGGCACGCTCGCCGGTAGCTGTCTCACCCAGCGTGCCTCGCTGGCCGTGCTCCGCCGCTGGGAGCTCGACTGGCAGACGATCGCCGCTCTCACGAGCGCGGTGCCCGCCCGTTGGCTCGGCGATGAACGCGTCGGTCACACCGGCCCTGGCGCCCTCGCCCACTGGCTCGAGCTACGAGAGGGCGAGCCGGTGGCGTCGTGGCGTGCGGGCAGACGCTACCCCTGGTGACGGTCGGGACTCGCGCGGGCCCCGGCTCAGACCGGCTGCGACGATCCCGTACCCCGCAGCCGCTCCCAGAGGAACTTGAACAGCGGCAGGAAGATCAGCACCAGAGCGATGATCGTGATCGGCCCGGCCACGGGCCGGGTGAAGAAGATCGATGGATCGCCCGAGGAGAGCAGCAACGATTGCCGGAGGGTGGGCTCCGCGATCGGACCGAGCACGATCGCGAGCACGGCCGGGGCGAGCGGGTAGTCGAGCTTCCTGAGCATGAACGCGGCGAAGCCGAAGCCGAGCATCAGCCAGACATCGTGCATGTCACGGGTCGCCGCGTAGCCTCCGACGACCGACAGCACGAAGATCATCGAGGCGAGGATCGTGAACGGCATCCGCAGCATCCAGATGAAGAGCGGGATGAACGAGAGGTTCACGATCAGCGCGAAGAGGTTGGAGACGTAGAACGAGCCGATCAACCCCCACACGAAGTCCGGCTGGTCGACGAACAGGCGCGGCCCCGGCGTCAGCCCCCAGATGACCATGCCGCCGAGCAGGATCGCGGTCGTCGGCGAGCCGGGAATGCCGAGCGTCAGCATCGGCAGCATCGAGCCGGTGGAAGCGGAGTTGTTGGCCGCCTCGGGAGCCGCGACCCCGCCCGGGTGACCGCGTCCGAACTCCTCGGGGTTCTTCGACACGAGCTTGGTGACGCCGTAGGCCATCAGCGAGCCTGGCGTCGCCCCCGCCGCCGGCAGGATGCCGACGAAAAAACCGAGAAAGGAGCCGATGGTCGTGCCCTTCCAACCGCGTCGCGTGCCCTCCTTGGCATCCTCGACGGCGCCCTTGACCGACATCTCGGCCTCGGTCGTGGTGATCTTGCCGCGCGTGCTGTCGATCGTCCAGAGCATCTCGCCGATGCCGTAGACACCGATCGCGAGCACGAGAAAGCTGATCCCGCGCAAGAAGCCCGGTATGTCCCCGAAGATCAGCCTCGGGGCACCGGAGATCTGATCGAAGCCGACCGTGGCGAGCACCAGCCCGACGCAGATCGAGAACACGGTCTTGGCGATGTCGTCCCCCCCGAGCCCGACGAAGGTGGCGAAGGCGAGCAGCATCCGAGCGAAGATCTCCGGCGGGCCGAAGTTCAACGCGACGGTCGCCAGCAGCGGGGCGAAGCCGGTGAACAGGACGTTGGCGACGGTACCGCCGACGAAGGAGGCGAGGGCGGCGACGACGAGCGCGAGCCGCGCCTTGCCCTGCATCGCGAGCGGGCGCCCGTCGAAGGTGGTCGCCACCGCCGTCGAGGCTCCCGGGATACCGAGCGTGATCGAGGAGATCGCCCCCCCGTACATCGCCCCGTAGTAGATCGCCGCGAGGAAGATGATGGCGGAGCCCGAGGGAACGAGGAAGGTGATCGGGAGCAGTATCGCCACCCCGTTGACCGAGCCGAGCCCGGGCATCGCGCCGATGAACAGCCCGAGGGTGACACCGACGACGATCAGCACGAGGTTCAGCGGCTGGATCGCGTCCCAGACGCCGTTACCGAGAAGTCCGAGTATCTCGATCATGGGCGAGGCGTGTCCTGGGAGGAATCGGAGGGGAAACGGAGCGCGGGGGAGATCGTGCTAGTAGATGATGGTGTTCAGATAGTTGAACACGGGCTCGAGAAACGGCAGCCCCTTCGGCATGGGGATGCGCATCAACGCCTCGAAGAAGAAGAAGAAGAGAATCGGGGCGAGGATCGCGAAGCCCATCGTCAAGCGCCAGCTGTGCCGTCCGAGGAACTTCAGGTAGTAGATCAGGAAGAAGAACATCGCCCCGTACATCGAGACGATGTCGATCAAGGCGATGAAGCCGAAGATGCCGCCGCCCACCATCAATAGCGTCTTCTTGCCGTAGGCGTCGAGCAGCGGCTCCTCCGAACGCGACGGCGGGGAACGACCGCGGAGCGCGTTCAGCGCGATCACGCCCGTGCAGACGAGCATGATCGCCGACAGCCAGAAGGGCCAGGCGCCCCCGCCCGGCCCTTCGCCCCGGATATAGCCGATCCTGAGCTCCGCGCTCTTCCACATCAGGTAGATCGAGAAGAGCGCCAGCACGCCCGCCGTGACCAGTTCCGCGCGCCGCATGCCGGCTCTCCCCCCTACCTACTCGGTGGACGTCCCACGGACGTCGACTCTTACTCTCCCATTTCGGCGAGCAGCTCCTTGTGCCGATCGAGCTGCGTCTGCCAGTACTCCATCTGCTCCTCGGCCGTCATCCACAGCGGCGAGAGACTCTCGGAGGCCATGTAGTCCTGCCACTCCTCGGAATCGTAGATTTGCTGGAAGAGATCCTGATAGTAGGTCGCGGCCTCCTCGGACATGCCCGGCGCCCCGACCACGGCCCGCTGGTTGTAGTAGCTGAAGTCCTTGCCGAGCTCCTTGACGGTCGGAACGTCGGAGACCATGTCGAGCCGCTCGTCCGAGAACGAGAGCAAGGGCACGACATCTCCGTTCTGGAAGAATCCGCGCGCCTCGGAGGGATTGTTCACCGAGGACATGATCTGCTGACCGGCGAGATCCTTGGCGACATCGCCGCCGCCCGAGTAGGGGATGTACTTCATCGAGAGGTCGTAATTCTGCTCGAGCCAGGTCGTGACCAGCGAATCCTCCTGGCCCTTGCCCGTACCGCCCATCACCCACTCGCCGTCCTCGGTCTTGACAGCTTCCTGCCAGCCTTCGAAGGAGTCGATGCCGCGCTCCTGATGAACCCAGAGCACGAACGGGTCGACGCCCATCATCGCGATCGGGGTGAACTCCATGATGTCGATGCCGAGGTTCTCCTGCCGAAGCGGCGTGGTGAAGAACGAGTTCAGCGTCACGAGGATCGTGTGATCGGGGTCACGCGTGCTGTTCAACGCGATCAGCGCCTCCGCCCCCGAGCCCCCGCCCTTGTTGTTCGGGATCAGCGGCAGCGTGGTCATGTCGTTTTTCTCGGCCACCGACTGGATGAAGCGCGCGATCTGATCGGCGCCGCCACCGGCGCCCGCCATGATCACGAAATCGATCGGCTTGTTCGGCTCCCAGGCATGGGCCGGCCCGCCGATCGCGGTGGCGGTCAGCGCCGTCGCGCCGAGCACGCCCCAAAACGCTCTCTTGCTCTGTCTCACGAATCTCTCTCCTCCGAAATGTGCTTGCGAAATGTGCTTGCGAAATGTGCTTGCGAAATGTGCTTGCGAAATGTGCTTGCGAAATGTGCTTGCGAAATGTGCTTGCGAAATGTGCTTGCGAAATGTGCT
>Ga0114952_1003130_pt1 | contig 12038 bp, 9 predicted proteins | sample SidtaG_2_FD_87303 | JGI IMG/M metagenome (GOLD analysis project Ga0114952, IMG submission 87303) | Marine algal microbial communities from Sidmouth, United Kingdom - Sidmouth_Asex2 metaG | ecosystem: Host-associated > Algae > Red algae > Unclassified | place: Sidmouth, United Kingdom | collected... | reverse complement strand
TTTACTTTTTTTTTGTTATTTAGTACACAATTTACGCACCAATTATTCAGCCAAATGATTATATCAGATTTTAGCCAAAAGCCTAATAAAGAACAATGGTATGTTGTAAACGATGATGTGATGGGAGGCGTCTCTACAGCTTCTCTCTCTCTAAAAGATGAAGGGTATTTAGATTTTAGTGGAAAGGTATCTTTAGAAAATAATGGAGGGTTTAGTTCTGTTAGATATATATTTGATGAGACAAATGTGTCAGGGAAAAAGAAAGCGATTATAAAATTAAGAGGAGATGGGAAAAGGTATAAATTTAGAGTTAGGTCTGATTCCAATGAGAGGTTTTCTTACAGCTATGAGTTCTTAACTTCTGGAGAATGGGAAGAAATAATAATACCCTTAGATGAAATGTATCCTAGTTTCAGAGGAAGGATATTAGACCTACCTAATTATCCAGCTTTGCTTCTTTCGGAGATAAATTTTCTTATCGGAAATAAGAAAGAAGAAACCTTCCAGTTGCAGATTGCTAAAATAAGCTTGGAGTGATTTTGCATACTTTAGCATAACTATACTCAGCTGATTTTTTTCTTTTTTAATTCGTGTAATTTTCCATTTATCGATAAACTAATAGCATACAGCTATTACGACTAAAATCCAACAATTTAAATTTTCCAATTCCCGTTTTCTATTCTTATAAGTACTCTAACTAGTATTATACCATTTCTATTTTTAGATGACGGAAAAGGATTTAGAACTGTTCAAAATGGATCAAGGCAAGAACGAATGAGTTCGACGTAGTCGAATAAAGTACGAAAGTGCTTTAAAAGAGAGAACCGCTAAGCGGGCGGGCTAGCAAAGAACCCATAGGTTCGGCGAGGCTTTTTAACGAAGGAACATGAAGAACAAAATAAATAATTACCGTCATTCTAAACTAGAATTGGTATTACTTCACTTTTTATATGTATTTAATCTTTATCGCTTACGTTCGAGCATATCGAGCAGCTTACCAAAGTAATGCTGATCTGATATGCAGTGGTAGAAAACGTATTCTTTATCAATCCACAAATTTAATATCACTAATTCTTAAAATCTCTATAGGTTTTATATTCGAAGTATAGTTCATCTTTTTATTGCTACTATGATAAATGTCCAAAGGCAAATCAAGATAACTACTTTGCTGAACTCCATTATTATTCACAATCAGTGTTACTCGTATTTTTTTTGTCTCTATGCTATTAGCTATCACATCAGAAGTCGGCGAAACTTTTGCTATAAGCGTGTTATATTTATCTTTTTTAAGAACTAATATTTCTTTAACAATTTCACTGTCAGAGCTGTAAAGGACTATGTTTTCATTATCGTCTTTTCTGGGTGAGTTGTTTTCTAAGTAGCCTTCTTCCTTATAAAAAAGATCTATCCATTCTTTATCATTTCTTCTATTCGTAAGGGTAATTCTTTTTTGTTTTTGAATAAAGTCTACTAACTTATATGTGGCTAATAATGAACCACTATAGGTCATATGTTGATTAGAGTTATAAGTACTCTCAAAGGACGCTTTAGTAAATTTTCTGTAGCCTTCGCCTAGTTGCATATCTATCCAGTATTCATCAGAACTATATTTCTCACCGATCGTTTCTTTCAATTTAGATTTCCATGCATCGTAATTTGAGATATGTTTTTCATACATCGGCAGTGTTAGAAAAATAACTTCTATATCATTTGATTCACATAATTCAATGATATTTTTAATGTATTTAGATTGTAGCGAATTAGTTTCATAGTTATCCCCATTTACGGGAGCTCCGAGCTCCTTGTATTTTGTTAAAATACTATCTTCTATTCCCGTTTTAAATCTTATGTATCGGCCTAAATACAACTTGTTTTTATCACCTCTAGGCTCGTTATCATTATTGATGTTCTTTTTAATTTGGTCATAATTTGTATATAAGAAGTTATGATTTCTCAATGTGTTGGACAATGCATATCCATAGTTTTCAACAGCAAACAATGAAGGCATGGAAGTAATTTTTGAAAGAGAATTCTTCCTAGCTGAGAAACTTTTAAACTGATCTGAGAGTGGACCTTTGGATTTCTGTTTAGGTTCTAGTTTCTTCAGACCATAGGTTTCTATTACAACTAACTGTGGCTTGCTTATTTTTATAGCTTCTTTCAAGGCGAAATAATGATCATCAACATGTGTTCCTGGAGAAGCTAAAATAAATGCATTACATCCCAGTGCTGTGCTTAAATTCTTGGGATTGATGCCTGTATATAAATGGGAATTCCCTACCAAGAGAACATCAATATCATTTTTTTGTGTAAAATCATAATAGGAGTTCCATTTCCTTAGCGTATGATTATTGATGTTATCAGGATTAAAAAAATTTTGATGATCACTAAACATGAGGCCGCCGCAAACCAAAGATACAAGTATTAAAAACTTCAATGTTATCGTACGTATCGGATGTTTCACGTCCTTTATCTTCTTTACTTTATCTATCTTTTTTTCGCTTCGAACTTTCGTTTTACTGAGTTTCTTCTTTGATTTTTTCATGTTTTAAGAAATCTAAAATTGAAAATATATGAAATTATTGTCATTCATATCTACTCCATATGAACCAAAAAGTATCGTTGTCACTACAACTGAAAAATAGAATACATATCTTACGATTGCTGGTTTCGAGAGTATCCAGTCTATGCTAATTTTATTTTTCTCGACTAAGATTTCAATTAATAATATCCCGACTAATAAGCAAATTGCCAGTTTAAATTCAAAAGAATTCAAACCATACTCATATAACTTCTCACTATTTGAAAAGCCAAGATTCGAAAATGAATCTACACTTGTACCTAAGGTTGTAGATCTAAAGAAAACTAAGCTTAATGTCCAACACCAAAAAATGATAAATGAGTTAAAAATCCGACCAATTTTGATTTTTAGTAAGGACTTATCTAGCACTATTAAGAATACTCCACACAAACTACCCCAAATAACAAAGTTCCAAAATGCTCCATGCCAAAGCCCACTCACCATGAAGACAATCATAATGTTTTTTATTGTAGCGATTTTTCCATTTCTATTGCCTCCCAATGGTATATATAAATAGTCTCTAAACCACGAACTTAGTGAAATGTGCCAACGATTCCAGAAATCCGAAAACGACTTGGCAAGATAAGGTCGTTTGAAGTTAGTGGAAAGATCAAAACCAAGAGTACGGGCAATTCCTATAGCTATATCCGAGTATGCTGAAAAGTCTAAGTACAACTGAAAAGCAAAGAATACAGCACTCATAAGCATAGGCAATCCTTGTGCACTGTCAACATCGCTGTATACATTATCAACATATATTGCGAGCCTATCAGCGATTACAATCTTCTTAAATAATCCCAATGCTATGATCAACATTCCACTTCTTATCTTACTATATTCAGCTGTTTTTATAGTGTAAAACTGCGGCAACAGATCTTTGGCTCTCTCTATAGGACCTGCCACTAACTGAGGAAAAAAGCTTACAAAAGCAAAAAATGCGAAAGGATCTTTAGTGGGTTTAAGTCTCTTATAGTAGATGTCAAAAGTATAACTCATCGTCTGGAAAGTATAAAAACTTATCCCTACTGGTAGAATGATGTTTAGTCTTTGATATGAGAAACTTGCCCCGAACAACGTAAATAAATCCAAAAAACTGTCCGTAAAGAAATTGAAATACTTAAAGAACCCAAGGATTCCTATATTTAAAATTACACTAACCGTTAAGAACAACTTCCTCCTTTTGACATCTTCAGACTTATGTATTTGAAGACCAAGTAAATAATCACTTAAAGAGCTTATAGCTATTAGAATCAAAAATCTCCAGTCCCAAATGCCATAAAAGAAATAACTAACAAGTATGATGTAGAGATTTCGAGTACGCGCAGTTTTACAAAAAAGAAGCCAGTATAGTAAAAATACTATGGGGAAAAATATAGCAAACTCAATAGAATTAAAAATCATTATCTCATTTTTACGTGTTCTAACTTATAAATTCCAATAACACATATTAGCTAAACCAAAAAAATTCTACATCCCGGAAATAAGTTTCTTTAACAACTTAGATTTAGGCAATTAGAAAAACTACACACACAATAATCTAAACCTTTTCCTTTAGCATTACACTCAGTATACTGGCAAAAATTAGCGTCAACACACAGCCTATAATATTCAGCCATAAGAAAGACATTCGTTCCTCTACGAAAATAAAATTGTACCAGGTATATATAACGATTACTTCGGCAGCAAGCGCTCCAAAGAAAATCGCATTAGACTTAATATATTTAAAGTAAAAAGCGGCTAAGAATACGCCTAGGATAGTTCCATAAAAAACAGAACCGACTATATTGACAAATTGGATAAGATTCTCCGCTAGAGAAGCAAAGGAGGCAAAAAGCATGGCAATCACCCCCCACATAAGTGTGAGTAATTTAGAAGCTTTCAGGTAATGCGTTTCAGATTTTCCCTGAGCAATATTTCTCTTGTATATATCTATCGTTGTTGTAGAACCTAGGGCATTAAGTTCAGAAGCAGTAGAGGACATCGCTGCGAAAAAGATCACAGCAAGTAATAGGCCTACTAAACCTCTTGGTAGATAATTTAGAATGAAATTTATAAAGACATAATCCTTATCATTAGTTTCTATCGTATCATCGACTTGGTTGATGATCAGTTTAGCATTTTCTCGTATATCTTTTTCGTCCCGGGCACTCTGAGTAATTTTATTTTTTAGATCTAGCTCGGCTGTATTGTCCTTATTTCTGATAGCGGTTATGTACTGATCATTTAGCAACTCTCTTTCTAGAAAAACCACTGAAAGTTCGTTGTCTAGATTTCTGTAGGATTCGTTGAAAGAGGAATTGTATACTTTTTCATTGACAGACTCATTAAAGAAAATAGGTGGCTTCTCGAACTGAAAAAAGATAAATACCAATACACCTAAGAAAAGAATGAAGAACTGTAAGGGCACTTTCATCAGTCCATTCATGAGTAGGCCTAGACGACTTGCTCGGATAGACTGTCCCGAAATATATCGCTGTACCTGACTCTGGTCTGTTCCAAAATAGGAGAGGAAGAGAAATAGGGCGGCCATACTGGTCCATATATTGTATCTGTCCTTCCAGTCAAATTTAAAATCTAGCACCTCTAGTTTGTCGTTAGCATTAGCTATCTGTAGGATTTCTCTGAAACTGTATTCGTCCGGTAGGTAACTGAGTAGAAGAAAGAAAATGATAAACAGTCCTATAAATATAACAAGCATCTGAAGTTTGTGCGTTACATGTACTGCCTTAGTTCCTCCGCTTACGGTATACGCAATGGCGATGAGTCCTATAACGACTGCTGTGAGTCTCAGATTCCAGCCTAGCACAGAAGATAAGATTAGCGCAGGAGCGTAGATCGTTATACCTGTTGCCAAGCCTCGTTGTACTAGGAATAAGCAGGAGGTAAGAGATCTAGTTTTGAGATCAAATCTAGATTCTAAATATTCATAAGCTGTATAGACTTTTAGTTTGTAGAACAATGGTATAAAAGTGATGCATATGATAATCATAGCAACAGGAAGCATCAGATAGAACTGTGCAAAACCCATCCCGTCATTATAAGCCTGCCCGGGGGTAGACAGGAAGGTGATCGCACTGGCCTGTGTAGCCATGACAGAGAGTCCCACCGTCCACCACTTAGCTTCATTACCTCCCAGAAGGAAGCCCTCAGTATCTTCACTACCTCTTGTCTTCCAAATGCCATATCCTACAATGACTAAAATTGTAAGAGACAATACGATCCAGTCTAATCCACTCATGTTTCTAGAATTCTATAAAGATTTGAAATAAAAATACATACATAGAATGAATGTAAGATTAGCTACTATGATAATGGTATACCAGTAATTCCAACTAGGAAACACCGGCGGTCTGCTATCTGATGTGTCTACTTTACGGTCTGTCATTTTCTTCTTTGCCTAAGGATAATATATTTGTGAATAGTCGGAAAGCTCCAGGTACACCTGCTGGTAATTCTCTGAACCAAGAAATACCAGTGTAGATTACAAACCCTTTTCCATAGGGAGCGATCAGCAGAGATCCATCTTTAGGATCTTCGCCCTTGTCATTACTGGATAGTATCGCAGTATAGTTTTCATCCCACTCATTAGGAAAATAAAGACCACGTTCTTGCACCCATCCGTCAAAATCTTTCTGTGTTATTTTATTAGGTGTATTCATCACAGGGTGATCAGGAGCTAGCACTCTTATTTCTGCATTCTCATCAGATACTCTATCTCTAGATAGCTGTAGTGGGTAGGGGAGGAAGTCCTTAACCTTGAGCCCTCTAGTAGTATTATACTGGAATACCAGGTTGCCGCCATTTTCCACGTACTGATGGAGGTATTCTGTCTTGTACTTTAGATTCTCCTTAGTATTCAGCGCACGTATACCGATGATGATTGCAGTATAAGGTGTAAGCGTACTGACCTTGATATCTTCTATATCTAGCATATCTACTTGATAACCTACCTGACGTAGACTTTCTGGAACTTTATCTCCTGCGCCATCTATATAACCTATCTTGTTTCCTAGTTTCTCTAGCTGAATTTTTACGAGCTTGGCCGTGGCTGGCATCATAACAGTCTGTAAAGGTATGTGGTCATAATCTATAAGTACTTGCTCTTCTTTATACGCGCCATTTTTTGTAGAAGCAACTACTTGTACTTGTGTTTCACTCTGGGAAGCTGGAGGTGTGACAACAAAACTATATTCTTGCTCATCTCCTTTTTGTTCTATAGAGAAGTCATAAAAAGCAGGTTCTACATCCCAACCTTCTCCGATATCGAGACTTACTTTTCCGGAGACATTGTTTGTTCCTGATTTGACATAGGTAATTATTTTCTGACTACTATCATCTGCAAATATGTAAATATCATCTTTTATTTTGACAGAAGCCTCTGCTGTTATCTCGAATGGTTGGACAACCTCACCTTCCGCTCTATCCGTATATTTGTAAAAAATATCTTTAGTTATTTTGACATCGTAACCATTGACATCTAGCATGAAATCTACCGTCATATCTCTAGGTGTAATCGGTTCTCCTATCAGTGAAGGATCTTCTACATGATACATCCCAAAACTTGCTTTATCGTTTAGCCAGTATGGACTTGTGATGGCAGATCGTTTAGGTAGGTCAAAATCATAAAACCACTTTCCTTCTTCGTTAGCCATCATTTCTACCTGAAAAGTCGTATCATAAATAGCTGGGTTGATAGCTATAGATTGTAGCGTTACCGCTTGTTCAGATCGGTTTGTATATTCTATTTGTAACTCCACTTGGTCACCTACGGTTGCTGTCTGTGATCCTGTGGTTGCTTCTAGATATAACCCTAGTGCGGATTCTATTATCTTATCTATTTCTGCGAGTTTTATTTCTTTCCAGTGCTTAGTATTTAACTTTTGAATCATAGATCTCACTTCTAGTAGCGCAGGTATAGAAGCTCCAGGATTACTAAATTGGTAATCATTGATGACTTCTGCTATAGCTGCTCCTATAGGTGCGCCACCACCTACTCTCGTCCAGCTCGTATTAATACCATCGAATACATCCTGCTTGTTAGGGGGCATATCTCCTTTTAGTAATTCGAGGTATTCTATTTCACTTCCTCGGGAGCCTGCACTTCCGAAGCCTTGGCACTTGTGCATACTTCTAGCTTCTGCAGCAATCTCCGTATTAGATTTTCCTAGAATGGGGTAGTAGGTTCCTACATCTACACCCATAAGATTAGTCTTATCTGCCTCAGCAAATTTCTCTCTACTTCCATAGAACCACCAACTTGTGTTCATGAATAATCGTTGTGGTTCCCATAGACGAAGCTCTCCTAACTGATCATCGAATGCCAGTCTATCTCCAGCTAGATCGAATGCCTCAAAAGATAGCATAGCAGAACTCGTATGGTGTCCATGAGTTCTACCTGGCGTTCTGTGATCGAATCTATTGATGATTACGTCTGGCTTAAATTTTCTTATGATGCGCACCACGTCAGATAATACCTCTTTCTTATTCCAAATTTTTAAGGTCTCATCCGGATGTTTAGAGTATCCAAAATCTTTTGCCCTGGAGAAAAACTGATTTCCACCGTCTATGCTTCTCGCAGATAGCAGTTCATTCGTTCTAAGCACCCCCAGAAGTTCCGTTATTTCCGTTCCGATAAGATTCTGGCCACCATCGCCTCTGGTCAGAGAGAGATATGCGGTACGAGCTTTCATTTCATTAGCCATGTAAGCTATCATTCTTGTATTCTCATCATCAGGGTGTGCTGCAATGTATAGAACAGAGCCTAAGAAGTTCAGTTTTTCTAAAGCATTATAGATTTCACCAGAGTTGAGTTGATTTGGTTTTTGAGCATTATTTCCACTGATAATCAGGGTAATAAGAGAAAAACATATTAGATATTTTTTCATTTTATTAAGAATGTTTATCTGTTAATTGAACTGTATAAATGAAATATACATTGAGAAAAGAAATATATAAAAAATAACACTGCTATTTTCATATAAAACATTATTTATCAGCAACTTGTGTAAATATTAAACAATAAACTGATAAAATTATGTTAGTATTATACGTCGTGTTAAGTCTCATCTTATTGAGCTCTTTTATAGTATTTGGGTCACGAGTATCTGAGAGAAGATAGCCCTTAAGCGCCTTTTACTTCCGGCATCTGGCACTGTTCACCTTCTGAACGTCCGCAAACAGAACATTCCCCTAATTCTTTCTTTAACATCGGGTTATTTGTAGCACAAGTACCTCTGAATTCCTTTCCTGTAACGATCTGTCTTATGTTGATCAACGCAAAAGACACTAGAAATACCACGAATATTATGCATAATGTATATAGAAAACTTGCCATACGTTTTTATTATTTGGTAAATTTATAATACTTCTAGCAGATAAGAAAAGATTACAAGATCTATTCTGTCTAAGAAGTCATCATTTTAGTAATAAACAACAATAATCAAGACAAGTTGTACATGGAAAAAAAATTACAAGCCTTCGGACGGACATTACAGATAATGGACGAACTGAGAGAGCAATGCCCATGGGATAGAAAGCAGACCTTTGAGAGTCTCAGAAACCTGACTATAGAAGAGACTTATGAACTGGCTGATGCCATACTGGAGAAAGACATGAAGGGAATCAAAGAAGAGATAGGGGATCTACTACTCCATGTCATTTTCTATGCTAAGATTGCTGAAGAGAAAGAAGAGTTTGACATCGCAGATGCTATGAATGACCTCTGTGATAAGCTGATCAACAGACATCCACATATCTATGGCGATGTACATGTAGATAACGAGGAGGACGTCATGAGAAACTGGGAACAAATCAAGATGCAGGAAAAAGGGAAAAAGTCTGTTCTTTCTGGTGTCCCTAAAGGTTTGCCAGCCATCGTAAAAGCCTATCGTATGCAAGAGAAAACAGCTAAAGTAGGTTTTGAATGGGATAAGATAGAACACGTATGGGATAAGGTGGAAGAGGAGACCGCGGAGTTGCAAGAAGCTGTCGTTGATGGGGATAAGGAACACATAGAAGAAGAAGTTGGGGATCTATTTTTTGCTTTAATTAATTATTGTAGATATCTCGATGTCGATCCAGAAACCGCTCTAGAAAAGGTCAATAAAAAATTTAAAAACAGATTTGAATATATAGAAGAGAAAGCGCCTAGGGCTTTGACTGATATGAGTCTAGATGAGATGGATGCCTTATGGAATGAGGCTAAGATTATAGAGAAGTCCTAAGTACCTTATAAGACCTTATAAGTGATTTTGTTTCACAAGCAATTACACAATTCTATTTTGTCTAAACTATTATATATTTTAGCCTTCGTTAGCGCGTATTCTACTTAGGGTTTTTATGTCAAAAAGAGTTATTATTGCTCGAGTCTATTTTAGTATAAAGGTAAGGTGGCATATATGTCAAAGTAGAAATCTGCATACTAAAAAAAGAACCAGTTTACCTTCTATGGTAATAAAAACATAAGTTTATCTTACAATGAAATCATTCTATACAGAAAAAAAATTATCAGCAGTAGAAGCAAGATTTGAAGCGAACAAAATAGCCTTTGCACCAGTCGTATTTCAGGCGACTAAGTCTATGCGAGATCTCGGTATTCTAGACCTGCTCCATAAGAACAGAAAGCTGGGGATAAGCCTGAACGAAATAGCTAAGGCCACGAATTTGTCTGAGTATGGGGTAACTGTACTTTTAGAAATGGGGCTGAGCGCTGATGTTGTAAAGCTTACAGAAGGTCATAACTACAAACTGACCAAGACCGGATTCTTTTTGCTCAAAGATGAGATGACTAGAGTCAATATGGATTTCGTTCAAGATGTATGTTACGAGGGGCTATATCATCTGGAAGAAGCGATCAGGGAAAAAAAACCAGCAGGTCTTAAGGTATTTGGAAAATGGAAAACAGTGTATGAAGCGCTGAAAAACCTACCTAAGAAAGTAACCGACTCTTGGTTTGCTTTTGATCATTTCTATTCTGATGAGGCTTTCCCAAAGGCCTTGCCCATCGTGTTCCAGAATAAACCAAAATATATTCTAGACGTAGGAGGGAACACTGGAAAGTTTTCTATGCTAGCAGCTAAGTATAATGAAGATGCGAAGATTACTATTTTAGATCTTCCAGGTCAATGGAAGAAAGCTGAGGCCAATATTGCAGAGCAAGGACTGAGTGAAAGAATAAGCGGACACCCTATAGATTTGCTGAGTGCAGATCCCGTTTTTCCTAAAGGAGCTGACCTCATCTGGATGTCTCAGTTCCTAGATTGTTTCTCGGAGGAAGAGATAGTTCATATACTGACAGCGGCTAGAAAGGGTATGGCAGATCATACAGAATTACTTATTATGGAGACCTACTGGGATCGTCAGAAATACGATGTAGCTACATATATCTTACATGGAACTTCCTTGTACTTTACTGCGATAGCTAATGGTAATTCTAGAATGTACCACGCAGATACAATGAAGGTATGTTGTGCTAAGGCAGGCCTACAAGTCATAGAAGATATAGATCCGGTAGGAGAGTATCATACTATTTTTAGATGCAAACTAGCCTAATTATTTAAGTCCTAATGAAGTGAAAATTAGTAAAGTTATATTGCCATTAAAATTTTTTATAAGACGGAGCACGAAGTAATTTTAGGAGAAGATGATAAGCATCTAGATTTTAGAATATCTTTGTTAAAGACGAATGATCTGGAAAAAAAGGGATCTAATTTTTTAACTATTTCTACTACAGTCCGATTTAATAATTGGTTTGGAAAACTATACTTTTTACCCGTAAAACCTTTCCATAAATTAATCGTACCCATAATGCTGAAAGGTATTATTAAAGAACTAGAAAGTGATATAAATAATCTACAAGAGCAAAAGAGCAAGCGGTAATCCGGACTGCTTATGTAAAAAATGGTTTCCAAGAATTGAATTTCATATCGAAACTCAGTAACTTGCAGCCAATTAGGACGAAGAAATACAAAATCTATAAATAAAATATCATGGGAAAAGGTAAAGACTCAAAGAAGGCTGTTAAAAAAGAACCTACAAAAACAGCTAAAGAAAAGAAAGCAGAAAAAAGACTTAAAAAAGCTAATAAATAGTATTTCCAAGGTCTCATATCTTAGAGGTCTAGCAAAAGTATAAAATCTGAAAAGGATAATAATGGAACACGTTCTACTATTATTCTACCTGTCGGAGCGTGAAGTATGAAATCATTACAGCCCCATAGATTAGTGCTTGGAATATAGGTAGCATTGTGATTTGAATTTCAAAGCAAATTTCGCTGTTTTGAAAAGTTACTTCAGATTAGAATAACCGAATAGCGCAAATAGACAGCACGGCTAAAAAAACTAGGAGATTCGATTTTTGGCCTTATACCATTTCTATTTTTAGATGACGGAAAAGGATTTAGAATTGTTCAAGATGGATCAAGGCAAAAAACGTAGGCGAACCCATAGGTTCGGCGAGG
>Ga0114952_1003128_pt1 | contig 12041 bp, 9 predicted proteins | sample SidtaG_2_FD_87303 | JGI IMG/M metagenome (GOLD analysis project Ga0114952, IMG submission 87303) | Marine algal microbial communities from Sidmouth, United Kingdom - Sidmouth_Asex2 metaG | ecosystem: Host-associated > Algae > Red algae > Unclassified | place: Sidmouth, United Kingdom | collected... | reverse complement strand
TTCCCGCCGAATCAAATGATGAGGGTATGGCCATGGGTCAGTTCAAAATGACAAAAAACGCTATGGCGTTGGCAGATATTAGGACTACCACCGTAGGTTCAGGTACTTCCGGAGATAACACTTTGAAACTTTCAGGAACCATAGAAGAAAATGAAAAAGCGGTCGCGGCCCAGGCCTCTTATTTTGATGGTCGTATCGAGAAACTGTTTGTCAATTCGGAGGGCGAGGAAGTCCGAAACGGACAACAACTTGCTACGCTTTATTCCCCCGAACTGGTTTCCGCACAACAGGAATTGATTACCGCTGCCAGTCTAAAAGAATCACAACCCGATTTATATAAAGCGGTACGCAACAAACTAAAATTGTGGAAACTTTCCGAAAAACAGATCGAGCAGATTGAGGCATCGGGTAAAGTACTGGAGAATTTTCCGATTTATGCGAATGTTTCCGGTACGGTATCCGAGATTATGGTCGAGGCCGGGGACTATGTAAAAAAGGGTTCGCCCTTATTTAAAATAGCGAATTTGGGAACTGTATGGGCCGTTTTCGATGCCTACGAAAATCAGGTTTCCCTTTTGAAGGAGAGGCAGAATATCGAGATTGTTACGAAGTCCTATCTCGATAAAAAATATAATGCCAAGATTTCTTTTATTGACCCAATACTCAATTCCTCAACAAGAACGGTTGAAGTTCGCGCAGTTTTGAATAATCCAAATGGGCATTTAAAACCGGGAATGTTCGTAGCGGGTTCATTGGCCTTGGTATCAGATAAAAAAGATGATACCCTTGTAATACCAGAAAGTGCCGTGCTTTGGACCGGCGAACGTTCAGTCGTCTACGTTAAGACCGACCCTAATAGCCCAATTTTCGAGATGCGGGAAATTGCTATTGGGGATGCCGTTAACGGCGGGTATATCGTTCTTTCAGGTCTGGAAAACGGAGATGAAATCGTGACCAATGGAACTTTTACCGTTGATGCCGCTGCCCAACTTAAAGGCAAAAAATCCATGATGAACGAAGAAGGCGGAAAAACAATGACTGGGCATGAAGGACATGAAGGGATGGAGTAGATTTTTTTACAATTTTTAGTAAGTAGTATTTGCTTAAAAAAGTAACTATATCGATTTTGTAATAAATTACGCCTTTCTAATTGGCGAAAAAAGTAAAGGGGCGTGCACCATGGGTCTTGTTTTTTAATATGAAAGAAATAGAAAAATTGTTGGTAGAGAAGAAGGTACGCCCTACGGCGATGCGCATATTGATATATAAGTATATGGCCGAAAAGGAAGTTGCAGTCGCTCTGACCGACATTGAGAACGTTTTCGCAAAAGCGGACAGAACTACATTATACAGAACATTGAAAACTTTTGAGGAAAAAGGAGTGGTACATCAAATTGACGATGGAACCGGCATTCAGAAATATGCACTGTGCGAACCGGGGTGTAATTGTGAACTAGAGCAAGATTTACATCTTCACTTTCATTGTAGCAACTGTAACGAAACGGTGTGCCTTACAGCTCATAAAATACCTCATATCAGCTTGCCTGATGGGTTTGTGGCCGAGGATGCCAATTTGGTGCTTAAAGGTATTTGCGAGAAGTGTAGCGGACAATAAATGCACTTCCGTTGCATTCTTATTTTTATGTTCTTGCAATAATTATGAAAAAGAAAAAAGTAAGCCTGCGGAAAATAGACCCCAAAAAACATCAAGGAGAACATACACACGATGACGGACACAACCATGGAAGTCCCGAAAAAGCATCAAATTTTAGAACCTATTTGCCGGCAATTTTCAGCTTCGTAATGCTGATAGTAGGGATTGCGATTGACTATTTTGACGCATTCCCTTTTTTCAAAGGATGGATTAGGATCGTATGGTACACGGTGGCCTATATTCCGGTCGGATTTCCCGTGATCAAGGAAGGTTGGAGCAGTATCAAGAACGGCGATTTCTTTACCGAATTCTTCCTGATGTCAATCGCAACCTTGGGGGCGTTCGCCATCGGGGAATATCCGGAAGGTGTGGCCGTAATGCTTTTCTATGCCGTGGGCGAACTGTTCCAAAATGCAGCGGTCAACCGGGCAAAAGGAAACATAAAGGCGTTACTCGATGTCCGTCCGAACGAGGCACTGGTATATCGTGATGGGGATTTTGTTCCGGTCAATCCCGAGATCGTCCGGATAGGAGAGACAATTCAGGTTCGTGTGGGCGAAAAAGTACCGCTCGATGGTATACTACTTTCAAAAAAGGGTTCTTTCAATACCGCGGCCTTGACAGGAGAAAGCAAACCCGATACCATCGCCAAGGGCGATACCGTTTTCGCCGGAAGCATCAATCTTGATGGCGTAATCGAAATCGAGACGACCAAGGAATTTAAGGACAGTTCTATCGCACGTATTCTCGATATGGTGCAAAACGCGACCGCGAGAAAATCAAAGACCGAACTGTTCATTAGAAAATTTGCACGCATCTATACGCCCATCGTCGTATTCCTCGCCATCGGCCTGACGTTCCTGCCTTACCTTTTTGTGGACGATTACGTGTTTCGGGATTGGTTGTACCGTGCTCTGATATTCCTTGTGATTTCCTGCCCCTGTGCGTTAGTCATTTCCATTCCCCTTGGCTATTTCGGGGGATTGGGTGCGGCATCCCGAAACGGGATTCTGTTCAAAGGTGCATCTTTTTTGGACGCAATGACCAAAGTGAACACAGTCGTAATGGACAAAACGGGAACTGTAACCAAGGGGGTCTTTAAAATCAAGGAAGTGGTAAACAGCTCGGGATTTACCGAAGCTGAATTTATGCAGTACTTAATGGCAATGGAAGAACAATCCACCCACCCCATTGCCAAGGCGATATTGGAATACAAGGCAGACGGTACGGATTTTGAAGCGACTGAGGTTTCCGAAGTCGCCGGAAAAGGGTTAAAAGGAACTGTCAATGGAAAAATAGTGTTGGTAGGAAATAAAGCCTTAATGACCTCGAACAAAATACAGGTTAATTCAGAAACAGATAGTATCGTAGAATCAATTGTAATGGTCGCCATTGATGGAAAATTTGCAGGTTATGTAACTATTGCCGACGAATTGAAGGAAGATGCCCATCAAGCCATAAAACAAATTAGGGAATCCGGAATTTCCAAAATCATTATGCTTTCTGGCGATAAAGATTCAATTACCCAACAAGTTGCAAAAGAATTAGGCATAGATTGGGCAAAGGGTGGATTACTACCAGAAGATAAGCTCAACGAAGTCGAAAAACTCAAAGCACAACCAGATATGAAGGTTGCTTTTATAGGAGATGGTATCAACGATGCTCCCGTTTTAGCTGCAAGTGATGTAGGGATTGCAATGGGAGGTCTAGGAAGTGATGTGGCTATTGGAACAGCTGACGTTATCATTCAAAATGACCAACCGAGTAAGATTGCACGTGCTATTCAAATAGGTCGTTCAACAAGAAGTATCGTCTGGCAAAATATCGGGCTGGCATTCGGAGTTAAAATCATAGTACTCATTTTGGGTGCAGGTGGTCTGGCTACCATGTGGGAAGCTGTTTTTGCTGATGTAGGCGTGGCGTTGTTAGCGATATTGAACGCGGTGCGGTTGCAGAAGATGAGGTGGGGGTAAAACCATTAACGACTTGTGCTTTTGAACTTTTGTCAAGCCTAATTACAACAACTTGAACCTTCTTGGATTGGTGGGCAAGCAATAGTTCCATAGGAACAATAAACGCAACAATCGCCTTCTTTTGGTTTTAGCAACGTTTTGCAATTCTTGCATTCGTAAAAAAACTGGCACGCCGTTGTGGGCATCTCCTCTTTTGCTTTATGTCCGCATTCAGGACAGGTAACCGTGGATTCTAACAGTATCTTCATTACTTCACTATTTTGTATCCCGTGCTAAGTATAGCAGTTTCTATTTTTTGAAGATCAACCTTAGTATCATCATATTTTACGATGGTATTCGCCGCTTCGTAATCTGCATCGACTTTTAGTATGCCGTCGAGTTTGTTTACTTCGTTTTCGATATGTGCTTCACAACCAGTACAGGTCATCCCTTCAATAGTTACCCTGATTTCTTTAACGTTCGATTGCTCCACATACACCACTTCTTTATTGGTATCGGGATTGGAATAAAAAATATGGGAGTAATATGGAAAGGCTAACATCACTCCGGCAAATAAGGTTATCAAAAACAAAAAACCCTTGGAGTTGATAAACTTCGGTTTTTCATCTTCGCATGCACAATCAATCTCCGCTTTGGTTTTTGGTTTGAACTTTTGGTACCAGGCAAAGGCTAGGACTAAAACCGTAAATCCTATTAAATACGGTCTAAAAGGTTCTATCCAAGAAAAGGTAGAAGCCAAACCCGTTGTACCTGCAAGTACGGCAAGTACGGGAGTTATACAACATATGGATGCCGCCAGAGCAGTCAGAACCGAAGTGCCGATTAATTTGCTATTTCCGATCATACCAGAATATTTTCGTTTTTCAATAAATCAAGAATTGGACTCAATGTCGCCAACTTGTCTTTGTTAAGCGCATAAAAAATCGTCTGCGCTTCTTTTGTGGTGTAGACCAAATCTCTATCCTTTAGCTTTCTTAGGTGTTGTGAAATTGCGGACACGTTCATCTGAAGTATATCGCTCAAATCACAAACACATAGTCTTTCCTCCCTTTGAAGCAAAAAGAGAATTTGAAGCCGGACTTTGTTTCCTGCCAAGTTTAGGACTTCGGAAACAAAATTTAATGAACTGTCCAACTCAGCTATTGAAGATCTACAATCCATTATCTGTTTTGCGTCTGCTTCCAGTCGAATACATATTTGCTTTCCCATAAAACAAAGGTATGTATTTTAGCATTTGCTTAAATACAGGAATATGTTAAATTTGTAGCCACATAAAACGGTCGTTTATGGTACAGCTATGACAAAACGAATCTTGATTTAATTGAGTGTCCCATTTGTGGTCTCTTTTAGTAGTTTCGTTAATTCACCTTTTACGGATACTTTTAAACTCTATGCAAAAAGCGGATTTTGTAAAGAGTTTTACATTTTTAACGTTCACTTCACAGAGTTCAAATACAACTCTGAGGCCATGTCCAATTGGCATAATGTAAAGAGTTTTGAAAAAAGAGAATGAAATGTCGTTGTGGAAAGAATAAAGGCTGGTATGGTATCAGCAAGAGGAAAAGTTTTTGATGCTTCGAAATGAATTAGTAAGAAAAACCAACAAAAATTCATAATTTGTGAACAGTACTTTAAGTAATAATATTAATACAATAATCCTTTTTGTGAAAAGAGCCATAGAAAGCCTCACACCATCACAGTTTTACAGAAAAATAAGACCTGAATATTTTTCTGATTCCGATTACATTCACGAATATCAACTTACCAGGGAGCATTTGGCATTTGAATTGAGCCAAATTAGCACTAATCAAAAACAGGACGAGTTTGAGGTATTATGTAGAAGATTAGCTGAAAAATTTATAGCCCCCAACCTAATTCCTCAAGTAGGACCCACCGGCGGTGGAGATGGAAAGACTGATTCTGAGACATATCCTGTTTCGACCTCTATTTCGGATAGGTGGTTTATCCCTGAGAATGGTTGGGATAAAGATGAAAAATGGGCTTTCGCCATTAGCTCGAAAGCTGCCTGGAAAGGTAAGGCCAAGGGAGATATTAAGAAAATTAAGGAAACAGAAAGAGGTTATACTTTAGTCTATTTTATTTCTAATCAAACTATTTCAAGTAAGAAAAAAAAAGACGCTCAAGATGAGTTTAAGAAAGAGTTCCAAATAGCAGTTGTAATCCTTGATGGAGAGTGGATTCTTGAGAAGGTTTTTAATAACGGATTGATTGACTTGGTTGTAGACTCCTTAAACCTATCAAGTGTTTATACAAACAAAAAAACATCTGTTGGAAAAAACGATGCTTCTAGAATAAAACAACTAGAAGAATTGGAAAAGAAAATAAGCAGCCCAAGTAGATATTTCGAAGTTGACTTTCAATTGGTAGAAGACGCGCTTGAATCAGCGATAATATCAAGAATGTTAGAAAAGCCAAGAGATGAGATTGAAGGTAAATTTGATAGAGCACTCAGGTTTTGTCAAAAAACCGATAATGATAAACAATGGATTCGAATCCATTATCAAAGGGCATGGACTTATTTAAATTGGTTCGATGATTATGTCTCATTTATACATGAGTATAAATCTTTAAAATCCCGGATATCCGAACATTCAAATTTCTCTGAATTAGAGCTATATCATAACCTTTTTAATCTTTTAAGGGGCTTGCATGCTTCTGGAAACTGTGATTTCTCTGAACATGCAATAGAAATGGCTCAGGAAAAGAAAGATTTGATTGGGTTACTCAGCGATTTGGAGAAAAACAATTATAAACCCTGTACTGCACTTATTGCTAGCACCTATAAATCAATTCAGGACTTGATGGATTCAATAGCTGGTGATAAGGATCCAAAAAAACAATTATTAGAATTATCGAAAAAATTGAAGCAAGGCGAACGGTATTTGGACTATCCCTTTGAAAGTTTTAAAAAGCTACTAGAGCACTTTGGAGAGAATTATCCCAACCATATTGAATATGATAACTTAATCGATTGCATTGCCACCATTTCAGAAAAAAGAACATCAGAATTGGTGGCAGGCGAAATATTTCTCCGAAGGGGAGCGCAGAAGCTTTATTCAGACTATTCAAAGGAAGCAATAATATATTTTGGCAAAGCTGTCGTGAAACTGTCGAAAGAAGAAAGTCAAAATGGATTGTATCTCTTGCTGCGAGGCTTATCCCAAGCGTATAGTGACATTGGCTTATATTGGGCCTCTAACAATTGTTTGATTTCTGCTAGTGCCATAGCTTTTAAATCATGGTATGAAAAAGGGGTAATTACTAAAAGGATATATGAAACCGTCAAAATTTTATCTTTTAACGAGCTAATGATTGGCAGAATACCCTCTTTTTTAACATGGCATGAATTGTTTCAAATAATTAGGAAACAAATAAATATCGATCAGGAAGGTGAAGAAATCCCACCATCGGAACTAATGGATGCTTGTTTTGCCACAAGAATTTTAAATACGAATAGTAAAGAGGACGAGAAATTTATCTATCTCCCTGATTTACTGGAATCTCAGGAACTTTGGCTCTCTCAGAACGCCTCTTTTTATAAATTGGGATATATTGATTTGATAATTGAAGACTATAAAGAAATTGATATAACAGAGGAAAAAGAATTAGATGATCATTATGAGTTAATTGCAAATCAACCTTTCGTCGATCAAATGATTTACCAAACCAATTTTTTATTAGAAAACCAAATAAAAATATCCTCAATTATTCTTGGATGTAAGTTCAATATTTCCTTTGAAAAGAGTAAAGAATTGCTTTTTGCATGTGAAACCATATTAGCCTTTTTAGAAAGTTTTTTTGCCACTTCTTTATCAGATTTATCGCCAAGTACCGAAGAAGTTAATATTGAATTGCATAAAAACCTAGAACTAGTTTCGCCAAAACACGAATATGGTGAGAGTTCTTCACAATATAAAGTATCATTGAATACATTTGATTTTAATTCCCAATCTAGCGATGGAATCAGGAATTTTATGCTTGAATTTACCGGTATAATCCTATCTAGAAATTTCATGATGCATAATTCAAAAGATTATCTGGAAACATTGTTTGCAAAAGAAGAAGTTCATGAACGACTCTCAATCATATTTGAGCATAGAAATTTTATCACGAATATACTTGGAGATAACCCAAGTCTATTTCTAGAAGATTGGCTTACTGCTAAATCATTTAAGGAGTACAAACCCAATCGAAATGAGCCATTACCAATAAAGTTAAGAAGAACAACTAAGCAGAAGGATAAAAAATACGATTTAGAAAGAGTGCCTCATAATAAACGAAAGGTATTCTCCATTATAGATGTTCCCCATTGGGATAAAGCAAGTTGGACTGGTTTCGGTTTTTTTGCAGATAATTTCGGATTAGGTGTATTCCTTGCTTTTGAAAATGAAACTGAAGGAAAGAAAATATTTGATGGATGGATAAATAGATTTGGCAAGATTGACGAAGATGAACAGATTAAAATCACCATAATTAAAGGAGTGGACAGAAGAAATCCTTATTGGTATCGTGTTCATATATGTAGCAATATCCAAGAGTCCCAGTTTGGGTCGGGGGACTTGTTTACATCAGCTTCAAGATATCATGAACTTAATGCAACAAAACCAAACAATTTAGAGAATTTATTAGCTGGATATAAACATTATAAAAGGTACAGATTGTGTTTGGCTAAAATGGTTGACAAGAAAACAGGTCACATCATACCATATTATGAAACCGCTATTTACAAAAAAGAACTACATATAAGAAATGCTTGGGAAATTGGGGAAAATGATATGGATATGGTGGTCATTAAATCCGGTGATTTACCCATTATACCTAGCGAAGTTGACAATGCTCCAGTACTAGATTTATTAAAAAAGAAGCAATCTAAATAATAGAATTAATGTTAGCTTCGATTGGGTATTGGCTGTTTAGGTTTTTTGGTGCTAAAAGCCTTCTGATCTATTCTAGATTCGTCTCTATACGTAGTTTAGAGAAGGTTGTAGGAAGAGTGATGTTAGATGTCAATTATGGTAGTTCATTTTTCCCAGATATTAAATTTCACGGTTTATTTAGGGCAAGAGCTCACGATAATTTAAAGGGATCAATGAGGGATGGAGTACTCAGAGAGTTTGAAAAAGAAAGTGAATTTAAAAACCCACCAGCTAAGTACGTGAAAAGAGGAAGATGTAATGATAATGGCGAATCAATGTTTTATTGTTCGAACGAGCTTTTTACGGCTGTAGTAGAAAGTAGACCCAAAGTCAATTCATTTGTCACTGTAGCAGATTTCCAATGCTTGGAGGACGGTAAACTCTTTGAACATAGAGTTAGTCCAATAGGTTATAGGTATTTGCGCCAGATCCCCGTACTAACTCAGATGATGAAAAAGATGAACCCAGAAAGTCGAAAAACTTTTGTGAAAATTGATGATTTTCTGGACCAGTTGTTTCATAAAACAGCAACAAAAAGAGCTTATTACTACAAACTTAGCAATGCTGTTGCAAGATGTATGATCAAAGGAATAGTTAATGACGTAGGGACCAAAATCAACCAACACGGACTAATATATTCGAGCATATTGAGAAATAAACGGAGCTTTAATATCGTGTTAAAGCCTTTTTATGTGAATTATTATAAAATTGTTAAACTCTATACTTTTGAAGTTTTAAAAGATAATAATAGTGCCCTAAATTTAAAACTTTTGCGGTTTGGAGAGCTGAGTGGCATTAAGACTGACCCAGCCCAAAATTTGGATATTAAATGGGTTGAACTTCAAGTTGAAGAACAAGAACTTATTACTTATGACTATGATTAAATAAGTACATAAAAAGTTGAAAAAAGTATGACCCTATTTGTAGATAAAATATTTCCCAAGAATCTGGGTGGAACAACCAATGATTTGAAAAAGGCTGAATATATATTAGCTGTACATAATTTATCATTTGACAAGATTCTAATGGAATCATCCGGGCATAAAAATATCCCATCCGGTATGTTCCCTACTGGTAGATATATTGTTTGTTTTAACATCAGTAGAGATATGTCAAATGTGAATTTTGGTTTTATCAATCACAAAATTAACTTAATTAGAAATTCTGATGTGTTTGCTGATTGCCTTTCCCCTAAGGCAGTTGCGGGATTCCATAAATTCCAAGAGCAATTAAAATCCAAGTCAGATTCTGACTTTAACAATATCCACCTTTCAGATAATAATTCGGACTTTGTGATAGCCTATGGAAATTATATTGAACATCGAAATCGTCCATAATGAGTAAGTGATGAACTTAAACTTAGATGTTCGTTAAAAATCAAAATATAGAAAAGCTTTTAGACAAATTAGGTGTCGAATTTGAACCTGAACTAGTTCCAACTAAGCTTGAATTATATTCGAAAGAAAGAAATTGTTTTTATGATGTATCTAAGAAAGTAAGCTCAGATGGCGGAAAAATTCATTATGGATGGATTTTACATGAGAACGAATTCTTTTTTGAAGCAGAGAGGCATGCAGTTTGGGAAAATGCCAAGGGTAATTTGATTAACCTAACTCCCCAAGTTGAAAATTCAAACGGGAATATTTTTTTCGTTTCTCAAAATGATAGATTCACATACAATGGTCAATTCATGCCCAATTTAAGGGTCAATTCTACGAAAAATAAAGTTGTTGATGACTACATATACGTTCTAGAAAAGGTTGACTTTTTGCTAACTTTTAGTACCAGAAAAAACGAGATTGAAATCGAAATCACAGAGCCAGTAAAACTTGTGATAGACCATCTAAATTATCTAAGTAACGTTTATTACAGTTACTTAAAAATAGGAGCGAATGAAAGAACTATTTGTTTTTGCGGCTCGCATAGAATGTATAAAAATTGCCATTCTAAAAAGATAAAAGCTGAAATTGATACAATAATAAAAAAGATAAAGATCTATTTGTCATAAACCTTGACTAGTTATGGCTTAATTAAATGATACTTTGTTTATGCAGACTCTTTACAGAACGCACCTTTTGCAAAGAGTTTATTGAGTGTACAAAATTCTTGAAAAGTAGTTAAATTATCTTGGCCACTACAGAACGGCAAATTGAGAGATTTTTCCCAAGCCCCTGTATTCTAAGATAAAACCAAACTGAAAATGTTAAAATTCAGTTTGCAAACGCATGCACATTGACATAAGGTGTTTGCCTTTTGACCACGGCAAAGACACGGTGTACAATTTTGTTGCGGATAATGTTAATGGTACTCATCTTGCTTTTTCCTTTTTCCACCCTGTCCTGATAGTAATTTTTCAGTTCCGAGTTTTTCTGGATGGACGCGAATGCGGCCATTGTAAGGAGAGACTTCATGTTCTTGTTCGCATTGTGGTTTACTTTTGATTTGGATTTCAATGAAGTGCCGGACTGTTTTTCAAAAGGAGCGATACCTGCGTAACAAGCATATTTACGGGCATTGTCAAAGTTTACAAAGCAGTTGGTGGTAACGATCAGGTTAACGGCCAATATAGGACCGATGCCATCTACGGAAGTTATTAATTTGTAAACCTTATCGATACGCTCGTCATTTTTGATAAGCTCTTTAAATTGTTGCTCGATTGCCTTGATCTGTTTGGCCAAATAACTTAGCATCTTGTTTTGAACATTGATGATAGGTTGATGTTTTTCTTTGCCAAGAACCGTTCGATATTCTTTTAGATCCGCAGAGAATCCCGCTCTTTGTTTCACAAGTTTTTCCCTCAGCGATATCAGCTTTTGAAGTTTCATGATATTTTTAGAGGGTATTTCGGTCGGTTTTATCATATCCCTTCTCAAATAGGCATATTCCGCAATTCTGTAAGCATCGACCTTGTCATTTTTGCCCCTTACCAATCCCATCGACCTTTTGATCTGTAATGGTGCGACCAGGACGAATGCATGTTTCAGGCCATCCAGATAAAGCGACAAGGGTGTGGAGTAGATGCCCGTGTGTTCAAAACAAAAAATAACGTGGTCAAAATCAGCTCTTGGATAATGGGACATTGCCCACTTGTACATTTTTTTAAATCCTTTGGGATTGTTTTCAAATTGTTGTGTCAGTTTCGGTCCGTGAATATAGACATCAATAGTTTTTTTGGATACATCGATTCCAATGGCATCTTTGAATTTCATAATTTGGTATTTAATTAAATAAGAAGTTGCTTTTACTAAGACCTTTAAAAGTCCTGAAAGACTACTATTCTAAATGGCACTAAGCAACTGAGATTAAGAAAGGGGACTAATACAGGGGTTGGTTCTCTAAACCAGCGGAAGTCAAAGTTCACCCCTTTCTTCTCTCAAAAATTAACACAAATATTTATAATACAAACCTAAAGGCGGAAGTCGTACAACCCTTACACTACAATCCTCCCCGTACGGACACGCTTCGCCGGTCCGCCCG
>Ga0114952_1003126_pt1 | contig 12042 bp, 9 predicted proteins | sample SidtaG_2_FD_87303 | JGI IMG/M metagenome (GOLD analysis project Ga0114952, IMG submission 87303) | Marine algal microbial communities from Sidmouth, United Kingdom - Sidmouth_Asex2 metaG | ecosystem: Host-associated > Algae > Red algae > Unclassified | place: Sidmouth, United Kingdom | collected... | reverse complement strand
AGTTGTTTTGGAACGCCTGGATTGGTCAACTCTCAATTCTTTGCGAATCCCGGCGATTTGTCCCAAAATATTGGGGTCTCTCCTAAAGTCTTTTCGCCTGATGGTGATGGCTTCCAAGATTTCACGCAAATCAGCTATGCGTTTGATGAGCCTGGTTATACCATCAATATTACCGTTTTTGATGATGAAGGGCGCAAGATTCGCCGTTTGATTCAAAATGAGTTTTTAGGGGAATCTGGTGCATATACTTGGAATGGTTTGGATGATAATGGTGAACGGGTTTTGTTGGGCATCTATATTATTTATGTGGAAGCCTTTAATTTGGATGGGGATGTTACGTCGTTTAAGGAAACTTGTGTAGTTGGGGGGAATTTGGATTGATTTGAAGTATTATTTTTTTGAACCATATAAGTTATTTTAGTTTATAAAAGTTTTTCATTTCGACTACACTCAATGAAACAATGACCAGCCGTTCTGCCCTTCCAAAATAGACCCGATAGTAGTGGAAACCGATAGGTTTGGAACGGATAGCGGGCCTTTCCGTAACGATGAAAGAAAAACCGTTCTCTCCTAAAAAACACAACAGAAAAATCTTTATTTCGTTTAAATAAGTAAATCACTCGTCCCTTTGTCACTCGCCATCACTTGTCCCCTTTTAGATAGTCTTCAATCTCGTTAAAATCTTCGTTCAACTAAAAAAATAGTTGCATAACGTAAAGATTCGTTGTAACTTTGTAGAAAAAGTAAACTCATGAGCCATAATAATAAATTACTAACACCTCTGGAACTTAAAGTCATGAACATTTTGTGGAAACTCAAAAAGGCTTTTGTGAAGGAAATTAGGGGAGAATGGGACGGTGAGGATGCAGAAAAACCTGCGTATAATACGATTTCTACGACGGTGCGGATTTTGGAAGATAAGGAGTATATCGACCATCAAGCTTTTGGGCGTACACATCAGTATTTTCCTAAAGTCTCTCGGTTTGCCTATCAAAAAAGATTGATGGGACATATCTTGGACAACGCTTTTTCGGGATCTACCACTAGTCTGATTTCTGCTTTGATTGACAACAAAAAGGTTTCTGATGAAGATATTCAGGAAATTGAAGACTTGATTAAAAAGGAAAAGTCTTAGTATGAGACGGGTGACGGGTGACAAGTGACGAGTGATTTTATACTCACTACTTGTCACCCGTCCTTCGTCACACTAATCACTTAATTTTGAAAAATGCTCAGTTATATTATTCTGACATATATTCTATGCCTGATTGGGGGGATTCTTTATTGGGCATTTGTTAGGGAACGGCTGTCGTCTTCTAATCAGAAAACGGTGCTTTTGAGCGTCTTGGGCTTGAGCATTATTGTGCCGTTGTTCTTTATGCAAAGTACCGCTTTTTTTGTGTCTCCCGAAAAGCCCAAAGATGAACATGTTTATATTTTAGAGGAAAGCGTTTTTATTGATTTTTGTCCTGCTGGCGAGGTTTTAGAAGCCTGTTATCAGCAAGCCACCACAAGCGAACAATTCTGTCAATGTGATGATATTGTGAAGGAAAATATCTTGTTGTACGAGGAAAGTTCCTTCTATAATTTTTTGAGTTGGCAACAAACCGCTTTTTGGAAAATCCTTTTGGTTGCCGCAAGTTTTATCTTCGTTTTTGTTCTTGGCAGCATCCTATATTTGTTATCGTTGATTCGTTCCAGTCGCAAAGAAAGCTACGATATTGATGGCAAACGCTTCACGATTTTGTATCCCAATCGCCCTTTATCCGTTGGTTCTTTCCAGTTGTGGAATCGCTATATTATTTGGCAAGAAGAAATGTTTGCTTTGACGCAGGAAGAAAAAGAGGCGATTTTGTGGCACGAGATTTCGCACATTGACCAAAAAGATACATGGATTAAAGTAGGCATTAATCTTTTGCAAGTCCTTTGGTTTCTCCATCCCATGTACTATCTGTTGCGCCAAGATTTAGAGCGTTTGAGCGAGTACATCGCTGATGAATGGGCGGTGGAAAAAGTGGGCGATGCTCGTCAATATGCCTCGCTCCTACTCAAAATGAAAACGCAACAACAAGCTCCCGCCTATGTCCAATCCTTCAACAATGGACAGCTTTTCAAACAGCGCATCAAGCACATTTTGTCCAATCCCAAAACGCACAATCGCTCGTTAAACATCCTAAATTTTATATTCCTAACAACTTCTTTCGCTTTTATTAGCAGCTACACCTTGCCCATTATTGACACCCAAATTGGCAAATTGCAAGTGTACCAAACATTGAGCGAACACAACCATGAAAGTGGGCGCACGACATTCTGTAAGAAGTGTTTGCAAGAAGAACTTTCACAGGGAAAATAACTTGTTGTTGTCCGAAAACCTTATCCATTTAAGTTATTTTAGTCGTCACAGATATCAAATTTCTTCGAGAAATATCATATCTAACCTAAGAATTTATTTCGTACACATTCCTTTTCATTTTTTTTAAGGAGCGAACGGTTTATTGCTTCGTCGTGATGGAAAGTCCTGCTATCCGTTTATGGATGGCATCTTCAAGATGCCTTGCATTTTTTCACGGACTGTACCGTATTGGAAGGCATTTCCAAAATGCCTTTCACTTCCACAGATGAACCGAAAAGGCAGCCAACGCAAATATCCAATCACTACTATCAGGGCTATTTTCAAAGGTCTTTACTTCTGTTTGACTGAACAAAAAATACTATGAAGCATTAAGCACCAAGAACTACGGCAACAAAAACCAAGAACCACGGCACTAATTATTATCCACCGCCATCGTATTTTCCTTAGAAGCTTTTTCCCTTTTAAAATTAGGGCTTCTCATCTTTTTGTATGACTTAAACTTCTTCCGAACTTTCTTAGAATTGACATAATATTTCAAACCAAATTCTACGATATAATTGTTCTCAAAAGGTCGGTTGTATTTGTCTTTTTTAGGATTATAGACATTGATTTTGTTGTAAGAAGCAAAGTCTGTATTGAACTCTTGTTGGCGCACAATTTCGCCGTAAATTCCGATGTTTTTAAAAGGCTTCATGCTGAGTCCTCCCCCAAGTCTTAGGCGATGCCAACCAAAAGGCACATGCTTTCCCATTGATTCACCGTGATTGTCATATTGTTTTATTTTTTCTCCTCCAATATTGTAGTATAAGTAAGAAATAAAATACGGCGATAATTTGACCGAAGGAATTAAGAGGTCATTAGGCGTTTTTAACTTAAAAACCTGAACCACTCTAAAACGATATTCCTCTTCCTCCTTAGAAAAATACTCTACTTTGACCTTACTGGCAAGCTCCCAATCACCAATATCATGGGAATAACTTGCTCCAGCGACCAAACGATATTTTGTTTTATTCTCTTTTTTCTTTCTAAACTTGGTATTGTGTTTATAAGCGAAACCGAAAGACCATCTTTTCTTAAAATTATACCCAAGACTAATGCTTTGCTGTAAAGACCTTAACTCATAAGGCTGTGTATCAAATCTATAATTTTGATTGAGTCCTAAGTCCCATTTTTTTGATAATTGCATAGCTACGCCTATGTCATTTCTACTTTTGAATTCACCTTGACCAAAAACGGAAAGGCTTAAAAAACAGGCTATAATGCAATAAATAAAGTTGTATTTTCTTTTGTTTTCCATAATATCAAACATACTTTTCCTATGACAAATAAATGTATTTGCCTGAATGTCACTTTTAAGATATAAGAGGCTTAAAAGTATTGAGAAATTAATTTCTCAGATAAACTGAAGAAAATGTGTTTGCAAGGAGAGGAGTTGAGAGTATGTAACTCTTACTGATTATTAACGAGTTACATCACAAATTTAACATTAAATTTACATTGGCGCAACAAAAATTTAACGTCAATGACAAATTAGACGCATTTTTTATAAAAAAGACACATAAAATTGATCTTATAATATAATAAACGATAAAAATTAGGTTTTGTTATTATATACAAATTAAGAAATATTTGTGTTGAATGCAAGGGTTCTCTCCATGAAAAATAGACCCGATAGCAGCGATAGGGCGGAATTAGATGTAAGGCATTTTGAAAATAACTTGCTTCTCCGCCCTTTAGCGTATAGCGGGACCATACGTTACGACGGAGCAATTTACCGTTCTCTCCCAAAAAATAAGATTAAAATTTAAGCGATGAGATTGTAGACGAAAAAGATGGTCGCTACGCATGCGATGACGCTGATGAGTACATAACTTAGTGCTAAGAGTGTTTGACCGTTTTGGAGGAGTAGGAAGGTTTCGAGGCTAAAGGTGGAAAAGGTGCTGAAGCCTCCACAAAAACCTGTGGCAAAAAAGAGTTTTACTTCGTTGGGGGTTGTGGTGTATTTGACCAAGAAAAGGGCAATCAATGCGCCTAAAATGGCACTGCTGCAAATGTTTGCCAATAAGGTGTGAATTGGAAAATGCTCGAAGTGTTGGATGGATATTCTGGAGATTCCGTAACGACACAAACTCCCTAAACCTCCTCCTATAAAAATTGCAAGATATTGCATGTGTGTGACGAGTGACGGGTGATTTGTGGCGAGTGTGCGGATGAAGAGTGGCGAGTGACGGGGGATTTTGTGGTACAGAGTATAAGTAATTAATAGATAGTAAACTTGTCCCCTGTCACCAGTCACTCGTCACTAAAAAATTATTTTGCTTTTTTCATGGGTGCAGGTCGTGCAACTGTGTTGAAAACACGAATTGGAATTGGCTCAATAGCAGGTTTAATTGGCTTGAGTGCTGTTGTTGGCTGTGCAGCTCTTTTCTCTGCATTGACTTTATAAACCATTTGAATACCGCCAAATAATATTGCAAAGTACGTAACTGATCCCGTTAAACACAAGGCAGGTGCTTGGCTAAAAAAGCTGACCATCAATGCGCCTAATACGACTGAAATGAGGGAAATGATGGTAAAGGTCAAGGTCACTTGGTAGTCTTTTAGTCCCCAAACCGCTAAATTGTGTGTGGTGTGGTCTCTTCCTCCTACAAAAGGCGATTGCCCTCTGGCGATTCTACGGATGGTTACCGTCAAGGTATCAATGATTGGAAGTACGAAAACGACTAAGGGTAAGGCAATTTTGTTCCATTGGATTAATCCTTCTGTTGGAACAACTGCCGCATTCCACAAAAACAACATGCTGATACCTGCTAAAAATGCGCCTAAAAATTGGCTTCCTGTATCGCCCATATACAGCTTTGCAGGATTCCAATTGTAGTACAAAAATCCCAATAATGCGCCTAATACGCCTGTCATCAACAACATATAAATACCAAAACTACCGCCTGTTAAGACCATTACAATCATTGTGGCAACAATAATAGCACTTGAAATTGTTCCTGTGATACCGTCCATATTGTCCAGCATATTGATGGAATTCATGATGCCGATTACCCAAAAAGAAGTGAAAAGATAGTTGATTGAGGTTAGACTGCTGATTTCTATAAAGACGCCTGAGAAGAATAAGATGTTGACACAAGCAAACTGTCCCACAAATTTAAACCAAGCGTTCATTTCAAACACATCATCCAATAATCCCACCAAGAAACCAAGCGTTGTTGCGCCCAATAATCCTGCGAGTTGATTGCTTACTATCCACTCGCTCGAAGGCAAGAAAAATGCCCCTGCACAAGCAGTCATTAAGAACAGGATGAAGAAAGTAACACCTCCGACTAAAGGTTTAGTGATTGAATTCCAACGGATTAGGTCTGTCTTAGATAAATCTTTGACTCCAAATCTATTGGCGTGTTTTAAGAAAAGCTTGTTAATCAAGATGGATATCAATACTGTTGCAATCAGTATTGGGATATAAAGCAAGCTTTGAGTGGTAAAAATGCTGTCCAATTGTATATGGTTTTGTGAAAATTAATTCTTGAACAGTGCAAAGCTACGCAATAATCATGATTCTTTAGACTCCTGATTTCCAAAAACATCTAAAATGGTCTTTTTTTTTGGTTTAAAGCCCTTTTATGGACAAAATTTGTGTATTTTTTACCACTTAACGACAAAAAGTTAGATTTTTTATTTCGTTTTTTGGACATAGAGACATAATTTTGTGGTTAGACTACTGTTGTTTTTTATGTTGGAGAGAACCGTTTATCTTTCATCGTAAAGCATGCTCCCGCTATTCGCTACTACACCAAACGCCTTTTTGGGCAAACACATGGGTTTGCCCCTACAAGCCTACGCTGCTTTGGTATAACGCTGCTATCGGGTCTATTTTGGATGGTCTGTACCCCTGCATTGAGGTTTTGAATCACGGATTTTTTTGGATTACACGGATTTTTTGTTGCTTCACAGGTTTTAGTGTATTGGGAATTAGGGAATTAGTCTCTATACACCACTCAAACGACTTAAACAAAAAAAGCGAAAGAGCTTACTTTTTAAAGTAACCCCTTTCGCTTGTCCCAATTATTTTTATGTCAAGAGAGAAATTATCACATGCGCTCTCCATTTTGGTAGACCACGATGAAAGCATCTCTAAAGCCTCTGTCTCTTACTTGTTGTAAAATATCGTAAGCAAAACCTTTATCGACAAATTTACCTAAGACAACTTTTTGAGCAGAACTACCTGACTCTATTTCGATGTAGCCTAAGTCATTTAAAGACTCGAAACGAGATAAACTTGGATTTTTGAATGCTCCTAATTGTATCTTGTATTCTAAAGAGTTAATTGGATTACCAAACTCATCATACCGTACTTCTTCATCAAATATCGTTGGGCTATTTGGATCGTATATATCCGCAGAACTTGCTCCACCGACATGTTGTGTTGATGTATTAGAATTATCATCGTAAGTGGTGTTCTCACTCTCATAAGTCGTATTAGAGCTTGAATCATCGAAAGGTGTTGTTTCGTAAGTCGTCGTTGTGCTTGGCTCATCGAAAGGCGTTAAATCCTCTTCGCCTTTGAAGTAATCATTGGCTGATGGTGCGTTGATTGCATCATTGCCTCCATATTTACTAATTCCGGAACCATAATAACGAGGTGCGCTTGAAATCGTATTGGTACTATATCCAATGATTTTGAACTCTGTCCTTCTGTTTTGTTGGTGTTCTTCATCTGAACAAGCAACACCATTGCTACAACGATTGACCAATTGTGTTTCACCGTATCCTCTCGCTGTGATGCGATCTCTTGGAATACCTTTGCTAATGATATAATCAACGGCTGACTGCGCTCGACGTTCTGATAAGTCTAAGTTATAATCATCAGAACCTCTTGAATCTGTATGTGATCCTAACTCTATTTGAATACCAGGATTTTGATACATTAAGGCTACAATCTTATCTAACTCTAAAGCAGCATCAGGTCGAATGTACGATTTATCTAAATCGTAATAGATGTGTTGTACATCAAACTCTTTTAAGATTGACTCAGGAATTAAAACACCACCTTTACTATTACCATTATTGTTATTAGGATCATTGGGATCATAATTAGGGTCATAGTTTGGACTATTAGGATCATCTGATTTTGGCAATTCTTCTACTTCGATTTTTGTTAAAGAAATATCTAACGCTAAATCCTTCATTAAAGGCGAAGCACAATCTCTACCTTTTGTAGATACTTGTTTTGTTGCTGTAAAGTAAAATTCTTTTGTAGCAAAAATCACATAATCCGTTTCAGGATCTAATTCAAAGAAATAGGTACCATCTTCCCCTGTCACAAAGGTTTTCTCAAATTTTGTAACGGGATTGATTAACTTAACGGTTGCCCCCTCAACAGGTTTTGCGCCAGGTTCTTCGTAGATTAACCCTCTTAATTCACAGTGAATACCACCGTATTCGTCGGGCGTCATTGGTACTTTCACGTCAATAGAACTCAATAAGCCTTCTGTAGAAATGGCTTGGAAGCCATCTTGATAGTTAGGCTTAAAAGTTCTTACTTCATAGTTTTTATCTGGCGATATTGGGAAATTGAATTCACCGTTGGCGTAAGTTGTGCGTTCTTGTAAAACGACTTCACCGTCAATCAACTGAACAATAGCTCCTTCGATTGGCTCATTGGTTGTTGCATCCACGACAACTCCGTTAATTTGGAAAGCAGTACGTTTGAAGCTGTAAATATCGTCGCTTCCTTGTCCTCCTGGACGATTAGACGCTAAATAGCCTTCTGTACCATCACCGTTAAGGATAAACCCAAAGTCATCGTAATTGGTATTAAGTGGCGCACGAAGATTTTCAGGTGGTAACCAACTGCCATCTTCTCCTTGTGTAGAAGAAAATACGTCCAAACCTCCTAAACCGGGCAATACATCAGAAGAGAAGTACAAGGTACCATCTTCGTGAACAAAAGGAAACATTTCTCTTCCTTCTGTATTGATTTCAGCCCCTAAATTAATAGGATTTCCCCAAGAATCACCTTCTCGGTAAGACACATAAATATCTTCTTCCCCATAACCCCCTGGCATATCAGACACAAAATATAAGGCACTTCCATCATCACTTAAAGTAGGATGCCCACAAGAATATTCATCATTGTTAAAAGGTAAATCACCTGTTTCTCCCCACTTATCGCCTAATTGTTCAGATGAAAAGATTCGTAGATTAATTGTATTTTCTCGGTCTTTCGTCTTTTTACCTTTATAAATGTTATTTCGAGTAAAGAACATGGTTTGCTCATCTTTTGAGAATGTTACTGTTCCCTCATGCATCCATGTAGTAGGCTCACCTTTGAAAAGCTTGGGAGGATCTAACTCCAATGGGTCTGTTCCAGCTCTTTCCTCACTATAAAACAAATCTAAGAAAGGTGCCTCTGTCCAAACATAGGTTTTGTCTTGGTATTTTCCACCTCTATCAGAAGCGAAAACAATACCGTCTTGATAAAAAGCAGGACCAAAATCGGCTTTACCTGAATTAACATTAATATTATTTAAAACATAGACACCAGGATCTTGACGGAAGTACTCTTCCTTATCACAAGATTCGGCTAATCTAAGTCCTCTGGTATCAGCAGGTACCAATTGGGCATATTCAACAAATTGCTCTCGTGCTTTTTCACAATTATTGTTCATTTTGAGAGCCATTCCATAGTACAACAAATGTTCATCAGTACTTTCAGGTAATTCAATAACCTGCTCATACCAATACTCTGCTTCCACAGGGCGGTTCATAAGGCGATAACACTCGGCTAGTTTAATTTTAGCTTCGTTATTATCAGATTTTGATAAAATCTTTTTATACATCTCCGCTGCTTCTGGGTAAGCGAACTGTTCAAAAAGTTGATCAGCTTTTTTTGTTTTTTGCGCATTTAGATTTGATGATGTCAAACACATCGCCACTATCGCAAAAACACATATAATTGGGAACGGATACTTCATGGGCAATACAGTTTTCTTTACCTGTCGGTATGTAAATTGAAAAATTGTAATGGTACAACTATAACTTATCAATTTCCATTCGATATTTTCTGATTTTTTAGCTAATAAAGCTGCGTATCAAAAAATTTCTTTGGCTAAGTAATGAAAAAGAAGAACCTATCATTTTTGGCGTCGATATTTTCCGATATATTTCGTTGAAAAGCCTCGTCGTAGCCCTTGTTACGCCTACGTTTTTCGTCTCATCTATCAGAAGATCTCTTTACCTAAAATTGATAACTTATTGTTTATCCATTACTAAATTGTTAAACTTATTAGTTAACCATTCCATTAAGAAAAAATGAGTGCTTGGTCTTGACGCATTTTAAGATATGAAACAATTTGATAAATTTACAAAAATTGAAATAAACAAATGTTAAATTTCATATCCTTAACATGTCTTAGACCAAAAACAGTACCAAATTTTCTATTTAATCAAAATTAAGTATTTTAATTTATAGTTGTATTATTTTTTTATTTAATATACTAAGGTTTTTGTATGTTCTTTTTTCCATTTCATCATAAAAAATGCCTTGTTTTGTAAAGACATAATAAAGCGGTTCAAGTATTTCAATAGCATCATCAAAAACATTAGCAACCTTTGGAGGTATTCTTAACAGCCTTTTATATTTTATTTTTAGGCTATTTGCTTATAAAATGGTCCACCAGTCAAGAGCGCAATAATATACATAAAGCTGAAATTGTATTATTTTTTGGGATCAAAATTGCTGCTGGCTTTGCTTATGCTTGGATTCATCACCATTATTATACTGGTGATACTTGGGCCTATTATCATGCGAGTCAGCTTATATATGATCTTCTTCCCGAAAATCCTACAGATTTTTTCAAACTTACGTTTTTACCTGTTCCAACAACTTTTCCCGCTCATTTGAATGAAATTCATGAGGCGATAGGCTATTGGAAAGATACCGCAGCATATACGATGGTTCGATTGCATGTGATACTCAGTATTTTTTCATTGGGGCATTATAGTGTTCACGTCGTCTTCTGGGAGTTTTTCTCTCTCATCGGTCTGCTCTATGTTTATCACTTTCTACGCCATTTTGTTACAAATAAGTCCAAATATTTGTTGTATTTGTTAATATTTGTGCCTTCTTTGCTATTATGGCTATCTGGTGCACACAAGGGAGGGGTTTGTATTTTGGGCTTGGGTCTGATTCTTCTTCAGACTATAAAAATAGTCAAACATCCTCAATTCTCCTACAGAATAGCCTATATAGTTTTAGGAATAATGCTACTGGCATCGATACGCCCCTATATTTTGGGGCTTTTATTGCCTGCTTTGCTGTCCCTTTCGGTTAGTTTAAAACACCCTACATATGTTTTCTATAAATATATAGGAATTTATACTTCAATTGGGCTATTTACACTTTTATTGGGCAAAATGTTCCCTAGTTTCGACATTTTACCCAAATTGGTTCAAACTCAATCATATTTCCTAAGAAACTATAACGGAAATTCTGATATTGCGTTACAAACTTTGGAACCTAATGTGTGGAGTTTTATCAGTGTTGCACCACAAGCATTCTATAATACGATGCTTCGTCCTACTTTTTGGAACATGCACAATGAACTTAGTGTGTTGGCTGGTTTGGAGACAATGGGGTTGATTTTTTTCTTTATTTTTTGTGTTTTTCGCTCAAAAGGCATTCCTAACAAACCTCTTTTTTATTTTTGTATCTTTTTTTCACTAAGTTATTTTTTACTGATTGGTTTGACGGTGGATAACTTGGGGGCAATTGTTCGCTATCGGGCTGTTCCGCTCTTATTTTTGATTGTGGGAATGGCGAGTTTAGTGATGAAGGATTCTTTTAAGGAAGTAAGGGGTCAATTTTAGGGAAATGTTTTTGGGGCGAAGGCAACCTCTTTTTGGGGCTTTTCGTAGTGCCTTAAAACAGAATTTCAGCGTTGAGACAGTCTAAAATAGACCCGATAGTAGTGTTATAAGCAGCGTTTGGCTTCTATTGCAGCGTTTGGGCTTATAGTAACGGATAGCGGGACCAAACGTCACGACAAAGCAATCCGCCTTCCTCTCCTAAATAAAACAAAATAAATAAACTGCGCCATTAAGTGAAACAAAATTATAATACATTCTATGAAGCCGAAAGTTTTACTTGTTTTGAATCGTTTGAATATCGGGGGACTGGTGCCACAGGTGCTTTATTTGACGAAGTATTTGCAGGATGCGTTTGAGACGAAGTTGATTTGTGGGGCGATTGATGATTCAGAGACGAGTTTTGAGCATCTTTTGGCGGAAATGGGGGTGGAAGCGCAGATTGTGCCACATATGCATCGGGCGATTCATCCGTTGAGGGATTATAGGGCGTTGCAACATATTAAAAAGGTGATTCGGGCATTTCAGCCTGATGTGGTGCATACACATGCAGCAAAATCGGGGGCGTTGGGGCGGTTGGCGGCGGCGCAATGTGGGGTGCCTGTGATTGTGCATACGTTTCATGGGCATGTGTTTCATTCGTATTTTGGTCCGACGAAAACTCGGGTGTTTTTGGAAATTGAACGGTGGTTGGCACAAAAATCTTCTAAAATTATTGCGATTAGTCAGTTGCAGAAAAAGGATTTTATAGACCTTGAAATTTGTGAAAAAGAGCGTATTGAGGTGATTTATAATGGCTATCCGTTGGAGCGTTT
>Ga0114952_1003116_pt1 | contig 12054 bp, 10 predicted proteins | sample SidtaG_2_FD_87303 | JGI IMG/M metagenome (GOLD analysis project Ga0114952, IMG submission 87303) | Marine algal microbial communities from Sidmouth, United Kingdom - Sidmouth_Asex2 metaG | ecosystem: Host-associated > Algae > Red algae > Unclassified | place: Sidmouth, United Kingdom | collected... | reverse complement strand
AGATGGTATCTTAATTTCAGTATTACAATTACCCAATATTATCAAAATCCTAAAATACTTATAGTAAAAAGTACATAATAAAGCAGTAAATGTGCGATCCGCTTTGAATGTGTTTGTCTTTATGTTGTTTTTAAATTACTAATAAACAATGTTTTATGTATATTTTTATTCAATCACTAAATAAAAAAACCTTCACATAAATAGCTTATTTCAGTTGCAGACATTCTACAAAATCCCAATAATAGGGCACTAATTTTTTTCAAAACATAAAAAAAGCCATTGGAAAAATCCAATGGCTTAAGGGAGTTCTAGTTTTCATCTTGTTTGATTACAAGAATATCGTCTGTCTATAACTATCATCTTCTATAGTTACAATGGATAAAATTTTCAAAAATGTATAGTCTCCCGTTTTATGTTTGATCAACTCTATTTTTACATCATTTGTTAGAGTTTGCGAAAAAGGGACAGTGACCGTATGAGTACAAGTAACCGCAGAGTAATACAGTATCCCGCCAGAATATACATTTACAGTATATGTATCTCCTTGTACATAAGAAGGGTCTTCCCAATGTATTTCAGATGATGTCGAAAACGAGATGGTAGTGCTGTCAGGGCTTACACACTTGACATGTTCAATATTTATATTGAATAAAATTAGTATCGTTAGTGTTCTCAAAACAATTAACTTAGTTTTCATAATGTCTAAATTTTTCTTGGTTAAAAAATAATATGTTTTTATTATGCGTTAATAATGAGGTTAAAATAGTTCAGTAATAATTCATCTGTCAGTCGTCATTGTATTTAAAATAAATGACGAGCAATGAATTATATCTACGATAGATATTGTCCAGAACTCCCTATTAAATCGAAATGTGTATATCGGAACCCAACAAATTCATTAACTAAATTACACTATTTACACATGAAATTTAATTGTATGTGATTTCGCTGAGTTGTTAAGAGTGCAGTGTTGTTTTGTAATTAATTGGGAATTTCTTTAAATTTACATTTTAGTAATCCCTATAATCACAATACATGTTGTATAGGATTAAAAGTAATAAATTAAGATAATTAATTCAATTACAAGATTAAGGTAAAATCTTTCTTTTTCTTTAGCTTTAAATTAATTAATATGTATATTTTTTTGATAATCAACTATCAAAGTTTGTGTTTATTTGCAATGATAAAATAAAATCTCAATTAATTCAATTCATGAAAAATACAATAACCGTTCGATTTTTGAAAAAACTCTCAAAAAAGGAAATAAAAGGCTTAGAAGCCTTTGTCGAAAATCCATATTTCAATCCTAATCAAGACATTGCCGTACTCTACAAATATATAGACCAATTTGCACCGAATTATAATCAGACCGACTTCATAGCGGAACATGCCTTCGATGCTGTTTACCCAAATAAATCTTCGATGCGGTTGCTCACAACAGATTAATGAGCAAGCTGTATGCGGTCATCAAAAAATTCATACACTGTCTTTATACCAACTCCGATCCGGCGGAAACAGAACTTAAAGTATTGCGTTTTTGTAATGAACGGTATCGTGAGCGTTTTGACAATCAATTAAAAAAAGTCAGAGGACTGGCAGATAAAGAAAAAGGAAACAAATTTTATCGTTATACATTAGGAATAGAACTGGCAGTAGAAGACTACCTGGCATTTTTTCCACAGGAGACAAATTTTACGGAGTCATCTATTGCCTTAGATAAATATTATTGGCTCTCCAAATTGCCACTGTTTTGCGGAATGCTGAATCGGCAGATTGTTATCGGAGTAAAATATGATATCTCCGACTTAGATAGTTATTTGGAGTTTCTCGAAAAAATCGAATACACCCGATTTCCCCTTATAGAACTGTGGTATTGCTTAGCTAAGATTTTAAAAAATATTGTAGATAAAATGCCCCCTGAACACCAAGATTACCTCAAATTTAAAACACTGTTCTTCAAAAATAAAAATGATTTAGGTGAAAATGAATTGAGAAATTTATACATATTTTTAAAAAACATTATAAATAGAACTTCTATTACAGATGATGATTATTACCATGAGCTATTCGATTTAGATAAGTTGGGTTTAAGTGAAAAGCTAATATTTATTCAAGGGCAACTCCGCCCACAAAGCATAAAAAATATTTTAAATACAGCAATTAGAATTGGCAATATCACGTGGGCTAAAAACTTTCTGACTAAGTATAAGGAAGTGTTTTGGCACGAACATGCCGACGATATATTGTTGTATAGTAAGGCAATGATAAGTTTTCATGAAGGTCATCACGCTAAAGCCTTACAAAATTTAGAAGATGTAACTTATCAAGATATATTTTTTAGGCTAGGCAAAAAAAGACTTCAAATACAAATTTACTATGAAATGGAAGATTTAGAATCTTTTGACAAACACATCAATAATTTTAAAGTATTTTTATCTCGAAATCAAGATAAAATAGGCGATATACATGTTCTATCAAACCGAGATTTCATTAAACATATTATTAAAATATACTATATTTTAAAGCAAGACACACAGAAAATAGCAAAATTAGAAGAAAAAATATACAAAACCTCAACCCGACTACTTCCTGAAAAAAAATGGCTACTCGACAAACTTGATGAACTCAATTGTTGCCGTATCCGACCAACTTCCCCTTCATATACAAACCCGTAACCCGAAAAAAAGAAGCTCTGCGTCGGCTTATCCGTCACAGAGCTCTAAATCAAATGAAACCATCTTATATTACCGCCTTATTCGACGATAATTTTCTCATTATGAAGTCCCTTATCGGTCTGAATACTAAGTAAATACATACCGGAAGGGAGTTGGCTGACGTCAATTTGGGTGTTGGTAGATATTACTTGACGAGCAAGCACCTGTTGCCCTACGGTATTGTAGAGTGTCAATGTTTGTGCTTGCAAGTCGTTGGTAGTAATATTGATTGTATTTGATGTTGGATTAGGGAATATATTGATGTGTTGGGATAAATCTAGGGTGTTGGTGTCTGTTGCTGTATCATTTATATTTACGGTAACTGCATTTTCACTGCCCATTATGATAACTTCCTCACCTGTATTTAGGACAGCGCGTACGTTGGTAATCGGAAAGTTGAGTTCTATTATCGAAGATAATTTGCCGATAATATTATCCGTCATCACGAAACTTACCGAACCGATTTGTCCGAAACCAGAGATGTTTTGCTGGTCGGTACGCGAGTAAGCAAAGTCCACAACTGACTGATTGACAACGTTTTTCTCAAGTTGCAGGGTCGTCGTTGGGTTACCTATCCACGAATCCATGAAGTAATCCGCCATCACAGAGCCGCTATTCACCAAGTCGGCAGGGTAGCCAATAGAGAATGCGACCCCATAGACTTCTTCGACAGGCAAATTGAGTGTACCCATGATGATGTCGGCATTGATAGTGATATTGCCGGTATCGGGCGTGGAGTAGATGGTGTCAAGGTCAAATTCGAGGTATAGCCCAGGTGCATTATCCACGCGATTGGCGGTGACGCCATTGTGGGTACGGTTATAATTTTGCTCGATAGCATAAACGTCGTCAAAGAAAATTTCGCCATTGCCATTGCAATCTAGATGCTTGAGATTGAGGCTATCTTCGGTAATATTTTGCCAATCGATGGCAGGTTGACCGTACCAATCAATCGTGGCATTGGAGCGCAGGACTCCGGTTTCGCCGAAATGCAAACCAAGCGGCAATACATCGTAATTGTCCACAATCATATTGCGGTCAGCATCGCCGGGAAATACGCAGTCGGTATTTTCGCATTCGGGATTTTCTACCACGATGGTCGTGCATATAAAGCCCGAGCAAATACTGCCAGCAGGGGGGGCGTAAACAGCACATATTTCATTTATACCATAATCTAACAATGGAATAGAAATGCTTATATTGCCGGTGCCGTAGGCTTCTCCGGTTTGACCATTGTACCATTCCACCTCAACGGGTGTCATACCTGCTCCAAATAAAGTAAAATCAAATACATTCTCAACAGATGTATCATATATAATTTCATAACCACAATCGCTCGTAGGCAGTATACCTGATATGAGTATTAGTTCGCAATGCGTATCTTCACAGCCTATATCATCATTCCAAACGGTAAGACAAACATTATAAGTCCCAAGATTTTCGAATGAATAATCAAAAACATCGCCCGGTGAAGTAGTAAATATATTACCATTAATATTCCATTGAGCTTGAGCATAATTTCCTATTGAAAGATCAAAAAAATCTACGTCTTGAACCACCTCGCCGAGATTGGGATGAATAGACCACATAAAGAAGGCTTCGCATTCTTCATTTTGTTGCCCCATTTCCACTTCGATATCTATGCAACTTTCGATATCACAAATCCAATTGCCTTGTGCATCCGTCGCGGTAGCAGATGCACATGTAAGATAGCTGCCCGATTCGGGAAAAACATAAGTAAGCGCATCGTCTTGCCCTACTATATTTCCATCTACATGCCAAAAAATATCTTCAAATAAGTAGGGATTTAAAGAAGTAAATAATTGGAAAGCAACCGTAGAATCATTGACCGTTCCCGAAAATATAGATAGCGGCGGACAGTTCCCACCGATTTGATAACAAATTTCTGTCACACAGATTTCTCCTGTTGAAGGATCAGCAATTACCTCTGCACATACTGTAAATTGACCGGCAGAAGGCGAAAAATTATATTCTATAGGATTGCCATATTCTAAGAAAACACCATCAACGTACCACCCAATCGAATCTTCAAAAATCTCATACACATCAGGACCATATACCTGAAAAGTAGCCCAATCTTCCTGTATTTCATATTCAAAATCAATGTCTTGACAATTCGCGCCACTCCCATTTGTTGTGATAATATCTTTACATAAAAAAGTTTCACAACCCGTAAACTCATCAAAAAACTCCACACATATAGTATACTCACCCGGCTCGCTGAATTGATGGGTTATAAAAACTTGGTTGCCGATAATGTCGTCATCATTTCCCAACGTCCAAGTCACAGCACTTGGGGGCGGAGGCGTATTTGAGCCACTATACACCATACCTGTGATAGTTGTCGAGTCGGTTTGTGTGATGTGAATATAATAATCACAAGGTTGGTACGTGTTGCCCATCACGATAGAATCGCACAACACACCTGTACATTCCATAAGCGCATCTTCGTATTCGGCACAGATAAAATAAGTTCCCTCTTCGTCAAAAGTATAATTAAGATTTGATCCTGTACCAATGACACCACCACCGTCTTCCAAAACCCATGTTATATCACTTGGTAAGACATAATTTGATCCATTTGGTGAGTATATACTTCCCGAAAGCTCTAAACCATAGGATTCTAAAGCAATTTTGTAGTTGCAACTAATGGTAGTTGACGGTAGGGTAACACACTGGGTACACGCATTACCATCAACTTCATAGTCCACACAAAGTGTCGAAGAAAGACCCGACAGAATTTGATCTGGATCTAAAGCCACACTGACCGAATCTCCAAGTGGAAACTCCAATTCCAGAATGTACCACTTTTCTAAATCCGGGTAATAAGGTCCGAAATCTGTCGAATTATATATTGAAAACTCCACCAAATTGACATCTAGCTGATTAGTTTGTATTAGGTACGAATTACAAAATGAATTATCTGTCGTATATCCAAAAACGTTATTCCAGCACAATGCCGAAGTAACGAACAATAGTATAAATTGAATTTTTCTGTATTTCATAATCAATCTTCATTTTTGTAAAAAATCCGCCGAATAGGTTGCTGATAAGGTACAAGCGTAATAACACTTTACAAAAATGGTGGTTTTATATCATTTAAAAAAGTACAATTTTTAGTAATTGTGATTTTTATCGCGGATAAATTTCACATAAATCATTAATTGTCAGTAATTTATTATTTTTTTTGTGAGAAAAAAATTACTAATAATAGAATTTCTTTGATAAATAAAAAAAACGGAGTACAAATGCTGTAAACATTTACACTCCGTTTTATTTTTTTAGAAAGAGTTTCTATGCTTCCAACTTCAATTTAGTCGTTAGCACTTCCTGTTTTGGATTCAGTAAATCATCGGTGAGCCTGACTTCGGGGTCTTTAGATTTTCGCTCATTGATGACCGTAAGCAGAGAGCTGTTTTCGTTATGCGGAATTGCCTTAATTTGATTGACAAGTCGCCCGGTGAGTATCGGGTGTTGGAGAATTTTGTAGATAATTTCCGACTTTTTGCTATCAATCGTAATCATTTCGATAATCTCCCCTACCGCAGTTTTCATGTAACGAACAATTTCCTTTCCTGTTTGCCGTAGTATCTTAAACTCCTCAATACCAGACAAATGTCTATCTGGATGCATGATTTTATCTAAGAAATACTCCCAAACCGTTTGTACGGAAACATCAATACTAACGCTACTATAGCGCATGGTACTACTCATAAAATTGATTTAATTTTTTGAATGAATTGTTCCCAATCTTTTTTGGAAACGAGTGTTTGTGCGAATAGATAGATTTTTATTAGATAAACTTTAAAACGATTATTATTCTGTTATAATAATATCGGCAAAACAAAAATGCACATTTTTAGCTTAAAAAGCAACAATAGACCGTCAAAGAAATGCCACATTTTAAATTGCACCAAAAGCATAATCACCCCCTAAACGTATTCTATTGCTGATTAATTTCCTACTTAGCAAATAATGACAAAACAATGATGTTCACCAGCCTTTATAAATTTATGCGTTTTTTGTCTATATTTAGCCTTTCAAAAATCACTGAACGCAGCACGGTGCTTCCAGTCCGTGCCGCATCAAGAACGCACATAACACGCAACACGGGCTGGAAGCACCGTGCTACGAAAGCATTGAAGCATTGAAAATAAACGCACACGGGCACCTCCTGCCTTACCCCGAACAAATTCCTGCATTCATGCAGCAGAAAGAAATATTCTGGATAGATGCGGATAGGAAATTTATGCGGCAAAAAGGCTGGAAAAGACCCATTACGGACGCCAGTTTTTTTCTGAATGAAAAACTCGAATGGATGGATAAAAATAAGCTCGACCACGAGGTTATCCTCAACCTTTCCCAACTCTATTGTAATGGTATGAAACGCAGTACGGCGCATGATGTCATTCGTTTTCAAAATGACTTCAATGCACAAGTACAATACGAAAACCCGAAGCGATTCACAACAGGGTTTGTCGTGCAGGCAGCGTATATAGATGATGCCTTGAAGGAAATAGAACGCTGTGTTAAAGAGCTGAATATGAACTTATTATGTCTACCAACACATTTTTTAAATAAAAAAAATGAATGGCATTCGACCGCATCCGAAGCCGCTGCGCCGATATGGGAATTGGCGAATGAATACGGGCTTGCTATCGAAATTCACCCCTATGATGCGCCGCGCATGATAGCACTGCAAGACCGTTTTTGGCGGTTTCATCTCGTATGGATGTGCGCCCAAACTGCCGACAATTACCACACCTACACATTACTCGATTTTCCGAATAAGTACCCACACACACGCGTCTGTTTTGCTCACGGCAATCAATTTGGACAAATCAACGTAGGCAGACGAGCACAAGGCTACGAGGGCAGACCCGACCTATTTGAAGGCACCACGCATCCGAAAGAAAATATTGCACAAAAAAACGTCTTTTTCGATACCTTAGTGCACGATGTTTACGCTTTCAGAATGCTAAAAGACCGACAAGGCGTCAGCCAAATCGTTGCTGGACTCGACGACCCTTACCCACTCGGTGAAATGGAATCCGTATCCGGTTGCTATCCCGGAAAAGTAATTGATGAAGCCCTCGCGCATGGTTTTATTTCCGAAAAAGAAAAAAATGATATTTGGTGTAAAAATGTAAAAAGATGGTTGGGGAAGGAAATTGTATAATGGTTAGGGAAGAGGAAGAAAATAATCTACCCCAAATGAAGAAGTTATTTTTTTTATATGTTTGGCTAAATTTGACGCGTATAGCCGAGCTACGTAAGAAAAAGAACAATTCAGACGGGTAGATTATTTTTTCGTCTTCCCTTAAATTGTAATTTTGCAAAACCATATTCCAAGAATATAGGGACAGGACATACCCTGTCCCTACATTCTCGGAAATGGTTTTATTAAAAAAAAATCCGTTTAATCTGCCAAATCCGCATTCCAATGAATTACGAAAATACCGCCACATTCGCCGCCAAAATGGACGACCAAGACCCCTTACACGCCTACCGCGAACAGTTTTATTTACCATTGCAAAAAGATGGGACGCCGCATATTTATTTATGTGGAAATTCGCTAGGTCTGCAACCCAAATCGACCCGAAAGTACGTAGAACAAGAGTTGCTGGATTGGGAAAAATTTGGTGTAGAAGGGCATTTTCATGCACGAAATCCGTGGATGCCTTACCACGAATTTCTGACCCCTGCGATGGCAAATGTCGTCGGTGCGAAACCCGAAGAAGTAGTCGTGATGAATACCCTCAGTGTCAACCTTCACTTAATGATGGTATCCTTTTATCGTCCTGATAACGAGCTATTTAAAATCGTGATGGAAAGCGACGCTTTTCCTTCGGATAGGTACGCGATTGAGTCGCAAATACGCTTTCACGGCTACGACCCGGCAGAGGCTTTATTGGAAATTCGCCCGCGAGAAGGGGAAGAATTGGTTCGCACAGAAGACCTCGAAAAATTGATTGAAACAGAAGGCGACAAAATCGCGCTCATCATGCTCGGCGGCGTCAATTATTATACGGGACAAGTCTTTGATTTCAAAAAAATTGCCGAACTTGGACATGCGCACGGCTGCGTCGTAGGCTTCGATCTCGCACATGGCGCAGGCAATCTCGACCTCCAACTCCATGATAGTGATATGGACTTCGCGGTGTGGTGTACCTACAAATATCTCAACTCCGGTCCGGGTAGTCTGGGCGGCTGTTTTGTGCATGAAAGACATGCGCATGCCGACCTCCCCCGCTTCGCCGGTTGGTGGGGACACAATAAAGAAACACGCTTTAATATGCGCCACGATTTTGACCCGATACCGGGCGCAGAGGGCTGGCAATTGAGCAATCCGCCGATACTTTCACTGGCAGCAATACGGGCTTCATTGGATATTTTTGAGGAAGTTGGGATGAAAAAACTCAATGAAAAATCACGCCAACTGACAGGCTATTTGGAGTTTTTATTGGACGAAATTCAAAACCAAAACATCCGCATCATCACCCCACGCGACCCCACCCAACGTGGTTGCCAACTTTCCATTCAAGTAAAAAATGCCGATAAGTCCTTGTTTGATAACATAACAGAAAAAGGTGTCATCGCCGACTGGCGCGAGCCGGACGTAATACGTGTCGCGCCCGTGCCTTTGTACAATTCGTATAGAGATGTTTTTCGTTTTGTAGAAATATTAAAAGAGTTGGCAGTCTAATGCGAGGATGTTTCACGTTGAACTGCCAAATTCTGCCCCGACGATACCAATAAATCAGCCTAACTTGTCATATTTAAACGGGAACTTGCAACCCATCAATTAAAAGTGGTACAACAACCCATTCATTATTCATGTAAATTGTAACTTTTTGGTAACCAATAATTAATAATAATTTGGTGGCTTCGCCGAAATTATTTTCCAACTCATTGAAATGGTGTGCATCCGAACTGATAGTTACAGCAATGTTTTTTTCAAAACACATTTCTAAAATCCATTTTGACGGGTAAAATTCGGTTGTTTTTCCTTGATAAAAACCGCGTGTATTGACTTCCACGATACAGCTCGAATTGGAAATGACGTCTATCGTTTCCTCCACAATTTCTTTATACCACGCCTCTGTTTCATCAAAAAAACGATTGCCTTTATTAAGTTTTTTTATCAAATCCAAATGCCCGATAATGTCCGGTGGGTCATGCGTGACCATCATCTGCACGCGCTCATAATACGCCCGTACCATCGCCTGCACATCGTCTGCATAGACCTCACGCAAGCCTCGCGCCAGTTCCTCCGCCGTAAAATCCATACAAAAATGCTCGCCATCTGCATACTGCCCAATGTAATGCACCGAGCCTACAATCACATCCAATTTATACGCCTCAAAATCGCCCGGACCAATCACATCCGGTATAAAATCGACCTCCAAACCCGTATAGATTTGCACCTGCGGATAAGCCGCCTTCACATGTTTGATGTCTTGCAAATACGCCCCCAAATCTGCCTGTTTTACGTGCCAATCCGTCTCAAACGACACAGGTGCATGACTCGAAAATCCGATTGCAAGCATTTGATTTTCAACAGCTTGTCGAGCGTGTTCTTCTGCCGTGCATTCGCCGTCGCAGTAGAGGGTGTGCATGTGATAATTTGTCCAATTCATAATCGAAAAGTTGTAGAGTTGTAGAGTTGATGAAGTAGAGGTCTTTTGGAAATTCTTTGAGTAAGGGATGAAAAAATAATAACCATAAATTTATTTGAGTGTGCCACAAATCGGTGGTATTATAAAAGGTACGGTATTACACAGATTTGTGATACACTCAATTTATTTAAACTTTTAATTGGCTTCGATTTTGTCGTTGATAATTTGAAGCATTATTTATAAAAAATCAGTTTAAATTTATAAGTATTTAATTGTCAATATTTTATGAATTATTAATTTTTATTAAAAATACTAATTTCAAATATTTTTTCTCACTTCAAAATCAGCGAAATCGAAGTTAGTAACGAGCAAATAATAAGTTTACGATTTCGACGAGATTATTTTGTCCTTTGTTATCTTCATTTAGTTGATTGATTTTATGCCCAAATATACCATTTTCCCACGAAAATGCTCCACGTAAAACGATTTTGCAAATCGCATACATCCACATTTCGATACAATGAATCACAGCAATGCAAATCCAAGTCGCATTTCAATATTAAAATCCGTATATTTGCAGCAGAAAAAATGAATAGACGTTTTGAGTACATTGTCGCATTAACGCATTACAATTCATTCATTCAAAATTTACTCATTCATTAGACTTTATTCCAAAATTAAGTTGTATTGCATGGAAATTAGGATTTTTTCGCTAATCGAAACTCATTTCGAGTCGCATACCCAGCGGTACGGGACGAGAAATAGATGAAGAGTAGCGGAAAAAGACAATTTAGGAACGGGGCATAAATAAATTAAGTTTTTTAACGCCGTTATTTTGTGCTTAGTTTTTCTCTTGAAGACAGGCGTTTATCTGGATAAATAACTGTTTTCAAGGGGAAAAATAAGCGCAAAAGAAACCGTCCAAATCGGGAAGTTATTGTTTTATCGTTACTTAGTGAAAGAAATTATTTTGGAATAAAGTCTATTCATTAGTGTATGGCAAAAAAAAGCGTATTTCGGGTTTATTTCGAGAGAATACCGGCACCATTTAGGAATAAATACCTCCTGACGGTGACGCTATTTGTGATTTGGATTACGTTTTTTGATAGAAATGATTTGGTTTCGCAGCGGCATTTGCAAAATATCATTGACGATATGGAAGCCAAAAAAGAACACTATCAAGTAGAGGTCGAAAAAGTCAAATTACAATCGAAAGCTCTACATTCGGATGCCGAGACACTCGAAAAATTTGCCCGCGAAAAATATTTGATGAAAAAAGACAACGAAGATATTTTTGTCATCGTTGAAGAGAAAGAATAGCATCATTAGACTTTATTTAGGAATATTTTGTATGCATGGAATTTTGTATTTTTTTGACAATCGAGCCTCATTTTGAGCTGCATACCCTACGGTACGGAGCGAAAAATAGGAGAAGAGTATCGGAAAAAGACAATGTTAGCTGCATACAAAATATTTCTAAGTAAAGTCTATTAACGCATTAATAATATTGTCGCATTGCACCATTAGTGAAAGAAAATAAATAACTTGCCCCATTATGCTTGTTCTTTTCCCTTCTAAAAGACACAAAAAATAGTTCCGTAGCTATGGCTATGCAACGATTTTTTGAATTCTTTAGAAGGTTCTGCTGAAATAAGGATATTTTTAAATTATTTTATAATAAAAAATATTTATAAATAATT
>Ga0114952_1003111_pt1 | contig 12069 bp, 10 predicted proteins | sample SidtaG_2_FD_87303 | JGI IMG/M metagenome (GOLD analysis project Ga0114952, IMG submission 87303) | Marine algal microbial communities from Sidmouth, United Kingdom - Sidmouth_Asex2 metaG | ecosystem: Host-associated > Algae > Red algae > Unclassified | place: Sidmouth, United Kingdom | collected... | reverse complement strand
TTATCGTGCTTGTTTAAAATCTTGTTCCCAAGTCGGGATGAATCAGAACAAGATACAATTGTACTACGTTATTCTATGAAATGAAATAACTTTTTTATGATAGGGGGATTTATGGATGGAGGAGGTTGGTTGTGTGGTTTTATTATACGAGATTTTTTTTGGATAGTAGGAAGGTTGCAGGAGGTGGGTCAGGAAGGTCTGGTTTGGGCAACGAGGAAGGTCAACAAAGGGTTTGTGATGCTAAAGGAAATTGGCGGGTAACCCCTTGTTGGATTTTGCATTTTTGCGGTTTGCATACAATCTTGTTTGTGTTATCATTTCGGTCAAGACAAGAAATTTGGGCATGGTTCATTTGACAGAAGAACATAGTTACAGATAGTAGTAGTAGCAGACGTGATTTCCATATCGCACAAGCACAGAATACCCAAAAATAAGGCCATATTGGCGGGAAATTGTCGGTAAACCCAAATTGTACGATATAGAAATCGCACCTACATGACTTGGATCTGTTACCCTATCTTGCCCATTTATGAACCGTGCCGAAATTTGCATCTTTTTCTTGTTTCTTTGGCTGGTAGACATAGTCTTGGCTAGGCTTCTCGTTTGATTGCATTTGCGCTCAATAACAATGAAAAAAGAGTAGCATTAGTATGGTCACAGAATTTTCACACACCCAAGTAACATGTTGTCGCCAGTGAAATCCTGATGCTGGCTTTACAGAACCTAGTGCCTAATTTCACTTTTGGTTATTTTTACCTCTACGCCAATTTATCTCGATACTTTACAGAACGTATCTACTGTTTGGAGCACCAAACTTAGGTCTTGCCCTAGCGATATAGGCGGGACAGTTCATCGCACAACCGCTCCAAAGTGTATGATCGGTACTATTTGTGGAAGGTTAAAGTGAGTCTGCACGTTATTTCGTTCAAGAGTAAGCTTAGCATGGAGATGAGAAGCTAAAGATGAGTCTTTCTGCTAACTGTTTAAATTGTGGTTGGTCATGCCGCATATAGGGGTCTACGACGCGGGCTGTTAGAAGTTGAGGCCGATTGGGGTAAGGGGTTGGATATGAACAAGGCTATGGTATAAGAACATGACTGCTTGGTAGCTAACAGAGAGGCGGACAATGCGAGATTATCTATCGAACCAAAGTAGTCTTGAAAAACTCCTTACTATTGGTGCATTAATCGGTTTAGTTGTTGATGTTTGGGGTTTGCTTGGAATATTGGTTCTCTTGATCGAGTGGCAAATGGTAGATGGTGTCGGATTTCGGCCAAGTTCTAGTGAGATCCATCTTCCGAATTTTCTATGGGATACACAGGCATTAGATGCACTAACATTAATAATTTTACTTTATTCATTTGGTACTATCTCATTTGTGTATTACCGATATTATATCGGCCTGTGTGAACCTCGCCTGAGTGAATCTACAGTATACGAATCTCTGCGGTATAGATCGGGGTGGCACAGACTACCGTGGTCTGAGTCGCTTTTGTACAGACTACCACGATATGTAAATGGCGTTCAACGCAATCTCATTGTGCCAGCGTTTTCAGCAATGTTTGTTGTATTTGGATATTTTCAGATAGCCTTTGCACTTTGGTTTCAGGTATTTATAACCCATGCTGAGTTCCAGTACTTTGGCTTGATGTTGTTTTCGATCTGTATTTGGATATTTCGGCTATTCTATATACCTATTGGGGTTAACCAGTTAGCATTATCAGTTTTTAAGGATATAGACAGAGAGCTGTTTACTGACCTTTTTACATTCTTTACACTACCTAGTATTTCAAATTACTTTGATGATGTTGATGGCTGCTTTAATGGCTGCTTGTCGATATTTTTTTTGCCGTTCTGGTTATTGCTCATAGCAGTTATTAATTTTTGCCGTATTCTTCTCTATATGTTGCAGATTGATTGGACAAGAACTCTACGTGGTACGTTTGGCACGGCATTTCTTGTTTCCCCCCTTTTTATTTATATTTATCGCGCCAACGGTTTGGATTGGGGATGGTCTGGTTTGTACACTCTTGGAATCTTTGGATTAGTCGTTCCGCTTCTGTGGATACTATTCATGTGGATTTGCGTTATATTTGGGAATGTATTGGTATTTTTATTTGCTCCTGCCAGATATATGGAAACCGAGATAACTAATCGCTAACGGACACGTTGGAAGGGTCTTAAGTTCTGGGATGGACTTATGCTTGCTATAGGCGTTGTTTCACTGTTTGTGGCAGAGATTAGCATGAGGTTTGCGATGCTATTGGTATGGCAAACAACTTTTTGTTAGTGTGCTATTTTTGAAATATCCAATTTATCTTGTTTGTGTTATTCTATTGATTGTGACAAGATAATTGTATCTTCTTCTTGTTTCTTTGGCTGGTAGGCTAAGGCTTGGCTAAGTACTTGGTTCCTCGTTGGCCAGTTTATTCTTCGGATATTTATCCTCAATCGAATGATATCGCACGCATATTTTTGATGAGCGTACACAGAAAATTGATGCTTGGAATGCGCATGCTAATATTTTTTACCGCTCGTGATGACGCGATGGTTCAGCAAATATTTTCTATTAGATTGGTATCATTTTCTGTTTACTCCAGATAAATCAAATACATTAGGCAATAAGCAAACTGATAGTACTCAAAATATATAGTTCAAGATATACAGAGTTAGCACTGCCTCACTAAGTGATTGGAGATAACGATGCAACAAACTCACAATATCAATATAGAAAAACTTATGCAAGCCCAATTTGATGCAGCAAAATTTTGGCAATTGGCAAGCACCTTTTGCAATTTCATTGTTATGGTGCTAAGCATTCTTGTGATATTTACTGATAAATGGCATACCTTCTTACTGATTTCTACTCTTCTGGTTACGCTACTAGGTATTCTGTTTTTGTGGCATTCTATAGGATTAAGAGCAGTGGCTGAAGATATTCTGAGAAAATTAGAAATGTATAATGGATTTGGATGGGAAATCACAAGTAAAGAAATTTTGGATTTACGAGCATCTTCTTCAAAGAGCGTAAAAAAGGCAGCATATTCTTCTGATAGCTATAAATATTTTGCAAGTACAGAAACTGTTGGTGCCGAAAGAGCATTACAAAACTTAGAAGAAAGTGCTTGGTGGACGAAACATCAGTCAAGGAAAATGGCATTCTATTCATCTGGTGCTGGTGCTTTTCTTTTATTGCTCGTGATTATTGGTCTTGTTTCTATTACACAGAATCCCCTTCCTAAAGATAAAATGCAAAAAATTGGAGAGGTAGCAGTAGTTATAATTCTTTTCATAGGTGCAACTGGATACATGAGAAGAGCATTAGAGTATCGAACATTCTCTCTACAGGCTGCTGAGGCTGATTCAACAGCAAATGACATTCTCGGTACGGATACGGTTTCTGAGATTGATGCTATTAAACTTTTGCATGATTATCAGGTTAACAGGGCAATTTCTCCTCTTTTACCATCATGGTTATGGGCTCTTGAAAAGAAGAATTTAAATAAGCTTTGGGCAGAACATAAAACTTCTCTAAAATAAATTTTTCAAATCAACAAAGGTACGTGTGTATGAGTAGATACTATATTCAGGTTGAGGCGGTTAACTTGAACCATTTTGTGTATGACACGCATGATATTAGTACAATTCGCGGCGGTAGCTTTTTGCTGCTGGAGTCCATTTATGAGCTAGAAAAGAGGTTTGATAAGTATTTGACGCCGATCTCTACTGCGGCAAGCCAGGGGGTATTTCGTGTTGAGTTTGAGAGTGTAGACGACGAGGATGAAGTTATTCGCGACGAGGCGTCTAGCGATGAGGCTTTTCACCAAGCGAGTTCTAGCCAGAAGAGTTCGTGGTGGGCAAGGCTGTTTTCTTGGCTTGGAGGTGCAAGCGATAGAGGTGCAACTAGCGGCGCAGATGTAGCCGGTAGCTCCGAGTCAATACAATCAGGGTCAATAAAAGATGAGATATATCATACTCCTGCGGAGCTTGAGCTTGGCATTCTTGAGTTTTTGAAGGAAGAAACTGGCGGCCACGCAACGTTTATTACGGCGGTAGAGGAAGAAGAGGATGAGTTCGCGCTGGTTTTGCAAAGGTTGCAGGCTACGATTCGGCGTAAACAATTGCAGATGCCAACGGTGGCGATTCCGCAGTTTGTTGATGGTGTAACGAGTGAATGTTTTCTGGATGGGTGGCGTCCTGCGGCTGATTTTTATGATGGTCAATGGGATGGTGCTGAGGCTGAGCGGCCATTGATCAGCGGATCGACAAGTTTTCGGCGGGCAAGAGGGCGAGATCTTAAGCATGATGTGATTCAGCGAATTTTGAAGAATGCTAATGATGATCTAGATAAGAATAGTGCGGGTAATCTGGGTGATCTCTCTGATTTGAAAACGAAGGGTGTTCTTCATCATAAGATTGCATATATTTATGTGGATGGCAACGCCTTTGGAAAAATTCGCGGGCGGCTTTGTAGAACAGATGATGCTCGAAGGGATTTTGATAAAGCGATTCAGGATGGGTGTCGAGAACCGTTTTTGGAGCGGTTGATCGCGGAAATTGATAGCGATTCTGAACAAGATTTGTTGATTCATAAAGATGATGGGTCGGTGGAGCGCCGTTTTGAGTTGTTGTTATGGGGTGGTGATGAGTTCGTGATTGTTGTTCCTGCTTGGTACGGTTTTCGGGCGCTGGAATTATTTTATGAAGAGGCTGCAAAGTTGACGTTTATGGATACAGAACTGAGTCATCGGGCGGCGCTTGTATTTGCGCATCATAATGCGCCTATTTTGCAGGTGCGACGGATTGCAGAGGAGTTATTGGGCGAGACGCGACAGAATATTGCTAAGCGCATGGAGGTTGCTTTTGGCGCGGATGATTCGCTTTTTGACGAGATGCGGGCGCAGATGCTGGGTGAACTGAGCAGCCATGTGTACGGGAATGGGTTTCAGTATTTGGTGCTGAAGTCATTTGATATGATACGTGGTTCTCTTGAGGAATTTTTGACGGAATATTATCGTTTAAAAGAGCGAGATAAGCTTCTGCTTTACGCTGGTGAATTTAAGGATGTAGTAAAGAATTTGAGCGTGTTACATCGCCATCTGGCACGGGGTAAGGTGCTGGAGGTTATTGATGGTATTGGTAACGAACAGACGGTGGATCCTGTAGTGTTACGAAAGGAGCTATTACGTGGGGTTTCGCCAGCGGCAGAAGATGAGTTAGCTGCTCCTTTGAAGTGGTTGCTTGATGGGCCAGATGCACAGTGGCATTGGGTTGCTGATCTTTGGGGCTACATACCAGTGAGGCGTGAAATAGCGGAGAAGAGTGAATTGCAAGGAGTGAATAATGGCGCGGTATAAGAGTACGATTCACCTTCAGATACTTGGTCCATTTTTGACTGCTGCGGCTGGTGGGGGTGGCTATGGTTTGGATAAGTCTTTTCATCGCAATAGTGAAGGGAAGCTGACGATTCCTGCTAGCCATATTAAGGGGAAGATGCGGATGGCGTTGCGTGAGCTGGAACCATTCTTTCCAGAAGGTAAAACCCCTGATCTTGAGTCATTGTTTGGGAAGGGCGGTGATGGTGGGGAAAATGGGTATGAGCCTGCGCCAAGTATGCTCTATTTTTCTGAAGTGGCATATCAGGATCAGGCTGGTGGTGATGAAGATGTGGCGGTTCGGACGCGAGTAACAATTGATGAAGAGAGCGGGACGGCTCGGTCGCGGCATTTGGTGCAGTTGGAGGATGTTTTTGCTAGTGGTTCGGCCAGTATGTGGCAGGGGAGTGTGCATTATTTTGCAGAGGATGATGCTGAGGCGCAAACCGTTGCTGGTGCATTGCAAGCTGGTTTGCAGTGGCTTGGAAATGTTGGTGGGGAGAAAGGCTCGGGCTATGGCCGAGTACAGGGGGCTAGTGTTGGTCCGCCTGTGGTAGATGAGGGTGTGTCATCTGGAAAGAGATTAGTTGGCGGAACGAGGCTACATTTACGAATTTCTCCGCAAGAGCCTTTTCTGATTGGAGAAGGGAAGAGTTTGCGGACCAACTTTATTGAGTCGAAGCGTGAATTTTCTGGTGGTGTCATTAAGGGGGCATTAGCAGCGGGACTTAACCGAGCGTATGGTGTGACACCTGTTCACCAAAAGCTTGATGGGACATATGTGGATAAGTTCCCCGGTTTTGAGCAGCTTGTGACGCACTTTTCGAAGATTCGAGTTACTCATGCTTTTCCGGCAAAGGAGAATGAGGCTCGGCCGGTGAGGACTCCGGTTTCGACTGTGAGGCATGGTGATGATGCTTGGGATATTGCGCTGGATAGTGGCTCGTATGCGCTTACGGCTGATGGACAAGCTGCTGCGTTCTTTATGGATTGGAAAGATGGTGAGCATTATTTTGGTTCGGCGATGCCGTCGATGGCATACGAGACTCGGGCAGAGATTGAAGAGATTAGCCGACGAACGCAAGATGGGAAGCTATTTACGTATGGCTTTTGTCAACCACGAAATGATAATGGGCCGATTGAGTGGATTGGGAATGTTTACTTTGACAATGTGCCAGAGGATGATCGGGCTGCGACGAGAGAACAGTTTGCTGAAGCGACCGAGCGCTATTTGTGCCAGATGGGCAAATTGGGGCGGGAAACGAAAGTAGCGGTTGATGCTGATTGTGCGAGAAATGCCGCTTCTGCTAGAGATGCAGGGAGCGAGGCATTTGTTCTTGTGACGCTGCAGAGTAATACGATTATGGTTGATCCACGAGCGGTGGGGTCGCTGGGAGTGACTGACAATATGATGGTGCCTTATAGGGATTATTGGGCAGATATTTCTAGGGTGGATGGTGCGGGTAGTGCTTTTGAGCTGGAAGATTTTTATGCGTATCAGGATTTCCGCGGTGGGTATTTGTATCACCGTTATTTGAGTAAGGCAGAACAGAATGGTTATGGGTATTATCGGCCCTATTATTTGACTGGTGCGGGGAGTGTTTTTAAGCTGGCTATCCGTAATGCGGAAGAGGCCAAGAGCCTTTTAGCAGTGTGGGAACGTGCAGGGTTGCCGCTGCCAGATTGGGCATTGAATGAGTATGGACGGGATGGCCAGGATTTGTGGGAGAGTTGCCCGTTTGTGCCTGAGAATGGTTTTGGTGAGATTATGGTGAACTTGGACTGGCACTGGGACAGCAGTTTGCCAGCAAACGAAAATGGAGCATCGGTATGAGTAGAGAGCTTAAAGGGGGCGATTTTCGTAATCGCTATCGGATTGAGGGTACGCTAAAGACTATTTCGCCGTTGCATGTTGGCACTGGTGATGTGGACAAGGAAAGAGTTCCAGCGGTGAAGAGCGGTGGGAAAGTTGAGAAGGTGCCAGAGGTTTCGACGGTGATGAAGGATCATGACGGAGTGCCGATGATCCCGGGCAGCAGTTTGCGGGGCGTGGTTCGCCATTGGTTGTTGAATGTTTTGCGTGGGGAGTATGCTGAGTGGGCTGATGTGTTGACCGATCCGGATGAGAAATCGCTTTTAGAGAAGGAGCAGGGGCAGCAGATTCAGCATATTAAGGATAATTTTAGTGTGTTGCAGGTGCTATTTGGTACGTCGTTTAACGCGGGTAAGGTGGAGATTTGGGATGCTTCGTGTGCTGTGGATGACGAACGCAAAAAGAAATTAACCGCGACAAAGAGCTTGCTGCACTGGAAAGAGAAGAGCCTGACCTATGTTGATACATCTGTTGTGATTAACCCGGAGACTGGGACCGCTCAGGATAAGTTGCTTTACCAGACAGAGGTTGTGCCTGCTGGGGTTGAGTTTAAGTTTAATCTTGTGGGGCAGAATTTATCGGATGAGGAGCTTGGGCTGATTTTGTTTGGGCTGCAGGGCTTTAATTCTGCCATTTACCCGATTTGTGTGGGGGCGAGAAGTGGGCGTGGCTATGGACGGATGTGTTTTACGTTGGAGAATGTTTATCGTTTGCAAGCGGGTGACGAGTTGAAGCAGTGGGTTGAGCGTTCGATTGCGGCGATGGGTGGAGATAATAAGGGAGGCAAGGATTCGCTTCAGGAAAATGCTGGGTATTTTGGTTTGCCTACTCTTACTTCGGATGAGCAGAAGGCTCTTATTCGAGGTGTGAAAGATGCGTTGTTGAAATCGGCAGGTGGCGCATGAGCTATGATGATAGGCAGTATGGAAAAGGTGTGCAGAGTATTTTGCAGGTGGAGTGGGAGCTTGTTTGTAAGACGCCGCTGGCGATTCGGAATGGTCAATCGGTTGTGTTTGAGGCTGATCGTGGGAACCAGAAGTCGCGCGGGCGTGGATTGGCGATGAAGTGGGAGATTGCGCCAGAGAAGAAAAAGAAGAGTGATGATGATGTAACTTTGGCGAGCTTGGCTTATGAATATGTGGTGGATGGAGATAAGTTGGTACCGTACCACATGATACCGGCAAGCAGTGTGCGGGGGGCGTTACGATCGTGGACAATGCGCCATTTGTTGGAGAAGTCGTACCGTAACAGGCTTGTGATTCCTGATGGTGACGATGAAGAGGCGACCACGAGTTATATATCTGATATTAAGAAGGCGTTGAATGACCAGCGAAGTGGTTTTTCGATTGTGGGTTCGCTGTTTGGGTTGGCGGCGGATGAGCGCTCGGTAGAAGAGAAAGATAAGGCGAGTGCGAATGCAGGGCGGCTGATGATTGAGACGGAGCGCTTTCAGCCTAGTGGCAATGATACGATTGAGGCGGGTGGCCCGACGATGACGGCAAAGGGGGGACCGCAGAATGTGCGGCGGCAGATGCGGATCCGTAATCCGTTGGATCGGATGACTCATGCGTCTGCATCGGGTGGATTGCACCAGTTTTTGGAGATATGCCGAAATGAGCGATTTCGGGTGAAGATGACGATTGCAAATCCAAAGGATTGGGATCTGGGGATGTTATATTTGTGGCGGCGTGAGCTTGATGATGGGATGTTGCGATTGGGTGCGCTTTCTAGCATTGGGCGCGGGCGCGTGGAAGTGGGTGAGCAGCGGTATACACTTTGGCGACGCGGGAGTGCGCCTGAACTTGGTGGAAAGAAGTATTTTGAGCCAGTTTCTGATGATGAGACGGATATTTTAAGTGGGATTTTTGAGGCGAGCACGCTGCCCCAAGAGAATTTGTCTGAGTTTCGAGGGTATGTGGTTGATCTTTTGGGAGGAGATGGCAATGAGTAATAAACATAACCCAAATCCATTTGATTTTGTACCGTTTCAGGATAAGCCTTCACTTTATAATCCACGTGAGCTAGACGAAAGCGGTGAGCTTTTGAGCGGGTATCTTGAAGTAACGATGAAGACGCTGACGCCGATGCATGTGGTTGGTTCTTTGCGCCTGAATAATGATCGGGATAATCAGAGCAAAATGTATTTGCAAGATGGTGACCCGTGTGTGCCCGCTTCTACTGTGCGCGGCTGTTTACGGGCGTTTATTGAAGCGTTAACGAACGGATGGGCTTCGCAAGCGACCGATGAATACGAGAAAGTTCAAGGAATTTTTAGGAAGCAAGAGGGACGTCATATAGGTTACAAAACGTTTGAAAACTACGAGACGAGTTACGATTTCAAGGGCAAGAGAAGAACGCGGAACGCAGATCCTGCGCTGTCATCTGAGTTTGATCCCAGTCAATCAACTAAAACTAAAGATATGTTTGATATTGCATCGTATCTTTTTGGTATCGTGATTGAGCCACAAGATAATAAACAAACAGATCACAAAGATAATGCGCGCAAAGGGAAAGTCTATATAGAAGATGTTTTTTTCTCGGGGCAATCGCTTAATAAAGATACATATTGGTATCCGGACCTTAAGCATACGGCATTTATGGGTGGTGGGAAACCGAGTAAATCAAATTGGTGGTATTTCCAGCCAGCTGAGGTCCGAAAACGAAGTACAACCATACAAACCCGAAATGGAGAGATGGAACTTCACCTTGCAGAATTCGTTGGGGGCACATACTGGGGACGTAAATTCTACTACCATCAAGATCCTGTTCAGTGTACGAAATTCTATGGTCCAAATGGGCAATGGCATTACGACAATGATCGTCCGTTTGAGCGCGTAAATATGGAGTGTATTGAGCGTGGAGTTGGTAGTGAAAGCTTCAGGATTTATGTAGACCGATTACCAAAAACTCTGCTTCAGTTACTCGTATTGGCTCTTGTGCCCGGAGAAACAATAAGGCACAAGTTGGGGTATGGAAAGGCGTACGGATATGGTTCGGTGGAGTTTACGGTAAGTAGGGCTAGACTTCGCGAAGTAGACAGTGTAAACCGTGTTCCAGAAGAGTTAGAAGATTGGGGGCCTATTATCAGTGAGTGGCAAGAAGCAGGATGGGCTACTGCTGTAGCGGAATCGTCTGAGCTGAGTAAATGGGTTGATCAGGATGCGCTTAAACATCTTGCTCAGGTATGCGGCTGGCTCGATATAGGAAAAATTAACTTTACCTATCCGCCGTATAATGTGGGGAAGCGAAATGATCATCGCCAATTTCAGAATGCTATTCAGTTTCGGGATCTTCCGAAAGAGGTCAGTTCAAAAGGCAACAAAATCATTCTCAGTTCTGAAAAAGCTTTTGAACTTGCAAAAGAGTTGTTTAAGAAAAAGAAACCAATTCATTTTCGGCTATATCAAGAGCGTTCAAAGGGATGGGATCTTATTGAGGCACGCAAACCTTAACGGAGGCTAATGCTATGATGAACAACATTGCTTTGCGACAAAATGAGGAACGATTTATAGAGATGTTGGCAGCGCAACGTCAGCTCTATAGTGATCACAAGCGCCGGATGTATATGTGGCTTGGGGTTGTTGCGGCTTTTGCGGTCATTGGTTCTTTGTCGATACCTGTACTAAAGGTACCAATGGCGATTGGGGCTGTTGTGCTGATTGTGCTTGAGTTTTTCTTGATGCCTCGAACTGATAGGTTGCGAACTGACGCGGCACGGATTCAAGAATTGTTTGATAGTGAAGTTCTAGAGTTGCCGTGGAACAGGACCCTTACCAGTCGTCCATTGGTTGAGGTAATTAAAACGAGTGCAGTGAAGCATCTAGAAGGTAAAAAAGGTAAAGAGAATAGAGCGGAGTTAATTGAGTGGTATGATTCACCTGATGTGCCCGAACACCCCTTGTATCGCGCACGCATTATCTGTCAACGAGAGAATATATGGTGGGATAAAACTCAACGTAAAAAGTATGCAGACGGCATGCTTATATTGATGTTATTGTTGTTTATATTGATTGTTTTTTTTGGTTTTGTACCGAAATTTAGTCTGGATAGCTTTAATGCAAATGTGGTGTTGGTTTCTTTGCCACTTATTGTACTGCTGATCAAACACTATATGGAGCACAAAGCTGCGACAACAAGGCTGGAAGAATTACATATTGCAGTTGAGGCGCTTTGGAATGATAGCATGGATGCGGTTCATGATGAAGAGAGAGGTGAGGTCGAACGGCGCTCACGCGAGATACAGACAGAGATTTATCATCATCGGATTGCAAATCCACCAGTTTTGGATGAGGTGTATAAACGCTTTAAGAAACAGTTAGAGAGTTTCTCACAAACATCGGGCTCTTTTGGTGGAAAAACAGACGAGACTCCGACTGATGCAGGTAAATAGGACTTATGATTGCGCATAGAGTTGTAGATTTAACCGGTACTGGCACAATTCGAAATGATGTTGATCGTGGGGTTGTGGATGGGAAGAAGGAGTTATCCTTTTTCCCATCCCACCTCTTGATCAGTGTCTATCGGATCACTATGGAAGCTCTTGATCCGGTCGAACTGGCTGATTTTTCGGCGGCGACGTTGCGGGGGGCGTTTGGGTGGTCGTTTAAGCGGATGGTTTGTTTTCAGCCGCAGGTGAAGAGTTGTGATGGCTGTTTGTTGCGGGGGCAGTGTCCTTATCCACCGATTTTTGAGCCGCGACCTGATGGTGGTTCGGTTTATGCTGGGGGGAAGGATGCACCTTCGCCTTATGTGTTGCGGCCGCCAGAAGGGGGCAAGCGATCTTTTGGGGTGGGGGAGCGGTTTTCGTTTGAGGTGGTGCTG
>Ga0114952_1003107_pt1 | contig 12083 bp, 9 predicted proteins | sample SidtaG_2_FD_87303 | JGI IMG/M metagenome (GOLD analysis project Ga0114952, IMG submission 87303) | Marine algal microbial communities from Sidmouth, United Kingdom - Sidmouth_Asex2 metaG | ecosystem: Host-associated > Algae > Red algae > Unclassified | place: Sidmouth, United Kingdom | collected... | reverse complement strand
GATTTTTATGCCTAATATTCAAAAAACGTTTGAAGAAACTGTATCATTTCATAATGAGATGATACATCAAAAAGTTCAATTTAATACAGAAGGGCTGGCTGGTGCAGAAAAAAAAATTTTAGGAAATAGAAGACACCTTAATTCTTTATTAGAAAAGGAATTTTGTCTATCAAAAAAGATAAAAAAAGACTCTTTTAATTTAAATGAAAAATATGACGAAGATTTAAAAAATCTGAATGATACAAAGTTTAAACTTAATGAAATATCAACAAAAATCTCTAGGTTAGAGTTAAGGAAGGAATTAATACTTGAAAGTAAAGTAGATTTAGAGAAAGACATATCTAAGATCGATACTTCTCAAATAAAACAGATGTATGAAAAGGCAAAGGTTTTTATGCCTACTATTCAAAAAACATTTGAAGAAACTGTATCGTTTCATAATGAGATGATACATCAAAAAGTTCAATTTATTACAGAAGAGCTTCCCATTGTTGAAAAAGAAATTTCAGGAAGTAGAAGGCTTCTTAGTTCTTTATTAGAAAAGGAATCGTCTCTATCAAAGAAGATAAAAAAATCAGGAGCGATTGAAGATTTAGATAAAATCATAAATAGCTTAAATTCCTTTTACGAGAAAAAAGGGAATTTTGAGGAGCAAAAAAGACTTTGGAAAAAAACAATAAGTAATTTAGATGAAATTGAAGAAAAGTTAGAAAAAATAAACAAAAATTTATATTCTAAAGATAATTTAATCCAACAAAGAATTACTGAATTTAATTCTTATTTTTCTGAAATTTCAAATAAACTTGATGGTGAGCTTTCATTATTGAGTGCTGATAATTCAAGTGGAGTTTATAAGTTTAAAATTGCAAATATAGAAGGAAATCCGGGTACTGGAAGTAAAAAAAGTCAAATGGCCTCATTTGATTTAGCTTATATAAAATTCGCAGACGAAAAAGGAATTCCTTGTTTACACTTTGTTCTACAAGACCAAATTGAAAATGTGCATTCTAATCAAATTACAAATTTACTTACTGAAATTGTTGATGAAGTAAATTGTCAATATGTACTTCCTGTTTTGAGAGATAAATTACCTCGAAATATTGATATTAGTAGTATGGAAGTATTGTCTTTGTCACAAGATGATAAGTTATTTAGATTAGAATAATTATATTCAAAAGCTAAATAAAAGTGGCAGAAATTACCTACAAAATAAAGTATTAATCTTATTCGATATCAAACTATTAGATAATAAAACAATTAGTTCGAAAGAAAATTAAACATTTCTTCCCAAGCTACATCGTTTTCGTAAAAAAACACATTTTATATGGCTATATAATTAGTTACATTTGTGTTTCAAATAACTAAGAAACAAAAACATATATATAAATGAAAACGCTTAACGATTTTAACTTCGAAAATAAAAAAGCATTAATCCGTGTAGATTTTAATGTGCCTTTAAATGATAAATTTGAAGTAACAGATGCCACAAGAATTGTGTCTGCAAAACCTACAATTATCAAAATTTTAGAAGATGGTGGAAGCTGTATTTTAATGTCTCATTTAGGTCGTCCAAAAGGATTTCAAGATGAATTTTCATTAAAACATATTGCTAATAAAGTTGAAGATATTTTAGGTGTTGAGGTAAAAACTTTGGCAGATTGTATTGGTGCAGATGTTGAAGCTGCCGCTGCAAGTTTAGAACCAGGTCAAATTTTATTATTAGAAAACTTACGTTTCTATAAAGAGGAAACTGCTGGTGATAAAGACTTCGCAGAAAAATTATCAAAATTAGGAGATATCTACGTAAATGATGCTTTTGGAACAGCACACAGAGCGCATGCATCCACAACTATTGTTGCTGAATTTTTTGAAGGCAAAAAATGCTTCGGAAACTTATTAGCTCAAGAAATTGAAAGTATCAATAAAGTTATGGAAACTGGAGAAAAGCCAGTTTTAGCTATTCTTGGTGGTGCTAAAGTATCTTCAAAAATTACGATTATTGAAAATATTCTTGATAAAGTAGACCACTTAATTATTGGAGGTGGTATGGCATTCACGTTTGTAAAAGCGCAAGGTGGAAAAATTGGAAACTCTATTTGTGAGGATGATAAAATGCCTTTAGCTTTAGAGATTTTAAAACAAGCAAAAGCTAAAAACGTTCAACTTCATATTCCTGTAGATACAATTGCTGCAGATGATTTTAGTAACGATGCCAACACGAAAATAGTAGATATTAATGAAATTCCTGATGGATGGGAAGGTGTAGATGCTGGACCAAAATCTAGAAAACAGTTTCATGATGTAGTTATGCAATCAAAAACCATCCTTTGGAACGGACCATTAGGTGTTTTCGAAATGGAAAGTTTTGCTGGCGGTACTATCGCATTAGGAGATTCTATTGCAGAGGCTACTAAAAATGGTGCTTTTTCACTTGTTGGAGGAGGCGATTCTGTTGCTGCGGTTAAGCAATTTGGTTTTGAAGATAAAGTAAGCTACGTAAGTACAGGCGGAGGCGCTATGCTTGAAAGCTTGGAGGGAAAAACATTACCTGGAATTGCTGCTATTTTAGAATAATAGTAATTTAGCTTTCAAAATCCCATAAAAAATACGATTTTAGCCATAACATCATTCATTAATGAATAGATTTTATGGCTTTTCGTTTTTTAATATTAATATCTCTTTTAAAAATAAGTGCTTGTTTTTCTCAAACACAAGACACTATTCCTATTCAAAAAATTATAGAAAAAGATACAATTCCTGCACAAAATGTTGTTTTTAAAGACTCTATAATTCAGGATAATATACAAACAGTTAAACGTATTGAAGCTAAGTTTACTGAAATAGATACAACATCTTTAAACAATTTAAAAGACAATGAATTGGTTCTAAAAATGGACGAAGCTTGGTTTGAAGAGCTATACAGTAACAACTTATTTGATACGATATATGAATCGGTTACGGAATTAGATTATCAACCTGTTGATTATCCAGAACTTCCAACAGATACACTTAAAGCACGCTTAAAAGAATTAAATTCCAGAACACCTTTTAATGTGGAATATAATCCATCTTTAGAAAGCGTTATAAAATCCTATTTAAAACACAGGCGTAAGTCTATACAAAACCTGTTAACCTTAAGTGCGTTCTATTTCCCGATGTTTGAGGGCGAGTTAGATAAACATAATATCCCTTTAGAAATAAAATATTTAGCGATTGTAGAATCAGCACTAAAACCAAGAGCAAGATCTAGAGTTGGTGCCACGGGTTTATGGCAGTTTATGTTTGGCACCGGAAAAGAATATGGATTGGATGTAAGTAGTTATGTAGATGAACGTAGCGACCCCATAAAATCTACCGAAGCTGCAGCAAAATATTTAGCTAGATTATATAAAATTTTTGGCGATTGGGATTTGGCTTTAGCAGCTTACAATTCTGGTCCAGGTAATGTTGGAAAGGCTATTCGTCGTTCTGGCGGCTACAGAAATTATTGGAACATTCGTCATAATTTACCAAGAGAAACAGCTGGTTATCTACCTGCATTTTTAGCCAATATGTATATTTTTGAATATGCCGAAGCACACGGTTTTAAAAAGTACAAACCAGAAATAGCCTATTTTGAAACAGATACGATTCGGGTTAAACAGATGATTACGCTCGATCAAGTTTCAGAAGCAACGGGAACGCCTATTGAAGAACTTCAATTTTTAAACCCTTCTTATAAATTAGATATTATTCCCTTTGTAAAAGGGGAAAACTATGTATTAAGATTACCGCTTAAGGCTATGGGTATATTTGTAAATAATGAAGATAGAATTTACACGTTTGCGAAAGCAGAATTTGATAAGCGTGAAAAGCAAATGCCTCAGTTAACTAATGCGGAATCTAAAACCACCTACAAAGTAAAATCTGGCGATTATTTAGGGAAAATATCTAGATTATATGGTGTTCGAGTAAGTAATATTAAAAGATGGAATGGGTTAAGAAGTAATAACTTAAAGATTGGGCAACGTTTAACTATTTATCCAAGAAAACCTAATGTAAAAGCTACGCCTTCCGCGAAAGCGATTATAAAACCGAAACCTATTTCTGGAGAATTTACAATCTACACGGTTAAAGACGGTGACTCATTATGGAGTATTTCTCAAAAATTTTCTGGAGTTTCTATACAAAATATCAAAGAATGGAACGGTATTAGTGGTAATAAATTAAAATCAGGAATGAAACTTAAAATAGCTAAGAATAATTCTTAAAACTTAAAGTATATTATGAGATATTTTCTTTTATCAGTAGTATCATTAACGCTTTTAATGTCCTGCGGAGATAAAAAAGCTAATCAAAAATATCTTCCAGATGCATCTGGGGCTATGAATAATGTATCTGTAGTTACGGAAAACGATTTATGGGATGGTCCTATTGGTGAAGCGATAAGGCAAGTACTTGCAAAACCTATTTACGGTTTGCCACAGGACGAGCCAACGTTTACTATTAGCCAAATTCCACCAGCGGTTTTTTCTGATTTTGTAACCAAAAACAGAACTATTTTAAAAATTGAAACTAATAAAGAAGCTGGAATAAAAATTTTGGACGATGTGTATGCAAAACCCCAAAAGGTTATTGTTATATCTGGAAAATCTAAAAATGCTATTATTGATATTCTTGAAGCTAATGAAGCTAAAATTATAGAAACTTTTAGAAATGCAGAGTTAGCAGAAAGGCAACGCCAAATGGCAAAATCGCCACATACCTATACATTTATTAAGGAAAAATTAGGTTTAACTATTCAGTTTTCATCAATATATGAAGTTGCAAAAGAAACCAACAATTTTTTCTGGTTTAGAAAAGATATTACTACGGGACATTCTCACATCATGATTTATGAATTACCTTTTGATGCTATTAAGAAAAACGATAGTACAGTAACTCAAATTATTAAAATTAGAGATTCTATTGGGAAGCAGTATTTTAAAGGGCGATTAGATGGTACAGTAAATGCCGATGGAAAGACTGTAGAATCATATATGGTAACAGAAAGTGCTTACACACCTTTTTATGGGGAAACTATTTTAGACAATAAGCCTGCTCTAGAAACGAAAGGCTTATGGGAGTTGACTAATGATTTTATGGGTGGGTCGTTTATAAATTATACGATTGAAGATAAAGTAAATAAAAGATGGATAGGTATTGAAGGTTTTATATTTGCGCCATCTGTGGAAAAACGAAACTATATGTTAGAGCTTGAATCTATTATTAAATCTTTAAAAATAGAATAATTTATAAGCTATTATAAAAACAAAAAACCAGCTCATCAAGCTGGTTTTTTTATCATCAGACAAATAAAATTTTATCCTTTTTTTTCTTCAGTAGATTCTTCTTCTTTACTAGCATCTTTAAATTCTTTAATGCCGCTTCCAAGACCTTTCATAAGTTCAGGTATTTTTTTTCCACCAAATAATAATAAAACAACAACAGCAATTAAAACTATTTGTGGCCAACCTATCATTAACGGTAACATATATAAGCTCATAATTATGATTTTAAAATACAAAGTTAATAATTTAAGTTTAATTAAAACGTTTTAACCTATATTATGTGTTGTTGGAGTGTTCTGAACTTTGAAACAATAAAAAAATTTGAATTTTAAAATTTTCAGCATAGTTTTTACTACGGTTAAAGTTTTAAAATTAATCAAATTAGTATATTTTGCAGTAGTTTTAAGGCGTAATAGGTCTTAAAAAACATATCATGTAAGTTGCATATAACTTTAGCATATGAGAAGCATTACATGTGATAAATTTATTTATTTTTGTTTTGCATGGAGGATAATAAAAAAAAACCTAAAAAGATAAAAAGGAAGTTATTGGATAAGTATCGTTTAATGATACTTAACGAAAATACTTTTGAAGAGCGCTTATCATTCAAATTAACACGACTTAATGTTTTTGTGTTAACGTCTTTATTAGCTATTTTTTTAATTACACTTACCTATTTGTTGATTGCATTAACACCGCTACGCGAATATATTCCAGGATACTCTTCCACAGCATTAAAAAAGAAAGCTACCGAGTTAAGTTTTAAAACCGATTCATTACAGCGTGTTATTCATATGAATAACCGTTATTATGAATCCATTAAAAAAGTACTTACGGGCGATTTAAATGTTGTAGATTTTAATAAGGATTCTATCATTGAAGCGGTAAAATTAGAAGCTAGTGAGGTTGATTTAAATCCTATAGCTGAAGATTCTCTGCTTAGAGAAAAAGTTGATAAAGAAGATAAATATAACCTTTTTGAATCTGCAACTTCTGTTACAAATTTTGTGTTATTTCCGCCAGTTAATGGTTCTATTAGCGAGCCCTACAACGTAAAAGAAAAACATTACGCTGTAGATATAGTGGTTGCAAAAGACACTCCAATAAAAGCCACAGCAGATGGTATTGTGATTTTTGCAGAATGGACCTCTAGCACAGGGTATGTTATAATTATTGAACATAGTTATGGTTTAATTTCTGTGTATAAACATAATGCAACATTAACAAAAGCACAAGGCGATTTAGTTAAGGCAGGGGAGGTTATTGCGACTGCAGGAAATACGGGCGAATTATCAACTGGTCCGCATTTACATTTTGAATTATGGAATGATGGATACCCAATTAACCCAACAAATTTTATAGATTTTAAATAGGAAACATGATGTCATTAAAGTCTGTATTAGCAAAACTTTTTGCAAAACGAATTTTTAAGAAAGTTCAGAAATGGGCAAATAATCCTGTGGAAACTCAACAAAAAGTATTTCAAGAGCTAATTTCTGAAGCTGTAGGTACTAAATTTGGAAAGGACCACGATTTTATAAGCATTAATAACCACAAAGACTTTTTAAACCGTGTTCCTGTAAGAGATTATGAAGCATTAAAACCTTATGTTGAAAAGATTGTTGCAGGTGAAGAAGATATACTTTGGAAAGGGAAACCCATTTATTTTGCAAAAACATCTGGAACAACTTCAGGCTCAAAATACATTCCTATTACTAAACAGAGCATGCCTAGTCATATTGAAGCAGCGAGAAATGCTATTTTGATGTACATTCATGAAACAGGCAATGCGAAATTTGTAGATGGCAAAATGATTTTTTTACAAGGAAGCCCTATTATGAATGAGCAAAATGGTATTCAACTAGGCCGATTATCTGGTATTGTAGCGCATTACGTGCCTAAATATTTGCAGACAAATAGACTGCCATCTTGGGAAACTAATTGTATAGAAGATTGGGAAACTAAAGTGGATGCTATTGTAGAAGAAACATTGCCAGAAAACATGACTATTATTTCTGGAATTCCATCTTGGGTGCAAATGTATTTTGAAAAACTTCAAGAAAAAACAGGAAAAAAAGTAGGCGATATTTTTGAAAATTTTAATTTATTCATCTTTGGAGGGGTTAATTATGAGCCTTATCGTAATAAGTTTGAAAATTTAATTGGTAGAAAAGTAGATAGTATAGAGTTATATCCAGCAAGTGAAGGCTTTTTCGCTTTTCAAGATAAACAGAATGAAAAAGGGATGTTACTTCAGCTTAACTCTGGAATCTTCTATGAGTTCATTAAGGCAGATGAATTTTTTGAAGAAAACCCAAAACGAATAACAATCGGAGCTGTTGAAGCTAGTGTAAACTATGTTATGATAATTTCCACAAACGCTGGTCTTTGGGCTTATAATTTGGGAGATACGATTCAATTTACTTCAACAAAACCTTATCGTGTTATTGTATCAGGGCGTATAAAACATTTTATCTCAGCTTTCGGCGAGCATGTTATAGGTAAAGAGGTAGAACAAGCGATGCAAGACGCCACCGAGGATACTAATATTAGCGTTTCAGAATTTACAGTAGCACCACAAATAGATCCTGATGAAGGTTTACCATATCATGAATGGTTTGTTGAATTTGAAAATGAACCAGAAAACCTTTCCGTTTTAGCGAAAAAAATAGACAAATCTCTCCAGAAGCAAAACTCCTATTATTTTGATTTGATTCAAGGCAATGTATTACAGCCTTTAAAAATCACTAAAGTTAAAAAAGGAGGCTTTCAAGACTATATGAAATCTATAGGGAAATTAGGCGGACAAAATAAGCTTCCAAGACTATCAAATGACAGAAAAATAGTTGACTCTTTTCCGTATAAAAATTAACACAAATAGTATTATCTTTGGCGCAACTAAACTAAACAATGAGTAGTAAAAAACATCATGCTAGAACGCGTGCTCAAGAAAGCTCCAACGCTATTGAACGGATGTATGTTACTATGCGCCACTTGTTTAATAGGGGTTTTTATAAGCCAATGGGCATTTCTGGCGAAACCTTAAGGCAAGCTTTATTGCTTTTACGCCCTGAAATTTATGGCTCAATTGGCGATGAAAAAGCTGAATTAGAAGGCTTACTTTATGTTATTGACCGCTTACCAAAAGGTATTGAAGAGTGTACTTTTATCAATTTAACGAGTGATGAAGGTTATTCCAACTCGCATTTTAAGCCTATAATACCACCTAAACGTCGTCGTAATTGTTACAGGATTGATGATGAACAGATGAATATTGAGATTACCCGCGGGCGATCTGAAATTTACGACATCCTAACGCACCTTACTTTTCTTTTTATTGAATCCCATAAAATATGTAAACGTGTTGTTATTAACGAACAAGGCGCAACAACACGAGATTGGATAAAACTTGAAACTGCTGTTTTATCTAAAAAGAAACTGACTCAAGAAGAACGCGAAGTTGCTATTACCCATTTGGCTAATATTTTAGGACGTACATTTAATGAATTAAGTAATGTTTACAGCCAATTTGCAATCCCATCACAACCTGAAAGGCTATTACATATTGTGTATTGGTTAGGCAAATTAGCCATCGAAGAATTGGTAAAAAATAATAAACGAACAGTTACTTTTAGTCCTGTTTTAAGAGAACGTATTGGGCACCATATACATGGGGAAATTTGGGCAGATGAGATAAAAGACACCCTTTTTAAAAACGGTTTATTAGAAAGACCAATTCATATCATTAGTGCTAATATGCATAGTGTTATGAATGTGCTTTATGCTGCTAATCCTCAAAAACCAAATACACAAAAGAAAGATATATTTGAAGTTTACCAGTCTTTGAGCAAAAAAGAAAATGAAGTATTACGCAATAAAGTAACCAAAGAGGCGTTGCTGAAGGGCATGATTTATATCAAGGATACTTCTGGAGCTAATATTGATGTTCAAATATTTGATACTAATATGCTGGATGCTTCCAAAATGGACATAAAAGTATCTGAAGAAAATATAAAACAAAAAAAACCTGTTATATTGGTCATGGATTATGCTTTTGGTGAGCAAGCCTATGAAACTATTGATGAATTATTAAAGCCATATAAACAGAAAGGTAAAAGTTATCACCTCAATGTAGAGTCTATATCTATTATGGGTAAAGCAGGTATTTTGGAAGGGGATAAAGGCGATATTATGATCCCTTCTGCACATATTTTTGAAGGAACAGCAGATAATTACCCTTTTAAAAACGAATTAAAAAGAGAAGATTTAGAGGGTTACGGCATTAGTATTTGTGAAGGCTCGATGATTACAGTTTTAGGAACCTCATTACAAAATAAAGATATTTTGAAGTTTTTCTACAATTCCACATGGCAGGTAATTGGTTTAGAAATGGAAGGTGCTCACTACCAAAAGGCGATTCAAGCAGCATCAAAAGTTCGAGGCAGTATAAAACCAAATGTAAAAGTTAGATATGCGTATTATGCTAGTGATAATCCTTTAAAAACAGGGGCTACTTTAGCTTCAGGTGGTTTAGGGACATCCGGTGTTAAACCAACTTACTTAATAACAAGAACAATATTAGAACAAATATTTAATTAATATATTATGAGTAAAGATTTACAAGAACCAAACCAATCTGATGAAGTGGATTTGAAACAATTATTTAATATAATTGGGAATCTCTTTGAAAGGTTATTTCAGTTTATTGGAAAGATATTTCAAAGGTTATTTTTATCATTTGTATGGTTAGTTTTTTTTGTAAAAAAACATATTATTAAAATTATAATTGCTGGCGTGATTGGTTTTGCGTACGGTTATTTTAAACAAAGTAAAGGCGAGCCAATTTATAAATCTACAACAGTGATAAAGCAAAATTATGATACTGGAGAAAATTTATATAGGGCTATTGACTATTATAATGAGTTAATTGCTGAGGACGATTCTGTTACTTTAGGTGAAGTTTTAAAAATAGACTCATCAAAAGCTGCTTCTATTATTGATTTAGAGGTTGAATCAGTAGTTACTATAAATGATAAAATTGAAAGTTTTGATAAATATGTTAAAGAGCTTGATTCTGTTATTGCATCAACAATCACTTTTGAGGACTATGTTTTAAATTCAAAAGAATTTCATTATCCAGTTCAGCGCATTATTATTAAAGCAAAAGAGAAAGCTATATTTGGAACTGTTGTTTCTAATATTGTTGATAAAATAGTATTAACAGATTACTTTCAAATAGAACAAAAGAAAGATTTAGATGAATTAGCACTCTTAGAAAAGTCGATTTTTGCATCTTTAGAGGCATCAAAGGGGTTACAAAATATTTATAAGAATGTATTAGAAACATCTGTTGATAAATCAGGAGGTTCACAAACGAGTATAAGAATCGATAATACCGAAGATAAAAGCATTACTAAAGAGTTTGAATTATATAATAATGACGTTTTGTTGCGTAGGGAGTTAGTAAGTATAGAGAGACAAAAACAAGATAAACAATATATAATTGAGGTAATTTCAAGTCAAGAAAACCAAGGTACTATAGATAATTCAAGAGAACTTTTTGGAAAATCTTTAAATGTAAAAACATATTATGCTATCATTTTAATGGTTTTAGCCTCTATAATACTTTTAACTTTGCACTTTATCATGTTTTTAGAGAAATACAAAAACGAAATATAAATTGATGACTATTTTAATAACAGGTGGGGCTGGTTTTATAGGCTCAAACTTTATACTTTATTTTCTAGAAAAATACCCGCTTATTAAAATTATAAATATAGATAAGCTCACTTATGCAGGTGAGCTTTCTAATTTAAAACAAATTGAGCATCACAAAAATTATACGTTTGTAAAAGGCGATATTTGTAATCGAGAATTAATTGAAAAACTATTCAAAGTATATGATTTTAAAGGCGTTATACATTTTGCAGCAGAGTCACACGTTGATAATTCTATTAAATCACCAAATGCGTTTATAAATACTAATGTTTTAGGAACTTTCAATTTACTAGATGTTGCAAAAAACCATTGGATGTTAGCGCCAAATCAAGTACAAATAAATCATATTGAATCAAGGTTTCTTCATATATCGACCGATGAGGTTTACGGAACTTTAGGAGAAGAAGGTTTATTTACAGAGCAAACACCTTACGCTCCAAATAGCCCTTATAGTGCTTCAAAAGCATCTTCAGATTTTATTGCTAGAAGCTATTTCCATACTTTTGGTTTAAATGTTCTTACAACTAATTGTTCTAATAATTATGGACCAAAACAGCATGATGAAAAACTAATTCCTACCATTATAAGAAAAGCTTTAAAAGGAGAAGATATCCCTATTTATGGAGATGGTAAAAATATTAGAGATTGGTTATATGTTGAAGACCATTGTAAAGGTATAAACTTAGCGTTTAACAAAGGGATCTCAGGTATGACCTATAATATAGGTGGTAAAAACGAACGAAATAATTTATATATTGCAAATACCATTTGTAAGTTATTAGATGAAATTTTGCCTAAAAATAAATCATATATTGAGCAGATTACTTTTGTAAAAGATAGACCAGGGCATGATTTTAGGTATGCTATTGACGCCTCAAAAATAGAAAATGAATTAGGCTGGCGAGCAGAAGAAAATTTTGAAACAGGAATAAGAAAGACCATAAATTGGTATATAAAAAAATATAAGGGATAATGAAAGGGATTATACTTGCTGGAGGTTCAGGAACACGATTATATCCGCTTACTAAAGTGGTGAGCAAGCAACTTATGCCTGTT
>Ga0114952_1003105_pt1 | contig 12087 bp, 6 predicted proteins | sample SidtaG_2_FD_87303 | JGI IMG/M metagenome (GOLD analysis project Ga0114952, IMG submission 87303) | Marine algal microbial communities from Sidmouth, United Kingdom - Sidmouth_Asex2 metaG | ecosystem: Host-associated > Algae > Red algae > Unclassified | place: Sidmouth, United Kingdom | collected... | reverse complement strand
GCTATTCAGCCCCATTCCGTGATCGACCATCAACAGATAGCCTTCGCGCGAAAATGGCTGCGGCGTGGCCAGCGTCACTACGCCATCTGCCGGGGCCACAAAGGGCGTGCCCGTTGGCGCGGCGATATCCAGCCCGGTGTGATAGCCGCCGGGCGTGCCGCGATAGATGCGCTGTGCGCCGAAAAATCCGGACAGCCGCCCGCCGGGAACTTCACGGTAGTTAACCGGCCAGATAAAATCCTGCCGCCAGCCATCCGATGCGTGGCTTTGCGCCCGTGCGCCGCGGATCTGCGCCAATTCGCCTGCCCGCCGCTGCGATGCCTTTCGCCCGCGCGGCAGCGACAGGTTCACCCGCTCCAGCCGCCATGTGCCGGGGATGACAGACAGGCTCCGCGTCTGTTCGGTGCCGTTCACCGTCCACGATAATGTCGCATCGGGATCGGCATCGCGGTTAAACCCGAGCAGCACATAGCCGTCGTCGGTAATCGGCAGTTCATTGCCGTCCAGACGCAGGGTGGTGGTGCCCGTGGGAACGCGCGCCAGAACGATGCCGCCTTGGCGCACAACACCATCAAGCGTCAGCTGCGTGCGCACTGGTTCTGCCGGTTCCACGGGCGGCGCGGGTTGCGGTGTTGCTGGCGTAGTTGCTTCCACATTGCCCGAAGCGGCAGTGGATGAGGCGTCAGCCGAAGCGCCGGGCGGCGCCGCGGTGCAGCTCGCAATAATCAAGCACAGCAAGGGCAAAGCCGTGTTTTTCGCCAACGCGATCATCATGATACGGCCTGCTCTGCTTCGAGAGAGAATTCCGCGCTGGCATACGGCTCCTGCCGCGCAACGCTCCAGTAGCGCAAATCTTCCAGCATGATTATCTGGGCCGATCGGGCGCAGATGACGTGATCGCCGTTGGAAAGAATGCGGAAATTATTCGCCATATAATGCAGCTTTGCAGCTTTGTTTTTTGCAGACATCAACATAGCGGTGTTTTATGCCCAAAGACGAAGCGCACGGCAAGCGCGGCGAGAACGCAGGGGAAAAATAATGACAGATGCTGGCTAGATTGAAGCTGTATTTCGTATAGCCGTTGCTGCATGTGTTGGGTGCGGGCCTGTTCATATTCGTCATTCTGGGCGGCAGCGGCAAAACGAGGGCGAGCCGCGGCTCTCGCAGCGCGCTCCATGGGTAGTCGCATCTCTGTTCGGGCTTCTCGATGGCTTTCGCTTTGCCTGCGCGCTGAATGAAATCGGCCTGCCCGACGTCGAGCTTCCGACCGCGCTGCTGACATTCAATCTGGGCTTGGAGGCGGGGCAGATCGCGATCGTAGTTTCGGCATTGCTCGCGCTGTCCGCGCTACGCTGGATAAAACCCGGTGTCGTTCAGCCATCAATACACATCACTACCTGTGCCATGGCATTGTCGCATCGGTATGGCTGATAGAACGCATAGTCGCGGGAATTGCTATGTTATTATTGCGCGCTGTAAAAGACACTGCCTCGTCGCCCGCACCAATCCTTAAAGCCACCGCAGAACCAACGTCCTTGCCTCGTAACCAGCTTTGCGCCTAATGTAGATTACTCGCCAGCGCGCTTTTTTGGCTGAAGTATGGGACAAACCGAAAATTCGAACATCGCGAAAATGGCTAAATACGAATAGAGCGATAGGCAGCGGAGTATGGTATATTGGCGACAGATAACAGCGTCCGGAGGGATGCTTCGGGAAATATAATTGAATCGCAGGATATTGTCGCTGATAAGGCGCAGCCAACGACGGTTACCTATTCACAGTCCGGTGGTCTGCAAAAACGTCTGTTGGATCTGGACATATCGCTGGCCATCACGTCGTATCAATCCGGACTGCTATATTTGCTGGGACAAAATTCAAAAGCCGGACTGCATTTGCATGAATGTGCAATGCCGAAACCGATGGGCGTGCATTATGAAGCCACCGATAGCGGCGGTGGACGATTGCTTTTGGCCGGTGGCTATCAAATTATGCAATTAGAAGATGTGCTTGCCCCGCATGAACAAATAAACAACATGTTTGATCGCTGTTTCGTACCGCGCACCATTTATGTAACAGGAAACCTTGACGCGCATGATGTAGGGATAGGGGCGGATGGCGAACCGATTTTCGTAAATACGCGCTTCAACTGCCTCGCCTCCATAGATACCAGACATAGTTTCCGCGAGATATGGCGTCCAAAGTTTATCAGTGAGCTAGTGGATGAAGATCGCTGTCATTTGAACGGCCTTGCAATGGAGGGCAACCAGCCCGCCTTTGTCACAGCGGTAAGCAAGTCGGACACGATCGACGGGTGGCGCGATAGGCGGAGCGACGGCGGGGTCGTGATTGATGTCGCGAAGAACGAGGTTGTCTGTGAGGGGCTGTCGATGCCGCACTCTCCGCGGATACATGACGGGGAGCTATGGGTTCTCAATGCGGGGACCGGCGAATTGGGCATTGTCGAGGACGCGAAAAGCGGCAACGGCAAATTTGTACCGCGCATATTCTGCCCCGGCTTTCTTCGCGGGCTGGCATTTCATGGCAACTATGCTTTTGTCGGTCTGTCAAAACCGCGCTACGCTAGGTTTGAAGGGTTAGAGCTTGATCAGCGTCTACAAGATACCGACAGCGAACCGTGGTGCGGAATACAAATTATCGATCTGACCAAGAATAGCTGCGTTGACTGGTTCCGAATTGATGGTGCAGTGGCAGAGCTCTATGATCTTGAGGTAATAGAGGGTGCGGCCTGCAACATGTCTGTCAGCCCGGCATCCCCCGAAATTGCCAACTTGATCACTTATGACAAAGTGTGAGGCAAACCGTCCGTCGGTTATTAAGTGGATCTGCATTTTATTCATAGGTTCAAACAGCTACGTGCCATAACTGACAATTTCTGATCGCTGACTATTCAGACATCAGAAAAAGTTAACCGCAATGACTATTTCTTTTCAGGTTGCGGTTTTTTGAAAGGTGCGCCACGAGCGGACAACCATGGAATGGTGAAGCTTCCATACTTTGGAACATAAGGTCCAATTTCGCAATCAGGCGGAATGGCTGCTGAATATCTGCACTGAGGTCCATGCAGGGTTCGGTCACTAGGGGGTATAAAATGAACCGTTCGCTAACTTCGCTGCAGAAAAGTGCACTGAACCTGTTTACTCAAAACGAACAAGGCGCGGGTTCATTTGGTGGCCGAATCACCAAATGTAAGGGCAAGGCCGCCAGCATGTCGCCTATGATCGGGCAGTTGTTCGGAACTACTTCCTTGGTCACGGTGGCGCTGATGACCGTCACTCCAGCGGCTGCGCAATCGATCTGTACGGAAACCGGCGCGGGAACCAACGTCTATAATTGTTCTGGCACATCAACCGATCAGCAGGATTTGACCGACAACGGAGCAGCGACGGTCTTGGACGTAAACCTTGATTCTACTGTTATGGTGAGTGCATCCGGAAATAGCGGCGCATTTAATCTCAGAAGCGATAACGGGATCGATTTTGTCCAGGCTGCCAACGGCGGACCGATCACCGGACGCTATGATGGTATATCTGTTTCTAATAATGCCAGTGGCGATCTTTCGATTACGACGACAGGAAAGATAGAAGGCGAAACTAGAGATGGCATTCAGGCCGTTAATTACGGTGGTAAAATCACAATAGTTGCCGCCGAAACAATTGGCAGAGCTTCAGGAATCAGCGGCTATAACTACGGTAGCGGCGCGCTTTCCATAACGACAACCGATGACATCACAGGCGGTATACCCGGCGCCGGCACTTCGGGAATTAACGCAAGAAATTACGGCAGAGACGCAACCATTGATGCGCAAGGCGATACCACCGGCTTTGTCAACGGTATCTACGCAATGCAGGGGGGTTCCGGGGCCTTATCTATCACAACAATCGGAGAGGTCGAGGGCTTAACCGGCGACGGGATTGATGCATATAACAGCGGTACCAGTTTAACCATAAACGCCCAAGGCAACGTTGAGGGCGGTAATAACGGGATCAGAGCCAAAAACTACGGTTCGGCGGGCCTCACCATTACAGCTGGCGGTGATGTCACGGCCAGCCCAGACGGTTCGGGCGACGGGATTGATGCATATAATAGCGTCTATGATACTACTGCGTCCATGACGATAAATCAGTCCGCCGGTACAACTACGACAGGCGCAAATGGCATTGAGGCAAATAACAGTGGCGGATCGCTCACCATCAATGCGTTAGGATCGGTAATCGGCCAAGACGGCGATGGCATAAAAGCGTATAACGGACCCGGGGCTACTGATCTCGCAATCACGTCAAATTTGTCAGCTGGAAGCGAAAACGGTATCAGAGCGCAGAATACCGGAACAGGCGCTACCTCCGTAAATTCGACTGGAATTGTAGCGGGTTATGACGGAGCCGGGATAAGTGCCAACGGCTATGGCACTGATTTAACCGTGAATGCAGCAGACACCTATGGTTCACAGCGGGGAATTTTTACAAACAATTATGGCAGCGGTGCGCTCACTATCACCTCCACTGGAACAACCACTGGTCGCACCAGAGGTGGTATCTATGCTAGCAACGCGGGCACAAGTGTTACAATAGATGCAGTAAATGTCTCCGGTTACAACAACGGAATCTATTCGTTCAACGTAGGTTCCGGACTTACAACAATCTCCACATCTGGAACTGTGGGTGCCACGAGTTACGGTAGCGCGATTAGATCCGTCACTACCCGTGACACAGGGACGATCATTAACAACAGTGGCACATTGAACATTCAGAGCCTCGCACCCACTATTTCCACCAATGGCGGCAATACTACGATAAACAATACAGCTACGGGAACGATCAACGGCGGTGTCCAGCTTCGTTCCAATCAACAATTCAGTAATATTGTTAACAATGCCGGTACGTTCAATGTCACGACCGATTCAGATTTCTTTTCCGCCAATTCTACCTTTAACAACACCGGGACTTTGCGAAACGTGGCTGGTACGCAGAATTTCAACGATCTGGATCAGTTGAACAACAGCGGCACCATAACGCTCGCCAACGGCGCGGCTAATGAAGAACTGGTTACGGCCGGCGACTTCACGGGTTCAGGCAATGGCAACGTGTCGCTAGACGTGGATTTTGAGGGCGCGGGAATATCAGACAAACTGTTGATCGGCGGGGCAGCGACGGGCGGCAACACTATTACCATTACCGATGTAACAAACGGCGCAGCAAATTTCGGGCGGGATATTCTGCTCGTGGATGCAGGTACCGGAACTTCGGCCACAGCCTTTACTTTGATGGGACAACCAACGTCGGGTTTCCTCAGCTACGATCTGAACTTTGATGCGGGCAATAATGATTTCTTCTTGTCAAGCTCGATCGGCGCTCCGGCTTTCCGTGTACTGAAATTTGCCGAAGGCGCGCAATCGCTCTGGCATCGCTCGGCAGATGCTTGGGCTGCGCAGATGGCTTCGCGCCGCGTCGATGGCAGTGCCGGTTTGTGGGTACAGCTATACGGTGCTAAATCGGACCGCAACGACAGCCGCAGCTTCATGTCCAACGCTTTCTCAACTCAGGTGGCAACCGACTACGAACAAGACTATCTGGGCGTTCAGACTGGTTATGATTTTGGCGGAAGCGAAAATGGCAGAGGTATTATTTTCGGCGTAACAGGCGGCTATCAACAATCCGACCTTAATTTTGATCGCAGCCGCGACGAGGTTGAATATCAAACATTCAATGTCGGAGGATATGTCGGCTATAATGCCGGAGGTTTCTACACCAACTTGTTGGCGAAATACGACTTTATCGATGCAGATGTAAATGCGCCCGATCCGGGCTATACAGCGGAGCTGGACGGTTCGGCCTATGGCGCTCTTCTGGAAGCGGGCTATATGGCGAAGGCCGGAAATTACTTTATCGAACCAAGTGCGAGCATTGAATATACCAAAACCAGACTGGATGATTTCAGTGCATTTAATGCGGATATCGATATAGATAAATTTGACGGACTTCGCGGTATGGCGGGCCTGCGGATCGGCGGTGAACATACGGATGCAGATGGCGAGGGTCTGACCTATTATGTCGGCGCCGATGTAGTTCATGAATTCAAAGGCGATGACGGTTTGATTTTCAGCGCAGGTACATCCTTTGTACGGATCAACAATCAGGAATTAGGCACCTTCGGCCGCCTGCAATCCGGGATAACATTGTCCGGTGCCGCCGGGTTCAGCGGATTTGCTGAAGCGAACATCGACACAGGTCGCGGCTATGAAAGCTATGGTGGCCGACTTGGAATAAAGTTCGCCTTTTAACGCTGCGGCACAATAGATAAAGCAGGTTCGAGCAGCATTTGCGAGACATCTGGCTTGAATGGCATCATTCAACATACTTTAACTGACCGATGCCATCGAAATTTAGCGTCATCTATCCTTTGATCGGTAGGTAATAGAACGTGTAATCAGCGACGGCCTGCTATCCATGCGCGCCGAACATCAGGGCGATCGAGATCGATATCTTGATCATCAGGGCGTATGCGTTGTCAATCGCATCGATATATTCTGTTCGGATCCGGCCATAGTCGGGGCTGTGTGCTTCCGATGAAGCGCCGCCTTCCGCTAGATCAAAATCGCCGATTTCGGGCGCCTCTACCGGATAGGCATCACGCAGCAAGGCTACAGCGTCGGGGATTCGCAGCGCGAAAACCATTTCCATAATGTCATCCCGGCTGATGTCATTACGGCGCGAAAACGGAGGAATTTGCGCCGCGCGTAAAAAGATATGCTGCACCAGAGCGAGGCGCAGCGCATGGAGCACCCCCAGCGTCCGGCGACGTCCATCATCTGCCTGCGCAAACATATCTTCCGGCAGCAGATCGAGCAGGCGGCGCAACTTCAAACCATCGACGCGCAGCACCGTGGCCAGCTGGCGAAACGCTTCTGCACGATTATCCGAGGCGAGCCGCTCTGCAAGATCGAGACACGCGCGTTCGATTTTTGGTTCCGCACCGCGATACGGCCGCGTTGCCCAGAAAGCGCCGTTGTAAATCTCGCCATAGGAGCCAAGCGTTTTGATACTAGCCAGTTGATCTGATGATACGACCAGCTTGATCAGGCTTTGGGCGCGCGCTGACCGTTCGATCAGATTTGCAAAACGTTCCCTGTCCTCTGCTGTGGCCTCGCCCACGCCGGCAATGACATTCACTGGATAGCCCAGCTGCTGAAGCACCGCATTTTGAGGGATGGCACGGATGCGCCGCAGGCTGAGATCGCTTTGCGTGGCGATGTCCGATTGCCGGCGCGATTTGCGCGAACCGGTTTCAGGTAGCAGCGATAATCCGAAAGACATCAGCGCGCGGTTATAGCTTTCGTCGCGAAAATAACCTGCCTGCGTACGCCGGACATCACGGTAAAAATCGAGTGATGCGTCGACTTCGGAATAAAACGGATCGTCATTCTTACCATCCGATACAGCGCCGATCTGCACTTCGGCGATACGCGTAAGCAGCGCAAAGGCCAGATCGGGCGTGCCGAAATAGACATATCCGTCACCGCCCTGAAAACTGGCTTCATGGTCAAGCGTGATATTTTCGGCAGCAAATTGCGCCCGCGTCCAATGGCTCATAGGATAGGTCAGCCGGTCCGCTATGCTGGCAGGGTGCGCACCGCGGCCCATCGATTCCCCGTGGGTATTGAAGATCAACGCTGATACGTCTTGCAACCCGTGCTTCGCCATCAATTGCGCCATCCGCCCCTGAAGCCGCTCTATCGCAAGAGATGCCGGTATCTGGCCAAGAAAGCGGCCAGCATCCGAGAAGCCCGTTTGTATGGCCACCCGTCCCCGTGTGCGAGCATAATCGCGGTAAATCTCCTCACCCAGCAGTGCATCCAGGAACCGCCCGCCATGTTCAAGCGCAGTTTCGGTTTCGAACAGAGGCGATATATCTATCCGGTCTTCAATCCCGAACAGGCGCGCGAAATACAGCGCGGATAAAACAGTGGTCGGCTGTTCGCACTCTGCAATCAGGAGCCGTACCGGACTATCGGCATCGATATGTTTGATGATCTGGGCGATGGCCAGAAACTGGCGCACCGCTGTCGTCGTTTCAATTGCGAGATTTGCGAAATTCACCGGAATCGGCTTGGTACCGGCGATCAGATCGCGCAGTCCGCTTACCGCGCTGCGGCTTTCAAGGGCGATGTCGGTATCGGCCCCCAGATGCCGGCGGATGGCATTATGAAGCTGCGAGGCGTTTATCCGGAAATGAACCGTCCCGCATCCCAGCCCCTGTGCCTTCATCGCAGAAATGATCGGGATCAGTTTGCTGGCATCATCGTCCGCCAACTCTTCCAGCGCGCTTTCAAGCCTTTGCAAAATGGGCTTCAGACTTGTGAGCTTAGCATCACTATCATCAGTGAGCGCATTCGCCACCGGAGACAGCGTTTCGGGTGTATCGAGATCAGACGAAAACGCCTGTATCATGCTATGAGTGTGCTGGATTGGCTTCTCCAGCATATCGATAACCTGCGATATGGTGTCATGCGTATCGCGTATTTGCGAAAGCTGTGCAGCATAGCGGGTCATCTGATTATGCTTTTCGATCAACCGGAAACGCAGCGATGTTGTCCAGCCAATGTCGGTTCGGCCATCCATGTCATAACCGACCCATGTCGCAAAATCGTAGAGACGCGGCCGCAGCGTGCGCCAGTGATCGGGATAGATTTCCGCTGCTGAATTCAATAACAAATTGGTCAGATCGGCCTGCGCATCGGCGGCGGTATTTATTGCGGAAAGAACCGCCGCGTGCTCATCATCAATCGTTGGTGCACGGCGCCCATCGTGCAAATCAAATTCGATATGCTTTTCCGGTTGCGCAGCTTGCTCTGCCAAATTTTGATAGCCAGCAGGGCTGATCAGAAAAGTCGGATGTGCGGTAAAAACACAGCTGAGCAAAGGCTTCGACCATATCTGTGCAAAATCTTTGAAATCACCACGCCCGGTGTTGGCAACCAGGCCGGAAAAGCTTTTATCGTTCGCAGCTTTGTCCACAGGCGCGACCAATTTGGTCAATCGTGAGGCACGCGATTGGAATGCCTTCGTTTCAAGCAGCTTTGCAGCGCCATCAACTGACCCGAGGTCAAGCTGGCCGCTTTCCAGTTCACGCGATATTTCAAATCCCAGCTGCGCCACCGGATTGGCCATCGGGCTGCTGTCGGTCAGCGCGTAAAGTTCAGCCAATCTCTCGATCAACCGCTGCGAATAGTCTTGATCTGGCATTATTTTACCTACGATTTTTCAGTATTTCTATTTGAGCAGCGCCGCCCCTTGCCGCAAGCTTAGCGTTGCACGCGTCCTGACCTATCACTGCCCAACAATTTTTCAACTTCATCGACGGTCACCCGTCCCGCGAAAGCCGCTTTCGTTCTCCGACACTCCCCAATCTGCTGCAAATGCAGGCTTCTCATTGGGCATCACCGTCAGTATCAAATACGTGTGAAATGCTGGAGGCCCGAGCCGGAATCGAACCGGCGTGCACGGATTTGCAATCCGCTGCGTCACCACTCCGCCATCGGGCCCCGTGTGGTAGAAGGCCGCGCATTAGCGAGTTGGCTGCTGCTTTGCAATCTTGTTTATGCCACGCGCGCTCCATCGTTTGGTGAATACTGCCTGCGAAATTTTGGCTTTTGTCGCTTTCGCCTTTCGCCTATAGGCTGCCCCCTGCGAAGTTCGCGGCGGGAATCGGGTATCGCCTTCGCCAACTTTCGGGTCGCTGAGTAACAAACCGGGATAGATGCAACCATGCCAAAGCCAGATTATGCCGCAATGCGCCAGGCGATGGTCGACAGCCAATTGCGCGCAAGCGGCGTGAACATGCCCACTGTCGCAGATGCCATGACGCGCGTGTATCGTGAGGAATTCGTACCGGCTGACCGCGGCTCGGTTTGCTATATGGATCGGTGCATCCCGCTGGGCAACGGCCGGGTAATGCACCCGCCGGTAACGACGGGGCAGATGTTGGAGGAATGCGATCCGGCACTGGGTGATAATGCTCTGCTGATCGGCGGGGCCACCGGATATGTCGCGGCGTTGCTCGCCCCGCGCGTCGCGCGCCTGACAGTTGTGGAGGAAGCAGAGGATTTGGCAGCGCAGGCGGTGCCTGTGATTGATGCGGCAGCAAATGCCGAATTGAAAATTGCGCCAATGAATGAAGGCCACGGCGCCGATGCGCCCTATTCGCTGATCTGGATCGAAGGCGCGATCGAACAGCTGCCGCAGCAGATAGAGGCGCAGTTGGCTGACGGCGGACGATTGGTTTGCGGCACGTTTGATGGGGCGGTTTCGCGGCTGTCGATAGGTATGAAGCGCGGCGGGGAACTTGCGCTGCGCAGCTTTGCCGACGCCGATATCCGTCTGCTACCCGGCTTTGCGAAAGCCAAAGCATTCACATTCTGATGACGTGCCGCGTGCCATTTATCGTGGCCGGCATGGCGGCGCTGTTTTGCGCATCGGCCCCGGCGCAGGCGGAAACATTGCGCGAGGCTTTGCTGAAGGCTTACCAGACCAACCCGACATTAGGCGCAGCGCGGCAGGGGCAAAATGCGCTGAACGAGAATGTGCCGATTGCAAAATCACGCGGGCGGCCAAATGCGCAGGCCGAACCTGTATATACCGAAAATGTGCTGGTGGATGAGGAAGCCTTCGTCATCCAGCGGCGATCCTTTACAGCGCCGGTATCCATCGCTGTGCCGCTATATCAAGGTGGCGGCGTGAAGAATGCGGTGCGCGCGGCCAAGACCCGCGTCGATGCAGGATTTGCAGGACTACGCGGGACGGAAAGCGCAATTTTTTCCGCCGTAGTGGCGGCGTATATGGATGTGATCCGCGATGAGGCCATTGTCGAGCTGAACCGCGCGCAGGTTGGTGTGCTGTCCGTCAATTTGGAAGCAACGCGTGACCGATTTCAGATCGGCGATCTGACGCGCACAGATGTGGCGCAATCGGATGCGCGGCTGGCATTTTCAGTCAGCAATCTGGAAGCTGCGCGCGCGAACCTGATCCGGTCAAAAGAAACATATATTCAACTCGTGGGAACGCCGCCGCGCGATTTGCAGGCACCCCCGCCGCTCCCCAATCTTCCCGATGCGCCCAATACTGCGGTTGATGTGGCATTGGACAGCAATCCGGATTTGATCTCCGCACGCGAACGGCGGGGCGCTGCCTTTTATGATCGCAAAGCGGCGAACGCGAACCGGCTGCCGAGCGTTAGCGCGTTTAGCCGCACGCAATATACCAATGCACTGGGATCGATCGACGGGCCAGACATCCCGACTTTCGCTCCGACGAACAGCGTCGTCACCAGCCAGGTGGGCGTGCGCGCCACCATCCCGCTGTATCAGGGCGGGCGGCCAGCGGCGCAAATCCGGCAGGCTCAGGCGCAATTGGGGCAGGCTATCGAGCAGGAAATCGCCGCAGAACGTGATGTCATTGCGCAGACGCGCAGCGCATATGCAAGCTGGCGCGCATCGCTGCAACTGATCGCATCGTCGCAGCGCGCCGTGGCGGCGAATGAATTGTCATTGGAGGGCACACGCGCCGAAAACACCGTCGGCAACCGCACAATTCTCGACATATTGAATGCCGAACAGGAATTGCTGAACAGTCAGGTTAATTTGGTGACCGCGCGGCGCAACGCCTATGTTGCTGGCTTCACGCTGCTGGCCGCGATGGGGAAGGCAGAGGCACGCGATCTGGGGCTGGACGGCGGGCCGCTATATGATCCGGTTGCTGATTATCAGTCGGTAGAGAATGCGTGGAATGACTGGTCGGCGCGCCCGGATCCGGTGGCGCGGTCGACGCGCACCATTGACTCACCGGCGCAAAAAGCCGAAATAAAGCCCCTGCCCGATTTTGGTCGGCGCATACCGGGGCAATAAAGCGCGCATTTGCGCATGGGGCCAAGAAGCTAAGGGGGCGAGGCAATGTCTGATACCGAAAATCAGCGCGGCGAACCATCGATGGAAGAGATCCTCTCATCGATCAAACGCATCATCGCCGAAGACGATCCAGTGGCGAAGGCCGCAAAAGCCAAAGCGGATTTCAGCAG
>Ga0114952_1003098_pt1 | contig 12096 bp, 14 predicted proteins | sample SidtaG_2_FD_87303 | JGI IMG/M metagenome (GOLD analysis project Ga0114952, IMG submission 87303) | Marine algal microbial communities from Sidmouth, United Kingdom - Sidmouth_Asex2 metaG | ecosystem: Host-associated > Algae > Red algae > Unclassified | place: Sidmouth, United Kingdom | collected... | reverse complement strand
TGAGCGTATAAAGAAGTGATTAAGATCAATTTACACGGATATTAAAGGCTTTAGATTACTAAAGAGAGATCCTTAATAACGTATTATCTTTAGAGCTCACTTTTCCTAATAGAGGTTGATTTATATTTACTAGCAAATAGAGATACCTTCAAAATCAGTATTGCGTAAATATCATTTCTGAAAGATAATTTGTCTTGGGTTAAAATGAAACATTACAAAATAAATGAGACTAGAATATTTTTTAAAGGAATTAGTAAATGAAAAAAGAAGTTGAAGTTTTTTATCCGGGCTCCTTTGAGGATTCAAATCACTTTTATCCAAAGGCACTCAACTCTTTAATCCATCCAATGGTCAATCATTTTTTCAATTTAGGAAATGAGAGGATTGTTGAGCGATATCATTATCTGAATCCCCAAGTAGAAAAGGACCTTTTAAAAAAAGAGCTTGATAAGAGAGCTAAAAATTTTTTTTGGGGTGGTGCTGATCTTTTTTATGTAACCACTGAGCAAGGCAATAGGAAAATGGTTGTTCTAGAAACGAACTCGTGTCCCTCAGGACAAAAGTCTATGCCAAGCTTGATTGATTCAGATGAGTTCAGAGGTTATAGTGCCCTAGTTAAGGATTCATTTATTCCAGCATTGAAAGGAAGACGTTTACCAGAAGGAGAGTTTGCAGTTATTTATGACAAGAATTATGTTGAGGCCTCAGGGTATGCAAGTACAATTGCCGAAGAGTTAAAAAGAAAAGTATATCTTGTACCCTTTTTTGATGATCAGTGTGATGGAGAATTTCGAAGCGGGATTTTATATATTAAAGATCCAGAAACCCAAGAAGAAGTTCCAATAAAGGCAGCTCTTCGATATGTAACACAAAAACCATGGACAAGAATCCCGGTTACAACTAAAACTTTTATCTATAACTCAACTTTGGTTTGTCTCTCCGGTGGGAGGAATAAATTAGTTGCCAATAAAGCGTATGAAATTTACAACACTAAACTTGAAAAATCTGGACTGCAAATCAATGCACCTGAAACGATAATGGATGTGAGTAAAATTGAAATTCCTTTGTGGGTTAAGAAATTTGGTGGTCATGCTGTGATAAAAAATCCATACTCCAATGCCGGTCAAGGAGTCTATACAGTTACTAACGAACAAGAGCTAGATGAATTTATGAGTAGAGAATATGACTATGACCAATTTATTGTTCAAAGTTTAATTGGTCATTATAATTGGAGCTCATCAAGTTCTAAGGGAAAGTACTTTCATATTGGAACTCTTCCGAACAAAAGAAAAGAATCATTTGTTGCTGATCTTCGAATAATGGTGGTAACGACACCTCGGGGTTATAAGCCAGTGGCAATTTATGCAAGGAGAGCTGCAAAGGCATTAAAGTCTGAATTTGCTCAAAATCAAGAGTCATGGAGTATGTTAGGAACAAATTTATCTGTTAGAATTGATAAAAATAAATGGTCTTCTGATACTTCTAGGTTATTACTAATGGACAGAAAAGATTTTAATACTTTGGGTATAGGAATTGATGACTTGATAGAAGGGTATATACAAACAGTTTTGTCTATTTCTGCTATCGATGAAATGACTATACAACTTACAAACTCAAAAGGAGCTTTTAGAAAGAAGCTTTTTAAATCTCTTGATAATGATGAACAATTAGTTAAAGAGATCTTATACTAAAGGATAAATGATGAAAGATACTATCAATGAATTGAACTTAGATAAATTTAAACTCAATAGTATTAATAAAGTATGGGTGAAAATTATTTCTAATAGTTTACACAGACCAATATCAGCTCCAGTAACAATTATTAAAGGAGCTAAGGAAGGACCTGTTTTTGGAATTACGGCAGCTTTACATGGAAATGAAGTTAACGGGATTGGAGTGATCCATAAATTTCTAGAAAAAATAAATACTAAAAATCTTCATGGGACAATTGTTTGTGTTTTAGTAGCTAATATTCCTGGTTATCTTCGTAAGACAAGAGGTATTAATGATAGATTTGATTTAAACCATCTTATGCCTGGTAAGAAAAATGGAAATACAGCAGAAGTTTATGCTTATAATTTATTTCATAAGATTGTTAAGAAGTTTGATTTCTTAGTAGACTTACATACTGCTAGTAGAGGCAGACAGAACACACTTTATATTAGAGCTGATATGAGTGATAAGAAAATTTATAAAATGGCCAGTCTTATAAGACCTGAAATCATTCTTCATAATCCGCCGAATGATAAAACTTTGCGCGGGATTGCAGCAAAACATGGAATCCAATCTGTGACTGTAGAAGTGGGAAACCCAAGTAGATTTCAAGAAAAATATATTAGGAAAACAGTTATTGGATTAAAGGCCCTTCTAGCTAATGCTGGAATATTAAAAACCAACGTTTCAATACCAAAAGATCAAAAGATCTTCAGGTGTAAAAGTTCTAAGTGGATTTACACTGACGATGGTGGAATTTTAGATGTGACCGTTGATTTAGGAGAGCTTATTAAAAAAGGTGACACTATTGCTGTATTGAAGGATATTTTTGGAGATGAACTCAAAGTTTATAAATCAAGTTTAGATGGTATCATCATAGGAAAGAGTGTAGATCCAATCGCAGCCACTGGTTCGAGAATTATTCACTTAGGAATATTGGATGGAAGGTAAGAAAATTGGTTTTTTATTAAATGACTTTGAACTTAAGCAAGACCAAGCGACGACTTATATTTTAAAAAAGCTCTCAACACATGTAGATCAAATCTATCTTTTTTCAGTGAAAGACTTTAGGACTGGTTTTACTGTCAAGGCACTTCATTTAGATGTTAATATTGAAGATTCTGAAAATGTACGAATTGATTTAACTGGGCTCCAAGAGTGTGATTATAATCTTACAAAATTAGACGCAATTTTTATTCGTACAAACCCTGCTCGAGATATTAACAATGATAAATATCATCAAAAAGCATTGAAAAACCTCGCCTTACTAGAAGCAAAGGGTATGCCGATTATTAATTCTCCTAAGTCCTTACAAAAGATGCATAGTAAAGAATATATACTTGAGTTACCTGAGCAAACCATTCCATATAGTCGTGTAGTTTCGAATATGCAGGAGTTATTAGAATTTTTTAATATTACCAAAAAGGTCGTCATTAAGCCTTTTGTTGGTACGCGAGGAAATGGCATTGTTCTGATTAAATCACTTGATGAAATTAACGAAAATTTTCCTTACCCACTCCTGGCCCAAGAGTTTATAGAGGATTCTAATCAAGCCGATAAGCGCATATGTTTATTTGATGGAGAAGTTCTCGAAATTGATGGAGTACAAGGAGCAGTTAAAAGGGTTCCGGCTAAAGGAGAGTTTCGATCCAATGTCTTTTTAGGGGGCGTGGCTCATCCAACTGAGATTAGCGATCAAGATCTTGCTACTATTGATTTAATTAGACCTTGGCTAATTAAAAACGGACTGCGATATGTAGGCTTAGATCTTTTGGGTTCTAAGGTAATTGAAATAAACTGCTTTTCTCCAGGAGGAATTCAAGATTATGAGAGGTTTTTTAAACTCCCATTCGGAGATTATTTAATTGGATCTATCTTAGAGGAGTTATGAAAAAAAATAATTTAAAATTTTTGACTCAAAAAATTGATAGCTTTGCTTTCAAGAAGGGAAAGATTGTCAATAATCAATACAAGATCATCGAAAAACTAGGAGGAGGACTTGAAGGAGAAGTTTATCTAGTGCATGAATTAACAACTGGTATTGAACGGGCCATTAAATTCTTTAAACCTCATCAAAACCCTAAGAATAAAGTTGCAAAACTTTATGCAAAAAAACTTCATAAGCTACGTCATTGCCAAATAATTATGCAGTATCTCTGTTTAGGTAAATTTACTTATTGGGGCCGAGAGATCCATTTTATCGTCTCAGAATTGATTGAAGGGCAAACACTGACAGCTTTTCTAAAAAACCAAAAAGGCAAGAGACTTCAACCCCTTCAGGCCGTTCTTTTATTACATTCCTTAGTAAGTGGCTTAGAGGATGTCCACGCAAGCAAGGAGTATCACGGTGATCTACATCTTGATAATATTATTGTTCAAAAGTTTGGTTTAGGATTTGATTTAAAAGTATTAGATATGTTCTATTATGGGAGAACAAATTCTCAAGACTATAAAGATGATCTCCATGATGCAATTAGGATTTTCTATGATGTTTTAGGGGGACAAAAGTATTATAAAAATCAACCTGACCAAATAAAGTTTATCTGTGCAGGTCTTAAGAAAAACATTATTTCAAAGCGCTTCAGAAGCATGTCTTATCTTAAGTATCATTTGGAGAACTTACAGTGGGTAAGTTAAAGAGTAAATTTTTATTCAATAACACATCCTTAGAAAGGGAGCATTTAGGTCTCATAAGTGGCGAAGTTTTATATGCTTCTTATAAAGGCTCAAATAAAGACATCAATCAAGACTCTCTTGCAATCTTTGAAATTGAAGATTCTATTATTTTAGTGATTGCTGATGGTATGGGGGGAACAGTTAATGGGGAAAAAGCGTCTCAATATATTTGTGAGCAACTCAAGGATCTCCTTGGTCGTTATAAAAAAGGTGATATTCTTGATTGGATGATTGTTGATGCTCTTGAGCAAGCTAATCAAAAAGTATTAAACTTGAAGCATGAATGTGGTTCAACAGCGACATGTGTTTTGATTAAAAATAATCTAGCAAGGTTTTATAATATAGGAGACTCAGGTCAGTTTTTATATAACTCAAAAAAGAAGCTTCTCTATAAGGGTGTAGAACATTCTCTAGTGGGATATGGAATGCAAGCCGGACTTATTAAATCTAGAGAAGGACAAGAGATCGTTGAAGATTCTATTTTGTTAAACGGTGTTGGGTTTGAGAATATGAAAATTGAACTCAGTAAAGAGTATCGTTTAAGAAAAAATGACTTAATCATTCTTTGTAGTGATGGTTTTTTTCAGTTTTTTAATGAATTTGATCCAGATATTGACTACCTTTATGGTAAGTTTCTAGGACGTGGAAAGAAGTTATTGAGCCTTATAAAAGATGATGGGATTGAAGTTTTAGATGATTGTACCTATTTGCTCTATAGACATATTTAGCTTGTATTTATAATAATTCGAAATAAACAAGACAATAACGTTTAGGAGTTTAAGGTGATCCCCTCCACAAAAGTGTAAAGTCCGTGTTATCCAAACTCACATTTTCAAACTTTCCTGATTGGAGATTCGATCCGACTGCATCAGAAATTGGTTTTTCATCAATTAAGGAGTTTGAGCAAATATCATCAAATCTTTGAAAATTATTATCAGGAGTTTTAACAATTTTTTCCAAGTAAGAAATAATTGTATCGCCCATAGAATTGATGCACGTGTGAGTTCCGTCATCTAAGTAATATTGTTCATGAAATTTTGATTCATAGGGAGGTGAGGTGTTATCACTGGGAGCATTATTAGCGCTAGGACAGTTCTGATCATAGCCATCGCCATTACCAATGGCACAGCTTGTTCCGCAAGAACTTAGGCTAGTTAGAGAGATAATTATAAGGTAGAGACCAATTTTCTTCATAGTAATACTCCAAATTATATCATACCATAAGAGTAGAAATGGCTACTGACTATAGTGACTCGAATAAGGGGCTAAAAGCATGAAGCGAGACTTAGAGCGTTTATTTAAGAATCAAGAGTATGATAAGTTACATTTGAAATTTCTGGATCTTCAGAAACGAAAAAAGATTAAAAGGTCAGAATATATTCTATTTGCATCATACTTGAGAAGAATCTCTCGTCCTTTAGAAGGTGTAAAATTATTAAATCCAATCATTCGATCTGAAAAATTGTTAGAACTCCCCACTGATCTAGAGAAAATTGAATATGCATCATGTTTATATAGAGTAGGACTTAGACAAGAAAGTTTAAAACTATTAAATGAGTGTAAGAAAGAACATTCTCAAAAGATACTTTATAAAGCCTTTATAAACTTCTCAAAGTGGAAGTATCAAGAGGCTTCTGAATTATTGAAGTATTACCTTACTCTTGGACAATTAAGTGAAAGAGATATTTTTATTGGAAGATTAAATTTACTTTCAAGTGAGATCTTTTTAGAAAGGTTTTCACAAGCAACTGAGCTTTTAGATAAATGTAAAAAATATGCCAGAGATAAAAAACTTAAAAGGTATATGGGTAATCTCTTTGAACTTGAAGGACAGATATACTTTGCAAAGAACAAAGACAAGCAAGCTAGGAAAAGTTTTGATAAAGCTACAAGCTTCCTCGTTGATGGAGATAAACTTGGAAACCTATTTGCTCTCAAGTGGAAGGCAATTTTAGAACTTACAAAAGATAAAAAATTATATTCATTAGCATTAAAGACAGCCAAGAATTTGGCCCATTGGGAAAGTGTTAGATCTCTACAATATTATAGGGCCTCTAAACTTCAAGATAAGGCCTTATTAGAGCAGGTTTATCTTGGAACTCCTTACCAATCATTTAGAGACATGATTATTGCTAAAAACCCAGAGTTTCATCTAAATATTCATGCCCTCGATTTCCAAGGAAAGAAATATATTTTCGATAGATTTAAGTTTGAATTTTCTCATCAAAAGAGAAGAAAAATTAAACCATTTTCATTAGAGGGAAAATTATTATCAGTCTTATCTGAAGATTATTTTAGACCCATGTCTGGGTATCAAGTCTTTGAGAAACTCTATCCAAATGAGTTCTTTATTCCTAAAACCTCTATTAATAAGACACATAAAGTAATCTCTAGAACAATCAAGAAGTTTCGATGTATACAGAATTTAAAGGGGGCATATTCACTTAAAAGTACAAGAGTCCTCTATGAAAAAAATGGGTCTCCTCCCTCAATTTATCAATTACAAATAAAAGAAAAATTTCCTCAAACTTTTAGGACCAAACAAGTCTGTGAATTATTTGAGCTCTCACATAGACAAATGACTAGAGTCCTCAAACAGCTCATTGATCAGGAACAATTAAAACTTATCTCTGCTGGGCGTTCTAGCTATTATGAGTGGATATAGCAATGAACTTCTATACTTACTCATTGTTAAATAATATCAATGATTAAAGAAAAAATTGTAATTTTTATAGGCTTTATTTTCAATAAGACAATCTCAGGTAAGATAGACATCAAATGAATAATTTTCTACGGAGGCCGTGTGAAATACTTACTATTACTAGCTATATCACTAAACTTTTACTCAAAAGTAAAAGATATAAAGCATTTTGATTGTCATGATGATTCAGGTTTAATAAAGGTTAAACTTGTGTCTGAGTACACCAATAGGTTTGATGACGACTATGATGTTGATTCAAATCGTGGGCCTTTACAAGTTGAAGTTCAAGAAATATCACCAGTAAATAAGATCGAACATATCGGGTGTGATGCTTGGATTAACGGTCAAGATTTAAACTTTGACATGAACGGAGACTTATCTATTCAGGTCGGTAAAAATAAAGAAACCAAGGTTATCATCGCCTCGGCTTTAAATAGCCAAAAAGCAAAAAGCTTAATTGGCAAAAATCTAGGTTTTGAAGATACTTTTTTAACTTATAAATTAGCTCCTACTATCCAATTCGACAGATTTGATGTTTTTCATGTTCATGAGAGAAAATGGAGTTGGGGAGGCGAGCTATTGATTGGAGAGTATCACGACTTCAACCTTGTATTTCATAGAATTTCTATTTCTTTTGATGGTGAAGATTCTCTAGTATTATCTTCTTTTCCAAAGCGTAAAAAGATTTGGAAAAAGATCAATAAAATTATTCAAAAATATTACAACTAAAATTTGAACTTTAATTAAAGACGAACTGGGGTTACTGGATCAATTTGGTAACTCTGTCATGTTTATTGCAATAGTTGCAAGAAATGATTTAATATTACTCTATGATTACAGGTTTATTAACTGGTCTACTTGGCCTAATTTATTTTCTTATTAGTTTAGATGTAATAAAAGCACGAATAAAACATCAAATTTCATTAGGTTATGGCAAGAATAACGAGATAGCTTCGATTGTCTCTGCTCACGGTAATTTTATTTCTTATACTCCATTTCTTCTTATTCTATTATATTTCATTGAAATCAGTGGTGTGTTTCATTGGGTGGTGATTTTAATCTTTGGTGGAAGTTTTTTTATAGGGAGAGTTTTACATTACCTGAGCTTTAGAAGTAAGAAAATGAATTTCAAACTTAGGAAATTGGGAATGCAACTGACTCTCTACCCGCTGCTGATCATGGCCATTTGTAATATTGGAATTTTTTTCTACAAGGCGTTTATTGCTTTTTAACTTTTGCACTGAATTTTTTCTGTACACCTGAATCGACTAATTGTTCTTGAGTCACATTAGAAGAGGCTAGGTCTTCAAACATAGATTCAAATATTTCATCCATTGCGAGAACATCGGCTTTAGCTTCATGCCAATTTGTGGGATCATTCCCAGTGATGGCTTGATTAATGTTACCTAATCTGGAGCTATAACTAATTCTTTTTGACCCATCTTTTAAAGGTTTATCTCCTTCAACAGTAAGTTCTTTTATGATTCGTTTAGACTCTTTGTCAGTCGAGTATCTCTTGAGTGGAATCCAAAAATAACTTGCAATAATCTGAGAATCAATAACTCTATCTTTTTCAATGAAGTAGTTAATCCCATGATGAAAGAATCTATTGTTGATCATATCAGCATCAAAGAATGCATTGTGGGCCATGAAAATAGCATCAGGATCTTTAGTTAAAAAAGTTTTTATTTTCTGCAAGACCTTATACTCGTCTTCATGATCAAATCTCTTACTCCAATCATAGCTACTATCTTCTAGAAGCTTTCTAACACTTGGCCTACCCTCACCATTGTCTTTAACCGGCGAGTTATTATATTCTAATTCAGTTTTTTTGTTTGCATTGATATAACTTTTAAAATCATCCTGGTATTGGAATTTAACTTTATTCCCATTAAAAGATATTTTTTGCTTTCTCATATAAACTTCAGTGATTTGATCAGTCCTAGCTGCTCCTGCAGTTTCGAGATCAAAAGAAATCAGTGTTTTGTTTTTTAATTTATCTTTTATTACTTTTACTATGGATTTAGGTTCTTGTTTAACATTAGACCAATTTGCCCAAGAGCGAATAATTTCAGTAGGGCTCATTTCATAATCATTAAACTTTTTGAATGCATCAGTCCAATCTTTAACGACCCCAATTTTAAAGTTAGGAAAACTATCATTGTCTTTAATAATAAAAATCGACCCATCTTCTTTAAATAATTTAAAGTCTACATTTAATTTTTTAAATTGATATTGATTAATTTGATAATGCTCTATCCCATCTTTTGACTTAAATATTGGAGACTTAAATATATCATAACCGTCAACTATTTTTAACGCTGTAGCTTCATCATTTCCTCTATCTATATACTTTTTTAAAGCTGCTGCTCTTTCTTTTGGAACATACATTTTAGATAATGAGCTAGGGAGTAAAATGTTGATATCTTTAAGATCTGTAAGGTGGATAGTGCACTTAAACCCTGGTAAAGCAGCTGAAAGTGCGATTGTATGAACTAGGATTAGAAATAATATTATCTTCATATCTACATTATCGGATATAACAAGAATTTCATGAATATTTCAATATCGCTCTTCATAGTTTAAAACTATGGAACTATAAAAAAGATTAATTTGAAAAGATTCTTAGATTACGGCATGATCAAGACAACATAAATTGAGTAGGAGAAAAAATGATTGAATTAAGTACTGATAATCTTCATGAAGTGATTAAAGAACATGATAGGGTGTTCGTTCAATACGGAGCAACTTGGTGTGGGAATTGTAGAATGATCAAACCAAAAATAAAAAAACTAGCAGCTGGAAAAGAAAATGTTCACTTTATTTATGTGGATGCTGAAAAGTTTCCTGAATCTAGAGGCTTGGCAGATGTTGCTAATCTTCCTACCTTTGCTACTTTTAAAGGTGGGGAAAGAACAGCACAGTTTACTGGAAGTAAATTTGAAACAGTAGAAGGAATGTTTAATGAGATTGCCAATAATTAAAAATTTAGTACAATTTATCGAAGAAAACGATGAAGACTTTATATTAGAAACTACCGAGGTTTTAGAGCATCTTTCACAAGAGGCCAGTTTAAAAGATGAAGAAATGAATGTCATCGGAGAACTCTTATCAAATATGTTCGGTGCTGTAGAAGTATCAAAAATGATTAAAGATGGAGCATCTCAAAAAGATGCCTTAAATACTTTCATGAAACGAGTCATGGGCTCAATAGATAAATAATAAGGAGAATATTATGAGTAGATTAGTAGGTAATAAAGCACCAGATTTCTCAGCACAAGCTGTCGTAAATGGTGACTTTGAAGAAGTGAAATTAAGTGACTTTGATGGAAAATGGAAAATTCTTTTCTTTTATCCATTAGACTTTACTTTTGTTTGTCCAACTGAGATTTGTGCATTTTCAGATGCAGCAGCTCAGTTTAAGGAAAAAAACTGTGAAATTATTGCTTGTTCAGTTGATTCACATTTTTCTCACCTTGCTTGGACTCAGCAAGATAGAAAAGATGGAGGACTTGGAGATATTAATTTTCCTATTCTATCTGATTTGAACAAAACAATTGCTAGAGATTATGAAGTATTAACTGAGGGAGGAGTTGCTCTAAGAGGACTTTTTCTAATTGATGATCAAAACGTTATTCAGCAAGCAACTATTAATAACTTATCAGTTGGTAGAAATGTAGATGAAGCATTAAGATTATTAAAAGGATATCAGCACACAGCAACTCATGGTGAAGTTTGTCCTGCTAACTGGAATGAGGGTGATGATACTATGAAGCCAGATCCTAAAGCTTCTAAAGAATGGTTTAATAAAAATAAGTAATTTTACTTTAAATTTTCTAATAATTAAGGGGGCTTTGAGCTCCCTTTTTATTTTCTTTTACTTCTAAAATTGAGGCCTATAGAATTTAATTAACTAATAAAAGGTAAGTTTTATGCATTGGAATGTAGATCCCATTATTTTTAGTATTGGTGGCTTTGGATTAAGGTATTATCCCTTAATGTTCATTCTCGGAATAAGTCTGGGATATATGTATGTGAGAAAAAGATTAGAAAAAAACGGTATGACCAAAGAGCATGCTGAAAGCATGCAAAATTATATCATTGCTGGAATGATTATTGGTGCGAGACTTGGGCATTGTTTATTTTATGATCCAGAGTATTACTTAAGTAACCCATTAGAGATTATTAAAGTTTGGAAAGGTGGGCTTGCTTCTCATGGAGGATTTCTAGGAGTTTTATTTGCAATCTATTTGTTTTCAAGAAAATGGAGAGAGAAACCATACTTTTGGTTTATAGAATCAATTCTACCTCCTACAGTTATGACTGCAGGTTTCATTAGGCTTGGAAATCTCTTTAACTCTGAAATTTTAGGGAAAGTCACAGATGTTCCTTGGGCCTTTACTTTTACAGGAGAGAATACTCCTGTTCCTCATCTCCCTCGTCATCCAGCTCAACTTTATGAATCCATAGCTTTTTTTAGCATAGCATTTTTATTACATATATTATGGAAGAGAAATGTTGAAACAGGCAAATGGCACTTAGGAAAAGGTTTAGGGCTTACATTTATCTTAACTTTTAGTGCAAGGTTTTTAATTGAATTTTTAAAAATAGAACAATCTGATTTTGAAAAAGGAATGATTCTTAATATGGGACAAATTCTAAGTACCCCATTTGTTCTTGTTGGAGCATATTTATTTTTTGTAAACATTGAAAAAATAAAAGGGTTTGATTTTTTAACTAAGGTTAAGGCCAAGCAAAAAATTAAAACAACGGTAAAGTCTAAGCCTAAAGTGACAAAAAATAAAAAAAATAGAAAGAAGAAAAGAAAGTAATTGCTTTTAAGTGACACTTTATTATGTCTTATCAAGTGCTTAGGAGTCTTAACTATGCCGACCGATAAGTTTTGGCGTTTTGCAGACAGTTAAGGTCAGTTTCTTTGACTGACGTAAATAGCTAGGCTCCAATAATAAAAAGGAGTCTTAAGAATGTATCTAAATCTAGAAAAG
>Ga0114952_1003096_pt1 | contig 12105 bp, 9 predicted proteins | sample SidtaG_2_FD_87303 | JGI IMG/M metagenome (GOLD analysis project Ga0114952, IMG submission 87303) | Marine algal microbial communities from Sidmouth, United Kingdom - Sidmouth_Asex2 metaG | ecosystem: Host-associated > Algae > Red algae > Unclassified | place: Sidmouth, United Kingdom | collected... | reverse complement strand
TATGCATTAGTCTTAAGAGATGATCATTCTTCTTCTTATACTAAAACGGAGAACCTAGATCTAAGTGGCGTTTCAAGTATAGATTTTGAGTTTTCGGTGAGGCCCTTAAGAGTTGATTCTGGTGAAGGCTTTAATGTTGAATTGTCAACTGATGGTGGATCTAGTTTTGAGTTACTTGAAGAGTACATTGTGGGCGATCAAATGTCTTACAATACTAGGTATGATGGTAAGTTAACTATAGATGCCACCTTGAGTGATCAAACCCAGATTCGTGTAAGATCTACAGCAAACGCATTGAGTGAGTTTTTATATTTTGATGATTTTAAACTTTCAATAAATCAAGCAGGTAGTCAAGAGTTATTTGATTTTAATGATTTTGAGGAAGGTTTAGGTGTCTGGCAAGATGGTGGTGCAAGGTGTTATCTTAATTACAGAGGATTTGTAAGCTCGCCACCCAAAGGTATGGTCTTAAGAAATTCTGGTCCTAGTGCAAGTCTTTATTCTACAGCCATGGATTTGTCTGCGCTCAATTCTGTAGATGTCAGTTTTATGACTTTTGTATGGGGTTTGGATGCAGGAGAGAATTTCCAAATATTGTATTCATCTGATGGGGGTGCAACATTTGAAGTAAAAGGAGAATGGACAATAGGCGATAATATTGTAAATAACAGGCAGTACTTTAATCAGGTTACCATAAACAATCCTTCAGCGGAATCAGTTGTTAAGTTTCAAGTAAACTCAGACCATAATGCTGATAGAATTGTTATTGATGATGTTAAGATTAGTGCTGTCGATAAAGTTGTAAAAGCCTTCGAACTTGTTGAAACAAATGCTGTGGATGTTTTACCCACAGTAGATTTGCAAGCAGGTTACGGTGGAGAGAATCAAGTTATTTTAGAATGGGATTTAACGGGTAATGCTTCAGATTATACTTCCTTTGATATTGAACGATCTGTTGATGGTGTGTCTTTTGAGAAGGTAAATGATTATCCTTTTATTTATGTTACAGATGATGAAGAATTACCAGAGACGGCGTATTATCAAGATAGTATTCCTGACAATAGCACAACTTACATATATAGAGTTTGCGGTAAGTCCTCGTTTGGAATAACGAGTGGTCCTTCCGATACCGTACATGTAAAAGGTATTCCACCTAGATTAACTGTACCGCGTTTGATAGAGGGTGATACAGAGACTTCGTGGGTAAATGCGCCTTTGCAAATGAAGATTGATACATTTGATTACGATGCAGGTAATGATAATGTCATTATCAATTGGGAAACGCTGATCCAAGAAACAGAGGCTAAAATTACAGGCTACAATGTATTGAAATCATTAAAGTCGATTGGGCCTTACATGAAACTAAATAACGAGTTGTTATACAATACAACGTATTCTTACACAGATATAAATCCAGCCAACGCGTCATATTATATTGTGGAGTGTCAAGATGTTGGAGGTAATAAGTATCAATCGCTACCATATTTTGTCCAATTGCCAGATAGTATGCCTCCTGCAATTCCAGTTGTGCATTCTGCAGTTTTTGTTACAGATTATGATATTAAAATAGATTGGAATAAAGTAACAGATACTGATTTATATGGATATAATGTTTACTATGCCAATCAGAGAGATGGCTCATTTATGAAAGTGAATGCTACACCATGGGCAGGTACAAGCTACAGTTTTACAATTAATCAAGAGACAGCGGCAGATAGTATTTTTATTAAAATGAGTTCAGAAGATTTTCGTCAGAATCAATCTCAGCTGTCCTTACCTATAGGGGTGTCACGTCCTGATTTGCATCCACCATCATCTCCTGTCTTAGCGCTATTGGCACCCAAGCCAAATGGGATTGAAATATCTTGGGTTTTCTCATCTTCTGATGATGTCACGAAACATGTATTACAACGCAAGATGAACTTTGGATCCCATTGGGTTGATTTGGTAACTATTGAAAAAGATGAGGAAGACCAATATCCTTCTGGTGCGAGTGTTGTGAGTTATATCGATTCCAGTTATGCGGAAATTATGGCTTATGATTATAGATTCTTGGCATATGACGAAAGTTTTAATGGCTCCAGTTCTGCTTTAGTGACGACCACGCCTACTAAGCTATTGGTGAAGGGTAATATTGAGAATGTAAATGTTGGAGTAGAGTCGGAAGCTACATTTACAAGTCCTGATATTCAAGAGCAATTAAATAATCTCCAAGACTTGGGTTGGAAAACAGATCAGTTTAAAAATGTAAGTAACAATTATTCTATGACCTTAACATGGGATTACATTCTCGATCCGGGACTAGAAGGATTTACCATTTACCGCGCTATGACAGGCGGACGTATGTCGGAGTATAAGACTATTAGTTTGGGTAAAGCGATGGGTTTGCCTGAATCTACCATCACTGTAAATCAGAGTATGGGCAAACAAAAGTTCACATTTGTTGACGAAGATTTAATAAAAAACAGAAGATACACCTATGAGATTAAAGCGAATCATAAAGATGGTTCTGTCTCACATAGAAGTAGTCAAGTCAGTAAAGTGCTGCCCAAATCTTAGGGCGGCACTTATTTTCAATCATTAAATAGAATAGTATGAGCAATTTTAAAATTAGCGCAAAATATATAATTGTATTTGTAATTGCATTAGTTGGTATTCAAAATCTGCAAGGACAATGTTACGAAGTTTTAAATTCAACATCAGGAGTTGAAAGTTTATATGAAGATTTGGATCCAATAGCATGTGATATAAAAACGGCATTAGGTTTTTCAGCTTTTGAGGTTTTGGGTTGTGATTTATATCCACTTAAATATTATTTGGACCCAGATGACTCTTTTAAGAGTTATTTCGAAACTGTTGTTGAAAGTTTGGGTGATAAGGATGGATATATATTAATCTCAAAGGAGTTTCATGAAGCGGGAGAAATAGTTTATCGAACACATATTAAATTTCCTGAGGTAGGCTCATTTTTGGATATGAATGTTATAGAAAAAGAGTCAGTAATAAAACTTGTTGAATTAGCTATTGAAGAGAATCAAGGATTTGGTTCAATGGCGGAACAAATGGGACTTCAGAAATTTTTAGAAATCATTGAAAATGGATTGCCAGAAAATGTTTTAGAAATGGCAGGTTTTGTTAAGCTTTCTGTTGAGAATTCTGCCTATTCAAGATCCGGAAAAAGTTCGTTTTCAAATAATGTACTGGATTTGTGTGGAGGTAAATCGGAGGCGAATAATGTATTGTTGGCGGATTTATTTAGTGGCACAGGAAAATATATGAATTGTAGTATAAGTTCTGTGATTTCTGATGATTTGAACTTACCATACAAAATACATCAAGCAAAAAATTATATGTTGAAGGAATCAACTACAGATTTTTCTTTGTGGTTTCATGTGGGTTTAGATGAAGATCAGAATATCGAAGCTGTATATTATAAAGGCACAACAAATTTAACTCTTGAGCAAATAGAAGAGAAGGTGTTTGATGATATGAGTCTTCATGATGTTACTTTAAATAATAATAAAGAAGATATTAGTTATAAGGGCAATGGTTGTGATTTATGTTGGGAGTTTGGAAAAAATTGTCTCTTACCGATGGCAGGAAATATAGGGAATGATATCTCGGAATATCATGCTGGTGTGGGAATAGGTTTATTGGATAAAATTTTAAGCATATACCAATTAGCTTGGAAAGGATTTATATCAGGTTTTGAATCAATAAAAGGTATACTAAAATTTGATTCTAATGATATCGCAAATTTAAAAATGACAATAATTAAAAAGATAGCATATTCAGTAGTATATGTTGAAGAATTATACAATAAGTTCGAGGCCTTTAAATTGAAAGCCAAGATTTTTATATATGAAACTTTTGTTTCAATTGATAAATTTTTAGAAGAAGATTTTAATGAGGTTGCCTCATATCTTTATTCATTGTATGAAGATCCAAGTAAGGCATTAAGTTTGATTGCTCAGGTTATTAAATTGTTTTATGAAACCATGGGACAAAAAATTGAAAATTATTTTGAAAAAGATGCTGCATTAATAGGATATGATGCAGGAAAAATTGCATTTGAGATAATGGTAGATATAGTAATTGGAGTAATAACCGGAAGTGCAGGTTTTGCAAGAATAGTCCATAAATTAGCTAAATTTGCAAAACCTCTGTTAAAAGGTGCAACAGAATTTGTATCAACATTAATGAAAAATAAAAGTAAAATAACAGATCCTAAGGATGCCAAAAGTATGGGTTGTGCTATGGGGCTTTTTGGATGTTTTGTTAAAGATACTCCGGTGTTAATCGCGGGGAATCGATCGAATTTTGGCAATAGCCAAAACAAAGGTCCACAGGCGACCTTTGAGAGAGATGTGCGAGGGCCAAAAATGTTCAATCTTAAAAATGGTGCGAAATCCTTAGCAGTTGCAGCTGCTATGCCGATTGTAGCAGTTCCAATACAAGAAATACAACTTTTAGATTATGCAGTGGCTCATGAAACTGTAAACTCAACTTATGGTTTAACAGCGAGTACGGATGATGATATTTATTTGGGGCTGTTGGACAAAGATCCATATACTTCAGATCAACAACGAGAGCGAGACGAATACGAAATCAATGATACGGATTGGAATGAAGTAGTTTTTGAAGAGGTCAATGGATTATCTACGGCAAAGTTTGCATTACATAATGACTGGATAATTCTTAAAGGTTATTTGGTTGATGGAGTAGTGAATTTAGATCTTCCTGAGCAGGGAATATCTGGACCGTTTAAAATTACTTCGATCAGACATATACTACCACAAAAGAAACCAACTGACGAGGATGACAATGATGACTATGGATATAAGCCTGTAACGGCTTTATTTACTCATGTGTCAAATCAGGTTTATACTATTGACTTTGATAATGGTGAGTCTTTAGGTGTTACTTATCAGCATCCTATTTACTCAGTTACGAATGGTGATTGGAGATTAGCGGGTGAGTTGGAAGTTGGTGAGCAAATACTTACTAAAGATGGTGAGGCGACTGTTATAAGCTCAGTGAAGAAAGAAGGCTCAGAGACGGTTTATAATCTTGAGGTTAAGGAGTTGCATAATTTCCTTGTGGGTGAATTAGGTGTAGTTGTGCATAATGCTTGTAATAAAGCTTTAATTAAAAAATATTTGGACGATGCTGGTGACTTAGCTGACTTACCTGATGGAGCTCAAAAGTCTACTTTGCAGAAACTTAAGCAAATGAAGGATTCTGGCGATCCTGATTATCAGAAGTTTTTGGGTGATTTTCCTGATGATGTTCCCCTTGGTGTTGGAGACGGAGGATTAGACGCATGGAAGTTAGTTAAAGATTTACCAGGAGGAAAAATATGGGTTAGAAAGAATCCTCATATTTTAAAGAAAATGGCTGGCTTAACTCCAGATCAAAGAGTTAAGATGAAAGAATTTTATAGAACTTTCAACCCAAATGGACCTTATCCAACAACAAGAAATGGGATAGAATTCAATGAATTTGGATTTGTTAAATTTTCAGATGATGCGGTTGCTCCAATATCAAGCAAAAAATATTACTCAGAAGGTTTAGATGGTTTAAGTGAGAATTCCCAAGACTACGGAAAAGCGGCTGAGTGGTTCGTAGATAATAATCCAAATGCAACATTAGCAACGGGTGGTCAGGGCATAGTTGTAGATGGTAAATATTATACTATGCACCATATGGAAGATGGAAAAACGATGATGCCTATTTTACAAAGTGTGCATACGGCTCAAGGAGCTTCACATACAGGAGGGGCTTCAATAATTAGAAATGGACTGAAAGGAGTGTTTGCAATAGATTAATATGTTTAGAAAATCGACACTAGAAGACATAGCACTTAAAAAAGGAGTGTTGGAAATCATAGAAGAAAAATATGATTTTCAGTTTGATGAAATATATAAACAATTTGTTCTAGCTCATGAAATAGGTCAATATTTAGAATCCGTAGATTCCTATTTAGATCAGTTTTTGAGACCAACACCAATACAGTCTAGAACTTTAAAGGTAGAATCATTATCATTATTTTATAACTGGTTAAGCAGCCCTTTTGAAGTTCTGTACAGTCTTAAATACTATGACAGGGTTGAGGAGCTATTAAAGAATATTGCATTAGTTAGGATTGGTGATATAGTGGATAAAGGAGGTTTATTTATTGGTGTTGGCAAAGATAATAAAGGCGAAATATTTAGTTATAGATATGGGATTGATCAAAAACCAATTTTTGTGTGTAGAGATATGAACCAAATTTTGAATTGTCTTGAGGTCAAATTTAAATCAAGTGTGGAGGGTCTGTATAAAAAAGCAAATGAACGGTATTGGTTGAAAAAAGGTCTTGAATTTAAAATTAACGAAAAGGCACTGATACCAAATCAATCCATAGCGACTGAATGTTCAAGCTTGAATATTTTATTAAGCAATATGAAGAAAGAAGTTCTACAATGTATAAAGTAGTAATATCTAAAGAAGTGTCGAGTGCTATTGAGTCTGATTACAGAGAGCAGACTTCTAGCACTAAAGAATGGGCCATTCCTGAAAATTTGAACTCAAGAATAAGGATTTATGAATCCTTGTCAAAGTTGAAATTTTCACTTGAAGAAAACCCTTTTCAATATCCAGAATTATATGAAGGGTACCACTATGTAGTAGAAGTTTATTTACCCTATGTGCTAATTTATGTTATTGATAAATCTGAAGTGAAAGTTATTCAGGTTTTAAAAAAATCTGAATTATTCTGAGAACTAGTAATGTGACACAATAGAATAATAGTAAAATCAAAAGCTTCTGATAGAAATTGTCAGGAGCTTTTGTTTTAAGAAGCGTAAGCCTTGCGGGTTTTAACGTCTCTAAGATAAGCGTCCTGCATAGCAAAAACCAGGTTGTTTGTCTTCATCGCTTATATATATCTGAACCTTATTTTTTTCAATTGAAAACCCTTCAATTGAAAAAGAAAACTATGAAATACATATCTTGCAAGCAGTGAGATATTACAATCTAAAATATCAAGCAGGTAGCAAAATAAAAGCACTCAAAAATATGTGTGCTTTGGTATTGGTATGGGTGTTAAATTTTGGGCGTAAGGATACTCCTGTGCTAATGGCGAAGAATCCGTTTAAGAATGTTGCTTCTAGTTTAGTATTAGCTACAGTGCCGTTAGTTGCTCCTATTCAAGATGTGAAAGTAGATGACATGGTGAAAGCTTATCATCATGAAGAAATGTACCTAACGGCTTCGAATGATTCAGAAGATATTTATGTTCCTGGGTGGCAAGATTATGATTACTTAGATATTACTCCCGAGACATGGCAGGTTGGGAAATTTATTATCACAGAAGAAGATGGCAGCTTAGTTGAGGTAGAAGCGAATAGACCTAAGAAGTGGTTCGAAGATTACGACCTGAAAGAGAAAGGTGATAAAGCATTTATTATAATTGAAGAAATGGGAATTGCAGATTATGCAGTTCTACAAGAGATACGATCAACTCATATTGATACCCGTGATTTTAAAATTAATGAAGAAGGAAAGGTTGATCGGCCAGTCATTACAACTTACAAGAGAATAACTAAAGAAATATCAGATTATACATTTAGTAATGGACAAGTAATTAGTTGTACTCCTAATCATCCGTTTTATAGTTCTGATCGAGAGACTTATATTCCTATTGGTGAATTAACATTTGGAGAGTCGATAGAAACATCTTCTGAACGAGAGGTTAAGTTTATCGGAGTTAAGTCTAGAGAGAAAGGAGAGCACGTCTATAACTTTGAGGTGTGGAGAGAGCATAATTATTATGTAGGTTTTGAGACAAGTGAGGAATTTGTTTTGGTGCATAATAATTGTATCAAACAAATAGCAAGTGCTGCTGATGAAGTAAGTTTAAGGAATACAATAAAAAGTGCAAGTGGTGCAGCTGATGACATTGTAGAAGAAATAATAGAAGAGATTGCAGAAGAAGGAGCAGAGCTTGCAATTAAAAAAGGACGAAAACTTACTTGGCCAGAACTTCAAGCTCTTTTTAAAAGAGGGAATGATTTCAATAAAAAGGGAGTTACGAAATACACCAACAGTAAGTGCGAGATTCATCTTGCCAAGGTTAATGGTAAGGCAGCCAGATTAGATACTTATATTCCAGGTGAAAAAATAATATCAAGAAAAGCAACAAGTATTGATGTAATAACGGAAACAACTTGGAGGAGATATTGCAGTGAATTAGTTAATAAGTATAAGGTAGGCAGAGCAGTTAACTCTTCTAAAATGCCAGGAGAGCCGCCTTTGAGTGGTAAATATTTCTTAGAAATTCCTGCATCTAATCAATCTGCTTCTAAGTTATCTGATTATTTAAATATTGCTAAAGGATATGGAATTGAAGATATTCTATTTTTAGTTGAATAAAATAATATGAGAGAGAGAGTTGTTCAGGTAGTTCAGAGAGTTAATTTTTCTAAAAGATATATTGATTTATGTAACCGATTCGCTGATTTTGATAATGGAGCAAAATTTACAAAAGAGGAAGTAAAGGAAATTATTGCGAAGTTGAACGGAGATTTGAAGTTTTCATCAAGAGAGAAATTATTTTTAAAAGACTATCTATTTGATGAAGTAAATATGAGAATTATTCTTTCGTACAATTATGGATTTATTGATTGTACTTATGCTTTTTGGACAGATGGATATAAGGAAAGGTTAAATGATAGTTTCTTTGGTATATCATTGTTGCAAGATGAAGAAGTAGAATCTAAAGTAAATTATAAATTTCCGATCGCAACAAGTACAATAGATCTTGAAGAGATAGTTGGAGAGATTTTGAGAATCAATAAAGATGTTGTTCACTATTTTGAGAAGATAACTCAAGCTAGTGAAGAGGAATAAATTTAATCACCCAGCATAAGCCTTTTGGGCTTTAAGGTCTCTGACAAGAGCATCGATAGTACGTAAGATAAAAGAACGATCATCGGAGGGCATTTTCGCAATGTCCTCTTTTTTATCTCGAGATCGTCAAAATGAATTAGCAGGTTTTTTCTCTGGTAGAGAAACTTATAGCTGTTTGTGTGCCGCTTATTTAAATGGCAATGGTAGATATGAAGAAATCTTAGAGCGAGTATCTCAGAGATGGTCGGGTACATTGATAGGCAAAAATATTGAAATGTTAAATAGTGATTTAAAAGAGGATACATAAAGAGTAGTCACATTTTTGATGCATTTGCAAAACGAGATCAGCATTTGGAACAGAAACAAAAAAGCTTCTGATAAGAAATTATCAGAAGCTTTTGTTCTAAAGAGTAGCTACATTTTTATGGAAGAAGTCTTTGAACTTTTTCTTGGTTAAAAAAAGTGAAGCTTTACATAGATGCAATATTCAATTTAAATCTAAAATTACATTGTTGTAATTGGGTGTTACGACCTTTTTGATTGGATAAAAAGATAACAAAGGAATTACAAAAAGCTTGAAGCTTTTTGAATGCCTAAAAGTGACAAATTTCCTGTAGCACTCCTTAAACCAATACTAGTGTCTCTTACCGAATCAGCTCTAGTAATTTGCATAAACAATAGGGATACAAAATGTGTCCATGTGTTGATTTCTTTAGCCTATATATCAACTTCATTGTTACGAACTAGTCTATTAAAAATTTGGCTATCAACTAACTGTAATACTTGACTGAAAAGTGATACTTTTATTCTGGACATGGATTAAGGTTTTTACACCCTTAATATAAGTGAAATCCTCCATGTCTTTTTAATTTATCTTGGACGATTGTGATTTCCATCACAAGTAAAATCATATAGGATTTTTGGTAGCAGACCTAACAATGAGATGGTCCTGAAAAACCGGACATAAAATTTTAGTAATTTTATGTGAAATGAAAAAAGGCAAGAAGTCAACTCGATTATATCGACGTTATGACAAAAGCTTCAAGGAAGAGGCTGTTAATTTACTTAAACAAGGAAGAAGTGTACAAGAATTATCTGATTCATTAGGAGTTAGCACTGGACTATTGTATCGATGGAAATCTGCGTATTCTGGTGTTGTTAAAAAGACAAATGAGGAGGTCAAGGAATTGAAGCGAAAGAATAAGCAATTAATAGAAGAAAATGAAATTTTAAAAAAAGCATTGAGCATTTTCAGCCAGAGCGGATAGAGAGGTATGAGTTTATAGATTTGAACTCAGAAAGGTATGGAGTCGAACGAATGTGCAAATGTTTAGGAATCAGTACAAGTTCATTTTATGATTATAAAAAAGGCCCACAAAAGTGTGAGCATTCTCAACAGCTTGAAAGGCGCGTGATCGGAATATTTAAAGAACATAAGCGTAGATATGGGACAAGAAGAATAGTTTCACAATTAGGTGATGAAGGAATCAAGGTAGGTCGTCAGCGGGTAAGTGGCATATTGCGAAAATATGGGTTGAAAGCAATTCAGCCAAAAAGCTTTGTTCCAAGGACAACGCAGACAGATAAACGGCTTCAGCGGTTTCCAAATCTACTAATAGGTAAGAAGATAGTAGAAAAGCCAAATACAATATGGGTTGGAGACATAACATATTTGCCAATGATGGACGGAGGTTGGAATTACTTATCGACTTGGTTGGATATGTGGAGTCATGTAATAGTTGGCTTCCAAGTGTTAGATAATATGGAGGAGAAATTAGTGATAGAGTCATTGAAAAAAGGCATATTGAGAAGGAGTATTGATCCGGGCTTGATTATTCACACGGATGGCGGAGGGCAGTATGACAGCAATAGATTTAAACAATTATGTAGTCAGCATGAAATGCGTCAAAGTATGACAAGGAGAAACAATCATTATGACAATGCCATGGCTGAATCATTGTTCTCAAGAATCAAAGCGGAGATGCTCGATGGAAGACTCAAATTCAAGGATACTGAAGATGCTAAAACTCAATGCTTTGAGTACATTGAAATGTATTACAACACAAAAAGAAAACACTCTACAATAGGAAATAAAAATCCTCTCCAATTCGAAAGAGAAATGGGGTCTTAAAAAGAGAAGAGGAAAGGGGTAAACGAACGGTGCCAAGCCCTTGGCCCTCCGTTCCGCTACGCTTCACTCCAGGCCAAGGGCTTGGCTGCAGTGGGAGATTCTCTACATTTAAAGTGTCCGGTAAAACCCGACCACCTCATAAAACAATTAAGAATTAAAAGTCAGAATCCTAATTAATATGAAAACAATTTATCTTACTTTCTTTTTGTGTACTTTCATTATGCTACTTAGTTGTTCATCAAAAATAATGGATTTCAATCCTGAAATTGAGAAAGGCATTGAATTAAAACTTTACTATAATGAAAACAATTTTGTTGTCATAGAAATAATTAATCACAGATCTAATAAAATCAACATTTGCCCCCCAGGTCTTCATTGTTGTCCAATTTTATTCTTTGATAAAAAAAACAATATAATTCATGAATCTTATGTTTCTCTTGACATGGACAATATTGAATTAAATGAAAACGAATCATATTCAGTGATGCGATGTGAATATGCTAATGTTAAAAATAGAAAGGAAGCCTACAAAAAGATATCGAAAAAATTCCAACCTACATATATTAAACTTTTCAATCGAAGGTTAAATCTTTATTCAAACAAATTGAAGCTAAAAAACAAAAATTGCATATCAAATTAGTTGATAACCTCCTAATATTTATATTATGAAATCCCAGAATTTAACTTCCATAATACTATTCTTGTTCAGCATAAATCTAAGCGCACAAATTGATATAGAAGACTTAAACTTTACTTATGAATATGAATATGCGGATATAGAGCTCCAATATATTACATGCGATCTAGTGTAAGCGTCCGTCCAAATGCATATTGTATAGCTAGAATATACTTATGATCTTTGGAATCAAATGAAAGATATGGATTATAAAGAATTTAAAAGGTCATTTGAGATTTCAGGACTAACTCAGCGTGCTTATGGGGAGCAATTATCGATGAGCACATCAATGGTTAGTTATTATTTAAAGAAAGCAAAGGCCTTAGAAGTTGCGCCAGTTCAATCAGGCGGGTTTAAAAAAGTAGAGTTAGAACCAAACCTAAATCAAAGTATGAAGATTACCTTA
>Ga0114952_1003094_pt1 | contig 12112 bp, 8 predicted proteins | sample SidtaG_2_FD_87303 | JGI IMG/M metagenome (GOLD analysis project Ga0114952, IMG submission 87303) | Marine algal microbial communities from Sidmouth, United Kingdom - Sidmouth_Asex2 metaG | ecosystem: Host-associated > Algae > Red algae > Unclassified | place: Sidmouth, United Kingdom | collected... | reverse complement strand
GCGATCTCCACGCCGTCCTCGCCGGTGTAGCCGGTGCGGGCGACGAACGGGGACCCTCCGTCCTCGTCCTCGGCGACGAAACCAAAGCGCGGCAGGGAGGTGATGACGGGCGCGCGCTCGCGCGTCTCGCCGAGCGCCCGTGCGGCGAGCTCGAGCGCCTCGGGTCCCTGCACGGCGAGGAGCGCGAGATCGTCGGCCGTCTCCATCGTCACGTCCGCCGGACGGTGCCCTTCGAGCCAGGCGAGATCCTTCTCGCGGGTGGCCGCGTTCGAGATCACCCGCCAGCGCTCGGCACCCAGACGGTAGGCGATGACATCGTCGAGCACTCCCCCCGCCTCGTTGCAGAGACAGCCGTAGGCCGCCCGCCCATTCTCGAGACGGCCGACATCGACCGTCAGCAGCGTGCGCAGCCACTCCCTCGCCCCCGCTCCCTCGATCTCGACGATCGTCATGTGGGAGACGTCGAAGACGCCGGAGGCGGTGCGCACCGCCTGGTGCTCCTCGAGCTGGGAGCCGTAGTTCAGCGGCAGCTGCCAGCCGGAGAAATCGACCAGCTTGCCGCCGGCGGCGACGTGGGCCTCGTACAGCGGGGTGCGACGGTTCATGACGTGAACGGCTCCTTGTTCCCGGCGTGGCTCGTGGTCACGCCGCGGATCGCGACAGTGCAGTGCCAATGCGGTGCCAGTACGGTGCCGGCGCGGCGCCGCAGCCCCTCTGTCCGGGAGCCTGAGAGATTGGAGCGCGACGGCACACGCTCTTTCCCCTTGGGCGGACGGGCCGACGATATGCCGCCCCGCCTCTCTCCAGAGTCGACTGGTCGCGATGGTTCGGGTGCCTGAGCGTTTTCGGGCGATTGCGCCTTCGGCGCCGACGATCTCGAACCGGGGTTCGGGACGCCGGACTCTCCCACCGGACATGACGTCGAACCGCGATTATCGGGCAGCGCCGGGGGGCTTGTCCACCGGAGCGGGCTCTCGGGCTCACCTCGAGCGAACGGCGCCCGAGGCGAGCGTGAGAGATTCTCAGGGGCTCGGTCTCGCGCGCGTCCGGAATCGGCTCGGGCGGGCGCCGCGACGGCCTCGCAGGGCGAGCGCCCAGCCGAACACCGCGAGGGCGAGCAGGAACACCGGCCAGTTGCCGCTACGGGCGTAGAGGGTGAGCCCCGAGCGCGGCTGCACCTCGACGTCGAGCACGCCCTGCGTGTCGTGGGCGATCCGCGCGACGACGCCGCCGTCGGCACGGATCGACGAGGACACCCCGGTGTTGGTCACCCGCACCAGCGGCCGGGCGAGCTCGCGCGCGCGCATGCGCGCCTTCTGCTCGTGTTGGTGCGGGGCGGCGCTGTCGCCGAACCAGGCATCGTTGGAGACGTTGACGAGCAGCGTCGAGTCGGGCAGGAGCGCGCGCATCTTCTCCCCGAAGACATCCTCGTAGCAGATCGAGACCCCGATCCTCTCCCCGGCGACATCGAGCGGCACGTGCGGCCCCCGCCCCGCGGCGAGATCGGACATCGGGATGTCGATGAACCGGGCGAACCAATCGAGCACGAAACGCAGCGGCATGTACTCGCCGAAGGGCACGAGATGGCGCTTGCGGTAGAGCGCGCGCGCGCCGCCGAGCTGGCGGACGCTGTTCCAGACCTCCTCCCCCTCGCGCTGGAAGCCGCCGGCGAGTACCTCGACACCGGCCTCGTCCATGGCGGCGACGAACGGGGCGAGCGTGCCCTCGACACGATCGAAGTAGGTCGGAATCGCGGTCTCGGGCCAGACCACGAGATCGATTCCCTCGAGACCGCCCTCGCGGGTCAGCGACGTGTAGAGACGGAGCGAACGCTCGAGGCGCTCGCGGCTGAACTTCATCTCCTGGGCGATGTTCGCCTGCACCAGCCGCACCCCGAGCGGCTCCCCGACCGCGACCGAAGGGGCGTAGCGTGGCGCCAGGAAGGCCGCCACCACCAATCCCGCCAGCGAGAGCGCGGCGGCCACGCGCGAGCGGCGCGGACCGTCGGCGAGCGGCCAAAGTAGGACCGCGGCTCCCACCAGCAGGAACCCGATGCCGTAGACCCCGACGAGCGGGGCCAGAGCGCCGAGCGGTCCGTCGGTCTGGCTGTAGCCGGCCAGAATCCACGGAAAGCCGCCCATGAGCTTCCCGCGCAGGAGCTCGGCGAGCGTCCAGATAGCGGCGAACAGCCACGCCGCGGCGATCGGCGGCAGCGTCGAGCCTCGGGCCGACGCCGATCGGGCCGCGTCGAGCCCGACCGTCCCTGCCACCCCGCCCGCCACCTCGGGCGCCACTCCGGCCGCGGGCCGGCCGGAAGACACGCCATCCGCACCTGCACCTGCGGCACCCGATCCCGCCAGACGCGCCCAGAGCCATGCTCCGAGCGCCGGGAAGACCGTCATGACGAGCACGAACAGCGCCGTCAGCGCCGCGGCCAACGGGGCGACGGCAGCACCGAAGAGATGGAGGCTGTGATAGACCCAGTGCACCCCGATGCCGTAGTAGCCGAGCCCGAACAGCCACCCGACGAGCAGCGCTCGGCGCGGTGTCCGTCCCTGCAGACAGACGTAGAGAGCGAGTATCGAGAGCGGGGCGAGAGGCCACCACTCGGTCGGCGCGAACGCGAACGGAAGCGCGAGCCCGGCCACGAGCGTCACCGGCACGGCGGCGGCGAACGGCACCACGCGTGCCGGCGGATCGACGGACTCCCACCGGCGTGCGGACACGGCCGCGCCGGCGGAGGGGGCGGTTCCGGCCGAGGAGCTCGGCGCGTCGGACGGCGCCTTGACGCGCGGCTTCCGGGACACGATCGAGACGCTCAGCCGTCCGGCGACGACGGCGGCGGGACAACCTGCAGAAGGTGCAGCCGACGCGAGTCCGCCGCGAGCACCCGGAATTGGCAGCCGTCGATCTCGGCGCTCTCCCCGGTCTTGGGCATGTGCCCGACGTGCTGCATGACGAGCCCGCCGATGGTGTCGAACTCCTCGGTGCCGAAAGCGGTGCCGAGCGCCTCGTTGAATTCCTCGATCGGGGTCAGTGCCCGCACCGAGTAGCGCCCGTCCCCGTGGGCACGGATGTCGATGCCCTCCTCCTCGATGTCGTGCTCGTCGTCGATCTCCCCCACGATCTCCTCGAGAACGTCCTCGATCGTCACCAGCCCGGCGGTACCGCCGTACTCGTCGAGCACGATCGCCATGTGCACCCGGTTCGAGCGGAACTCCTTGAGGAGCACGTTGAGACGCTTGGTCTCGGGCGTGAACGTCGCCTCGCGCATGACATCGGCGACGCGAAAGGGCGCACCCTCCTCGGCCTCGGCGGAGAGCTTGAGCAGATCCTTCGCGAGCAGCACCCCGGCGACGTTGTCGCGATCCTCGTCGATGACCGGAAAGCGCGAGTGGCCCGAGTCGATGACGAGCGGCAGGAGCTCGGCGAGCGTCGCCTCGCGCTCGACGACGACCATCTGCCCGCGCGGGATCATGATGTCGCGCACCCGCATCTCGACCACCTCGAACACCCCCTCGACCATCGAGAGGGTGTCGGCGTCGAACAGCTCCCGCCCCTGCGCTTCGCGGAGGATCTCGAGAATCTCGTCCCTGTCGCGCGGCCCTCCGCCCATCGCGTGCACGAGCCGGTCCATCAGGGACCGACCGCTCGCGCCGTCGGGGCTGTCGTCGTTCATGAGGAGGAGGGGCGCGCGCCGTAGGGATCGGGGATGTCGCGCACCGATAGTAGCCGAATTTCCAGCCTCTCCATAGCGTCGGCTCCCGCGGCGTCCACGTGATCGAACCCCCGGAGATGGAGCACGCCGTGCACGATCAGATGTGCCCAGTGGGCAGGTCCCGGCTTGCCCTGCGCCAGCGCTTCCCGCGCGATGAGCGCCGGGCAGAGCGCGAGATCCCCGAGCACCGACAGCGCCGAGGGCACACCGTGGGCACCACCCTCCGGCCCCTCCTGCGCTGTGGCGAGCATCGGCAGACCGGAGGGGAAGCTGAGCACGTTCGTCGGCGTGTCCCGACCGCGCCAGTCGCGGTTCAGCGTTCGCATGGTTCCACTCGAGACGAGCCGCACCGAGAGCTCGTGACGGGTGTCGGCCACCGGCTCGGACACGGTCGCCCCGAGCGCGTGTCGTGCCCAGTCGTGCACGAAGGCCCGCTCGGGGAGCCAGTCCCCCCCCTCGGCGAGTACGCCCGCACCGCTCTCCGGCGTCGCATCCGCATCGATCTCGAACAGCAGCTCGAGGCGCGGCTCGGGGGCGAGCCCGCCGGCGCCGACCGGCTCGTTCGAGGGCACCGACGGGGAGGTAGGCTCAATCGGCCGCGTCGCCACCCTCGGCCTCCAGCCGCTCGGTCTCGTCGTAGGCGGCGACGATACGCTGCACCAGCGGATGACGCACGACATCGGCGGCCGTGAAGCGGCAGAAACTGACTCCCTCGACGTCATCGAGCACGCCCTGCACGTGCTTGAGCCCCGAGAGCTGGTGCTTGGGGAGATCGACCTGGGTCGTGTCGCCCGTGACGATCGCCTTGGAACCGAAGCCGATGCGGGTGAGGAACATCTTCATCTGCTCGACGGTGGTGTTCTGCGCCTCGTCCATGATCACGCAGGCATGGTTCAGCGTGCGCCCGCGCATGTACGCGAGCGGGGCGATCTCGATGACGTTGCGTTCGACGAGCTTGCCGACACGCTCGATGCCGAGGAACTCGTAGAGCGCGTCGTAGATCGGGCGCAGGTACGGGTCGACCTTCTGCATCATGTCGCCGGGCAGGAAGCCGAGCCGCTCTCCGGCCTCGACGGCAGGGCGTACCAGCACGAGCCTCTGCACCTGATCGGACTCGAGCGCCTCGACCGCGCAGGCGACGGCGAGAAAGGTCTTGCCGGTACCGGCGGGACCGATACCGAACGTCAGATCCCCCTCCTTGATGCTCGTCACGTAGTCGATCTGACGCTCCCCTCGGCAGCGGATGGTCGCGCGCCGAGTCTTGATCAGCGTCTCGGCACCGGCGCGCGGGGGAGCGGTCAGCGCTTCGAGACCGGACTCCTGCAGCGACAGGTGCACCTGCTCCGGAACCAGGGTGTCGTTCTCCGTCAGCCCGTAGAGATGGTCGATCAGCGCACGGGCGCTCTCGACCGAGGCGTCGTCGCCGCCGGCGACGTGAAAATGACTGCCGCGATTGCTGATCTCGACGCCGAGCCGCGACTCGATCTGTTTCAGGTGCTCGTCGAACTGTCCGCAGAGGGTTGCGAGCCGCACGTTGTCGGCGGGTTCCACGCGGAAATCGAGATCGATCATGCAGCGGTCGTGACGTTGGCGGAGCCGGCGGCCTCGAGGAGGGGATCGGCGAGACGGCCGCGCAGCGAGTTCGGCAGCGCCTCGGTGATCTCCACCGAGGCGAACCGCCCGATCAGCGAGGCCGGACCGGCGAAGTTGACGACGCGATTGTTCTCGGTACGGCCGCTGATCTCGTTCGGGTCCTTGCGCGCGGGGCGATCGACGAGCACGCGCTGACGCGTGCCGACCATGCGCTGCGAGATCGCCGCCGCCTGGCCGGTGATGGACGCCTGAAGACGGGCCAGACGTGCCTTCTTGACGCTCGCCGGGGTCTCGTCGGCGAGGCTCGCCGCGGGTGTCCCGGGACGGGCGCTCTAGATGAAGCTGAAGGAGTGGTCGAAGCCGAGCGATTCGATCAGATCCATCGTGTCGTCGAAGTCCCGCTCGCTCTCTCCGGGGAACCCGACGATGAAGTCCGACGAGAGCGTCAGCGCCGGGCGCGCGGCCCGCAACCGGCGGATCTTCGACTTGTACTCGAGCACCGTGTGCCCGCGCTTCATGGCCGCCAGCACCCGGTCCGAGCCGCTCTGCACCGGCAGGTGCAGGAAACTGACGAGCTCGGGGACATCGCGATAGACCTCGATCAGGGAATCGGAGAACTCCACCGGATGGCTCGTCGTGAAGCGGATCCGCTCCACCCCCTCGATCGCCGCGACGCAGCGGATCAGGAACGCCAGATCAGCGGTGTCCTCGCCGGCGTCCACCCGGTCCCGAGCCGCTCGAGCGCCCCCCTCGTCGGATCCACGATCCGTCGGGCGAGGGGTCTTTCGGTAGGGGCCACGATAAGCGTTGACGTTCTGACCGAGCAGATGGATCTCGCGCACGCCCTGCTCGGCGAGGGCGACGACCTCATCGAGGACATCGTCGAGCGGGCGGCTGATCTCCTCCCCACGGGTATAGGGCACCACGCAGAAGCTGCAGTACTTGCTGCAGCCCTCGATGATCGAGACGAAGGCCGAAGGGCCCTCGGCGCGCGGCTCGGGCAGACGATCGAACTTCTCGATCTCGGGAAAGCTCACGTCGACCACCGGTGCGCGGGCGGCGCTCGAGCGGGCGAGCAGATCCGGTAGCCGGTGGAGTGTCTGCGGCCCGAACACGACATCGACGAACGGCGCGCGCTCGTGGAGCGCCTCCCCCTCCTGACTGGCGACGCAGCCGCCGACGCCGATGAGCGGCGCGCTGGCGCCCGCCGCCCGGCGCGCCTCCTTGAGCTCGCGCCAGCGGCCGAGCTCGGAGAACACCTTCTCTTGCGCCTTCTCACGGATCGAGCACGTGTTCAGGAGCAACACGTCGGCCTCCGCCGGATCCGCGGTCGGCTCGATCGGTCCGGCCTCGGCGAGCACGTCGAGCATCTTCGCCGAGTCGTACTCGTTCATCTGGCAGCCGTGGGTCTTGATGAAAACTTTGCGAGTCATCGAAAGGTGGGGAGAGCGAAGCGGGGGACGAGCGCGCCGCGCCACGGAGCACGACATCGACAGGGTACTACACCCTCGGGTTCCGTCGGCGGCCGGTCCGGATCCCGAGCCCCCCTGGAAACGCGCTCGCACCCCCGCCCTCGGCCGAATGGTGGTGGTGTGTTCGTCAGCGATGCCGGCCCGTCGCCGAACGACTTTCGCGCGGCGGATCGATCACCCTCGGGAAAATCGCGAACAGTGACGCGCTTAAAAGTTTTTATATTCACACCGTACGACAATAATCCCTCAGACTATCGACATCACCTCTAAATAAACCTTTCAACTGGCCTCGCCGTGCCGTGTCCTCTCGTTCGGTCGATACACTCAACCGCTTGCGTCGCCAGGCGGTCGCGCTGCGCCTGGAGGGTGCGACGATCGCCGAGACCCGGGAGGCGGTCGGTCTCAGTGCGCCCACCATCCTCGCAGCCGTGCGGGCCTGGCGAGCGGGTGGCTGGGATGCCGTCGATGTCGGGCGACGCGGTCGGCCACGGCTCCTGCCGGCGGACGAGACCGGCGCACGCGCCGAGCCCGCTACCGACGCCGCCGTCGCGCTCGAGCGCGCGGCACGGCTCGGTCCGACCACGGCGCAGCCGTGCTGGGACATCGAGCGCGTCGTCGACTGGCTCGCCGCGAACGGTACGCCGGCGAGCCGCTCGACGGTCGTCACCCGACTCGCCGACTGGGGTCTCGCGCCACCGAGCCGCCACCGCCGACTGCATCGCGCCGCCGGCGCCCACTACGCGCGCTTCGCACGCCGTGCCCGCCGCGCCGGCAAGACCGTGCTCTGGCTCGGCGACCGGCCTCTGCCGAGCGGGGCGGTGCAGCTGTTCGCCCACGATCCGCGCGCTCGGGGAAGGTGGTGCATCACCGCCGGCGCCCCGACCTCGGCCGACTGGACGCGCTTTCTCGACGGACTGCGCCAAGCGACGGCGGGAGACCTGGCCGTCGTGCTGCCCGGTGTTCACCTCGTTCGCGACCCGACCATCTCGAGCTGGCTGGCGGCGCACGAGGTCGAGTACCGCGTGGTCGGTGAGCCGCGCGACGCACCACCGCTCTCGGGCCGCGACGAGACCGCCGCGGGTATCACGGGCATGTCCCGTGCTACGAGCGAGATCGATGTGCCCCGCCCCGTGCCCGAGCGGAACACACCTCGCGCGACGCTCGACGCCGATGCGCCCCCCCTTTCGGGCGGCACGCCCTGTCGTGCCGCCTCCGCAGTGACTCCCCATTCCATTCCCGACGATCAGCCCCGAAGGGCCAAGGACACGACAGTGACGATTGAACAGACCGCCCAGAACGATCCGGACATGGGCTCGAGCGCGGCGACGCCGGCGGCGACCCGCGCCTCGCTGACCCACCTCGAGCGCCTCGAGGCGGAGAGCATCCATATCATGCGCGAGGTCGTCGCCGAGGCCGACAACCCGGTCATGCTCTACTCGATCGGCAAGGACAGCGCCGTCATGCTGCACCTCGCCCGGAAGGCCTTCTTCCCCGCGCCGCCGCCGTTCCCGCTCCTGCATGTCGACACGACGTGGAAGTTCCGCGCGATGTACGAGTTCCGCGATCGCATCGCGAAGGAGTACGGCCTCGAGCTCCTCAAACACGTCAACCCCGAGGGGCTCGCGCAGGGCGTCAACCCCTTCACCCACGGCTCCGCTCTGCACACCGACATCATGAAGACGCAGAGCCTCAAGCAGGCGCTCGATCTGCACCGCTTCGACATCGCCTTCGGTGGCGCCCGGCGCGACGAGGAGAAGTCTCGCGCCAAGGAGCGGGTTTTCTCCTTCCGCACCGCCCAGCACCGTTGGGAGCCGAAGAGCCAGCGCCCCGAGCTCTGGAACCTCTACAACGCCCGCAAGCGACCCGGGGAGTCGATCCGCGTGTTCCCGATCTCCAACTGGACCGAGCTCGATGTCTGGCAGTACATCCACCGCGAGAGCATCCCGATCGTGCCGCTCTACCTCGCCGCCGAACGCCCCGTGGTCACCCGTGACGGTACGCTGATCATGGTCGACGACGAGCGCATGCCGCTGCACGAGGGCGAGGTACCCGAGATGCGCAAGGTGCGCTTCCGCACGCTCGGCTGCTATCCGCTGAGCGGGGCGGTCGAGTCGGATGCGGACACGCTGACCGACGTGATCCGCGAGATGCTTCTGACCAGGACCTCCGAGCGACAGGGGCGCATGATCGATCACGACAGCGCCGCGTCGATGGAGAAGAAAAAGCAAGAGGGGTACTTCTGATGAGCACCAGCAAAGAATCGTCCGCCAAGTCGCGTCGAGCGCGTCCCTCGTCCGATACCGTGACGGCGATTCCGACCGCTCTGACGGCCGGCGCGGCGAGCGCTGACGCGTCCGCCTCGATGCACGCGGAGTCCGAGCGCCTGATCGCGAACGACATCGGCGGCTACCTCGCCGTCCACGAGAAGAAGAGTCTCCTCCGCTTCATCACCTGCGGCAGCGTCGACGACGGCAAGAGCACGCTGATCGGACGACTCCTCTACGAGTCGAAGGTCATCTTCGAGGACCAGCTCGAGGCGATCACGAACGATTCGAAGAAGTGGGGCACGCAGGGCAAGGGCATCGACTTCGCCCTGCTCGTCGACGGGCTCGCCGCCGAGCGCGAGCAGGGCATCACGATCGATGTCGCCTACCGCTTCTTCTCGACCGATCGGCGGAAGTTCATCGTCGCCGACACCCCCGGGCACGAGCAGTACACGCGCAACATGGTCACGGGCGCCTCGACCGCGGATGTCGCCGTCATCCTCTGCGACGCTCGCCACGGCATCCTGACCCAGACGCGCCGGCACAGCTATATCGCCTCGCTCCTCGGCATCGGTCACGTGGTGCTCGCGATCAACAAGATGGACCTCGTCGACTTCGACGAGGAGACCTTCGAGACGATTCGCGAGTCCTACGCCGAGTTCGCCGCCTCGCTCGGCATCGAGCGGGTGACGGCCATCCCGCTCTCGGCGCTGACCGGGGACAACGTCACCACGCCGAGCAAGGCGATGCCGTGGTACCACGGCACGACGCTGCTCTCTTGGCTCGAGACGGTCAAGGTCGATGCCGAGCGCGCCGAGACCCAGCCGGTGCGGATGCCGGTGCAGTGGGTGAACCGCCCCAACCTCGACTTCCGCGGCTACGCCGGCACGCTCGCGAGCGGGCGTCTGCGCCCCGGGGACCCGATCCGCGTGCAGCCCTCGGGCCGTACCAGCACCGTCGCGCGCATCGTCACGCTCGACGGGGATCTCGAGGAGGCCCGCGCCGGGCAGTCGGTGACGATCACCCTCGCCGACGAGATCGATGCCTCGCGCGGGGACATGCTCTCGGCGGCCGACGCCCCGGCCTCGGTCGCCGACGCGTTCGAGACCACGATCGTCTGGATGCACGACGAGGCGCTGCTCGCCGGACGCCCGTATCTGCTGAAGATCGGCACGCAGACGGTCGGCGCCTCGGTCACGGCGATCAAGCACCAGGTCAACGTCAACACGCTCGAGCACAGCGCCGCGCGCGAGCTCGGTCTGAACGGCATCGGCGTCTGCAACGTCAACACCGACCGTCCCATCGCCTTCGACCCCTATGACGAGAATCGCACCACCGGCGCCTTCATCCTGATCGATCGCACCAGCGGCGCGACGGTCGGGGCCGGCATGCTGCACTTCGCGCTCCGGCGCTCCGACAACATCCACCACCAGGCGGTGGATGTCGACAAGGCGCTCCGAGCGACGCAGAAGGGTCAGAAGCCCGCCGTGATCTGGTGCACCGGTCTCTCCGGGGCCGGCAAGTCGACGGTGGCCAACCTCGTCGAGAAGAAGCTCGCGGCGGCGAACCACCACACCTTCCTCCTCGACGGCGACAACGTCCGCCACGGGCTCAACCGCGATCTCGGCTTCACCGATGCCGATCGGGTCGAGAACATCCGCCGCATCGGGGAGGTTGCCGCCCTCATGGTGGACTCGGGACTGATCGTGCTGACCGCCTTCATCTCCCCCTTTCGGGCCGAACGCGCTCTCGCCCGTTCGTTCGTCGAGGAAGGCGAGTTCATCGAGGTGCACGTCGACACCCCTCTCCGTGTGGCCGAGGAGCGTGATCCGAAGGGGCTCTACAAGAAGGCGCGCCGCGGGGAGCTGGCGAACTTCACCGGCATCGACTCCCCCTACGAGGCGCCCGAGGCGCCCGAGCTCCTCATCGACACCGGTGCGCTGTCCGCCGATCAGGCGGCCGAGCGAGTCGTCGCCGAGCTCCGCCGTCGAGGCCTGCTGGAGCCGCCCGAAGGGGACTGAGCCCTCGTTCGTCCGCCGCCGCGCGAAGGCCGACGAGGGCAGTCGGCTCGCCGGCGGCGACCGGGGGGTGACGGTCGTCGGAAGGCGGCCACCGAGCGGCAGGCGGCGCTCGGCGACGATGTCGCCGTGTCCGCCCGCGAGCCTCCCCGGTCTCGACTCCCCTCGACGGTCGATCGCCTCGCCGAACCGGGGCCGAGACGGGACGCCCCTCGGGCTCGCGGACCGGAGCCCCGCCGCCCTAACCGTCCGCGGGCCCTTCCGGTCGAGGTGGCATCTCCGCTATCCTGCATCGCTGTCCCAGATCAACAACGACATCGAGGGCACGAAGCCGATGCGTCGCTTCATCATCGACACCGATACGGCGTCGGACGATGCGGTCGCCATCATGATGGCGCTCGCCTATCCGGAAGTCGTCGTGGACACCGTCACCGTCGTGGCCGGCAACGTGCCGCTCGCCCAGGCGAGCGCGAACGCTCGTTGGACGCTCGAGACCTGCCGCCGCGAGGACATTCCCGTTCACGAGGGTTGCGATCGCCCCTGGCTTCGGGCACCGGCCACCGCCGAATGGTTCCACGGCGAGGACGGCATGGGCAACCGACACTACCCCGCGCCACGTCGATCGGCCGAGGCCGAGCACGCGGTCGATGCGCTGATACGCCGCTGCCGCGCCTTCCCCGGCGAGATAACGCTGGTCACGCTCGGACCACTGACCAACATCGCCACGGCGCTCGCCGTCGCTCCCGATCTCGCCACTCTCGTTCACCACTGCTATGTCATGGGTGGTGCGCCCTGCACCCACGGCAACGTCACCCCCGCTGCCGAGTACAACATCTGGTGCGACCCCGAGGCCGCACGTCGCGTGCTGCACTCGGGCATGCCGCTGACACTGATCGGCTGGGAGCTGAGCTGCGGCGCGGCGACTCTCTCCGACGAGGAGAGGGCCGTCATTCGCGGCTACGACACGCCACGCGCCCGTCTCGCCCTCGACTGCAACGCCGTCGCCCTTCGCGCCGCCCGCGAGCTTCAGGGACAGAGCGGTCTCGC